>Ga0307420_1000256_pt1 | contig 25670 bp, 29 predicted proteins | sample SalMarWE160240MG_2_FD_202167 | JGI IMG/M metagenome (GOLD analysis project Ga0307420, IMG submission 202167) | Salt marsh sediment microbial communities from the Plum Island Ecosystem LTER, Massachusetts, United States - WE1602-40 | ecosystem: Environmental > Aquatic > Marine > Intertidal zone >... | reverse complement strand
GGCTTGTGTCGCCAAGGGATTCACCGGTTTTCTTTTCAACTTTGACGTCTTCCACATCCACCTTGTACGTGCCGTCTTCTTTTTCTGCAACCTCCAGTATAGCTTTGACCGCTATATCCGCCAAGTACTCTTTGTATTCAGCCACAATCTTGCTTGCCATAGAAGTTATGGCGGCTTTCTTCAAGTAATCCTGCTTCTTCAGGTCTACGGGTATCGCTATTTTTTCCAAAGTTTCCAACGCTTTTTCTGCGGCTTTTTTGTACCCGTCGATTATTATGGTTGGGTGTATGTTTTTGTCTATAAGTTCTTCCGCCTTGTTTAGAAGCTCACCGGCTATTACGACGGCGGACGTGGTTCCGTCGCCTGCTTCATTATCCTGTGCTTTGGCAACTTCGACCATCATCTTGGCTGCTGGATGTTGAATGTCCATTTCATCCAAAATTGTGCGCCCATCGCTTGTTATAGTTACATCGCCGAAGCTGTCCACAAGCATTTTTTCCATGCCTTTAGGTCCTAGGGCGCTTCTTATGCTTTCAGCCACGATTTTCGCGGCAGTTATGTTTCCGTGTTGCGCCTCTCTTCCGCGAGACCTGTTTGATCCTTCCCTTAATACGAGAACTGGCACCCCGCCAGCTTGTGCAGGTGCTGACAAATCAAGATAACCTCCTTTAATGCGCACAACAACAAAACACAATTGCCATATAAGTTTTTCTAGACTCAATGTATCGAACTTAGCTAAATTTTGAAGTTTTTTCCGTAAACGGCTCAGCTTTTTTGAGCATTTCCCTCTTGGGTTAGTTTAGCTTAGTACACGGCTATTTTTGCTACACCCTTAACTTTTAACAGCTCAGAGATTAATTCGCCTGGGATTTTTTTCTCCACAATCAGCGTGAGTTTTGGTTCGGGCGAGAGTTCAGGGTCGTCTACAATCGCCTGTCTGATGCTTAAATGGGCTTGGGAAAGAATCATGGCTGATTTAGCTAAGATGCCTGGTGTTTTTGCGTCATCCGGGGTTATTTCTACCACACCTAAGTTAAGGGGTTTGGCGATTTCTTTCAACGAATGCCCAGCAGGTCGTAACTCCTCAAAAATTAGCCTAAGTTCTCGGTTGGCTTTGATTATGTTTAGCGTCTCGTTCACTGTGCGCCTGTCCACTCCAGCGACTCTTGCTATGCGCACTGGTGGAATCTCGATTTGGTTGAGGTAGATTCTTCCGTCTTTTGCGCTTAGTCCGTTTTCTACGAGAACACGAGCTACTTTGAGTCGTTCGGGATATTCTTGCAGGTGTTTTTTGATTTGGTTCCACATGAAAATTGTTCCTTTGTGTACATTTGTGTACAGTAAAGTATAAATGTGCTGGTCAAGTTCCTAATGAAAACACAAACGGAAGAGAAGCACCATGCCAAGTAGAAAAATACTTCTAGACGAAGATCAAATACCAAAACAATGGTATAATATCACTCCCGATTTACCTAAACCGCTCCCACCTTTCATAGATGCTGAGACAAAGGAGCCTGGAGCGGGAATTGTCCCGAGAATATTCCCTAAAGCGATTCTCGGTCAAGAAATGAGTAAGGACCGATGGATCAAAATCCCTGATGAAGTAAGAGAAATTTACAGAATTTGGCGTCCCACCCCCCTCTTTCGAGCCCTTGGACTGGAGAAAGCTCTGAAGACTCCCGCAAAAATCTACTACAAGTACGAAGGTGTCAGCCCAGCGGGAAGCCACAAAACCAACACCGCCGTCCCCCAAGCTTACTACAACCTGAAAGAAGGCACAGAACGTTTGACCACAGAAACCGGTGCCGGTCAATGGGGTTCCGCGTTGTCTTTCGCCGCCGCCATGTTCAACCTAAAAGCAACAGTCTACATGGTCCGAGCGAGCTTCGATCAAAAACCCTACCGGAAAATGTTCATGCAAGCTTTTGGAGCACAATGTTACGCAAGCCCCAGCGAACAAACCGAGGCGGGCAGAAAAATCCTAGCTGAAGACCCAGACAGCACAGGTAGTTTAGGCATCGCCATTAGCGAAGCCGTGGAAGATGCTTTAGTGAACGAAAAAGAAGCTAACTACACCATAGGCAGCGTTTTCAACCACGTTCTATTGCATCAAACCGTAATAGGTTTAGAGACTCAACAGCAGATGAAAATCGCGGAAGATTACCCCGATGTGATATACGGCTGCATAGGAGGCGGAAGCAGCTTCTCAGGGCTGTTCTGGCCGTTCTACTACGACAAAGTAACTAAAAAAGCGCCGAAAGAAACGCAGTTTGTAGCCACAGAAGCAACGGCTTGCCCCAAAGTCACTAAGGGCGAATACAAATATGATCACGGCGACACAGCGAGAATAACTCCGCTAGTTCCCATGCACACGTTGGGGCACGATTTTATCCCCGCCCCGATACACGCGGGCGGATTGCGCTACCACGGAATAGCTCCTACCATAAGCGTACTAGCATCCGAAAATCAGTTGCAAACGGAAGCGTTTAACCAGATAGAGGTCTTCGATGCAGCAAAGCTCTTCATCCGCAGCGAAGGCATTATACCCGCACCTGAACCATCTCACGCAATCAAAGGCGCCATTGACGAAGCCTTGAGATGCAAGGAGACAGGGGAAGAGAAAACCATTCTGTTCTTGCTTTGCGGTCATGGCTTCTTCGACATGCAAGCGTATGATGAATACTTCAACGGCAGACTGCAACCCTACGAATACCCAACGCAGAAAGTAGCGGAATCCATGGAGAAACTCCGCAAGCTCTATCCTTGGCTGGAAGACGTCAACAAGAAATACATAAGCTGCGAACCACTCTAAACGCCCAAAACTGATGAGAGAGTCGCTTCTCTCTCTATTCTTCTTTAATCAATTTTTTTTACTGTGCACACAATCTAGATGTTTTGCTATAGTCATTAACTTTTATTCACCTGAAGAGTAAGATAACAATCAACTGGTGCCGCTTATGAGTCCCAAAAACAAATCATCACCCAAAAGCGACAAGACTCCTCCAATAAAGACAATCGGCTTAATCGTCAACCCCGTGGCTGGAATGGGCGGGGCTGTGGGGCTTAAAGGAACAGATGGAGAAGCAATCGTTAAGCAAGCTATGTCTCTCGGTGCAACTCCAGTAGCCCCAGCAAGAGCAGAAGCCTTTCTGTCCGAGTTGAACCCTGCTAAAAGCCATGTGCGGCTCGTGGTGGGGGCTGGAAGCATGGGGGAAGACGAAGCTAAAAGCTGCGGTTTCACCTACAACGTTCTAGGCGCGAGGAAGAAAGAAACCAGCGCTGAAGACACCGTAGCTATAGCCAAGAAAATTGTGGATGCCGGCGTTGCTCTTCTGGTTTTTTGCGGCGGAGACGGAACCGCCCGGGACGTGCAAGCAACGGTTGATATGGTCGTGCCAGTGCTTGGGGTTCCAACGGGGGTCAAGATGCACAGCGCTGTTTTTGCGGTGAACCCTCGCGCTGCAGCCAGAGTGGTTGTGCGTTTTCTGCTTGAGGAGCTGCCGCTGAGGGAAGCTGAAGTAATGGATGTTGACGAGAAAGCTTTCCGAGAAGGTCGCTTGTCCGCTGAACTCTACGGATACGTTTTAACTCCTTACGAGCCTCATCTGATACAAGCAAACAAGTTGGCAAGCCCGATGACGGAGAGTGAACTGCGGAACCAAGCAGCCATCGCAGTGCACATAATCGAAGACATGAAGCCCGACATCATCTACATTATTGGGCCAGGAACCACCACCCGGGCCATCGCAGGCGTCTTGGACGCTAAGAAAACCCTCCTAGGCGTTGACCTATTTCTTAACAAGAAAGTACTGGCAAGTGACGTGAACGAAACCCAAATTTTGGAGTCAATAAGTGGAAAAGCCGCGCAGATTATCGTTACGCCCATCGGGGGTCAAGGCTTCATATTCGGAAGGGGAAATCAGCAGATAAGCGCCAAAGTAATTCGGCAGGTCGGCCTAGACAACATAGTTGTGGCCGCCACCGCAAGCAAGCTTAGAAGATTGAAAAGCTTACGCGTTGACACTGGCGACCCCGACTTGGATGATGCTTTTCGAAAGCGGGAAATCAAGGTGGTAGCCGACTATAAAATCGAGCATAAGAGGCAAGTTGAGTAAACTGTTGTTTCAGTGGTAAATTGAAATATAGAACCTCACGCAGTAATCTGTTATTACATAGAGGCTGAAAGCTTGATTCCCATAAATCTTCCAGAAATCGGCGAAGAAGAAATCGAAGCCGTTGTAAAAGTCATGAGACGCGGACCATTAACCAACGCGCTTGGCGCCGGTCCCGCGGTTACTAAATTCGAGGAAAACTACGCTAAATTTGCCGGCGTGAAGCATGCTGTGGCGGTTAACAGCGGAACTGCGGCGTTGCACTCAGCTATAGTCGCTGCGGGCGTTAAGCCGGGCGACGAGGTGATACTGCCCAGCTTCACTTTTGTGGCTACAGCCGAAGCCGTTGTTATGACCGGCGGCAAACCCGTGTTCACCGACATAGACCCTGAAACCTACAACATTTCTCCCGTTGAAATCGAAAAGAATGTGACAAAACAAACCAAAGCAGTAGTGCCCGTGGACCTATACGGCTTCTCCGCAGACGCTAAACCTATAAAAGACATCGCCTCGGAACACCACTTGGTTGTCGTTGAAGACGCCGCTCAAGCTCACGGCGCAACTTACGCGGGAAAACCCGCGGGTGTTTTCTCTGACGCTGCATGCTGGAGCCTCTACGCAAGCAAGAACATAACCACGGGCGAAGGCGGCGTGGTAACAACCGACAGCGATGAGGTGGCGGAGACGTTGCGGCTGATTCGAACTCACGGGGAGAAAGCCAAGTACGCGTCCATCATGCTTGGTCACAACTATCGCATGGCGGAGATACAAGCCGCCATCGGCTTAGTGCAGTTGGAAAAGTTGCCTGCTTTCTTGGCTAAACGACGCAAAAACGCCCAAAGGTTAACCGAAATTCTGGCTAAAACGGAAAGACTCCAGTTGCCAAAGGAAACGAAAGACCGGATGCACAGCTGGTATCTCTACACCGTTAGGCTCAGAGACGGCGACGAGGCTCAACGCGACAAGATTTTGGAAGAGCTTAAGAAGAAGGGCGTAGGCGCCGCGGCGTACTACGTGCATCCCGTGCACACGATGCCCTATTATCAAGAGACTTTTGGCGAGCGCAAACTCCCCGAAACAGAGAAAGCCGCTAAGCAGGTCTTCTCTTTACCCGTTCACCCCGGTGTCACGGAGGCTCAGGTAGATTACATAGGCAAGACGCTTCTTGACCTCTTGTAGCGTGCCTCTTGCTGCTCTGCTGCCTTATTACCACAATTGACTTGCGGAAAATGTTAAAGTGAATTAACGGACTGTAAGAGTTAAATATGATTTTCAAGTAATAATCCTGTCTGTCTCGAAATGTGGATGGTTTTCTTAAGGAAGCGTTGAACAGTGTCTGACGAAGATATTTCACGGGTTAAAGTCAAGTTCGTGATAGAGGCGTTAGGTGAAGCGGAAGGCGAGTTAGTGCGGTTTTTGGCGCCTAGAACGGTGGACACAATCGTCCGTAAGCTTCCTGTTGAAGGCAGAGCCGCTTTATGGAAAGAAGAAGTTTATTTTGAAATTCCAGTTAAAATCGGCGAAGAAAAAGCCAAGCCCACGGTGGAAACCGGAGCCATAGCTTTTTGGCCAATGGGCAGCGCTCTGTGCGTGTTTTTCGGTGAATCGCAGCCTTACAGTCCAGTGAACATTCTGGGAAAAATTACCAAAAATCTGGACCTGTTCAAGCAGGTTAAAAGCGGCGCAACCATTAAAGTTGAGTTAATAAGTTAAAAGGCTATTGAGCTGTCTGCCCACATCTGCAGGAGCCGCGCGCACTCTTTTTTCACGTTTTCATCTTGGCTCTTTTCTTTCAAAACTTCCAAGAAATGTATGCGTTTTTCAACCGAACGCTTTTCTGCGTTTCCGCCATAGTACAGTTCTCCCTCTATGTATTCTTGCATGTGATGGGCTTTCTGGATGAGGAGGCTTGCGGCGTCAACGGGGTTTTCAACTGCAAACTTATTCGCCCATATGCCGGCTTCGGTTTCGCGAAGTTGAGTTATCCCGTCAATCTCTTTTATCTGACGGATGTAAGTTCTTAAAAACTCGTAGTAACCCGCTGTCTTTACCAGTTCGAGAGCTTGGTTTACTTTTTGTTTGAATTTCGGGCTTCCTTCTACTGTTAAAACGTGTTTATACCCGTTTTTTACGAGTTCTCTTGCGGTTTTAACTTCTTTCTCAGTGTAAACTCTTTCTGGAAATTTCAATTCAGCTGCTCCATTTTCGATTGTGAAAGCTCTTAAAAGTCAGAATATGCCGTGGAGCGAATTAGTCAGCCGCGGGTTTGTATATTTTTATTTTGTGGCTTCCTGAGACCAACTGCACCGCGCCGTTTTGTTCCAGCTGCTCCAAGAAGTCTTTGGCTGCGCTTATTCGTATGTTGAAGCGTGAAGCCACGGCGTAAGGCGTTAAAACGTTCATTTTCTTTACTTCTTTAACTATCTTCTCGTTCTTCGCGTCTGGGACGACTACTGCTATTGTTCTTCTTTCTTTCGGTGCGGCTTTTTCCTTCTTTTTCTCTTTTGTTTTATCTTCGCTGTCTCTTTTTGCTTGCATGCGTTCCATTTGCTTCAAGCCGAGTTTCTTTTTTCCACCCATTCTTTTTCACTTCTGTGACTGACACGGTTGCTGAACTATAAAGGCTGGCTTATTTCAACTTTATGCCTGCTCTTCCACTCTTCGATTGGGACTCCGAGTTCTCTTTCAACTTCGGGTCTGTGAATGGAGTTCATGGCGCAGAACGGTATTATGCGACCGTCTGGCACGGCGTAGTGAATCACGCATCTTTGCACGCGTTCCAAGTCGAAGTTGTACGGATCCATGAAGTGCATTGACGAGAGCAGGATGGTTTTTCTTTGCAGGTCGCCTAAGGACTGGTAGCTTCCCTCCGTCAGCACTCTGAGGAGGTATTTTCTGAGGAAGCTGAATTTCACGTGCCTTGCTGCTCCGAGGAGGCGGAGCTTGGCTTTTTTCTTGCTGCCTGCCGAGGCGTTCTCGTAAATCTTGTTCATGGCTGCAACAAACTTGTTCACGTTCGCGTAGCGGGTGATTGGGGTGATTTTGCCGTCTTCCACGAAGAGGTACGTAGCCATGCCGCAGTGCGGATGCGCCGTGAACTCCACGTACCGTTTGTCTTGGAGGGCTCCTACCGCTTTTGAAACTGGAACAACCGTGGGCACGGGATAAAAGTCTGAAACCTTGATTTCTCCTTCTGTCTGTTCCTCGCATAGACGCATGAAATCGGGGATTGTTATTCGCATCTTGGCGCGTTCTTCTGCTGGAAGCCTGCCGCACAGGGAAACAGGTTGAACGTTTATGCATCTTATTATGTCGAAGTTTTTGACTGCGAAGTTTATGATGTCGCCGAGTTGGCTGTCGTTGACGCCTTTCACTAGGGTGACCACCAAGACTATGCTGTGTATGCCTGCTTGGCGGCAGTTTTCGATGGCTTTCATCTTGATGTCGAGGAGGTCGACGCCTCGGATGAACTTGTAAACTTCAGGTGTTAACCCGTCAAACTGCAGGTATATCGTGCTTGCTCCTGCTTCTTTCAGTTCTCGGCAGTAATCCACGCTCTGCGCTAGTCGAAGTCCGTTCGTGTTTATCTCCACATGTCGGAAGCCGAGTTCCTTTGCTTTTCGAATGAAGTCAACGAGGTCTTTGCGGATGGTGGGTTCGCCGCCGCTGAACTGAAGCGCCGTGGCTGGCACCGGCTCGTTCGCGCGCAGGTTCTCCAGCATTCCTGTGACCTGTTCCTTGGTGGGTTCGTACACGTAGCCTGCTGCCGCGGCGTTCGCAAAACAGATTGGGCAGGTGAGATTGCACCTGTTTGTTATGTCGATTATGGCGAGGGCGGTGTGGGATTTGTGTTCTGGGCATATTCCGCAGTCGTATGGGCAGCCGTTGACTGTTTTTGTGCGCGGGTTGTTCATTCCATCGCCATCGTACCTGAGTTTCTCAGCGCGCACATATTGGTCATAGTCCGACCAGTATAATTCTTGAAAAGCGCCGTGTTCAGGGCACTCTTTTTTTATGTAAACTTTGCCGCCGTCTTCAAAGATTTGGGCGTCTAAAACTTTCAAGCATTCGGGGCAAAGGCTCTTCGTATCTTTGATTTCGTTCATGTTTTTCACTGTGCCTTCCAGTACTGGCTTTCGAAGGTCTTAAGAGCGGAAATAGTCATAAATGTTTCCAAACCTTTCCTAAGGTGATTTAGGGGAAACAGGATGTCAATCAGCGAAAACACCCGTGATACTCTGCGGGAGATGGGGTTGAACGCCTACGAAATTGACGCTTACATCGTGCTGTTGGAAGGCGGGCAGATGACGGCTATGGAGGTCAGCCGCGAAGCGTCTGTTCCCTACTCAAAGATTTATGAGGTTCTTAACTCGCTTAAGCAGAAAGGCTGGGTTAAAAGCTCCGAAAGCCGCCCGTTCAAATACTACCCTGTTCCTCCGGTGGAGGCTACGGCGTTCACGAAACTTAGGCTAGAAGACAAGTATCAAATCTGGGAAAGCACCGTGGCCGAGGAGTTGCAGCCGTTGTATGAGAAGCGGGAGCTGGTGGAGCGCCCCGACATGCTTATACTGCGAGGGCAGCAGGCGGTTTTAACCAAGCTGGAGGAGGTTTTGAAGAAAGCCACGAAAGAGGTTATGATTGCGGCTCCAGAATTCGCACGCGCTATAATCACTTTGGCGGATCCTTTGATGGGTGGGCTGAAGAAGACGGTGAGCCTCAAACTCATGGTGGCTGGAAAGGCTGAGGATTGGGTTTTCCTGAAGAAATCTCCTTCCGTAAGCGAGTTACGCGTCAGGGACCACATGTTCGGCGGCGGGGTCATAGCGGACGGCAAAGAAGCCATGCTTTTCTTGGGCGAGGACAAGCCCAGCTTGGTCATATGGAGCAATCACGTGGGGTTGGTCGGGTTTGCGCGTGAGTATTTCCAGTTTCTATGGGACTCCTCTGCAAAAGCTTAACGCAAATATAGGCAACGCCCATAACTTTTTAGCCGAACCATAACAAACCCCGCACTAATTTTGGAAGCAAGAAGAAACCGTAGTGGGTTCCTATGGTTTAATCTATATATAGAGGGGGTATAAACAAAAATTCACGCGTTAGAGCCGCGTTAACACGAACAAAAAAAGAAAGAGAAGGAAACTATTTACCCATGACTTTTTTGGCTGCGATTTCAATGTCTTCAGATTTGATGGTTTTGCGTCCAGCGTGCATCGCAAAATCTAACGCTTCTTTCGCGATTTTAATGCCGATTTCCTCTAAAGCCTTCGCCAGCTCTTTCGCTGCGGCTTCACTTACTCTGTCGGCTCCTGCTTTCTTGCATAATCTGTGCATGGGAGCTACAGCTAATTCTAAATCAGTCATAAAGACTTCTCCGTCGCTTCTTTTTCTTTTTAACGCTATATTTAACCTTTTTTGTCTTATACCTCTTTAAATTACTGTTGATGATCAAACGTATTCACAAAAAGAAGAAAATTATAAAAACGCCTCAACTCAATAATGCGGCTAAGGACTAAAACATGAAGTTAATAGACGCGCACATTCACCTTTCCGACAAGGAATACGCTAAATGCGTAGACGAACTCGTGGAGGAAGCGAAAAACTCCAACGTTGTCGCACTAGTTTCAAACTCCATGGACTTGGAAACAAGCATCGGCAGCCTGAAACTAGCCGAAAAACATCCCGGCACAGTTTACCCTGCCTTAGGCATCCACCCCTGGAACGTGAATGTGTTGAAAGAACATGAGCTTGAAGAAACCCTAGACCTGATTTACACGCAACACCAGAAAAAGGCTGTCGTAGCCATAGGTGAAATCGGGCTAGACTACAAGTACGAAACCGTATGGGAACAGCAGTTGATGGTTTTCGACAAGATGCTACGCTCAGCCGAAAAGCTTGACCTTCCAGCCATAATTCACTCACGCGGAACAACAGCCCAAATCGTAGACATGCTCCCATCATACAACCTCAAGCGTGTTCTGCTGCACTGGTTCAGCCACCCCATGAGCGCATTATACAAAGCCATTGACTACGGATACTTCATCACCGAAGGACCACCAACAACCTACTCCAACGGCATCCGCCACGTCGTGAAAAAAGTGCCCCTTACAAACCTGCTAACCGAAACCGATGGACCAGTAACCTACTACAAGCCTCCTTTCAACGGCAAGCTAACTCGACCTGCATTCATAGGCAAAGTGGTTGAGGCAGTAGCCGAAGTAAAGAACATGCCTGTTGTTGACGTCGCAGACCAAATAGCTAAAAACTTTGAAAGCTTCTTTGGTATCAAACTGAATTAGAATTTAATCCATTTAAACAGCTGTGGAAAAAGGAAGTAAAGCACTATAAACACAATAACAATCGCCCCGATTACGGCAATGGCTAGAAACGTACTTACGGGTTGAACGCTTAGGCTTCTTCGGCTGATCCGCATCAGACCGCTTTTTCCTCCATCTTCCCGATTTCGTTCTTTCCCTCTCTTTCGACCATTTGCCCTTCTTAACTTGCGGCACAGGCAAAACTCATAACCTCACTTGCTAAATTTTTTAGCCTTTCCTCCTTATATACTTAATAACCCAGAATGCTGTGTTCCCGCTTTCTGCACAGTTTAAAAGAACACACAAGGCGTAAACTTAAATTAAGCCTCTATTCTATTGAAGATTGCTTCTACGCTTTCAAGCAGTGAAAGACGAAAAAGCAGCAAACAACTGGAGGAATCAACGCATTTGGGAAAAGTTAAGACTGAACACATAAAACGTTTAGGCAAAGAGCTCATGGTACGTTTTCCAAACAAATTCTCCAGCAACTTCGACGACAACAAACACGCCGTAGACGAACTCACAGAAGGCGCAACCACAAAAGTAAGAAACCAAGTTGCTGGATACATAACACACACCATCTCCTTAACACAAACCCCTTCAGACGAAACTGAAGAAGAGGAAATAACCGCTTAGACACCGCTTGGATAAGGAACCCTTATGATGGATGAATACCGAAAAGGATGGGCACTGAGATACCTACGCGAAGCAAAAGCCGAGTTAGAAGCAGCCCGAAAAATGCCCTACATGGCTCCCAGCCTAGTCTTAGAATCAATCAGGAAAGCCAGAAACGCAATATACTACAGCCTCGGCGAACCCGCCTTTATCGAAGTTCTCATACGTGAAGAAGCTGGAAAAGCCAGACCCACAAACGACACCGTTCTGCGTTTTCTCATGGACATCGAAGGAATCGTGCAACAACTAACACAACTAGAGGAAATAAACGGCGAAGCCATGATGAAACAGGCTGACACACTCGTCCAGATAGCCACCGACATCGTAGAAACATTAACTGAAGAAAGACTAGAAAACTAACTTCACAAGACCATCCGCTTAAAGTTTTCCGTCAAGACTCATCCAGAAACCTTGCAAATTTTGGCGCCACAACAGTCACATCATACTTATTTTTCACCGTTTGATACGCGGCATTTCCCAATCTCTCTCTTTCCGACCGGTCTAAAATCAACTCCTCCAAGCGAGACCTAAACTGCACAGTGTTCAAAGGGTTCACAAGAACCCCATCAACTTCACTTGTCACAACCTCCGATATTCCCCCGAAACACGTGGCTAAAACCGCTTTCTTCAAAGCCATAGCCTCCAGCGCAACTAGACCGAACATTTCATGATACGAAGGAACCGCCACGATGTCAGCACTGTTCATCAGATGTACCAATTCGGGAGGAACGCTTCTTGCCACGTGAGAGATGCTGGCTTTGGCGTTCTCTCTTTCAACATGTCTTTTCATCTCGTTCACCCTGCCTTCCAACGGCCCACTGCCAACAATCAGCAAGTGTGCCTCTGTCTCCCTAGTAATCTGCTCATAAACATTGAGAAGTTCCATTATCCCCTTGTTTTTAACCAATCTGCCCACGAACATTACTGTAGACACAACTTTTTCCTCGCGTTTATCTCCATTTTCAAGAGCGCGATGCAATCTCTCTAAACTCACGCAATGAGGAATCACGGCGATTTTATCTGGTTTAATTCCCACTTGCATGTAAAACTTCTTCTGCAAGTTCGTGTGCGCTAATATTTTTTTCACCAATATTTTAGGCCCTAACCTGTATTGGCACGTAAGCAAATTATGATAGAACGTCCTGACCAAGCTTCTATTAAAGGAAAATTTAGCATCAAATTGGAAAATGTTGTATCCTGCAAGCAGCCGCGCATGGGTAGCCAAATAAGTTTGAAAAGCCAAGTTCACATCAGAATTCACAAACACCCTTCTCGGAGAAAACTTAAGAATTGCATGCCTTATTGCCTCCACGTTGCCAACCACATGAGGCATCCTCCGAAGGGTTCTCAGCGTTGGAAACCGTACCTCTCTTGAAAACGCACTTTCTTCAACCCCCGAATGAGTAAGTAAAACTAACTGCTTCCCAGATTTTGTGTACAAAAAATTGCTTAGGTCAAGCAGATGATTATTTGGACCTCCATAGCGATTAAACTTTGAAGCTATAAACAGGTAATCCACCGTAACAGCATCTGCCCTCCTACGTGCATCTCAATTACACGGTTCCAAATAAGAACCATTCGCAGCTTATACACCCTCACTTAGCAGGCAACGGCTAAGCGACCAAATCAGTGTTAACAATATATCTTTGAATATTTACTTAATAGCCTTGTAGGCTGAACTTGAAAATGATAATAACCCGGTTTCTTGGCGCTTTCCGACATGTGGCAGGCGCAGGCGAAATTACTTTAAACGTTAAAGATGACATTTCTATAGCGGAAATGCTGAAAGAAATCGTCAGAGAACTACCTGCGCTAAAACACGGTTTGAATGACCAGAAACCTGAAGAATTAAAGACGAACGCGCTGATTCTTGTAAACGGCAGGGAAATCAGCGTCTTGAATGGGTTAGAGACCACGCTGAAAGACGGCGATGAACTCGTCCTCGTTCCTGTCGTACATGGAGGCTGAGCGCATGCCCGCCAAGATTGTGACTTTGACGACGGATTTCGGGTTGAAAGACCCTTATGCAGCAGAGATGAAAGCCGCGATTTTAGGCATATGCCCAAACGCCACAATCATTGACGTAACACATGAGATCGCAAAGTTCAGTATACGCATGGGCGCTTTTGTGCTGGCTTCTGCTGCGCCCTACTTCCCAGACGGTTCAGTCCATGTAGCAGTTGTCGACCCCGGTGTTGGCACCATTAGGCGTCCAATAGTGATTCAGACAAAAAAGGGCTTTTTTGTTGGACCAGACAACGGCGTTTTAGTTTTGGCTGCGCAGAAGCAAAGCATAGAACGTATTCATGAATTGGCAAACCCGCGATTCATTCTGCCAAAAGTTTCCAACACGTTCCATGGTAGAGATGTTTTTGCTCCTGCCGCAGCGCACCTGCTGAACGGGGTGAAACCCGCCGAGTTTGGACCTGAAATCAGTGAAGCGGCAGTTGTTGAGTTCGCAAAAGTCACGCGGAAAAACGACGTGCTTGTAGGTGAGGTTTTACATGTGGATGGGTTCGGGAACATAATCAGCAACATAAGCGAGCATGAATTGACGCAGAACCGTCTGAAAGGCGCAGTTAATGTAGAATTAGCTAGTTGCAAATTGAAACTTGCGTTTTGCAGAGCTTATGGGGAAATGAAACCTCACGAGCCATTAGCCCTGATTGGAAGCCACGGTTTTTTGGAAATATCCATAAACCAAGGTAACGCGGCTGGGACATTCAAAACCAAAGCTGGAGACACCATAACAGTATCACTTGCCTAAACATGGGTACTCACAAAGGCGGCAACGTCGCTTGGCTTCTCAGCTACTTTCACACATGCGCTTTTGAAAGCTTCAATTTTATGTTCCGCCGTGCCTGTTCTGCCCATTATTATGGCGCCTGCATGTCCCATGCGTTTTTCAGGAGGTGCAGATCGTCCCGCTATGTAGGCTACGACGGGTTTCGGATAGCCCTTTGATATGTACTCTGCTGTTAACTCTTCCAAGTTGCCGCCGATTTCTCCGATGAGCGCTACCGCTTTCGTCTGAGGGTCTTCCTTGAACATTTCTAACGCTTCGATGAAGTTCAATCCTGTTATGGGGTCTCCGCCTACTCCGATGCAGGTTGATTGGCCTATTTGATTTTTTGTGAGGCTGTCAGCTATCTCGTACGTTAAGGTGCCGCTTCTTGAGGCCACACCTACGTTGCCAGGGGTGAAGACGTGTGCGGGCATTATTCCCAGCTTACATTGTCCTGGCGTGATGATTCCCGGCGTGTTCGGACCAATAATAGTGGCGTTTGCCTGACGTGCGTGGGCAACCAGTTCTACTGAGTCGCGTATTGGGACATGCTCGGTTATCATCACAATTGTTTGGATTCCGTTGTCTATTGCCTCAAGTGCCGCGTCTGCGGCGAAAGGAGCGGGCACAAAAATTATTGACGCGTTTGCGGCGTGTTTTTCTTGTGCTTCTTCGACTGTGTCGTAGACTGGTATGCCGTGAACGTTGGCGCCTCCTTTGCCAGGGGTTACTCCAGCCACGATTTTTGTTCCGTACTCCCGCATAAGGCGTGTGTGGAGGCTTCCCTGCGTTCCTGTTATTCCCTGAACGATTGACCGTGTGTTCTCGCCAATTATTATTCCCATACTATTCTTCCTTTTTGACGATTTCAACAACTCGGCTGGCGGCTTTTTCCATGCTGTCTAAAACGTGTATTCCCGCTTCTTCCAACATGCGTTTTCCTTCCTCCTAATTTGTTCCCACAAGCCTAACGACCAAGGGTTTTGTGATCTCGTTTTTCTTTTTTATCTCTATAATTCCGCTTGCGACTTCACCTTCATCGCAGCGCGTTATTCCGCCGAGAATGTTGATGAATAAGGCTTTCACGTTCGGGTCGGATAAAACGATGTCAAGCGCCGCGGCAATTCGGTTGGCTGGTGCGCCGCCGCCTACATCCAAGAAGTTCGCAGGTTTTCCCCCGTAATACTGTATCATGTCCAACGTTGCCATCACCAGGCCTGCGCCGTTGCCAATGACTCCTATGTTCCCTTCAAGTTTCACGTAAGCCAGACCGTTTCTCAAAGCTTCGCTTTCTTGGGGCGCACGGTCTCTTTCCTCTTCTACCAGCTTCTTTTGGCATTCTGGGTGTTTGAACAGGGCGTTGTCATCCATTATTATGCGTGCATCCAACGCAACAAATGCTTCTTCATCCGTTTCAGCTAACGGGTTTATCTCTATCAGTTCCGCGTCGTAGTCCACGCCTGCTTGATACAGTTTCTCAAAAATTCTCGCCAGTTCCACGAGGGCGGCGCCGCGGTACCCGAGTTTTCTTGCGATTTGTCTGGCTTGAAAAGCGTGAAATTCCTGTTGCGGGTTGATTAAGACTTTCAGAATTGCTTGAGGCGTTTTCTCCGCGATTTCTTCTATTTCCATGCCGCCCACCGCTGACGCTATGAAAACGTAGCTTCGCGAAAAACGGTCTATAGTTACGCCGCAGTACAGTTCTTTTTTAATTGATTGTTTTTCTTCAATCAAAATTTGCTTCACGGGGATGCCTTTAACATTTGTTTTCAGCAGTTTTTCAGCGGTTTTTTCTGCGTCTTCAAAGGAATCAGCGAACAAGATGCCTCCTGCTTTTCCTCTTCCCGCTATCAACACTTGTGCTTTAACCGCGAGTGGCGGTTTTAATTTAGCCGCTGCCCCAATTGCATGGTTGGCGCTTGTGATTAATGCTCCTTGCGGGACAAGTACCCCATGTCGTTTGAGTATGTTTTTTGCTTCGTACTCATAAAGTTTCAAGAAATGCTTACGCCTCATTTGATGGTTTCAATTGTGACGTAAGATTTGGTGTCTTGAATTCCGTCTATGGCGTATAGTTTTTTGAGGATTTTGTCCATGTTTTCTCTTTCCACGATTATTAGGGCGTCAGCGTCTCCGGCTATTCTGAAGGCTTGTGACACTGCGACTTCTTTTATCTTGTCGTACACTTGGATTCTTTTGGTGGGTGATACTTTGATGAGGATGAATGCTGGTATGGTTGAGATGCCGAGGGCTTTTAACCCTTTGTCTGTGACATCTATGAAGCCTCGGCCTGTGCGGATGTAGCCTCTGTTCTTGAGTTTTCTGAGGTGTACGTTCAAGGCTTGCCTGCTTATGCCTAATTGTGCTGATAGCTCATCCTGTTTAACGCTTAGAGTGTAGGTGTTTGTAGCCTTGCTTTTCTCATACAGCGTCCTCAAAAGCTGAACTGAACGTTTAGTGAGTGGGTCCAAATGCTTTCACTTTTATCATATGTTTGTTAAGCTAATCCTTTACAATTATCGCGTTATTTAAAATTTTAGTGTATGAACATAAGTTTTGAACCTCTTTTTCGAAATCGACACTCCTTTTTTAGTTAAAACCAGAATCTCGAGGTAACACCACAATGTATTTATTTATGGACAAAAAAATTTATGAAACCGAACAAAAGTGGAAACTAGGAGTGAAGCGTTGACAATGTCAGAAAGCAACTCAGTGTTGATCGGGAGAAAACCAGTGATGAACTATGTGCTGGCCTGTATCACTTTCTTCCATGGTGGAGCAAAAGAAGTAAGCGTCAAAGCACGTGGAAGAGCCATCAGCAGAGCAATCGACGTCGTGGAAGTCGTTAGACGTAGGTTTCTGCCCGATGTAAAAGTCGCGAGAATAGGCATCGGCACAGATCAGATTGCGCCTCGAGAAGACGGTGATGGGCTGACTAACGTCAGCACAATTGAAATAGTCTTGGAACGATAAATTCCCATTCAACGTGGAGGACAGCGATTCGCCGCTCCTCCTTTGCTTGAGGGAGGATGCCTTCTAAATGAAGACCGAACTATGTAGCTTCTGTTTAAAGAGCGGTATACTATGCCAAAAGTGTTCAGCTAAAGTTAAGGCTGGCGAAATCAGTGAGTTAGACCTGAGAATCGCCCGTTTGTTATTGTCTTTAGAGGAAAAGTATCCTTCGCTTCAAAACGTTTGCTTTTATAAAGCTGTCAGTGTCGGTCGAAGTTTGGCTATAATTGTTGGGCATGGCGATGTGCCTAGGCTTTTAGGCTACGGAGGTAAGATAATTAAAGCGCTGGGCGAGGAAACTGGCAAGTCCGTTCGCGTTTTAGAGTACGGTGTCGACGACCGCAAGTTTTTAGAAGATTTATTCATGCCTCTCAGCATTCTTACCATCAACACGATTTGGCTGCCTGACGGAACCACTGAGACAAGAGTTATTTTAAGAAGGAATCGCGGAAGCCAATTGCCTTTCGACCTTAAGGCTTTAAAGGAGATTGCACGTAAAGTACGGAAAATGTCGTTACGTGTTGAGTTTGCTGACTAGGAGCGCTTAATTCATGAAGTTAGACTCCATTGGCGATTGGGTTAGAACAGGCTACTCTGCAAATGTAACTCCGGATATGGACGGCAAAGAGGTCACGCTTTTCGGGTGGGTTCAAGAAATACGGGACCTAGGTGGCATCCGCTTCGTCATACTTCAGGACAGGGAAGGCACGATACAAGTTACTGTTCTGCGGAAGAAAGTGAGCGCCGAAGTGCTGTCGAAGTCTGATGTTCTGCAAAAGCGGTACAGCGTCGCCGTGAAAGGCACCGTAAAAAAGACCAATATGACGCCCAGAGGCATCGAAGTGTTGCCGAAGGGGATAAAAATTTTCAGCACAGCCACCGAACAATTGCCCATAGACATCACTGGCAAGACCCCTGCACTCATCGAAGCGCGTTTGGACGCGCGAGCACTAGACCTCTGTCAAGAATCGAACATTGCAACGTTCAAGATTCAGCACTCAGCCCTAGCTGCAATACGCGGTTTTCTCTTCGAAAAAGGCTTTCTGGAGGTTCACACACCGCGAATTATTGCCTCAGCAACAGAAGGCGGCGCAGCACTGTTCGCTGTGGATTATTTCGGCGAAAAAGCGTTTCTCGCGCAGAGCCCACAACTGTACAAGGAGCAGTTAGTGATGAGCCTCGAGAAGGTTTTTGAGGTTGGTGCTTTCTTCAGGGCGGAAGAATCGCGCACGCGGCGGCATTTAAGCGAATTCGTTTCTGTGGACATCGAGCAGGCGTTCGCTGACGCTGAAGATGTCATGTCTCTTCTTGAACAGCTGATGCAGTATACGTGCAGGGCGGTGACGGAAAACTGCCCGAAAGAGTTAGAGGCGCTCAAGCATAAACTGAAGGTTCCCACCGTGCCTTTTAAGCGGTTAACTTACGCTGAGGTTCTCCGCGACCTGAAGAAAGAGGGCATAGAGGTTCCTTGGGGTGAGGACATACCGACCGAGGCTTTCAGAGTATTAGGCAAGCTATACCCGAGTTTCTACTTCATAACTGACTGGCCCACGCATTCTAAAGCTTTTTACATTAAACCGCGCGACGACAACCCTGATCTGTGCGAAGGCTTTGACTTGATGTGGCGCTGGATAGAGCTGGTTTCGGGCGGAACCAGAATAGCGGAAAAAGACCTTTTAGTGGCTAGGTTGAAGGAGCAGGGGCTGAACCCGGAGGCTTTCAGGTATCATCTTCAGGCTTTTGATTATGGAATGCCGCCTCACGCGGGATGGGCAATCGGCTTAGAAAGGCTTACTATGATGTTGACGGGGAAAAAGAATATTCGTGAAGTGACGTTTTATCCGAGAGACCGAGACCGGTTGACGCCTTAGCAGCTATTGTTATCGAGTTTTCTTATAGAACTTACCTTCAGAACAAATAATAACAAGGAATACCGAAAGTAAAACGAGGAGGAATGGAAGGCGAAATGGCAAAAAAATACGCGTTGCTATTCATAGTTGCGGTGCTGCTGGTTGTTGCAGTCAATTTTTCAGTAAGTAACACAGGCAACTCTTTGGTTTTCGCTCACAATCAACAGGATGGCGTCGTGGATAAAGCCGCAGGCGACGATTTCACGGTGAAAATCACGTTCAAGAACACTGGAAGCACCGAAGGCAACTGGAGCGTAAACATAGCTTTCGAAGACGAAGTTTGGTCTCAGGCCGGAACCCCCCAGAATTTGACGCTTAAGCCTGGAGAAACGGAGACTTTAACGTGGACCGGTGCGGTCCCAGCCAACGCTACCGTTGATTCCGTGGCAAGGCTTGTAGTGTACTATAACGATTCTTTCAAAGCGCTTAACTGGTGGATTCACGTGGTTCCAGGCGCAGAACTGTCCATAAGATCCAGCAGCGTCGAATAAACCCGAAAGAACCAACAGAAACCCCGATCACCGAAAACTTTAGCGGGGCATATAAAGGGGAGGGGGTAGCTGCACAGGGCGCTATCTCTGCACTGTGGTTTTTCGCCAACTCCCGCCTGTGTAAGAAAACGCCTGCTTTTGTAAATTCATAAATTCTTTAAGCGCACTGCATATACGTTATTGAAGGTTTGACCGCGTCTTGTTGCTTCAGGACATCGAAAATTGGTTGTATACTTTTGCGACCCAGTATGGATATTTAGGCATTTTTCTCATAAGCTTGTTTGGCGCCATGTCAATTTTCGTGCCGATTCCATATCCAGTCGTCATATTCATTCTTGGTGGTCTTCCAAGTTTTGATCCCTTGTGGATTGCGGTTGCAGCAGGTATTGGCTCAGCCATAGGCGAATTCTCAGGCTATCTTCTCGGTGTTGGAGGCAGAAAAGTAATCAGCGACAGATACAAGAAAAAAATGGATTTCATAACAAAGCTCTTCAAAAAATACGGGTCAATAACCATTTTCATTTTCGCTCTCACACCCCTTCCTGATGATTTGCTTTTCATTCCATTGGGCGTTATGCGTTACAGTCTGCTTCGAGCTTTTATTCCAGCGCTGCTGGGCAAATTCTTCTCCAACCTCATAATAGCCTACAGCGGTCGCTTGTCTCTGCAAATCATTGGCAACCTCTTCGGCGTGGAAGGCGAAGGAACCTCTCTGATAGTTGGAACAATCATCGGGGTGGTGCTGCTGATAATCGTTCTTATCATAATGTTCAAATTTGACTGGGAAAAACACTTCGCAAAATACGTGGAAGAGCCAAAGACAGCAGACACGGCGGAAGATACGGCGGCCGAGAAAAAAGAGGACTAACTTTAAATCTGTTTTCGTCTCCTATTTCACTTGCTGGTTCATTTAAAATTTTAAAAACGGCTGATTACATGGAGCAACCTGTAAAAATTCTGGGTTTTGTTGGGAGTCTGCGCAAGGACTCCTACAACAAGGCGTTGATGCGGACTGCAGTGGAGCTTGTGCCAGGCGACGCCACCATAGAAGTTTTTGACCTCGCAGGGATTCCGCCGTTCAATCAAGACTTGGAAAACGAGCCTCCACAGACGGTGAAGGAGTTCAAAGCGAAAATCAGAAAAGCGGACGCGCTTCTGATAGCTTCGCCAGAATATAACTATTCGGTACCTGGAGTTTTGAAGAACGCCATTGACTGGGCGTCTAGACCGCACGGCGACAACGCGTTTAAAGGCAAACCCGTCGCGGTCATGAGCACATCCGTGGGTCATCTCGGCGGAGCTCGCGCCCAATATCATCTGCGGCAGTCTTTTGTTTTTCTGGATATCCATCCGCTTAACCGTCCAGAAGTCATGATGCCCTTTGCAGCGGACAATATTGACGCGGATGGAAACGTGACTAACGAACAGACAAAGCAGCTGATACGGGAGCTGTTAGAAGCGCTGGTGCAGTGGACCAGAAGGCTCGAGAGTCACTGAGCAGGTGTTTTCGTGCATTAACTTTAAAATTGCCCACGGCTATTTTACTGGGTAGGCGCGTAATTTGAGGGTAATCGCGGATCTGCATATTCACAGCCGTTACAGTCGGGCGACAAGCCAGCGGATGAACATCAAGGAGATCGCTCGTTTCGCAAAAATCAAGGGGTTAAGCCTTGTAGGAACGGGCGACTTTACTCATCCAGAATGGCTTAGGGAAATACGGGACACCTTGGTGCCTGAAGCAGGCGCCGACCTTTACACGGTTGCCGGCAACGCGGGGTCGCCAGTGCGGTTCATGTTGACAAGTGAAGTGTGCACGATTTTCAATTTCGGGAACGAGTCTAAGAAGGTTCACCACGTCATCTTGACCCCCAGCGTGGAAACCGCCGTTCAAATAAACGAAGCGCTCGGGCGCTGCGGAGATTTAAGCGCAGACGGCAGGCCCCTGCTGAACATGACCGCCCCGCAGCTTGTGGAAGAAGTAATGGCGGTTTCGGGTGAGAACATGATTTTTCCCGCTCATGTGTGGACGCCGTGGTTCAGCGTTTTCGGCGCCTTCAGCGGTTTCGACAGCATCGAAGATTGTTATCAGGACATGAGCAAGCATATTCATGCGTTGGAAACGGGGCTTTCGTCTGATCCTCCGATGAACTGGCGTTTGAGCAGGCTTGACCGGTTCACGTTGGTTTCTAATAGTGACTGCCATAGCTTTTGGCCTTGGCGTATAGGCAGGGAAGCTAACGTGTTTGAGCTTGAGCGGGTGAGTTATGGTGAGGTTGTGGACGCCATTTGCAGCAAGGATCCTGCGCGGTTCCAGTTCACCATCGAGACTGAGCCTGCTTACGGGAAATATCATTGGACTGGGCATCGTAAATGTAACGTGTCCTTATCGCCGCAAGAGGCACAAAAGTTTGGCAACATCTGCCCAGTGTGCCATAGAAAGCTCACTAAGGGTGTTGATCAACGCGTTGAAGAGCTTGCTGATCGCCCCGTAAACTTTAAGCCTGATAACACGCCGGGATTTATGCGGTTACTGCCGCTTTCGGAGATAATCGCAACGGTGTTAGGTGCGGGTTCTCCCTCAACTCAAGCGGTGTGGAAAATATACAATCTGCTGGTTGCCAAATTCGGTGATGAGTACAATGTGCTTATCAATGCGTCGCGGGCAGCGCTGGCTGACGTCGTGGATGAGCCGATTGCTGATGCTGTCGTCAGGGTTAGGGAAGGCTCGGTTCGGGTGATTCCTGGCTTCGACGGCGTGTATGGGACGCTTGACTTGGATGCTGATGGTTTCGCGGAGGAGCCTCGTCGAGGAAGTGTTCGACAGTTGAATCTTGCTGATTTCTGGTGATCATGAGTTTCATGGGGTTTTATGTGTTTTTGTGTTTAACGGTTTAACAGAAATGCTTAAATCGTAATATACGCGATAATCTGCTGTGAACCGCATGAACACGCCCCACCGAGAAGACAAAATCTTCAAAATAATAGACAGCGTCCTGAAACAAGTCTTCGGAGACGAAGCAACGCGTTTCATATACAAATACTTAGAACAGCGCTACGCTCTACGCGAAAGCGACTTTTCAGAAAAAATTGATGTTTTCGCCAAGGGACTTGAAGAGTGTCTAAGCTCAGGTGCCTTCGTGGTTGAAAACAAAATTTTAGAAGACCTCTCCTCAGTGTACGGCTCCTTCAACACGATTGGGTATGAAAGAAAATCTGAAAGGTACGATTTCGCCAACCAAATGAAAGTCGCCCTGCGAAGAGCCTAACCTCATCCTCATTTCCTGTATACAGCCAATTTTTTCAACCCGCGTGTTTTTGTCGCTTTGAATTAAAACAAAACGTTTTATTCCCTTTATCCATATTCATACCCTAATCTGTTATAGAAGGTAGACCACACTTGGAAGACGTTCTCGCTAACATAAATGAAGTAGCCGTACGCCAATTCGGAGCCGAATACGCCGAAACCCGCGCGCAAAAACTTAGCAAAACGATGCTTACCCTGAAAGAAGGCAGGGTTGAAGCCGCCAAACAAGGGATCGAAAACGGGGTGGCACTGCGCGTGCTTGTGAACGGTGCTTGGGGTTTCGCTTCAGTGGGTTCTCTAAAAGCTGAGATTTTGCAGAGTGCCATTTCTGACGCTTGCAAGATGGCGAAAACTGCGAGTTCACGGCTGAAAACACCGATAAAGCTTGCGGAAACAAAAACGGTGAAAGACCGCGTGCAAATCAAGCCTAAGAAAAAACCCTCTGCAATTTCCATGGAGGACAAGATAAGCACCGCCTTGTCGATAAATAAAGCTACTTTAGGCTATGATAAGCGGGTTAGAAGTTGCACGATAGATTATTTGGACCTGACCGGGAGCAGCTTTTTTGTTAACACGGAAGGCACGCGTATAGAGCAGGATAAACTGTATGTTTGGTCAAGAATAACCGCCGCGGCTGCGAGCCAAGGGGTTTTCACTTTCAGCAGGGAAGAAATAGGCTCCACAGCAGGCTACGAAGTGTTCGATGAGGAAACTCCTGAAGTGATAGGTGAAACAGTGGCGAAGCGCGCGGTTAAACAATTAGATGCTAAACCACCGAAGGGCGGTAAATCGCCTGTTGTGCTGGGACCGGATGTGGTGGGCGTTTTTGTTCATGAAGCTTTTGGGCACCTCGCTGAAGCGGACTTGGCGTTATCCGGAGGGGTGCTTATGAACAATCTTGGAAAGAAGATAGGTTCAGATGTGGTCACCTTTTATGATGACGGTACAATAAACGGGGCTTTCGGTTCGTTCAAATACGATGATGAGGGCGTTCCAGCTCAGAAAACGCTTCTCATAAATGACGGCGTTGTCACTGGTTTAATGCATAATCGTGAAACCGCGCAAAAATTCGGTGCTGAACCTACGGGCAACGCGAGAGCGGAGGACTTTCGCGTGGAACCTATCATCCGCATGCGCAATACGTTTATGGCTCCGCGAGACCATTCTTTTGAAGAGTTGGTTGAAGGCATACCTTCAGGCTATTACTTCAAAAGCTTCAGAGGCGGGCAAGCTAGCTTGGACGGTACCTTCCAAGTCGGTATTCAAGAAGGTTATGAAATAGTAAACGGTGAAATAGGCGACCCTGTTCGCAATGCGTCAATAAGCGGCAGCACTCTTGAAACGCTGTTAATGGTTGACGCGGTTGGGAAGGACTTCGAGTTGTCGTCAGGACGTTGTGGAAAGGGTCAAACCGCCTTTATAGGTGATGGTGGACCACACATCAGGGTCAAAGAGGTGATTGTCGGTGGTAGTGCTTGAGAAAGACCAAATGTTGCATCTGGCAGAAAACGCCGTGGGCATAGCCTTGAAAAAAGGCGCTGCTGAAGCTGAAGCCTACGTTTATGAAGGACAAGCCACGAACGTGGGCATAGAACAAGGGCAGATTGCCAAAAGCAACAGGATAATCGACCGTGGCTTAGGCGTTAGAGTCGCGGTTAACAAGGCTGTAGGTTTTGCGTACACCAACATCCTAGAGGACCAAGAAGCAGTCGAAGACACAATTCTGAGGGCTTTAAGCGCCGCACGAGCAAGCAAGCCTGATCCGGACTGGAATGGATTCCCAGAAAAGAAACCTTACGCTGGCGCTGAAAAATACTATGACCGCAAAATCCATAAACTTCACTCTGAAGGTCTGGTTGAGCTTGCTTCAAGCATGTTGGACGCCGCTGTGAGCGTGAATAAGCGGGTCTTTCCAATTGAAGGTGGCGCTGGCGCAGCTTATTTGTCAAGTGCCGTGGCTAATTCGAACGGCGTTGCAGCCTTCGACAGGGGAACAATAATGGAGTGCAGTTTGGCGGCTGTCGCCAAAGAGAAAAATAGGGTGACGCCGGTCTGCTTCGAATTTAACGCGACGCGAGCGTATGACGTTGACCCTGCATGGGTTGGAAAAGAAGCGGCTCGGCTTGCAGTTTCAGCCCTGAAAACTAAACCAATTAAAACGGAAACAACCAAACTGATTTTAACGCCGTTTGCACTGCAAGGATTGCTTTATTACACGTTGATTAACGCTGTAAAAGCCGATAACGTCCAGAGAAACCAGTCGCCCTTCAAAGGCAAAATCGGCGAAAAGGTCGCTTCAGAACACGTCACAATCTACGATGACGGCCTGTTTCCAGGCGGTCTCCGCACCTGGGCGTTCGACGGCGAAGGGGTCCCTCAGCAGAAAACCCCGCTCATAGAAAAAGGCGTTCTGCGAGGTTTCTTATACGACAATTACGCCGCGAAAAAAGAAGGCTTAGAAAGCACAGGAAACGCGTCCAGAGCCGGATACTTGTCCACACCCAGCATAGACACTACAAACTTCCGTATAACACCTGGAAACAAGACACCAGACGAACTCATCAGCGAAGTAGATGACGGCTTGCTAATTTACTATTTGCAGGGTGCCCACAGCAGTAATCCTGTCAGCGGCGAATTCTCAGTCGTAGCCACACCCGCTTGGAAAATCAAAAAAGGCGAAATAGCACACGCAACACGCGGCGTGATGTTGGCAGGCAACATCTTTGAAGCGTTAAAAAACGTAAGCATCGTAGCCAATAACGAAAGAAAAATGGGACAACTAATCGCACCGTGGATGCTAGTTGAAAACGTTAGAGTAATCGGAAAATAACTAGGCCACTCTAGAACATAACATAAGCCCTTGCCCTTGTTTACCCACAAAAGTCCGCTTCAACCTCAGACTTTTCCATAATCAACGCAACAGCAGAGCCGCCACAGCATTTTTGCCGTCTATTTGGATACCAAACTGTATGTTGCTATTTATGGGAAATGTTACTTTTCCATGTAACAAACCTGTAACAAACGTTTTTTTCTGAAATAGATTAATTTTCAATCAACGAAGATTTTG
>Ga0307420_1000254_pt1 | contig 25705 bp, 19 predicted proteins | sample SalMarWE160240MG_2_FD_202167 | JGI IMG/M metagenome (GOLD analysis project Ga0307420, IMG submission 202167) | Salt marsh sediment microbial communities from the Plum Island Ecosystem LTER, Massachusetts, United States - WE1602-40 | ecosystem: Environmental > Aquatic > Marine > Intertidal zone >... | reverse complement strand
ATTATGTTTGCTTCGTTTCAATTACGTATTATTACATTATCCTTCTTTTAACTTTATAAATGTAAATCATGACATTCTGTATCCCAAAAGAATACCACCCTCAATTTGTACCGGAAACAATGGAGCAGGCCATTAAAATGCTGAAAGACCGCTTTCAGGAGGAATTGTCCAAACAATTGAATCTCAGACGAGTTACAGCCCCTCTGTTTGTTTTAGCGGGGACCGGTATTAATGACGACTTAAACGGTGTGGAACATGCTGTATCTTTTCCTGTCAAGTGCATGGGAGAGCGGAAAGCCGAAGTTATTCATTCATTGGCCAAATGGAAAAGAATGAAACTCGGAGCCTACGGTATTCCGGCCAATTACGGACTGTATACCGATATGAATGCAATTCGCAGTGGTGAAGATCTCGACAATCTTCACTCTCTGTATGTGGATCAGTGGGATTGGGAACAAACCATAACGGCAGACGACCGTAATCTGGAATTTTTAAAGGCTACAGTCAGAAAGATCTATGAGGCAATGAAATGCATGGAGCAAATTGTGTATGAATCTTATTCTCATATCTATCCTATTCTTCCCAAAGAAATAACTTTTGTTCACACAGAAGATTTACTGAATGACTATCCTCAATTAACTCCCATGGAAAGGGAAACAGAAGTTGTTAAAAAATATGGAGCCGTATTTATCATCGGCATAGGAGGTCCCCTGTCGAACGGAGAAATTCACGACGGACGCGCTCCCGATTATGATGACTGGATCACTCCTACTACTGAAGGCCATAAAGGTTTGAATGGAGATATTATTTTTTGGAATCCTATTTTGAATTCAGCAACTGAGATCTCCTCCATGGGGATTCGTGTAGACAAGGAAGCCCTACTCAATCAACTGAAAATAAGGGGTTGTGAAGAACGCACTAAACTCGAATTTCATAAAGCCTTGTTAGAAGGGACCTTCCCTCTTTCAATTGGCGGAGGTATCGGACAATCCCGTTTATGTATGTTTTTATTACGCGCCGCCCATATCGGAGAGGTTCAGGCTTCCGTATGGCCTGAAGAAATGATTGAAACCTGTAAAAGGCATAACATTTATTTAAAATAAGACTTTTTTCAGAGCAGGACAATCTGATTGAAAAAGCCGGATCTGACCACATTTGGCCGGTCAGATTACAATTAACATATATAACAATATAACAGGTATTTAACTCCGGCGTTAGTGGTCAATATTATCCGGCTAACTATGGTCAAAGCTACTGGCTTTTCTACAAGAGCCTAAAAAAGATTTTAAGAATACGTTATCTTTTAAAATCCTTGGAATACTGACTTTTAAATCATCAATTCTTTGAAACTTAAATTCAGATTTGATAATTGATGTGAGTATTTTTTCAATTTCTAATCTCTTTCTTAAATAACCAGAATTGAAATTATCGATAAATATTGAAATTTTTTGTGTTACTCGGTCTCCTGCAATATCTTTTATGTATTCTTCATCTAAATCGTCATCAAATAGAATTATATCAGGGTCAGAATTTCCAATAGACTTTTTGTATAAGTCAATGGTTTTTATACCTATTCCATATTCTACTCGATAAGGTTTTGGCATGCTCTTATATAGTGGAAGTATAGGAGTAAAAATACCTCCTCATAATGAATATGCTAATTCCAATGCCTGTACAAATCGAGACTTTGAATTTGGTTTAATGAAAATACCAAATCTAACTGGAGCTATTTTTTGATTTATGCCTACAAGCATTTCTACAGTGTTTTATTTTTATAATGCACCACAACGGTTGGCAATATGCGGAGGCCGGGATTTCGAAGCTCCAACTTATCAAATCGTTGAAATTTTTAATAAATGTACAAAACTTTGAATTACCCACATCGCCCGGCTTACGTATATTGCGTGTTGTGCGCTGAGCTTTTTGTCCTCCTAAGTCCATAAATTATAAATCCAATTCCCACTACAATGTAAGGAAGGCTCAATAGTTGTCCCATATTGAATGTCATTCCATCTTCAAATCCTACTTGGTTCTCCTTTACAAATTCAATTATAAATCTAGCTGTAGAAAATAAAACAGTTGCAAGCCCAAAGAAGAATCCATTTTTAAGCCTATCTCTCATTTTTTTGTAAAGAATCATCATAATCGCAAAAATGATAAAATAAGAAATCGCCTCGTACAATTGAGCTGGGTGTCTCGGCACGTTATCTACTCGCTCAAAAATCACACCCCAAGGTTTTGTTGTCGGAATGCCGATAATTTCAGAATTCATAAAGTTTCCAAGTCTGATAAATCCAAAGCTCAATCCTGCAACAACCGCAATCAAATCAATGGTGTCAATCATTGAATGTTTGGTCTTTCGAGAATAGAAATATAACGCAATCAGTAATCCTAGTGCCCCGCCATGACTTGCCAATCCTTGATATCCGATTAACTTTATCCCACCACCTGGAAGAAAGGTAATTGGAAGAATCATCTCCAAAGGATGTGATAAATAGTAAGAAGGCTCGTAAAATAAACAGTGTCCAAGTCGTGCCCCTACCAGGATACCAATCATTCCGTAGATTGATAATTTTTCCAGATACTCAGATGGAATGTTTTCTCTTTTATAAATCCAGCCTAAAATATAGATGCAAAGAATCAATCCACCTACAAAGAGTAATCCATAGTATCTAATCGAAATCCCAAAGATATTTACTATTTCGGGGTCAGGATTCCAGTGAATATAGTTTAAAATCATATCTTAATTTTTTTGTTAGTACTGTCGTTTTGATACTTAATAGAATATGGTTAATGTCTAGTGAGTAATTTGTTCCTTGGTCAAGGAGGTTAATTCTTTAATGTAATTAATAATCAAATCAGGATGATTTTTAAAAATATGGTGTTCTCCTTCAAGTTCAATATGTTTTGAATTATCAAATCCGACTAATATATCCTCATGATATTTATACCATTTCCAGGCTGTAGCAGACACCAGAATTATAGGTAAATGTTTGTCAATGTTAAGGTCTTTCATGTAAACAAGGTTTGGAATAAACTGGTACCATTCTTTTCTATATTTACTAGGGAATTTTGTTTCGTACCATTCTGTGCCACCCTTAATGTACTTTTTCAAATCTCTATTTGACATACCATTCCAATACGATTCCGGAGCTGGATCAAGCAATAATAATCCTTTAACTTCATTAGGATAATTACTTGTATAATAACGTGTAATAAGACCTCCTAATGAGTGACCAACCAAAATATAAGGTGGATTTATGTTTTGATTTTTCAATATGGTCCTTAATTCAATTACCATATTAGGTATTGTCCTTTCAATTTTTGATGTATCAGATTTCCCAATATCAGCTCTGTCATATAGGAAAACATGGGCAAATGAAGCGATGGTATCTGGGATTGATCCCCAGACTTCAAGACTATCAGACATGCCACTTTCAAAAATTACTGTTATTTTACCGGTACCAAATTCTTTGATGCGGAAATTTTGTCCATCAATGTCAACAAATCGTTCCTGACCCTCTAGGATCAAACAAAATGACAATAGAATAGTCGTTAAGGTGCTTTTCATAGGGTAAGTGATTCATCTATAAAGTTAGAGTTTTAAATACTATGATAGTCATTGGGTAGCAGCTATGACCCCTAACGTTGGCGGTATGTTTTTGTTGCCGATTTCGGAGCTCATCACTATCATTCCGGCACAAATGTTTTAGTGAGTCACAACCTTTGAAGTCCGTTCTATCTCGGCAATAAAATATACTGCTTGTTAGCATGCGTATTTCATTTCATTTCATTTCATTCTGTAATTTCTTTTAATAATTCTACAACTTTTTCAAATTCACTCTCAATAACCATAATATCAACTTCAATGAATGTACTCGTTGGTACACGAAAGTTTGTGGGATTTGATTTGTCAATAATCTTAAAGTCAACACCTTCTCTCTTAAGTATATCAAGAGCTTGTCTTATGATCGAAGCTTCATAGTAAGTACTATAATAAATATATTTACTCTTGACCATAATTAATTTGTTTTTTGGAGAAACCTATTATTGCTGTCGGAACTAAATGTGCTAAAAAAATCATAGCGACTGCTAAAACAATAGTGATTTTCAAATTCATGAGAGCAATAATTAATAATAAAAGCAAAACAAAAACCGAAAAAATTGCATATCCTATTCTTAAAGAGCGATTAATTAATTAATAATAATTCTCTTTCATCTAATTTTGAAAATGATTTATGAGAAAACTGCCACAATCCTGTTTTGATAAAGCTGAAATAAAAAATAATCGACAATAAAGCAATTAATGCAATTTCAGTAACCTTAAAGGCAGTTGTCCAGCCTTTAACGCGACAACACTCGAAAATCATTACTATGCCGATTATAATTAGAAAGCTAAATGCTATTGGAAATTCCGGTTATATTGAGCACCCTATTCCGGTTTAGAGAGTGCAGTCTCTAATTAAATAAATTATTCAATTGGTTTGTACTGATATTGTGCTGTTTACATTCCGGCTTATAGTGCTCAATCATTTCCGAAATCGTTTGGTCTGTGGATCCGGAATGAGGTGTTCTGAGTGACCGGATTTTCCAATAGGTGAAATACATTTAAATTACATAAAAGAGGCAGAATGGTCTGCTCCTTATTATCTGTCGGGGTGATCTGACTCGAACAGACGACCCCTTGCACCCCATGCAAGTGCGCTAGCCAACTGCGCCACACCCCGAGAATATTATCAGCCAATTTAGTTTTGGCTGGTCTAAGTGCGCTAGTCCCGAAAAATCTGAAAATCTTTGATTTTTAAATTTTTCGAGGATCCTCGTCACGCTCAGCGTGACGGGACCAACTGCGCCACACCCCGTTGTCTCCTCCGAAACTTTAATGAAGGAGGAAAAAACTCCCGCAAAATTAGTCAACAATTCCGATTCTGCAATAATATGGTTATGATAAACCGCGGAGCGGTTTCGCCAATTATTGTAATTATCCTGTCTTCGTAATATAGAACTACGGAGTGGTTCCACAGAATTGATATCAACAATAATTGTAGTAATTAAGGACTCTTGATACTTACTCAAGAGTTTCCTTCGTATGCAAATGGGTAATATTGTAATAAGATTTTTGAGCATTATTCTATTGCGGCCCTCTGTTATCCAGTAAATAAGAATAGAACAGAAGGTGCGACAGTTTCTGCATTTCGGGAGAACAATCACCCAGTTCCACTTTTCGTTCCATAGCCATCTCTTTCCAATATGCAGGTAAATAACTTATTTTGCTTACCATACCGTCTTCAGGTCCGGGTGTACAATATTTTGTGTCGCATCCGGTTGTAATTATCCTGATAAAACACATCGGACAGGGTTCTGCCGAACTGAAAACCGTCATTCCCGGTTTGTATACATAAATATTCATGTATTTTTTTGACTTACAGCTTTTTTCAAAGTTTGTCAGCAGGGTCATTTCGGCATGAAGATCCGAACGGCGTTTCTGTATTTGCGAATTATATGCCGATGCAATGATCTTTCCTTCCTGATCAACCAACACAGCTCCTATTCCATATCCTCCCTGCATTACACTCTTAAGGGCTTGCAGATTAGCCTCTTTGGCATATATATCATCAGAATATTCGGGGGCAGGAGTAAACGCCACAAGATAAGTTTTAATTTTATTAAGCATAACTTCCACAGGATCATCAGAACTAATTCCGAACGGCATATCAACCAGCTTGGAGATTAGTTCTTCCCTTGTGTGAGTAATAAAGTATGATAGATCAACCTTAGTGGCAGACGTGCTGTTTTGTTGTGTAAAAGAGTTGGAAAACAGTAAGATGAAACAGGTTAATATCAATAATTTTTTCATGCCCTTATACTTTTGGTAAGCCAGGTTAACCTGAGAACTATATTTATAAAATTAATACTAATTTGTTAATAAACCAATCCTGGCTTAAAAATCAATCCTGTCGGACAAATTTATTTTAAGGTGTTAATGTATTTTACCAGGTTAATGATTTCATCCAGTTTGTTAATTTAATTGCTCAACTTATTTACAATGTAAAACAGATAGGTTAAAAGCTGAGCCGGATATTCAGAATAAATTGACTTTTATCCAGTTAATTAATAACTTTGATAAATAAAACAGGACATTTTTAATAGATATGAAACCGCTACATGAATCTACCCGTTTGTTTTCATTCCTGTTTCTTCTTTTATTATCGGCAAACCTGCCGGCTCAAAGTTATCAGTCTTCTGCAGGATATGTACCTGAGATAGGACAACAGGGAAAGGATGTGGTGTGGGTCCCGACTCCCCAGGAGCTTGTTGACACAATGCTGTCGATGGCAGGTGTTACTCCGGATGATTTTGTTATTGACCTGGGATCGGGTGACGGTCGGACAGTTATTACAGCTGCAAAGAGGGGTGCACGTGCTCTTGGCATAGAATATAACCCTGACCTGGTAGCGCTGTCGAAGAGAAATGCCGAGATTGAAGGTGTCAGTGATAAAGCTGAATTCATTGAAGCCGATCTTTTTGAATGTGACCTTTCAAAAGCCACTGTTATCACCATGTTCCTTCTTCCTGAGATCAACCTTAAATTAAGACCACGGCTTCTTGAATTGAAACCCGGAACACGGATTGTATCAAACACATTTAATATGGGTGAATGGGATCCCGATTATGAGTTAACAACAGTTGAAAATTGGAACAGCTGGAATACTGCTTTATTGTGGATCATACCTGCCAGGGCTGAGGGCACGTGGATACTTGACCAGGACCAGCTCATTATCAACCAGGAATTCCAGATTATTCATGGTAAGCTTATAAGCGGTGATAAGAATTCTGTTATAAAAAACGGAAGGCTGCATGGCAATGAGATAACCTTTAAAATAGCTGATGTTATATATACCGGATATGTTTCAGGGGATAAAATGGAAGGTATCATGAGAGAAGACGGCGGTGAGAAAAAATGGACCGCCACACGATGATTAACCATGATCAAATTTTGTTCTTTAAAAGCTTCTGCAGGTCAGCCATTTCATCTCTGAACCGTGCTGCTTCAATAAAATTGAGTTCTGAAGCTGCTTTTTCCATTTGTCTCTTTGTCTTTTCGATCGCCTTCTCCAGGGCCTCCCTGTTCATATACTGTACAACAGGATCAGCTGCCAGATCGGGCCGTTCAGGTTCTATATAGGCTCTGCCTTTCCCGGTCAAACCGGTAAATATTGATCCCGGTTTCCTGTATATCTGGGCAGGTGTAATCCCCATTTTCTCGTTATACTTCATCTGCTTTTCTCTTCTTCTGTTGGTTTCATCGATTGTCATCTGCATGCTTCCGGTTATTGTATCAGCATACATGATCACCTTGCCGTTAAGGTTGCGGGCAGCCCTGCCTGCTGTCTGTGTCAGTGATCGTGAGGATCTCAGAAAACCCTCTTTATCAGCATCAAGGATAGCCACAAGAGATACTTCAGGCAGATCAAGTCCCTCCCTTAGAAGGTTCACACCGACGAGTACATCAAAGGTACCTGATCTTAAACCCTCCATGATTTCAATCCTCTCAATAGTATCAATATCCGAGTGAATATACCTGCTCCTGATATCAAATCTAAGCAGGTATGTTGTCAGCTCCTCCGCCATCCTTTTAGTGATTGTTGTTACCAGTGTCCTTTCTCCTGCTTTAGCCCTTTCCCTGATCTCATCCATCAGGTCAGCTATCTGGTTCATGCTTGGACGAACCTCTATCGGGGGGTCAAGCAACCCTGTCGGTCTAATAACCTGGTCTACAAATACACCCTCACTCTTTTCAAGCTCATAATCAGCCGGTGTTGCACTGACAAATATTATCTGTCCTGTAAGTGATTCGAATTCCTCAATACGCATTGGTCTGTTGTCGAGTGCTGCCGGCAGGCGGAAGCCGTACTCCACAAGTGTTTGTTTGCGTGAGTGGTCGCCGCCATACATTCCCCTGATCTGCGGGATGCTTACATGACTCTCATCAATGATCGTTATAAAATCTTCCGGGAAATAATCAAGAAGACAGAAGGGTCTGGCACCTGATTTACGACCGTCAAAATATCGTGAATAGTTCTCAATCCCGCTGCAGTAGCCCAGTTCCTTTATCATCTCCAGGTCATATAAAACCCTCTGCTGAAGTCTTCGGGCTTCTTCTTTTTTCCCGATATCATTGAAATGTGTTACCTGCAGGACGAGATCATCCTGTATCTGACTGATTGCCTGATTGATCCTGTCACGTGTGGTAACAAAGATATTTGCAGGGTATATAATATAATCCTCCATATTATCCAGGCGGTCTCCGCTTACGGGGTCAAATGTGTTAATCTCCTCTACCTGGTCTCCGAAAAAGATTATCCTGACTGCAATATCGGCATAGGCAGGATAAACATCCACCGTATCTCCCCTTACCCTGAATGTGCCATTTTTGAATTCGAACTCATTACGCGAATAAAGGCTGTCAACCAGCTTCCTGAGAAAATGATTTCTTCCCGTTTCCTGTCCTCTTCTGACATGAACTGTATTTGAGTGATAGTCATCAGGATTACCTATGCCATACAAACATGAAACTGATGAGACCACTATCACATCCCTTCTTCCGGAAAGGAGAGATGAGGTTGTACTCAATCTTAGTTTTTCTATCTCTTCGTTTATTGACAGGTCTTTTTCGATATATGTATCGGATACCGGCAGATATGCTTCAGGCTGGTAGTAATCATAATATGACACAAAATACTCAACACGGTTTTCCGGGAAAAACTGTCTGAATTCTCCATAAAGCTGTGCGGCAAGGGTTTTATTATGGCTGAGAACCAGTACGGGCCTGTTAACCTTCTCAATCACATTTGCTATGGTAAATGTTTTACCCGAACCGGTAACACCGAGAAGGGTCTGGAACGGGACCTCTTTCTTAAGTCCGTCAACAAGCTGTTCAACAGCTTCCGGTTGATCTCCGGTTGGAACAAAATCAGATATCAGCTTAAAATCCATTCAGAATTGTATTTGACTTATTTTCCCGGTAGAAATAAAACTCCTGAATTTATGTCAGATAATAAAAAAAATTTAGTATTTTTAACTAAAATTTTCCCCCAGCCTGTACTATTCTTTTGCAGGCAAAGTAAAAATGAGCCTCTCCCCGGGGCTCATTTTTACTTTCATTCCAGTATTGTTATTAACCTAAATATCCTTTCAGCAGTCTGCTTCTTGAGGTATGTCTCAGTCTTCTGATAGCTTTTTCCTTTATCTGACGTACTCTTTCTCTTGTAAGCCCGAATTTCTCTCCTATCTCCTCAAGTGTCATTTCCTGGCAGCCTATGCCAAAGAAGAAGCGGATAATGTCTCTCTCTCTTTCAGTAAGGGTCGCCAGTGCCCTGTATATCTCTCTTGAAAGAGACTCATCCATCAGGAGCTTATCAGCAACAGGGGAATCAGTGTTTGTAAGCACGTCAAGCAGACTGTTGTCTTCTCCTTCAATAAATGGAGCATCTACAGAAACGTGGCGGCCGGATACTTTAAGAGTATCTGTTACCTTCTCCTTTGGTAATTCAAGAACATCTGCCAGTTCCTCAGGTGAAGGAGTACGTTCGTTTTCCTGCTCAAACTTTGAAAAAGCCTTATTTATCTTGTTTAGTGAGCCGACCTGGTTAAGGGGCAGCCTTACTATTCTCGACTGTTCAGCAAGGGCCTGGAGTATAGACTGTCTTATCCACCATACAGCATAGGAGATAAACTTAAAACCCCTGGTTTCATCAAATTTCTCAGCTGCTTTTATCAGTCCAAGGTTACCTTCATTAATAAGATCCGGAAGGCTAAGTCCTTGATTCTGATATTGTTTTGCCACAGATACGACAAAACGCAAATTTGCTTTGGTGAGTTTTTCGAGAGCAGTTCTGTCTCCTTTTTTTATCCGCTGAGCCAGTTCAACCTCCTCATCTACCGATATCAACTCTTCTTTACCAATCTCCTGCAAATATTTGTCGAGTGAAGCACTCTCTCTGTTTGTTATGGATTTGGTAATCTTTAACTGTCTCATTATGCCTTGGGAAAATTTTTCGCAAAGATAATACTTTATTACCTATTAACAAAGATATCAATGCATTGTTTTCAACAAATAGGACTATTTATAAACCGCTTGTATTTCAGCTACTTGCAACTACTTATTATTTTAGTATCCGAACCTGTAACTGAACAATCTTCCGTCAGAGGTTATTCCTTCGATCGATTTAAGAGATCGTTCGCTGTTACTTGTCGCTTTTCGTATATCATCAGCACTATTCACTTTTTTATCGTTAACCCTGATGACAATTGTTCCCTTCTTCAGGCCCATATCCCTGAAAAGCCCATCGTTTATTTCTGATATTTTAGCTCCGTTATCAATATTATATGTTCTTCTGTCGGAGGAACTCAATGGTTCAAATCGTGCTCCGAAGATCATACCGGTACCCATACCCACAGTGACTGTGCTGGTATTGCCTGCAACATTTTTCAGTGTAACAGGTACTGTTGTCTCTTTTCCGCTCCTGAGATAAGTGATTTTGACCTTATCGCCCGGGCGATGCTGGCCAACCTGTTCCTGTAGTTCAGCTACAGTATTGATATCAATATCATTCAGTTTGATGATCACATCATTTTCCTTCAGTTTTGCATCATCAGCCGAGCCGCCTTCAATGACTCTTGTTATCCTGGCTCCTTTTATTTCACGGAGATTCTGTTTTTCAGCATCTTCCGGTGTTACTTCAGTAATATTGACTCCAATAATAGCTCTCTGCACTTCACCAAATTCTCTCAGGTCCTCAACCACCTTTTTTACTATGCTCACCGGTATGGCGAATGAGTTACCGGCATAAGCGCCGCTGGGAGAATAAATTGCTGAAGTTATTCCAACAAGAAGTCCCTTGGTATCAACCAGAGCGCCTCCGCTGTTGCCGACATTCAGGGCAGCATCAGTCTGAATAAAGGATTCGATCCTGTACTCGGTATTCAGGAGCCCCAGACTCCTGCCTTTTGCACTTACTATTCCTGCTGTGACAGTTGATGTAAGATTGAAGGGGTTACCCACAGCAAGCACCCATTCACCAATTTTCAGATTATCAGAGTCTCCATATTTCAGATACGACAGGTCTTTTGCTTCTATCTTCAAAACGGCAATATCAGTAGAAGGATCACGTCCTATCAGTTCTGCATCGAAGACCCTGTTGTCATTAAGTTTAACCTCAATATTTTCGGCATCCTCTACAACATGATTGTTGGTTATTATATAACCGTCAGGAGAGATGATCACACCTGATCCATAACCGGCCACCTCTCTGGGTTGGACGCTGTAACGATCGCCATAAAACCATTCAAGTATGGGATTTCCCGGTTGTTCAATCATAGTCTTTGTACGGACATGCACCACAGCATGAACCGTTTGCTCAGCGGCATATGTAAAATCAACCTGCCCGGGTTGCATCTGGAAGGATGTGAGTATTGCCTGTGCATCAGGCACTGCCGTATTAGAGCTGTCCATGACTACTGTAGCCTCAGGCTTATCAATAATAGATGTATACGCAAACAATGCAATAGCTGCTCCAAGAAGAGCCATTATTAATCCACCAAATAAATATTTTCCTTTCATAGCTATATAGTTTTTAAAATTAATTGTTTTCGATTCTCACTGGTTTTCAAAGATCATGCCTTAGTAAAAGATTCATATCTTTATAACCATTTTCCGATAGTTTTGTTTTACAAAGATCATGCATTTTTTGTCATGAGTCTCAATAAATTAGATAGTTTAACAACACTTTAACATTGATGACAATAACGTTTAACAAATACCAGGGTGCCGGTAACGATTTCATTATCATTGACAATCGGAGCAGTAATTTTAATCCTTCCGAGTCAAAACTTGTTAACAAATTATGTGATCGCAGGTTCGGAATCGGTGCCGATGGATTGATATTGATATCATCTTTCAGCAAGGTTGACTATGAAATGAAATACTTCAATTCTGACGGTAAATTAGGTTCAATGTGCGGTAACGGCGGCAGATGTGCCGCTCATTTTACATTGAAGCATGGCATTGCCGGTGAAAAACAAAGATTTCTTGCTTTCGATGGAATACATGAAGCTGAAGTGCATGATGATATTGTCCGTCTGCAGATGGCTGATGTCAACGAATTTGGGATCATTGACGGCAATTACTTTGTCAACACCGGATCTCCTCATTATATGATCTTTTCAGATGATATTGATAAAATCAATGTTAATGAGGAGGGTAAATCGCTCAGATGGTCACCGAAGTTTGCTCCGGACGGCACCAATGTCAATTTTGTACAGGTAGTTGATAACGGGCTACATGTCAGAACCTTCGAAAGAGGTGTTGAAGAGGAGACCCTGGCCTGCGGGACAGGTGTTACAGCGTCTGCCATTGCTTCATTTCTGGCAGGACATTTTGACAGACAAAAGATAAAGGTAAGGGCAAAAGGGGGTAACCTTGAGGTTGAATTCAGAATTAAAGACAATAAAGTAACAAATGTATGGTTGAAGGGGCCGGCAACATTTGTGTTTGAAGGGGAAATTGAAATTTAACCACGGATCACATGTAGTTACACGGAAACGAGACCATGGAGAAAATCCGTGCTAATCCGTGCAATCTGTAGTGAAATAAAAAGATTGCCACTCCCGCTTTGCGGGATCGCAATGACAGTAATATTAATGTAGAATACTGCTTTGAAGTAAATTGGCAGGTTATTTTTAAATGCCAAAGGAAAAACTATACGGAAAAACACTGAATGAGCTGATTGCTGTCACCAGGCATGTCAGGATGCCGGGCTATGCCGCTAAACAGATTGCCGACTGGCTCTATAAAAAGGAGATATCCTCGATTGATGAGATGACTAACCTTTCGAAGAGGATGAGAGAGCTTCTTTCGGTTGATTATAAATTAGGCCTGACCGACCCGGTTGATGTAACAGAAAGCAGGGACGGCACCCGGAAATACCTTTATAATGTACTGAATGACAAATATATAGAAACAACTTTTATCCCGAATAATGACAGGGCAACCATATGCGTTTCAACACAGGCAGGGTGCAAAATGGGATGTATTTTCTGCATGACGGGTAAACAGGGATTCCAGGGCAACCTGTCATCAAACGAGATACTGAACCAGTTCAGGAGTCTGCCAGAATTCCGAAATCTTACCAACATAGTCTATATGGGCATGGGTGAACCTCTCGATAATATTGCAGAGGTACTGAAAAGCCTTGAGATAATGACCAGTGAATGGGGATACGGATGGAGCCCGACACGCATCACAGTAAGTACCGTAGGACTAAAGGGAACCATAAGGGAATTCCTTGGTAAAAGCAGGTGTCACCTTGCTGTAAGTCTTCATTCACCGTTTGATGATGAGAGAAAAAAGCTGATGCCCATTCAGGGGACAAATACCATAAATGAGGTGCTCGATATTATCAGGGAATTCGATTTTGACAGTCAGAGACGAGTATCATTTGAATATATACTTTTCAGGGGAATGAATGATACTCCTGCTCATATAAAGGAGCTTGCAAGGATACTTAACGGGATCAAATGCAGAATTAATATTATCAGGTTCCATCAGATCCCCGGATCAGAATTTGAGAGTCCGGATCCTGCTGCCACGATAAAATTCAAAGAGGCTTTGAATGACAAAGGGATACTCACTACAATAAGATCCTCAAGAGGCGAGGATATAGGTGCAGCCTGCGGATTGTTGTCAACTTCTGAACAAAACACAGCTAAGAAAATATGATGAAAAAGATCCTTTTCCTACCTCTGCTTACGGTTTCATTTTCCCTTTATTCCCAGGAGACAGCCTTTAAAGAATTTCTTGCTGATTCTGCAATGAAACATGCTGCTGTTTCTCTCTGTATAACTGACTCCTACAACGGCAATATCATTCTCGAATATAATTCCGGTCAAAACCTTACTCCTGCTTCAATAATAAAACTGATAACAACCTCGGCAGCTCTCGAATTACTGGGACCGGATTATAAATTCAGTACTACTATCGGTTATACAGGAGTATTAAAAAAAGGTTCAGGAAAGCTCAACGGCGATATTGTGATCAGGGGCGGAGGCGATCCGGTCCTGGGATCAAGAAAGTTCGGGGATCACTATGCTGATTTTACGGAAAAATGGATAGATGAGTTAAAAAATACCGGAATAAGAAGGATAAAAGGCAGAGTAATAACTGATGACTCATATTATGATTACCAGCCTGTTCCGTCAAAGTGGCTGTGGGAAGATATCGGCAATTACTATGGAGCAGGTGCATATGGACTTAGTGTGTTTGATAATACTTATGAAATACATTTTACCACATCATCAGACAGCCTCAATCATGTTATTACAGGCGTTTATCCTGAAGAATGCCGTGTTGATTTAAAGGACCTGTTGATTGTATCCGGCACAGAGGATGAAGGCTATGTTTTTGCAGCGCCATACAGTAACAGTGGATGGCTTGCCGGATCAATTCCCACCAACCGGAATGATTTTGTTCTGAAAGCATCTATTACGGATCCTCCCCTTTTAATGGCAAAGATAACTGACAAAAAGCTCAGGGCAGCCGGCATTAGAATTTCTGGCATTCCCACTACAACAAGACTGGAATCTCATGTATATAAACAGGTTACCCAAATAGCATATATAGATTCCCCGACGCTGAAAGATATAATTGAGGTTTTAAATCATGAGAGCGTTAATCTCTACGCCGAACACCTGGTGAAAGAGATGGGAAAAGTATTTAAAGAGAGCGGAACTGTTTCAGCAGGTATTGAGGTAGTAAAAGGATTTCTTGACAGAGCCGGTATCAAAACGGAGGGAATGTTGCTTGAAGATGGCAGCGGCCTCTCCCCTCTTAATGCCGTTAACGCCTCAGATATGGTTTCCCTTCTTACCTATATGAAGAGAGATGGAAAACATTTCAGTGAGTTACTTAATTCCTTCCCTGAAGCAGGTAAAGAGGGTACACTGAAGAACTATTTTAAGGATAACATCTTCGCTGCCAGACTGATGGCAAAGAGCGGTTCAATGACAAGGATAAGAAGCTACGCGGGATATTTGCAGACAATATCAGGTAAAGATCTGGCATTCTGTATTATTGTTAATAATTTCACAGGCCCTTCCCGTAATATTGTTGCACATATTGAAGAGATCCTTAAAGAAACAATAATAAATGAATAATAAGGTAGCAGTAGGAGAAGACTCTTTTAAGCGTCTATTTTGGCGTATTTTGCATGAGTTTCAATGAATTCCCTTCGCGGAGGTACTTCATCACCCATAAGCATTGAAAAGATATGGTCGGCTTCAGCAGCGCTTTCGATTGTTACCTGTCTCAGAGTCCGTGTTTCGGGATTCATGGTAGTCTCCCAGAGTTGCACGGCATTCATTTCACCAAGACCTTTGTACCTCTGTATGGAAACAGATGATTCCTTTCCCTGTCCCATTTCTTTTACTGCGGCTTCCCTTTCCTCCTCTGACCAGCAATAACGCTCTGTTTTTCCTTTTTTAAGCAGGTAAAGGGGAGGTGTGGCAATAAAAAGATTTCCACCACGGATAAGGTCCTGCATATACCTGAAAAAGAAGGTCATAATAAGTGTAGTGATATGAGAGCCATCGACATCGGCATCGGTCATTATTATTATTTTATGATACCGCAGGCCTGAAATATTGAGTGCTTTACTGTCTTCATCGGTTCCTATCACTACACCCAGGGCAGTAAAGATATTTTTTATCTCCTCGCTCTCATATATTTTGTGGTGCATGGCCTTTTCGACATTCAGTATCTTTCCGCGCAGAGGCAGTATTGCCTGGAATTGTCGGTCGCGGCCCTGTTTTGCTGTTCCGCCTGCAGAGTCACCCTCAACAAGGTAAATCTCGCAATTGGCAGGGTCTCTGTCGGCACAGTCAGCCAGTTTTCCGGGGAGTCCCGAACCGGAAAACACGTTTTTACGTTGAACAAGTTCCCTGGCTTTACGCGCCGCATGCCGGGCAGTGGCTGCGAGAATCACTTTCTGTACTATCACCCTTGCATCTTTCGGGTTCTCTTCAAGGTAATTGGTCAGCATTGTACTTACGGCCATATCTACTGCTCCCATCACTTCAGAGTTACCCAGTTTAGTTTTTGTCTGTCCTTCAAACTGTGGTTCAGCCACTTTCACTGAAATAACTGCTGTGAGCCCTTCACGGAAGTCGTCACCGTTAATGTCGAACTTAAGCTTGGCTGTAGCTCCTGAATCTTCGGCGTATTTTTTGAGCGTTCTGGTGAGTCCCCTCCTGAATCCTGCAAGGTGTGTTCCGCCTTCAATAGTATTAATGTTGTTTACATAGGAGTGGACATTCTCAGAGAAGGAGTTATTGTACTGGAGAGCGATCTCAACCGGTATTTCTGTTTTATCGTAAGTTATATGAATTGTCTTTTCAATGATCTTTTCCCTTGTTGCATCAAGATATTCTACAAATTCCATAAGTCCAAACTCTGAACGGAACTCTTCATATCTCGGCATTCCGCCGTTACCATTCTCAACCAGCTCCCTCATATCCTTGATTGTGAGAAGAATTCCCTTGTTAAGAAATGCCAGTTCCTTCAAACGGGCTGCAAGGATCTCAAAATTAAATTCCGTGGTCTGGAATATTGTATCATCAGGCTTGAAGGTAATTATCGTGCCTGATTTGTCGGCTTTACCGATAATTTTCACCTCTGTAACAGGTCTTCCCTTCTCATAATCCTGCCTGAAGACTTTCCCTTCCCTCATGACTATGGCTGAAAGATGTGAGGCAAGTGCGTTTACGCAGGAGACACCTACGCCATGGAGCCCCCCCGAAACCTTATAGGAATCCTTATCAAATTTCCCTCCGGCGTGAAGGACTGTCATCACAACCTCGAGGGCTGATTTCTTTTCCTTTTCCATTATCCCTGTAGGAATACCGCGGCCATCATCAGTCACGGTAAGAGTACCATCCTCATTTATTACAACCTCAATTTTAAAGCAATACCCCGCCAGGGCCTCATCGATGGAATTGTCAATAACCTCATATACAAGATGATGCAATCCTTTTAATCCTATATCCCCTATGTACATTGCAGGTCTTTTCCTGACAGCCTCAAGGCCTTCCAGCACCTGGATATTCTCTGCCGAGTATCCCTCCTGCAATTTCTTCTTCTTTTCGCTCATTTTCAATTTGTTTTTTTCCCTAAGAGAAACATGTTCTTCTCCTGCTCAACTGACAATAAAATTGCTTTTCCGGGGAAATATTTTTAATATACGCCAGCACTTAAAAAGCACCTCTCCTCACGTGTCGTAAATAACTGATCTCATGTAATTTAATTAGCTTCACAAATATAGTGGTTTTTAACTTCATTTTTATTAAAATAATGTTAAAATTATGCACAATTTCCTATAGAAATTAACAGGGGAAATGTCTTGCAGGTCATGCAGGTCTTGCAAGATATCATGTATTTTCTAAAGACTATACGTAAATCCCACCAATCCCATGAATCTCTGTGATGGATAATAGGCCCACTCGTAGTACCGGTTGAATGAGATATTGTCCAGTTTAATCCAGAACGACAGTATTTTGGTGTACCTGTATTCTGCACTGAAGTTCAGGTTTACATTAACCGGTTCTTTAAATTTTATTTGAGGTGTTACAGAAAGTGGATTAATGTCAGTCACCAGTAGATTTCTCTTCCCAAGGGCAGTCACATCAACACCAGCAATAATTTTATCCCTGAGATTGTATTTAATACCAATCCTGCCGTCCCAGTCAGGCTTGTTCCAGGGAAATTCAGTGACTGATAGTGTATACTTATACCAGTTCGCGCTTCCGCCAAAGTAAAACTGATCGTTTATCCTCCCGGTCATTTCGCTATGTATCTGAAACAACTCACCATCATCACACACCGGAATAAAGTAATTACCCATTAGTGATGTTGAACCCGGTAGCGGCAAGGGCAAATAAACCCGATTGGAATAAAACAGCATATCATTAATAAATGAATATGAGGCAGATACAAGGTAATTACCTCCAATCCCCGTATTTCCTCTAAGTCCTGCTGAAACAATAAGCGGATAGCTGGTATTTTTCAGATTAAAAAGGGTTCCGTCAGTAATAATGAACGGATTCTCGTTAATGATTCTCCGGGGGGCATTTACTTCAAGCCTTCCATTCAGAGCTGTAAAGAAACTGACATATTCAGGAACTATACTGAAACCAAATCTCATATCCGGATAAAAATGAAACTTTGGAGAGTCTGATGTATCCTTGTCAAGAAGGAGTTGAATACCAGCCTTGAAATTCCACTGCTGAGTGCTTTTTTTCAGAAAAGGACTAAGTGAAAAGATATATTTTGATCCCTCATAAATATCACTTGAAGGAAGGTACAGATCGAACTCTGCTCCGGATCCTGTATAGAAACCTTTGAATGATTTTGCCATGGTTCCTTCCACTCCTGCATGGTGCTGAAAGAGATCAGATTTATTAAAGAAAAAATTATAATCCAGATTAAAATCATAGGTGAAGCTCGTTGAATCGAGTGTAGTTGATGAAAATGACAGATTCGCACCTGGATTATAATAATTGATCCTTATATCTTTCTTTTCAGGTGAATAGTTTAGACCTGGGTTGTAGCCGTATGCATACCTGGTTTTCTGGCTGAAATCAAGAGAACCTTCAAGAAGATTTTTCCTGAAGAATTTCTTCCCGTACAATGAAGCGTCATTATCCATATAGCCTGCAAAAACCTTTTCATCATTCTGCAGCTTTACCTTTCCGTTTGTAGAAAAATGGCGTGCATAGAAGCCGATGGCTCCTTTTTTCGAACGCTCATTGGTTATGCTGAGCTCAGCAAAAGGGGTGATATAATTGCCGATTCCAATTTTCACATAACTTTTATAAAGCCTGGGCAGGGGGTCCGGAAGCAGAGATGCTGCTTTAATAGGACTTATTGTATATTCAGGGAAAAAGGGCTTTGTTGTGATCTGATAGGTAAAGTCAGGCCTGATCCCTGCAGTATCATTCATATAAGGCAGATAACTCCTCTTTTTAACCAGCGAAAGGGTTGGTTTATAGGGATTATAAAGAGTAACCTCCCGTTCAAGGTCCTGTTGATCCGTCTGTGCTGAAACAGGAATTGAAACCAGAAGTATAATGAATTGTATCAGGAGAATTCGTTTTATCACGATATGGATCATTTTAGTTATTATTCTGATCAATGGCATCCAGCCTGGATCTTACTTCATCAAGTATGCCATCATTATCTATTGTATAGTAATCTTTCAATCCCAGAAGAGTACCCCGTGCCTGAAGAATATCACCCTTTTTCACACTTATATCGGATAGAAGCAGAAAGACTCTTGCCATCCAGTACTGATGAGGAGTGTTCTGGTCAATAAACTCAGCGATAACCTGTTCAGCTTCTGTTAGTTTGTCCTGCCGGTAAAGCAGATCAGCAACTCTGTATTTTGATTCCGCACCCTCCCCGCTTGCAACCTCTGTTGCTGTTTTCCTGAAGTCATTCAGAGCTTCATTGAAATTATTCAGGCTGTAGTTTGCCTTGGCTCTCATGAATATTGCTTCTCTCAGCAGCTCTTCAGGAATATTCACAGTATTGTTTATCGTATTTGCAGCCTCTATTGTTTTCTGTGCATCACCAAGCTGGTAAGAAGACCTCAACTCACCTCTGAGAGAAGTAATCCTGTTCTGGGGATTGACTGCTGCTTTCTCAAGCATTTTATAATACTTAAGCGAAGAGGTATAATCCTCATTCTTGTAACATATCTCCGCAGCGGTAAGGAGCGCCTGTTCAGTGAACTGGTTATTCGGAGCTTCAGCAACTATAGAATACAATTTCAGGGCTTCATCATTATAGCCTGTCGACTTAAGGCATTCGGCAAGATAAAACTGTGCATTTTGAAGGAAGATCCCATTCGGAAATTCGCTGAGATAATTTTTGAACACCTCTGTTGCCCTGGGATAATTACCTGTTATATACAGGTTTTCACCTGAAGTATACAGGAGAGAATCCTTTTCTGCCAGGTTAACATCACCATACCCCTGAAGAGTTTTGAGGTAAGCAAAATAAGCATCTACATCATTCAGTTCGATATATACATTTTTCAATCCTGTAAGTGCGTTTCGCGCTTCAGGTGTCGATTTATAGTTTTCAATGACCTTTTTATACTGAGCAACAGCTTTTTCGTTTTCGCCAAGATTGTAATAGAGCAGGCCGAGCTGAACCATAGCTCGCGGTACAAAAGAAGTCGAACCGTATGATGTTATGATTTTATTAAAGTCGGCTTCCCCTTTCTTGAATTCATTCATTACCACATATGCCCTGCCTCTTTCGAAAATGGCATTAGGGACATAAGGGGAGGTCGGGTATCGCTCTGTCAGCAATGTCAGCATCTCTGCTTTCCCCATTTCATCGTTCATAAGACCGAGGGAAAATCCTTTCTGAAATATTGCATAATCAGCATCTGTCTTACCATAGTCGATTACCTTATCATAAAAGGTTATTGCGTCGGAATATCTGGTAGTTATATAATAGCAATCACCTATTCTGTTTCTGGCATCTGCCATAACGTCGGGATTGACACCTGCCACATCATATTCGAATGTTTTCAGATGTGCCAGTGCACCTTCAAAATCCTGCAGGTTGTAAAGTGTATAGCCGAGGTTATACCTTACAAATCCATACTCTTTTACCAGCATCGAGCCGGGTACAGCCATAAAAGCTGTATAATCGGCTTTGGCATCTTCGAAGTTGGCAAGTCTGTAGTCAGCCTCACCGCGCCAGTAGAGTGCCCTGGCCTTTAGCTGCCTGTCATAACGTTCGTACTTAAGCGACTTATCGAACATGTTTATTGCAGCATCAAGTTCCATGTTCCTGAAAAACTCAAGCCCCCTGAAAAAGGCCACTCTCTGGTATGCCTCTTCCAGCCTTGGATCCTTGCTGCTTATCCTGTCGAGGGAGGCAAGGGCAGCTTTATAGTTCTTCGCCTGTAAATAAGTGGATATCAGGTAACTGTAAGCTTCTTCTATCCTTTCCGATCCAGGATATTGCTCTATATATCTTTGAAAGGAAGCTGTAGCCTCACCAAAAGGAGAGTAAGATGTTTCGTAAATGATCTTTGCATAGTTAAAAAGGGCATCCTCTTTGATCTTTTTATCAAAATCGAGTTTTGAGGCTTCCGAGAATCCAAACTGGGCACGTTTCTTATCTCCCTTCTGCAGATAGCAGTCGCCCAGGAGAAACCATATATTCTGGCTTAACCGATCATTCCTCGTTCCTATTTCCAGGAATAATTTTATTGCTTTATCTATCTCTCCTGTTTTATAGTAGCAGTAAGCAAGCTGAAATTTATCCTCCCTGCCGCTGATTATTGTTCCGGTGGCAAATTTTTCGAGCCAGGGCAATGCTTCTTTATAATTCCCCTTGTTGTAGTGAGCATCGCCTATGAAACGGTAGAGTTCTACTGCCCTGTCCTTTCCGGCCGATGTGATAAGGGCAGGAGCTATTTCAAGTATCTGGTCAAAGTCTTTCTCAAGATAGAGTATCTGGACAATATAAAAGGGTACAACACTTCCGAAAGTCTCATTATCTCTGAGCCTTGAAAATCCGTCCATGGCTGTCTGATACATTTCCTGCTCATACGCAATATGGGAAAAATAATAAAGGGCAGGCGGAGTATATTCCGTGTCAATATCTTTAATCTCGGAGAACATCAGGAGTGCCCTGGATTTATCTCCCCTGACAAAGTGTGAATATCCCAGACGGAAAAAATACTCCGGCAGTTTTTCTGAGGCGAGTTCCTGCCGGTTAACATCCTCGTAATATGTTATTGCCTTCCTGTAGTTCTTATTCTGGTAGAAATAATCACCCAGGATCAGCCAGGCTTCATTAATACGCGGGCTTTCAGGATGTGTTTTTATAAAAATAACCATCCTGTATTCAGCGTCAGGATTAAAGAGGTTTAGTGCAGCGACTGCCCTGTAATATTCAGCTTCAGCCACATCCGGATTCTCTGTGTTATCTCCGGTCTTTATGTATGAATCAAAAAGCCGGATAGAGGCAGGATACTTTTCTTTGTTAAACAGTTCCATACCCCTTTCAAAATCAGACGTAAGCTCCTTTCCGGCAAAGGAGACCTGTGAAAGTGCCTGACTGCAAATAATAAAAGTAAGGCCTAGAGTAAAAATGTATCTGATCCTGTTCATAAATTATTCCTTTTGGCTTTTTCTTTTTCCGGTCTGTTTTTTATCAGGATATTTTATTGCTGACATAACAGACTAATAATTAGTTATATATAACACATATCACCTTAACAAACCAGTTGTAAAATTACAACTATTAAACGCCTGCAGCCGGCCTTTATTATTGATTTTATCAACATCCAAATGTTAGTTATCAATTCTTTCCGTATTTTGCGCTTTAAAACAGGTAAATGCAGGAAAATCTTCCACTGGATGTAATAATTGAGCTAAAAGACTGTCTGATATGGCAGCATGATCACCTGGTTCTGTCGAATGTGAACCTCAGTGTACGGAGGGGGGAGTTCATGTATCTTGTTGGCAGGGTAGGCAGCGGAAAAACAAGTGTGATAAAAACGCTCAATGCCCAGATACCCTTGAAGGAGGGTACCGGTATTGTAGCGGGATTCAATCTCTCAAGACTAAGGAGAAAGGATATTCCCCTGCTGCGGAGAAAACTTGGCATTGTCTTTCAGGATTTCCAGCTGCTGATTGACAGATCGGTGCATGATAACCTTGAATTTGTCCTGAAAGCCACTGGATGGAAAAACAAGAATGATATAAATGCCCGTATCGGCGAGGTACTTGAAAAGGTGGGACTCGGATTAAAGGGTTATAAGATGTCTCACCAGCTGTCAGGAGGAGAGCAGCAGCGTGTTGTAATCGGCAGGGCGCTTCTGAATGATCCCGATATTATACTGGCTGATGAGCCTACAGGCAATCTCGATCCGGAAACTTCGGAGGGTATCATCAGTTTACTGCTGGAAATCAGCAAAACAGGAAGAGCAGTTATTGTTGCCACACATAATTATACACTTCTCAAGAGATTCCCTGCCCGCACCGTTAAATGCGAAAATGAAAAGCTCATCGAGGTGAAGGGTGATGAGGAGATTGAGCTTGATACTCTATAACAGGGCAGAGGGCAGGATTAAGGACGCTCCCTCATTTACTTCTAATATTTTAAAAATCACATAATATTTTTAATTGAAAATCCTTTGTTTTAATATATTAATAGAGTGATTTTGCCTATTAATATAGTTGTTTGTTTTATTATTTAGTCGTAAATTTGTTTAAATCATAATCCAAATAACCATGAAGTATGTGCTATTATTAATTTTAACGGCTATCATCATCTGTTCCTGTGGGAGAAAGAGCTTAAGTCCGGATGATGTTATTGATCTGTTTGATTCACACGGGAAACAAATTACGCCTGAAGCTTAAGCTGATTTTTCTGAAGATACTTTTACTCAATACCTTTATGTTGGTTTAATATTGGAGACTTCACGTTATTTGTTCTACAGGTACTATAATGAAAAAACTAATTATTTAATAGCCCTGGATAAAATCACACATGAAAAAAAGAACATATTCACTACCATGGTTGGAGATCAGCCTGAATATATTAATGATGATATAGTTGGAGGAGTCGATTTCGAACTTAAATTCTGTGTCGACGATGTTTTATACTCCTGGGTAAATGCAATAACACTGAAAGATTATGTAACGAGTGAAAAATTTAAAAATTCAATTGTAAAGAATCCCGAAAAGAAAGAAGATATTCAAAAACTGGCTGATTCTCTTGATGAGGCAGGCAATCCGGTTTTTATTGTTGTAACTCCAAAGAAATAATATTTAACTGACATTAGAAATTATCACATATGAAGACACACATTATCTCTTTTGTAGTAACAGCATTAGTATTGGTTGGTTGTAGAAATTCTGACCTTAATAACTCAATGCTGCCATATAATATTGATCTTGAAAAGGGTATTTGTAATATCAAATCAATTCCCTTGAGCACTATAGGAAGTAAACTGGAATATATTCCGCTTGAGACTGATCCTGAATGTCTTATTGAAAGGATATCAAATGTATCTGTTACCGATTCCTTCATATTCGTAAGTGGTAGTGACCTATTGCTGCTTTTTGATAAAAACGGCAATTATATCAGGCAAATCGGTTCAACCGGCAGAGGACCGGGCGAATTTCCAAATATCGGGAATTTCATTGTTAACAAAAACCAAAGAGAAATATATGTTCTCTCTTCACGAACAGTGCTCGTATATGATTTTGAAGGTCAGTTCAAAAGAGATTTCAAAATAGATTTCCCGAGCAGACAGTTCATAATGGATGAAAACGATAATCTGATTCTTCATCCTTTTAATCTTCCTCAACCCTCTGATAATCCTGTTTATAGCTGGTACATTTATGATAAGACAGGCATGATCAGGACAAAACTCTCAAATACACTAACAAGAGTCAATGGTGGAGTTATAGTACCCTTTTCACCACTTTATATTAATAATGGCACTCCTCATTTTATGGAATTTGGCGTTGATACATTGTACAATTATGTCAATAATGAAAAAATACCATATGTGATATTTCATTATGGTAACATGAAATTTCCGCCTGATCCAACTATGGCTGAAGTACCTGGTATTGATGGTAAGATATGGATAAGTGATGTCCGGGAAACAAAAAATATATTATTTATTAATGTCTGGTGGGATCTGTCTGATTCAATTTCGAATTGCGTTTTTGATAAAAAATCATCTGTTTTTACTGTTCTGAAGGATAACAGTTTCGATAATGATATTGATGGCGGTAAGTCTTTCTGGCCAAAGAAGATTATAAACGATAATCTCATGATAGATTATATAGATGCTTTTGATCTGATTACTTACGCTAAGGATAATCAAACAGGTAATAAAATAGAATCAAAACAATTAAAAGAAGTAGTTGAAAAGTTAACTAAAACCTCAAATCCGGTTCTAATTATATTAAAGAATTAACATACAGATTTAAATAATATTCCCTACTACCCTAATCCGGAAGGGATTTTATCGGTTTACTCATGGAACACCCCCAGTGTTCTAAAAATGGATTGGATTCATTTACAAGCATTAATGAATCCGCTCCGCGGATTAGATTGTTGTTGTATATGCTGTTATATTTTGTTGCATTGTTATCAGCAGGTAAAAAATAAAGAATTGGATCATCTGATAGTTCCAAATCAGGATATAATAATCTGCGGAATTCTTGATAGTGCTAAAAGCGAACCGCAGAGCGGTTCCATAAATATTTGAAAATATGATAACCACCTTTTACCTTAAATCCCGGAGGGGTTTTATTATTTCGGATTTCGGATTTCGGAATTGAAAAACCAAATCCGCAATCAACAATCCGCAATCCGCAATCTCATTGATCCGCACCGGAGATTTCGAAAATGTTAATGCCAATTACTATAAGGTTTCTTTATTCTCCTTCCTTCGATATATATACCAGTAAGCCAGAGGTATAAAAAACAGACTCACAACAGTACCCAGCGACATCCCTCCTATCAGTGAGAGTGCCATCGGACGCTGCAGCTCCGACCCGATACCATGGGCAAAAAGTATCGGAGCCGTCGAAACAAGCGATG
>Ga0307420_1000252_pt1 | contig 25751 bp, 18 predicted proteins | sample SalMarWE160240MG_2_FD_202167 | JGI IMG/M metagenome (GOLD analysis project Ga0307420, IMG submission 202167) | Salt marsh sediment microbial communities from the Plum Island Ecosystem LTER, Massachusetts, United States - WE1602-40 | ecosystem: Environmental > Aquatic > Marine > Intertidal zone >... | reverse complement strand
TCACGTTAATAATAGTTTAATTCTCCAAACCTGACTTTCATATTTTAGCCTGTATTAATAACTATGAAATTCCGGATGTATTTATTAGTTTTTTCAATATTTTGTGACTCCGATTTTATTCTATTTTGAGATGCATTACAATGACAGTCAAGATAAAGAATTTTAAAAATTGTTAAAAGATACTGATATGGTAAAATAATTATTAGTTTTATTATCATTAAATTAAAATTCTATAAAACCCACATTTCGCCATGGCGGGACAAATAAAAATGAAAATATTTCTCAACATGTGGTCTTCGATGATTGCACAATTGATGGTGTAAATCTCGGAGAGATAGAATACAATATACTCCAGAAGCAATATGCCGTTGAGGCAACATACCAACTTTTATACACATAACCGATGGGAAATATCACGATGTAAATGCTCTTGATTTAATTGAAATCATACCCAATGCTATTTATATTATGGACAAAGCTTATGTTGATTTCAAACGTCTATACACATTGAATGAGGTAGATTCATTCTTTGTGGTTCGAGCCAAGGACAACTTTCGGTTTAAGTTCATTGAGTCACGGAAAGTAGATAAAAGTATGGGGTTACGTTGCGACCAAACCATCAAGTTAGTGATTTATAAGAGTAAAAAACAATATCCAGAAAAGCTTCGTAGGATAAAATATTACGACAGAGAAAAGGATATAACCCTTGTTTTCCTGACCAATAACTTTGAAGTGGAAGCATTGGAAGTGGCAGCACTTTACAAAAATCGTTGGCAAGTTGAGCTATTTTTTAAATGGATAAAGCAGAATTTACAGATAAAAACTATCTGGGGTCATTCTGAAAATGCGGTAAAAATCCATATTTGGGTAGCTGTTTGTACTTACTTGCTGGTAGCTTACCTGAAATATCAGCTTCGTAGCCCATATTCGGTCTATGAAATGATGCAGATATTGGGAATTTCTGCTTTCGCTAAAACACCTATAAATGAACTACTTACTAAAACACAAATCAAACAATATGTCAAAGAACAACTTAATTTATTTAATTTCAATGAAATATTAACGCATCAGTAATGTTTATAAATCATTAAAGATCACCACTACTCTTCAACCAGGAGAAAGATACTTTTCAAGCAGACTGTTACTCTGGTAGCCAGAGAGTAGTCTGTACGTATTGCAGCCTTTTTTTGGCGATTAATAAAAAGTAATTAGTTTTAAAACCTCAATTTCAATTGGTATAAATTATAAACAAAAGCAATAAAAACGTTTAGAAATTATTATTGTAATGACACAATTATCAGATGAAAAAAGACTGACTGTTGCCATTGGATGCGATCCAAATGCTGCGACTCTTAAAGAAATTATTATAGGTCAGCTTAAAGAGATGGGTTATACCGTAAAGGATTTCGGAAGTGATGATCCCATCTATGCCAGGGTGGCATTCGCAGTAGGAGAGGCTGTTGCAGCACATGAATATGACCGGGGCATTCTCCTCTGTGGAACAGGTATTGGTATGAGTATTGCGGCAAACAAGGTACCCGGGATATATGCAGCCCTTTGCTCCGACACTTATTCAGCCGAACGGGCAATTAAGAGTAATAACGCTAATATTCTGACCATTGGAGCATTCACTACTGGAGTGGAAGTAGCTAAACAGATTGTCAGGATATGGATGGAATCAATATGGCAACCCGGAACGACTTCGGAACCTAAGGTAGCATGCTATGTTGAGTATGCTAAAAGCCACCAGGTTTAAGTAATGTGAATATTATTTTATACTCAAATGGACTCAAAGGAAATTCTGAAGCTGGAACATACTGCACTAAATATAAGACGAAATATTTTACGGCTTATCCGGGCGGGTAAGGCAGGCCATGTTGGAGGAGCCCTTTCTTCAGTAGAAATTGTAACTGCACTTTATTTTAATTTGCTGAATATTGATCCGGGTAATCCAAAATGGCCGGAGCGGGACCGTTTTGTCCTGTCAGCCGGACATAAATGTCTTGTTCTCTATGCCGCACTTGCCGAACGTGGATTTTTTGATGCCACAATTCTTGATACTTATGGCGCTCTTGACAGTCCGATACCAGGACATCCGAATATGCACAAGCTTCCCGGAATTGAAACAAATACAGGCGCCCTTGGTCACGGATTATCGATCGCCGGGGGTATGGCTCTCGGCTTAAAACTTGACAAATCACCTGCAAAGGTTTATGTATTAATGGGCGACGGGGAACTTGCCGAAGGTTCTAACTGGGAAGCTGCCTCAGCTGCTTCAATGCACAAGCTTGATAACATGATCGTTTTCGTCGACAGGAACAAACTTCAGATAAGCGGACCTACAACTGAGGTTATGAGCTATGAACCACTTGACGAAAGGTGGCGGTCATTTGGCTGGGGTGTCAGGATTATTGATGGTCACGATCTGGAGTTAATCATCCGCAATGTAAAGCAGGCTCCAATTGAAAAGGGAAAACCATCGGTTTTAATAGCCGATACTTTAAAATCGAAGGGGCTTAGCTTTGCGGAGGGCAAAGTCAGTTACCATTACTGGAAAGCAAAACCCGAAGAACTGGAACAGGCGGAACGTGATCTTGATAAGATAGAGAAACAGCTTAAGGCAAAAATGGAGGGGACTGGACTATGATTAATGAACTTAAAGATCCTAGAAAGATTTTCGGAGAAGCTGTTTTAGAGGCTGCCGGCAGTAATCAAAATATAGTTGTACTTTCAGCAGATTCCAGTTCGGGTTCGGGACTGGGTGACTTCCTGAAAAAGTTTCCTGACAGACATTTTGAATTTGGAATTATGGAGCAGGGAGTTGTTGGCTTTGCCAGCGGGCTTGCAACAACTGGTAAGATACCTGTCTTTGCTGCTATCGCTCCATTCGTTACTGCACGTCCTTTTGAGATGTTCAGGAATGATCTCGGATATATGAATCAGAATGTCAAAGTTGTCGGACGTTGTGCCAGTCTTACATATGATCAGCTTGGCTCCACACACCACTCAATTGACGATGTGGCAATTATCAGGACAATCCCCGGAGTGACAATCATAAATCCCGGCGACCCTGTGACAATCAGGAAAGCCGTACATGCCATGATAAAACATGTAGGTCCATGCTATATGAAAATAGGAAGCCCCAAGATGCCGGTGCTTTATGAGGAGGATGTTGATTTCAATCTTGGGAAAGGTATTGTTATTAAAGACGGCTCCGACGTGACCTTGATAGGGACCGGCACAGTACTGTCAAAAGCAGTTGCAGCTGCAAAGCTCCTTGAAGAGTCGGGCGTCAGCGTACGCCTTATAGACATTCATACCATTAAGCCTCTTGACCGTGAACTCATACTGTCAGCAGCTAGGGAAACAGGAAGGATTGTAACTGTAGAGGAGCATTTTATAGCCGGTGGCCTGGGCAGCGCAATTGCTGAATTATGCAGCCAGGAACACCCGGTAAAAATGAAGATGATAGGTATTGGCGATTTTTACGCAAGTAACGGTCCTTATGAAGAATTACTGGGGAAATACGGGCTTCAGCCTGATCAGATAAAAGAAACTGTAATCAAATTCTTAAAGAATAAATAACTCGGAATCGTATATGAAAAATTTTGGCGCAATAAAGATGTATCTTGCAATGGCAGGTTTACTTGCCATGGCAGAAATCCTGCTGCTTGCCACCGGAAATGGGAAGCTGCCAATCTCCGGGCTGATACTGTTTGGGTTGTTCTATGCCCTGGCTATCGGCGCTCAGAAATCGGAGAAATTCAAAGGACTCTCCTTTACACTACAGATATTTGCATTCGTCTCCTTCACGCTTTATTTCCCGCAGATATTTACTGACTGGGGTTTTGACACTAATAAACTGATTGTACCGTCAATACAGGTTATTATGTTTGGCATGGGGACAAAACTGAATCTCAGGGATTTCATAAGAGAATTTTCAAAGCCGTTGGTGGTTATTGCCGGTACTTTGATGGTTTTTGTGCTGATGCCTCTTGCGGCATTCCTGATTATCAAAGTCTGGAAATTCCCGCCGGAAGTAGCAGCCGGTATCATCCTGGTTGGCGCATGTCCTGGTGGAGTGGCTTCGAATGTAATGACATATCTTGCAAAAGGTAATCTTGCCCTTTCTGTAACGGTTACAACTTTTGCAACCCTGCTATCCCCGCTGGTAACTCCACTGCTTATGATGTTATTTGCAGGTCAGCTTATTGAGGTTAATGCCACAAGCATGATGATCAGCATTGTCAATATGATATTAATTCCAATATTCGCCGGTATTGTTGCTAACAAAATTCTCTATGGCAAGCTGGAATGGGTAAAGAAGGATCTCAACATGATATTACTAGCGGTATGCACCTTCATTGCAGGCCTGGTTCTTATATTCATCCCTTTCCCTGCAGTTGTCAGTTCATTACAGACCGGACTCATCCTGGTTGCCTGGGCTATCGCTATTGTATCTGTCACTATTATAGTCATCCGACGTAAAAATGGTCCCGAGGACTGGATGGATATTGTCCTTCCAAAATTATCTCTGGGAGCCATTATGATGTATATAGTTATAGTAGCTGCACATAACAAGGCAACCTTGCTGACTATTGGGCCCGCCCTCTTCCTTGCAACCATAGCGCATAATATTATCGGATTTGCCTTAGGCTTTGGAACTGCTAAGGCGCTTCGTCTGAGTGATGCAGACGTGAGAGCTCTTACAATAGAGGTTGGACTTAAAAATTCCGGTCTTGCAGTAGGACTGGCTTACGATGTTCTTAAAAGTACGGCTGCGGCTCTTGCTCCTCTGATTTTCGGTACCTGGATGAACATATCCGCCTCCTCGCTTGCCAGTTTCTGGAGCCAGCGAGAACCCAGGATTAAGGAACCCAAAGTGAAACAAGCCAAAACATAAAAAATGTTAATATTTAGACCAAGGTGATAAATTAAATATGCAATCGATTGGTTATTGAGTTTTTAAAATATAATTTCGGAACGATAAATCTTGTTGTTTAGATTTAATGATTGTTTTTAAGTATCAATTATTTAAAATATTATAATTAATTAGTCGGAGGATAAACTATGAAAATCAGAAAATCATATTATTCGTTATGTCTTACATTGCTGGCCGGGATTATCTTGCTGCCTTCAGTCAATGCCCAGCCAACTTCACTGACAAAAGATGAAATGCTTTATTACACATCACTCTGGAAAGGGGAACGCTTTCCGGATGGAAGGCCAAAAGTATCAGACGACATTATTCAGAGGATGAGGTATGTGTCGGTTACAGAAGCCTGGCAGAATCTGAACAGCATGAGAGATGAAGAGAACCAGGGACCGGTTAGTTTCGGAGAATTCAGGATGCCGGCATATACAAACCAATATGTCGGTAACTGGAAACAGTTAAGGGAGGGCGTAATCATATGCGGCAGAGTATCAACAATGCATTTTATGCCATATCGTCCCGATCTTAATGGACTGATACAACAGCAGGGCATGAAGGATGGCAGAGGCAGAGGCCAGTATACCTGGGGAATAGACCAGTTACAGGAAGGCGATGTATATGTAGCCGATGTTGCCGAGGGCATTCTTGATGCCTCCCACGTAGGTGACAACCTCGGCACAACAATCTGGACAAAAACGCATAATGGGGCCATTATCAGGGGTACAGTGCGTGACATGTTCGGGAATCTTAAGATAGATGAAAACTGGAACATATTTGTTCGCGACTTCAAACCACAGGCCAACAGCTCAAACCTTTGTATTGGAGTAAACTGCCCTATACAGGTAGGATATGTGACTGTTATGCCCGGCGATGTTGCACTGGCTACAAATGAAGGGGTCGTCTTCATCCCTCCCCAGCTGGCATTAAGGGTAATTGAAATATCGGAAAAGACACGTATGCAGGATGTCTGGGCTCATATGGGCGTAAGGGAGGGCCGTTTTACAGCACAGCAGGCTGATGGCGGTTACACGACAGAGATGAACCAGGAATTTACCAAATGGCTGCTTGACAATGTAGATACGATGGGAAAATACTTCCCGGATCCCAAGGCCGCTCCCTCACCTGAATTTATCAGGGCATACGCAAAAGAGCGCCAGTCAATGCCTGCTCGTCAAAGATAACTGACAGCTGTCATGGTTGCAAAACATACATAGTATCGGATCTCTTGACCAACCAAAACTTTTAATTATGAATCGCCGAGAAATTCTTAAAACCCTTGCGGCAGGAGCTGTAGGAGTTGGAGTTGCAGGGTGCAGGTCTGCAACCAAAAAAGGTTCAGATTCTTCTGAACCTGATTATTCCGGACATGGCAAAAAAGCCACTTTCGAAAAAGTTCTTACAACATCCAATGTAAGTCTTGTTAAAGGTAATGATGAGCGTGATAACACATTTAATGCCCTTAAAACTATTGAAGACGAAATACTGGCATCTCTTGAAGGGAAAAAACGCATACTGATCAAACCAAATTTTGTTGTTGTCACTAACTCGCTTTGTGCCACTGGTGTCAATACAGTCAGGGGAATCCTCGATTTTATCAAACCGCGCTTCAATGGTCCTATTGAAATAGGCGAAGCAACAGTTTCCGGTTCGAGAGGGAGTGGCCTGGGAGAGCAAACTACATATACCGGATTCAAAGATTACGGGTATCTGCCGCTGGAGAAAGAGTATGGTGTTAAACTTGCTGACCTGAACCTGGAACCTACAATAAATCACTACATTTTCACTCCTGACGGTAATAAACCGCAACGAATCCGTATCATTCGGAATTATCTCGACAGAGATCAGTACCTGATTTCCGCCGGCAAGATGAAAACACATAATTGTGTTCTGGTAACCATTTCACTGAAAAATATACTTATGGGTGCTCCTGTAAATGACTATAAAACACAGAATGATAAGTCCCTGATGCATGCATGGGATCCTATGAGTTTCAGGAGAGGTATGAAATTTACTCTGGAAAAGGACATGATATTGCATTACAATCTTTTCCAGCTTTCTCAGATCACATATCCCGATCTTGCTGTTGTTGATGCATTCACGTCAATGGAAGGTGATGGTCCGATCGACGGAACACCTGTGGATACAAGACTTGCACTTGCCAGTGTTGATCCGCTTGCCCTGGATTCGCTTGGAACAAAAATAATGGGATTTGATCCCACCCAAATACTTTACCTGTCATCAATGAATGAAGCCGGAATGGGGCAGGGCGACCTTGACAAAATAAATGTAATAGGTGCAAATCTGAAGGATTGCCTGTTCAAATTCAAGCCTCATTCAATGCTTGCTGAACCATACGGACTGGTAAATTCCTGATCAATCCGGAATTAAATCGATAATCTGAATAGAAATAATTATAGGAATATAAAAATATGGAACCTCCATGTATTAGCATTCGTTAACACAATAGTATAATAATGAGCTACATGGAGGTTCCATCATACCATTAAAATAAATTATTATATGATGAAAACATCAGAGAAACAACTAGTTATTGGACGACGAAATGCTCTTAAGATGCTGGGACTTGGATCTGCAGCAATGTTATCAGCAGGTTTTCACGATATAATGGCTATCGAGCCGGCAGATATGAAAGCCAAGCCAAAGCTTGTCATCAACGATGGTAAAAGCCCGGTAGCTTTTACTACCGGTACCGACCGAATGGAAATGTTGTTCGAAGTGATCAAACCTTTTGAAAGTGAAATCAAAGCCGCTTTGAAAGAGAAGCAGCTGGTCATTAAACCCAATATGGTTGTCACCAACCGACCGCTTTGTGCAACCCACAAGGATGCAATACGTGCACTGCTCGAATATATGAAGCCTATCTATAAAGGACAGGTCATTATTGCTGAATCAAGTTCTGCTGTAAACTCTGCAGAAGGATTTAATAACTATGGTTACACTGATCTTGAGAAAGATTATAACGTAAAATTCGTTGACCTTAATACCAAAGCAACTGGCAAGCCATATTTTATCATCGACAGAAATATTCATCTTGACAAAATCGAGATTGCCGATATATTCGCTAATCCCGATTATTATATTATTTCATTATCGAGACTTAAGACTCATAACTCTGTCGTGATGACCGCAGGTATAAAGAACATTACAATGGGGGCACCGCTTAACCCGGGATCTGTGAACGGAGGCAAACCTATAAGCTATAAACGGAATATGCATTCGGGCGGATCGCGCTGGCTGCATTATAATATGTTCCTGATGGCACAGAGCGTTCGTCCCGACTTAACGATTATTGACGGAGTTGAGGGTATGGAAGGAAACGGTCCGATCGCCGGTACTCCTGTTGACCACAGGATTGCAATGGCCGGATTTGACGTTGTGGCAGTCGACAGTATGTGCGCAAGGCTTATGGGCATTCCGCTTGAAGATGTAGGATATATTAATTATTGTGCTGCTGCCGGTTTGGGCAATATGGACAGGGACAAGATAGAAATTATAGGAGGCAAAGATCCAGATAAGAGTATCATAACTTACAAATTAGGCTCAAATATTACCAACCAGCTTGAATGGAAAGAACCGCTTAATCTTCCTTCGCAGGGTCCGAGACCCGGACAACAGGGACAGAGACCCGGACAACAAGCTCCTTCTGTTCCAGCTCAACCATCAAATCAGCCGGCACCGCAGAGACAGCCATAAAAAAAGGCTAACGGATTTATAACAAATCTATACATTAGGGAAAAATGAACAAGATAAGATTGTTCCTTAAGACCCTGATATTTTTGCACAATCAGAAAGAAAGCATGGTTGCTGTAATATCATACCAGAGGAGATTCATGAATGCTGCCCGCGGGCAAAAACGATTTTATAAAACAATAAATATTAATTAAAGAATAAAACGATGGAAAAAAAGCTAATGGGAGTTTTCGCACCTATTACGACTCCGTTTGACGAAAAAGGAGAGGTGGCATACGACAAACTCGAAGACAACATGAAATTCTATGCAAAATCATGGCTGAAGGGATATCTTGCTCTGGGCTCCAATGGGGAAAATAAAAGTCTTTCCAACAGCGAAAAGGAGAAGGTCCTTGAGACAATAATTAAAAATAAGGGACCAGAACAGGTTGTTATGGCCGGATGTATTTTTGAATCAACAAAGGAAACCATAGAATTTGCGAAAATTGCACAGAGACTGGGAGCAGATTTTATAACACTCCTGCCCCCTTCATATTTCAAGAAGCAAATGACTGATCCGGTTCTTCTCAGGTATTTTACTGATGTTGCCAGCAGCCTTACAACTCCATGCCTTGTTTACAATGCACCTCAGTTTTGCGGTGGGACTACTTTATCAGTAAGTCTGGTAAAAGAACTGGCCAGGCATCCGAATATCGTCGGTATAAAGGACTCATCCACGGGGAATATTGAAAGTTTCCTGTTTGCCGTCAGAGATACTTTTAATGTCATGCCCGGGTCTGCTAATTTCTTCATGAATGGCCTCATTATGGGTGCACCGGGAGGAGTTGTCTCGCTGGCTAACGTATTTCCCGAAATTACCTGCAAGCTTTATGATCTAACAGTAAGCAAACACTATGAAGAGGCTTTTAAGATTAATGAAAAAGTTATTCAGATGAATAAAACAGTATCTGGAAGCGGAGGAGTTGCAGCTGTAAAATATGCAATGGACCTGGCCGGCCTCTATGGTGGAAATCCAAGACTGCCTCTGTTGCCTTTAGGCGATGAAGTGAAAAAGAAAATTGAAGATTATCTTAAAAAAGAGGGATTAATATGAAGAAAATAATTGTTAATGAGAAAGTAAGTCCTGATGCCCTGAATATTCTTAAAAAAACGGCCGAAGTCGTTTATATACCATCAGGTGATCATGAAGAAATAAAAAAAGCACTTAAGGATGTTACCGGAATAATGCTTGATACCACGATAAAATTCACACCGGAGCTAATGGATTCGGCCCCGGATCTGAAAGTAATAAGCCGTACAGGTACCGGTGTGGATAATGTTGATGTACCCGCAGCAACAGAAAGAGGAATACTGGTGTTACATACTCCGGATGCCAATACCTTAACCGTTGCGGAGCATACTGTTGCCCTGATCGGGGCACTGACCAAACATCTGGTATTTCTCGATTCCGAGACCCGCGAAGGGAAATTCAAGATTGCAAGGAGATATTACTATCCTGTAGACCTCGACGGGAAAACCCTTGGAATAATAGGGTACGGAAGAATAGGGAAACAGGTTGCCAGAAAATGTATGGCCGCTTTCAATATGAAGGTAATAATCTATGACCCTTATATCTGTGATGATGTTATCGCCCCCGGGGTCATACGCTATAGTGATGAAGAAAAGGTATATAAAGAAGCCGATGTTCTCTCCCTGCATGTTCCTATGACGGATAAAACCCGGAAACATGTCGGAGAAAAGCTGCTTTCCCTGATGAAACAGTCAGCTTATCTTGTTAATACGGCAAGGGGTATGATTGTTGATGAAGCTTATGTTTGTAAAATGCTTGATGAAGGAAGACTTGCCGGAGCCGGATTCGATGTGCTTGCCAACGAACCTCCTGTTGAAGGTGAACTGTTCCTGAATAATCCTAAAACAATTGTAAGCCCGCATAGTGCCGCCCTTACAAAAGAATGTACAGTAAGGGTAGCATGCGAGGCAGCACAGGGAATAGTTGATTTCCTTGAGGGAAGAATGCCAAAAGCAATTTTCAACAGAAAGGGTCTCAATCTATAATATTAACACTACTAACCGAAAAATAAATGAGCACAGAAAGAAAATATGACCTGATAGGTTTTGGGGAGGCAATGATACGATTTACTGCACCCGATAACGGAAGGCTTGAACAATCGTCACATCTTCTGATCGCCATTGCAGCAGCGGAATTGAATGTAAGTGTAAATGTATCCAAACTGGGGCATAAGACTGCCTGGGTATCCAAACTGGTGGATATCTGGTCTGGGCAATATATAATAAACAAGGGCCGGGAGCACGGTGTTGACATGTCAGGCGTCATTCTCCTCCCGTTCGACGGAAAAGGTACTGTGAGAAATGGCTTATGCTATCTCGAGGTGGGTATAGGGCCCAGGGCAAGCAAGCAGATGTACGACAGGGCACACTCAGCCATCAGCCTGATCAAACCCGGGGATATCGACTGGGAAAAAACACTTTCCCAGACAAGGTGGTTCCATACAACCGGAATCACTACAGCGATTTCTGATAGTGCAGCCGCTGAAGCAATATCATCTCTGAAAATCGCTAAAAAACTTGACTTGACCACCAGCTTCGACCTGAATTTCAGATCGACCTTGTGGAGTTCAGAAAAAGCTAAAGAGGTAATGAAGAAAGTTATGCCATATGTGGATGTAATTATTGGCAACGAAGAAGATTTTGAAAAAATGCTTGGCATAAAGGCAGAAGGCGGAACCGAAACATATTCGGATCTTGACCCTGAAACCTATAAGACAGTAGCGCTGAAAGTGGTTAAAAAGTATCCCAATGTTCAGGTTGTGGGAACAACTCTGCGACACGTAAAAACCGCACTTCTCAACGACTGGCAGACCGTAATGCTTCACAAAGGGAAATTTTATGTCTCAAGGAAATATGACAATCTTGAAGTTCTTGACAGGACAGGTGGAGGAGACAGTTTTGCATCTGCTCTTATCTGCAGTATGCTTGAAGGGAAGGATCCGCAGGAATCAATAGAGTTCTCGGCAGCTTACTCAGCACTTTGCCATGGATTCATGGGTGACTGGAACTGGGCTACAAGAGCCGAGGCAGAGAAAGTTATGAAAGGCGGAAGTGCCAGGGTCGTACGCTGAAACTGTTACTGCTGAAATAATAGTATGTAAAAAAAACACTTAAAAAACTTGATTTGTAATTGAATTTTTGATAATTTTAGCCTTCTTATGTAGTGTTGTAGAATCTTCAGACAATATTTTAGTTTTTTTTTATAATAAATATTTTTTTTTACCAAATTTGTTTTATTATTAACCTAACCCTTAAACTATGAGAAAATTAACGACTATGCTTGTATTCCTGTTGTTTGCAGGTTTACAGGTTGCTTTTGCTCAACGGACAGTTACCGGTAGAGTAACCAAAGCACAGGATAACACCGCACTTCCGGGTGTTACTGTAGTGGTCAAAGGAACTCCTGTCGGTGCGGTTACGAATACCGATGGAAGATTTTCTATCCAGGTACCGAACAATGAGGCAATTTTGCTATTCTCATTTATTGGTTTTACTCCACAGGAAGTATCAGTTGGTACACAAGCAACTGTGGACGTTTCCCTTGAAGAAGCCATGTTAGAGATGGCGGAAGTTGTTGTAACAGCCCTCGGTATTAAGCGAGAATCCAAAAAACTTGGTTATGCGATAACATCTGTTAATACGGAAGAAATGTTGACAAACAAAACTATCAACGTGATGGAGTCGCTTGAAGGCAAGGTATCAGGTCTGAATATTACACCTCCGGCTGCCGGTGCAGGTGCCAGTACGCAGATACGTTTGCGCGGACAGGTTGCTTTCACCGGGGCTAATAATGCTCCGCTGCTGGTAATTAACGGCCTTCCGATAGACCAGGGTGCGAATAGTGCAAATGGTTATGGCGCATCGCGTGACCTGGGGGATAATATGAACAATATTAACCCGGATGACATTGAAAATATGACTGTACTTAAGGGTGCAACTGCCGCCGCTATTTATGGCTCACGGGCAGCGAATGGTGCAATCATCATTACCACTAAATCCGGTCAGAGAAATCAGGGCATCGGTGTTGAATATTCTTCCAGTTTTACTGCACAGGAGGTTTTGGATTTCTTTGAGTTCCAGGATGTATATGGCCTGGGTGTCAATGGAACAAAACCAACAAGTGGGCCTAATGCAACCTCTAATGGCCAGTTTGGCTGGGGCGCAAAGTACGATGGTTCGCTCGTTCCTTGTTTTGACGGGTCAATGGTACCTTATGAATTTCAGGAAAACAGGTTGAAAGAGTATTTTAACACCGGAAAAGTTTTTACCAACACAGTAGCATTTTCAGGTGGCAATGAAAGAGGAAGCTTCAGGGCATCATTTGCAAGAACAGACACCAAGGGTATTGAACCGACAAATGAATACAAAAGGAACATTGCCAATTTAGGCGTCGTTTATGACATTACTGAAAAAGTCAATTTTTCAATGAATGTCAACTACACCAATGAGAATTACATTAACCCGCCGCAAATAGGAACACAGGGCGAAGGTTCTATGAACTTCTTCACCCGGATTTCTCAATCCATTCCATTATCCAATATTAAAGAAAATGCAATCAATCCTGCAACAGGAACTGAATGGCCGATTGCCGGCTGGACTACAATTAACAATCCATACTATACCCAGCAGGTGGGTCAAAGTTATATCACTACAAGAGACCGTTTTCTTGGGACAGCTACCTTACGGTATGATATAACTGACTGGCTGTATGCTCAGGGAAGGTTTAACTACGATTATTCGCTTAGGTTTAATGAGTCTAAGAGACCGGGCGGTATAGGAACCAGTCAGCCACAGGAAAGTGATGGTACCTGGAAAGGAAATTACAGTGTTACGGAAGGCTGGGGCACTGACATAAATGCCGATTACCTTGTGGGTGCAAGCAAACAATTTGGAAAGTTATCTGTAGATGCAAGTTTTGGTGGAAACACGTTCAGAGTCAAAGATCACAACTTTAACGTAAGCGCCTCACATTTTACTGTCAGAGACCTGTACTCCATAGCAAACGGTGTTACTAAAAACCAGGGGTTTGATTTTAGCCAAAGGCGGGTTAATTCACTTTACGGACTGGCAGAGTTTGGATATAATAATATGTTTTACCTCAATTTTACGGGTAGAGAAGACTGGTTCTCTGTGTTAAATCCGCAAAATAATTCCAAGTTTTATTCATCTGTATCCGGCAGTATTCTTTTCTCGGAGTTGTTGAAAGACCTGCCCTGGCTTGATTACGGTAAACTGAGAGGTTCCTGGGCCCAGGTAGGTAGCGCCAATGGTGTGAACACATATGAAGGTAACCTGACTTATGGTATCAGTAATAATCAATTTAATGGTCAGACTTTGGCAAGTATTTCGGGCTCAAGCGCACCTAATCCGGACTTGCAGCCGTTTGCTGTAACTGAAAAAGAAATAGGTCTGGAAGCGAGGTTGTTTAACAACAGGTTGCATATTGATATAGCAGCCTTTGACAAATTGACAACTGACCAGGTATTAAATGTTCAGCTTTCTACAACATCCGGATATAGTACTTCCAAGAAAAATCTTGGCTCGTTAAAAAACCAGGGTATAGAATTAATGATAGAGTATACACCTATAGAAACGCCTGACTTCAGATGGACAACTTCCTGGAACAATACCTACCTGAAAACAGAGGTACTCGCCGTTGGCCAGAACCCGGACGGCACACCAATTGATGATATGCTGGTAATTTACTTTAATGGTACCGGTATGGAGTTTCTTGGAGAATTGCATTACACGGTAGGAATGCCGATGAACATGTTGTATACAAGAACATACCTGAGAAATGATAATGGTGACATTCTTGTCAGAGATAACGGCAGATTGCTCGCATCGCCTGATTTTATACCTGTAGGAAGTTCGATACCAAAACATACTGGTGGCTGGAACAACATGATTACCTACAAAAATCTTAACCTCGGAATATTCTTCGACTACAAGCTGGGTGGTACAGTACTATCGTCTACATTGTTAAATATGACAAGACAGGGACATTCCATGCTTTCACTTGAGGGTCGAAGAGAAGGAGAAGCCGGTCTGACATTTCCTGGTGTTTATCAATCCAGCGGGCTACCCAACACCACTGTGGTTACCGATCTGCAAGGCTTTTATGGAGATTACCGGAATCTACAGATCGGGGATCCTTTCACATTTAAGTCAGACTTTGTTAAGTTAAGAAACATATCGTTATCTTATGATCTCACCGATGCACTGAATAGTGTGGGTTTCCTCGGCTTCATCAAGGGATTAACGCTGACAGCTTCCTGTAGGAATGTGGCAATTCTTTACAAGGATATTCCTAACCTTGACCCGGAAGCTGTTCAATCTTCCGGAGACACCAGGGCTGGTTATGAAAATTCATCATTACCAACAACCCGAAATTATATGTTTAGTATAAATGCAAAATTCTAAAGATCATGAAAAAGATAAAGCAAGTTATATTGTTATTTGCAGTCCTGCTTCTGATAGGAGGATGTGATAAGGATTTTGTGGAAATAAACACAGATCCCTTTGCAATAAATGAAATTGACCTGGGGCTTTTGTTTGCCGGAGCACAACGTACCTACCTTGGAGGTTGGGAATCAGAACATACGATTGTTCAGCATTTTGTTAATCCGTTTAACGATGGAGCCACATTGGCTTTCAATTTTAATTACAACGTAGACAACTTCCAGAATGGATGCTGGGGAGCTTATGGGGGTTCACTCAAAACTTTTATTCATATTTTAGATCTTCTGGAAGGAACTACTGATCAGGTTAACTTACAGAGTATGGTCCGTATATGGAAAGCTCAGACTATGATGTTAATGGTAGACACTTACTCGGATGTTCCATACTTCGATATAGGTCTGGCTGCTATTTTAGGTGAGGAATACTTCTACCCTTCATATGACGATGATGAAGCCATCTATGATGACCTTTACAACGAGATCAAAGACGCATTAAGTAAATTGAATCCCAGTGGTGATTTCGTTTCTGCAGACCTTTTTTACGGGGCTAATGCTTATTATCCTACCGGTACTGCTACCGCACAGGTGGCGCAATGGAAAAAACTTGGCAATTCGCTGTTGCTGAGGTTGGGTATGCGCTATTCCAAGCTTAATGCTGCCAAAGCTGAATCAATTGCGGCTGAAGCGTTTAGCGGAGGAGTGATGACATCGAATGCCGATAATGCCTTTGTGGTTTATGATGGCACACTGTATACAAATGGCGCTAACGGAGGCCTGGTAAATAACCAGCCAAAGTTCTATTATGCAGCAGAGCCTTTTGTAGATCATTTGAAAGCTACCAATGATCCGCGCTGTAAGTATATAATGGCAATGTTTGATGATCCGGGTGATCCGTTGGGTACTCTTGTCCCTGATGTTGATCTGGCAGATCAGTACGGTGTTCCGGTTGGGATTGTCAGGACATCCCTTGTCAATAATCCTCCTTATAGAGGAGAAAAGGGGCAGGGATACGACTATTCGCAGATGAACGTGAATGTAGTGGCATCACAACTCGCCCCTACATTCTGGGTAACGTATGCACAAACTTCCCTGCTTCTGGCCGAGGCAACATCCAGAGGTTGGATTTCAGGTAATGCTCAGCAATATTATGAAAATGCAATTAAAGCGGACATGGATATTATGTCATTGTATTTATCTGAGACCGGATCCAGTTATTCTCCGATTTCTGCAGCAGAACAGGACGCCTATATTGCACAAGCCGGTGTGTCATATAATGGTGCTGACGCTCTTGATCTGATTAACACACAGTACTGGGTTGTGTGTATCAGGAATGGTGCAGAAGCCTGGGCCAACTTCAGAAGGAGCGGGTTCCCTGCTTTGGAACGTAATGATTACGATGACCAGCTTCTGGCTAATGGTGGCGATGGATATGTTCACAGATTTTCTTATCCTGATGTTGAATTGTCGGATAATAAAGATAACTACCAGGCTGCAGTTACAACTATTGGTGGCCTTGATGATTTAGTAAAAAGAGTATTCTGGGATATTCCATGATATAATAAAACTTTCGGGGAAGTATTAATTTTGAATTTATTAATACTTTTCATGAGTTCGAAATAAAATAATGAGGTTGTCTTGTATGGGGCATCCTCATTATTTTATATGCATATATTAATCTAATCTTTAAACTAATAATAATATGAAAACTGTCCTGCAGCAAATTGCTGAAAAAACCAGACAAAGTGAAAGGGCGGAAAGGGTTGCGATAAAAGCCGAGATTGCCAACCCGGCTACATCCCGCGACCGCCGCAATTTTCTGAAAAAAGCAGCTCTTGGAGGAATTGCTCTTGGTGGCCTTATGCACCTGTCAATAGAAGATACTGTTGCCCAGACCACTCAGAATGTGTCACGCTCTTCAAGTCCTTCTGATCTCAAGATCACCGACCTGAGGGTTGCAGAAAAAGGGAACAGAGGGACGATGGCAAACCGTATCATCCGAATCGATACTAACCAGGGCATTTACGGACTGGGAGACATAAGGGATGGAACCGATCAGCGGTTCGCTTTATTCCTGAAAAGTAAAATAATTGGTCTTAATCCCTGTAACGTTGAAATGATCTTTAAAGTCATCAGGCAATTTGGGGGTCCGGGCAGACAGGGCGGCGGCGTAAGTGCAGTCGAAACGGCATGCTGGGATCTTTGCGGTAAAGCGCTGAACGTTCCGGTATGGCAGTTGCTTGGAGGCAGGTATCGTGATAAAATCAGGATTTATGCTGATACTCCCGAGGAAAGAGATCCTGCAAGACAGATTGAATTGCTGAAAAAACGGCTGGCAGACGGCTATACCTGGCTTAAGATGGATCTTGGAATAGATGAAATAGCTGATCAGCCCGACACTCTTGTCAATTCAAAATTCTGGAGTCAGAATAGCGGTAATTTAAGCAACTGGTATATGGGAAGAAGTTATGCTAACGGCGGATATCTCGATTATTGGAAAAAAGAACAACCTTTTACGCAGATTCAGATAACTGACAAGGGTCTCGAAGAAATTCAGAAAATTGTTGAAAATGTAAGAAATGTGATTGGTTACGAGATACCCCTTTGCTGCGATCATTTCGGCCATATTGATATGAATCAGATTATCCGGATAGGCAAGGCGGTCGAAAAGTACAGGATGGCATGGCTCGAAGATACGGTCGCATGGATTTATCCGGATCAACTGAAAGCGATAAAAGAAGCCCTTGAAACACCCATCTGCACGGGTGAGGATATTTACATGCTTAATGGGATGCTGGGCGGATTTAAAAAACTGATAGACGAACGTGCTGTAGATATTGTTCATCCGGATCTGGTTAGTGCAGGCGGTATACTGGAGACAAAGAAAATCGCCGATTATGCCGAGGAAGCAGGAATTGCAACAGCTTTACACTCTAACAGCACGCCGGTAGCATGGATGGCAAATATCCATTGTGCCGCTGCCACTGAAAATATCCTGGCTTTAGAGCATCATAATATTGATAATCCGTGGTGGGAAAATATAGTTAAGATGACGGGCCCACAATCTTTGATTACAAAGGGATATGCGAATGTTCCGCTTGATGCTCCTGGTCTGGGAATTGAGCTTAACGATGATGTCGTCAAGGCTCATATGACAAAGGGCGCCCAATACTTTGAACCGACATCCGAATGGGACAGGTCAGGTATGGTTTACGATAAATTGTGGATTTAAAAATCCTGTTATTTAAATACTGATATACACATCAGTAGAGAGGGTGCAAGGAAGTTGCACCCTCTTTTTTATCTAATAATTAAACATAATTTATGATTATAAAACTAACCATACTCAAAGTGATGACACAGATATTATTGCCGATATTATGAATTAATTTCCCAAAGCATACGATATATGTATATAAAAATTAATAATTTAGAATATTAAAATGAATAAAAGCTCAGGCATAATCTGGCGTAAATATCTTCAGATCAGGGAGGTAAATATATTTTTTGCACTCATTTTCATGGTCATTATTATGAGTGCAGTGAGTCCTTATTTTCTTAAGCAGGATAACATATTCAACGTCCTGAGGGGCATGTCAACAATAGGCATAATGGCAATCGGACAGACAATGGTTATTATCACCGGTGGCATCGACCTCTCTGTGGGATCCCTCATGGCAGTATCTTCGATGCTTACAGCAAGGTATATTACCGTATACGGCGGAAATGCTTTAATTGCAGTAATTTGCGGCCTCACTTTCGGATTATTTTTAGGGAGTGTCAGCGGTCTGATTATTACCAGGTTAAAAATTAATCCTTTTATTACAACTCTTGGAATGCTGAGCATAGGACGAGGTCTGACATACCTTCTTGCCACCGGGGTTAAAGGGAGTGTTGCATCGAATATTCCGATGCAAAACGAATCAATAATCTTTCTCGGCAGCGGTTATCTGGGACCGATACCTTTCTCAGTCATTCTGCTACTTTTCCTGGTCATTCTGGCGACTATATTTTTAAACCATACAGTTCCCGGACGATATATTTATGCCGTGGGAAGTAACGAAAGATCGGCAAGATTATCAGGAGTTCCCGTTAACAGGATTCGAATTTTTGTTTACGCCATATCAGGCTTCTTTTGCGCTCTGGCTGGCATAATATTAACCGGCAGGCTGTCGACAGCTGCAACAAATATTGGTATCGGTAATGAACTGGATGTAATCGCTGCCGTTGTGATAGGCGGCGCAAGCTTGCAGGGAGGAGAAGGTACTGTTGCCGGGGCAATCATAGGCGCCACAATTATGGCAATTGTCAGAAACGCCTTTGTTTTGCTGCATATCCCCAATCATTTCCAAACCATTACAATTGGTGTGGTAATAGTACTTGCCGTCGGCCTTGACCAGTTACTGAAAGGAAAATTGAAAAATAATTAACCTATGAGAAAATTTACTGCCATATTGTTATCATTACTTGTCATCCTTATGTTTAATTACTCCTGTAACAGGTCAACTTCGCAAAGGAGTTCCAGGATATTACCTCAGCCTCCCCCGTATTTCTCAGAGGGAAGGGCTGAAGATCAGGGTACTTTAATGCCTGTAAAAAACAATAAGAATGAAAAAATCAGGATCGCTTTTCTGGCAATGGAAACCAATCCATGGTGGACTCCTGTTAAGTCCGGAGTGATGGAAGCTAAGGAAATCCTTAAGGATTACAATACTGATGTAGACTGGATAGTCGCCGGTGATCGCCATACTGCCGATGTGTTCGGACCTGCTATTGAAGCAGCAATAGCTCAGAATTACGATGGCATTGCCTGCCTTGCCGGAGATGAAGGTATGATACCGTTCATACAAAAGGCAGCCAACGCCAATATTGCAGTTGCCACTTATAATTCGGAAACAAACAAAGAATCTGCCAGGGTATTTTTTGTAGGTGCCGACAATTATATGCAGGGCAGGGCATGTGGAGAAAAAATGGCCCGGCTGATTGAAGGGAAAGGTAAAGTTGCAATTATCACGGGTTTCTTTGCAGTAGAAGCACACGAATTAAGACGAACAGGTTTTAAGGATGTAATAGCAGAAAAGTATCCCGACATACAAATTGCGGGAGAAGTTGAAAATATTGATCTGGCCGACGTCGCCTATACCCAGGCAATGGATTTCATGAGTTCATTTCCTTATCTTTCAGGGATCTATATTACTGCCAGCGGACAGTTCGGAGCGGCAAATGCCGTAAAAGATAATGGTAAAAAAAATACTGTTAAAGTAGTCTGTCACGATTTCCTGCCCGAAACGATGGGTCTTGTTAAGGAAGGCGTCATTCAGGGCTTAATTGATCAGAGTACTAAATTACAGGGCCGGGATGTCGTTATCCGCCTATATAATTATATTGCCGGAGGCATTGTTCCTCCTTTTGGGAAACTCCTGCTGGACACTCCAATGGGCACTCCCGAAAACATAGATCAATACATGGAAAACACGGGCAACTAAAGAAACCTTTTAATATAAAATTATTATCAGTTTAAGGCGTAATGTCTGTAAAATCAGATTATATACTGGAGGCAAAAGGAATCTCGAAGAATTTTGGAGGAACACAGGCATTAACCAATATTGATTTTAACCTGTATCGTGGTGAAGTACATGCAGTAATCGGCGAAAATGGGGCAGGGAAGACAACCATGATGAATATTATCGGAGGGATTATTAAGCAGGATAAAGGCACACTACTTTTCAACGGAGAAGAAGTTGATTTCAATTCACCTCTGGAAGCCTTCAAAAAAGGTATCGCAACTATTCACCAGGAACTGACAATGATGCCTCATTTAAATGTTATGGAAAACATCTTTATGGGCCGTATGCAGAAATTCAATATTTCCCGCCATGGTTTTATAAATCATCATAGGATAATAAGCTCAGCCAGGGAAGCACTTGGTTTAATTAATCTCCCGATTGATCCGAAAAGTTATGTAAAAGATCTCAGTATATCAGAACGGCAGGAAATAGAAATTATTAAAGCCCTTACAGGTGATGCCGGCATTATTATTATGGATGAGCCCAATTCTTCTTTAACCGGATCAGAGACAAAACAGCTGTTCAATATCATTGGGAAATTGACTAATAGAGGTGTATCTGTTATTTATGTCTCGCATAAGATTGAGGAAGTACTGCAGATTGCCGACAGAGTTACCGTACTGCGTGATGGAATATGTGCCGGCACACTGGAAAAGCGAGATGCGACTGTCAAGCATTTGTTCAGTATGATAGCAGGGCGGGATATGAAGGATCCTCAGCCACGAAATAGTCACTCCTCAGATCAGATCCTTCTTAGCGTTAAAGGACTTGGAGGACAAGGATTCCATGACATCAGCTTTCATCTCTTCAAGGGTGAAATACTTGGATTTTATGGCCTTGTCGGATCCGGTAGAAGTGAACTGGGGAATGCACTCTTTGGCGCTGATCATATTGAAGAAGGAAGTCTGTTTCTCGATGACAAACCCTTTTTCGCCGATTCACCCGGAGAAGCTATCGCAAATGGAATAACGATGGTCCCTGAAGATCGCAAGGAACAGGCTTTGTTCATGAATCTTCCGGTTATTTCAAATATGACCATTTCACATCTGCCGGAATTAAGTCATCTCCATTTTTACATCAGATCATCACTTGAAAACAGGATAATAAATGATTATATCCGTCTGCTAAACATAAAATTAAGTAATCCCGAACAATCAATAAATTCTCTGAGTGGAGGAAATCAGCAAAAGGTCATACTTGCCCGAAATCTTATGATTAATCCCAGGATCATCATCCTGGATGAACCTACCCATGGCATTGATATCGGAGCTAAGGAAGAGATTTATCAACTGATAGACAGGTTAGCGGCAAAAGGGATGGGGATTATTTTTATTTCTTCAGAAATACCTGAAATTATGTCTGTGTCGGACAGGATAGCCGTTTTGCACGAAGGACGACTGACCGGAATTCTGAAAAGGGAAGAAGTAACAGAGAAAAAACTCATCACATATGCGACAGGATACAAACTTCAGATAGCAGAATGAGTCAGATTGAAAATAGAAACGAAAACTTCCAACATAGATTATGAAATCAGAAATCGTTGTCGGAATCGATAGCAGTACAACAGCCACAAAGGCTATAGCGTGGGATTATTTTGGAAAGAACATTGCTGAAGGATCCAGTCCGATACAGTTATTTTCTCCTCAGTCAAATTATTACGAGCAAAATCCGGATGATTGGTGGCACTCCATGGCAGAGTCTCTGCAGAAGTTAACACATCAGATTGATAAAGAAAGAATTACTGGGCTTGCGATAGCAAATCAAAGGGAAACATTTGTCGGATTAAACAAGGATGGCAATCCGGTAAGACCTGCTATTATCTGGCTGGATGAAAGATGTAAAAGTCATGTAGATAAATTCGCAGCAATTATTGGAGAGGATCGCATCCATCAAATAACAGGTAAGCCTAAAGATTATGCCCCCGTGGTATATCGTTTAGCCTGGATGAAAGAAAACGAAAAGGATCTCTTCAGGAAAGTGACTAAATTTTGTGATGTACACACTTATCTTGTATATAAATTAACAGGTCACTATAAAACAAGCTGGGCAAGCGCCGACCCAATGGGGATATTTGACCTTGAAAACAAGACGTGGTCCCGGGATATTCTCAACCAGCTTAACATCACTCCGCAACAATTACCTGATGCATGCCACCCCGGAACTGTTTTGGGATATGTTACTAAAGCTGCTGCAGAGGCTACAGGATTAAAAACCGGAACAAAAGTAATTGCAGGAGGTGGTGATGGTCAGGCTGCAGGACTGGGAGTTAATGCACTGATGCCTGAACGCGCATATTTAAATCTGGGCACAGCGGTTGTCTCAGGAACTTTTGCAAAGAACTATCTTATCAACAGGAGTTTCCGTACAATGGCCTCTTGCTCAGAGGATGGTTATTATTGCGAGACAAGCCTGCGTTCCGGTATATTTCTCATAGACTGGTTTATACAGCAGGTGCTGAAAATTGACCCGGCACTGAAACCGGATATTTATCGGTTGTTGGAGGGAGAGGCAAAACAAATTGAACCAGGTAGTGAAGGACTCATGATCCTGCCCTACTGGAATGCCGTTATGAATCCTTACTGGGATCCTGATGCCCGTGGATGTATAATTGGTCTCTCTTCAGGACATCACAGAGGCCATTTGTACAGAGCAATATTAGAAGGGATTGCAATGGAGCAGTCTCTGGCTTCAAAAGCCGTGGAAAAAGCAACAGGGGAAAGAACAGAAGAATTTGCTATTATAGGCGGAGGGGCTAAAAGCGAATTGTGGCGTCAGATTATTGCCGATGCCAGTGGTAAAAAAGTATTGAATATGTCCTCTGATGAGGCATCCGCACTGGGTGCCGGAATTTCAGCAGCCGTTGCTGTCGGCTGGTTCCCATCATTTAAAGAGGCTGCAAAAAATATGGTTCATGTTAAAAGTATAACCGAACCAATCACTCAAAATGCAGAACGATATCGTAATCAGTTAATTATATACCGGGAGATATACCCTGCGATCAGAGAAATAAGTAAACGCGGCACTTAAACCGGACAATTCTGTATGACCTCCTTTATGAACACGGTAGGCCATAGTACCATCAATGTAAGCTTTTTTGCATCGACATCCTTATCTGTTTCGAAATAGTCAATAAGCCGGCTAACACCCCAGCCCATGTCATGAGCGTTCCCCAGTCATCAGGTTTGTAACAATCTTAGGCGGGAAATCCGGAAACCCGGATTTGGGACTTTGTTTACATCACGGGAAAAATAATATAACAAGCAATAAGAAATTAAAGTATTCACTTATAATAAATTAGTAAAGAAGTCACATATAATCATTTAAATAATATATTTTATCCGCCTTTCTGAATTTCTGATTAATTAATTTTAACATTTTTATTGATATTCGCAGAAAATACTCATAATATCTGTATTAAAATCAAATATTTAATGTTTTTGAACCGGTATAGGGAAATAAATGCGTATAATTATTTTTCAAAATACTTTACCTTTATATAGATTTGTAAATAATAGGATAAATCAATTCCTGTTTTAACAGGTTGGCCGGATAAATTACCAGGCAACAAAAAATGTAACTCACAGTTTCTGGTTAACTGCTAAAGATTATTGATAAGTCAAATATTAACCTGGAAATAAATTGAATATGAAAAAAAACGAAACCTTCTCAGATTTTTATTTCAGATTTAAAAAGCTGAGAATAGCTTTGACTATCCCAATATCAACAACTTTGCTGATATGGATTTTAAGTTCTCTGATTACAGTTAACGGGCAGCCCGGGAATTCAGGGCAGGAAAAGCCAAAAGTCGTTCCTCTCATTGAACGCATCGGACACACTGATCAATCAAAAGCGATGGCAGGGAAAAATGTCCATCAGGGTACCGGGACATTAGGTATGCAGACACTTTTGGGACGAGGGGCAATTACGGGATTAAACTTTATGCACCATGGACCGTTGGGGCCTAAAAGCTCAATCGGTCATCACTTTCATACCAATTCAGATGAAATGTTCCTGATCCTGGATGGTGATTGTGAATTTACTGTAAACGGACAGACGGCCCTTATTGAAGGTCCGGTAGGAGTTCCCTGCAAATCGGGAAATTCACATGCAGTTTATAATCCTTCCAATAAAGCCGTTGACTGGGTGAATTTCCAGGTGGCCGTTACCAATCCCGCTGAAGTGGCAGGATATGGAGCTCCTGCAAGGGGTGGTGGCTTCGCGCGCAGAGGTGCCTACAACTATTCTGCTGACCCTACGGGGCTTTTTGAGACTGCCGATGATCGCTCAAAGGTGACTCTCGAAAAGAATCCGACCTTTATTCATACCCGGCAGCTGACGAAAGCCCTGTTACGCCCGGTCGTTAATATGAATGGAGGGAATGATACGGTATTTTACAGAAGGGCTCTCGGTCCTGGTTCATTTGCTTCAAACTGGGCTTTTGTCGATCATCTTCTTATCCCGTCCGGGGCATCTGTCGGAAGACATTTCCACTCAGGGGTGGATGAAGTCTATTTCGTGATCAAAGGAAAAGGCAAAATACATGTGAATGACGAGGTTGCTGACATCGCCTATGGTGATGCTGTGCCTGTACGTGCCGGGGAAATCCATTCACTTGAGAGTACTGCAACGGATCCCCTTGAAATGATTGTATACGGCGTTGCTCTTGAAAAAGGGAAACTGGATGTAACTGATGTGCCTCTTACAATGGCTAAACTTCAAATGTTTTTTGAAGTGGAACCACAAAACTTCACAGCTTTCGAAAAGAACTACATCGATATCTATGTACCTGCACTAAGGAAACAGGTCGGTTATCTTGGATCGAAGCTTCTCCGTATTTTCCCTGCTGACATAGCAAAAAGAAACGGATCGCCTGAAACTAAATTTACATTCCAAATGGAGCTCTTGTTCGATAAAGAAGAAAATCGCGTATTATGGACAAAAACCAATGAACACGACGATGCATGGGCTCATACTTCAGCTCTGGCGAAGTCTTATCAGTGGCTTGGCTATGAT
>Ga0307420_1000247_pt1 | contig 26063 bp, 24 predicted proteins | sample SalMarWE160240MG_2_FD_202167 | JGI IMG/M metagenome (GOLD analysis project Ga0307420, IMG submission 202167) | Salt marsh sediment microbial communities from the Plum Island Ecosystem LTER, Massachusetts, United States - WE1602-40 | ecosystem: Environmental > Aquatic > Marine > Intertidal zone >... | reverse complement strand
TGGCTTCTTCTCTCCCTGAAAGTGCTCATGTAGAATATGAACTTGCGTAATTTATGATTATTCAAAATCCAAGCCGCCGTCGTATCCACCACGGATTTGAACTGGCTGTAGTTCCACTTGGCAATTTTGTCCGCGATGAAGAGCGGCTTATTGTGCCCGAAGGCTTCGGGAATGTTGACGGGTGCCATGGCCACCAGCATCGTCAAAGTCATGTTCTGTAAGGCGTTAGGCACCGACTTATCGCTGAACAGCAGGACATCCACGGGCTCTTTGGTGCCGTCGCCCAGCTCGTTCAGGAGCCGCGTAGTGCTCTCAGATTTGCAGTCGAACTCGGGATAAACTAGCCTGTCAATCAACAGAACATTGCTACGCAGGAGCGGGTCGCTTTTCGCCTGACTCAGCTGCACGTAAGTCTTCAAGAACGCCTTTTCCAAGCTGATTTTGTTGCGTATGGCGCCTGAAACGTAGCCTTTCATGCCTGTGGGCATCATAGTTCGGAACGCACTATCATACTCCACTAGGCTCCACGGCGGCGACACCTTATCGATGTTGAATATGCTTGCGCTCTGCAGAATCATGCGGTCGGTGTTCGGCAGCTCCCGCAACGCCTCAGCGCTCAACTGCGTCTTCAACAGACCCTCTTGCATCATGATGGGCACTAGTTGACGTTTGAAGTCATGGGCTGACGTGTCCTTCGTTACCCCGACGAGGAGAATGTGCTTCTTCCAGCATTGCTCCATCAGCATCTGCAGCGCAAACAGGGTGAGAAACGCTATGTCTAGAGTCGTCAGCCAGTGTTCGCTGCCAGCTTTTGTGATTTTCATGTTGCTTGCTGCTTCTGCGCCGACGGTTTTTGTGAAGAAAAGTTGGTCGCCGAGATCCAACGTGAGGTTTTTTATGCGTGTCCAGCTTTCCGCATATCGTTGATTAACTGTGTAAACGCCTTCCTGCTCGGAAAGAACCTGCTTGTCTATTAATTTGTCAAGGGCTTTCTGCACTCTTCGAGTCCGCTTCTCACCTGTAATCTTAAGTTCGCTCACTATTTCATTAAACGCCAAACGTCCCTTAACCTCAAGCAAACAGAACAACGCTGTCCGCAGGTAATCCGACCGCGCAGGCGGCAACCCAAGCGGCGCGTTGCTCACGTGCTGTCGCGCCAACGTCAGGTCTATAGCGTCTATTGCTTGGTTGCTGTTTTGGGTTTGGTAGCCGATAAGGGCTGTTTTGGCGCGCCAGAAACTTGTTTTCCTCGTTTCGTAAAGCAGGCTTGCACGTTCGGTGCTGAGGCTGCGGTCCATTAGAATCACCCGCGTATCTTGGGCAGGGTCAGTTGCCAGCTTCAGCGCAAGGTAGTATTCGCTGAAGGTCATTATGGCGTTGGCTATGAGCGAGTTGTTAGCGATTTCCTCATCAGTGGCGGCCCTAGCCGGGTTAAGTTCGTTGGGCTGTTCCTGCGCGGCGAAAGTGTGGTCTACGTCAAGGATTTCGTTGACGTAAATGGGAACCACGCTGCTTATGCCCATGTTCTGCGGGATGGTTTTCTGGTCGTACCCGATTGTGGGCGGGCTGCTCTCCGTGAAGGTGACGGTGCCTGTGGACGCGTAGGCGCCGCCGAAGAAGATAACCATGTCAAACATCGGTCGCGAATACATGGTGCCGTCGATTCCTGCGAACCGCACGGCTTCGGAGCCGAAGAATTCCTTGGCGGTTTTCCAAGCCTCGTTCGAGCTGAAACCCTGCTTGATCAGGTTCGCGAGCAGTTGGCTGTAGAGGTTTTTGAGGGCTGAGAACCGTTGCTCGTAGTCGGAGATTTGCTTGGTGGCGCCTTGCCTGAGCGTGTCGCATGTTCGTTTCACCGTGTCACTGAGCGAAGGCGCTGTCACCTTGTGTCACCTGCACGCTCATCTTTTCGTGGTCGGAGATAAAAAGGATTGTTGACACGTAAACGCTTAAAACTCGTTCCGCTCCCATCTGGGCTTTGGGTAACGACAAACAATAAAAATATGGCAATGTAATGAGATAATGCTCAGTCAACTCGCGGCGGGGTTCCCCAAGCCTGGTATGGGGCAGGCCTGCTAAGTCTGTGGTCGAAAGGCCGCGTGGGTTCAAATCCCACACCCCGCGCTTAACTCCTTTTCACAAATAGGGCTTTACTTTTGGCTATTTCAGCAAATAAAGCGTGAAAAACACTAAAAAAATCAACCAACGGCTCTCATTCGATTGAATAAAACGGCTCACCATTAAAATTGCACAGGTAACATTGAGTAAAAACGCGTGTGCCCAAAAATTAGTAGAAGCAGTATTTGAGGAATAGATGGCCAGAAACCGTTAGAAAAAGAAAATTAGCAAATAGACAGCTGTTCTATTCTCTATTTGCACGTGCTTTCATGAAAAAAGTATTTTTGTTGTTGTCACCAAGCAGTCACAAGTTCTTAAATTATATCAGAACGAAATGAATATCGACAACCCCATTATGGTTTACTATTTTGAGATAAGCAAATAGGAGGTGAGATTGCCTTGAAATGTGGCTTGTGTGGTGCAGAAGTCAAAGAACAACCAAAAATTACTGCGGATGGTAAATGTTCGGTTTGTGGTGCCAAATTAGCAGTTAAGAAATAGAAACGTGAATTTTTAAAATATAATTAAATTGGTTTCTATTTCCTTTCTTTTTTGCTGAACTTTTTATAAATCTAATCAACTTTAGCCAAATAGACTTTAAACATTCGCAATTAGGCTATTCTAACGTTCAATGGTTTTATATACCTGTAACTAAAAAAGGGAATTAGGTGATTTTGAGGGTAGTTGAGGGTTCTAGTTCTCTAAAGTGGATTAACATCATAGCTTTCGTTTTAACTGTTATAGTTAATGGTTTAGCAGGCAGTACTACAATTTTAGGTGGAAAATTCGCGGCTGAGATTTCTGATGCAAATCCAACATTGATAACTCCAGCGGGCTACGTTTTCTCCATATGGGGCGTAATTTACCTATTGCTAGGCGTATTTGTTGTCTTTCAAGCATTACCAAATCAACAGGGGCAAGCCTTTCAGAAAAAAATCGGCTGGCTCTTTGCCTTAAGCAGCCTATTAAACATAGTGTGGCTTTTCCTCTGGCAGTATGAATATCTTGTTTTCTCCGTTGTTCTCATGTTCTTGCTTCTGGCAACTTTGATTTTGATTTACCTGCGCCTTGATATAGGCAGATCGGACGTTAGAATGCGTGAAAAACTGGCGGTTCATTTGCCGTTCAGCGTCTACCTAGGCTGGATCACCATAGCCTCGATTGCTAACGTGTCGCTTTTTTTGGTTTCAGAGAACTGGGATGGTTTCGGAATAGGCGCGGAAACATGGGCAACTCTGATAATAATAGTTGCGTTGGTAATCGCGCTTCTTGTGTTAGCGACGAGAAGAGACATAGCATACGGCCTCGTCGTTGTCTGGGCGCTTTTTGGGATTGCTGTGAATCAAAGTGGAAACCAAAGCATCGTAACTTTGACCGAAGCGAGCGCCATAATTATACTGCTGGCTTTAGCTGCCGTTGTACTACTCAGCAGACTGAAAAGTGGTCATAATAATAACTAGGATAGGATCTAATGCTGACTAGCAAAAAGGTTCTTATCTATGAAATAATCGGCACCGCCTTCATAATTTTCTTAGGTAGCGCTTTACATTTTACATACGAGTTTTCAGGCAGGTTTGCTTTCGTTGGTGCTTTCTCAGCAGTGAACGAATCCGTTTGGGAGCACTTGAAGCTAGCATTTTGGCCTTCGCTCATCTGGTTATTCATAGAATATTTACCTATAAAGAAGCTCACCAACAACTTTTTTGAATCCAAAACATAGGTACTTGCACAATAATAGCTTTGATTCCGATTGTATTCTACTCGTACACTTCGATTACAGGAGAAAGCATCTTCGCTATTGACATAGCAACTTTTATTGTCGCAGTTGTGGTCGGGCAGATCGTGAGCTATACTCTTTTCATGAAAAAACAGTTTTCAGGAAATACAGACAAGATTGCACTCGCTATATTAATTGTCTTAGGAATTGCTTTCATAGTCTTCACTTTTTATCCACCGCATTTACCTATTTTTCAGGACCCCGTAAGTGGTGGCTACGGAATCGCCACATAGCCCAGAACATGACAGTTAATTTCAAGATGAGTAAGGCTCTGTCAAAAACGTACCAAATTATTTTATAGGTAACATGGTGACTTGAGTCCTGTCCTTTCTGTCGCATCAGCCAGTTTTATTATCAAGATCGGCTGGTCGTCAGTAAATTCACCCCAACCCGAGCCTTGAGGGAAACCATGCGCGACCAAGAAGTTGGGAGAAAGCTGCTGTTTTCCCACATCAGCCATCTTCATTATGGCCTTTTTCCTTTCCTCTCGATTCTCAACCAGTTTTAAATTCCCAAATAGGACTACAAACTCGTATTCGCTAAGATTCGGAGTATACCGCTCAATTTCCACACAAACGGGAGTTCCTTGCTTGAAAAATCCCATTTTCTTCCCATAATCGGTGAAATGAAAATATAGAGTACCGTCAACCACTACGTACTGAAAAGGCGCAATGTAAGGCTGGGCTTCACCTTTAAACGCTATTCGACACAGAAATTGTTCACTGATGAGATTTTTGATTTCTTTTTCGTTCATTTTCGGCATCTTAACCTTTGTCACTTCAATACAGCCTCAACTAATAGGTTGCACCTTCTCCTTTTTTAACGTATCATCATAAAACAAAACTACTCTGCAATATCTATGAATATATAAATTTAAAACAAGATTAGATTTATGGTCGAGTACAAGCAATGAGAATCGGCTATCCTTGCATCAATAGAACTTTAGACTGCAGCGCAAGTAGCACTTTTCGTCTAAAATCTTACTCTGAAGCCCGCCTCAAAGCCTCAATACAGAATAACCTAAACTGCTTACAAAGAATATTACAATTCAACCTTCAACATAAGCTATTCTTTTTCAGGATATCATCCGATCTGGTTCCCTTTGCCTCTCATCCAATAAACAAGTTCAGCTGGCAAAAACACTTCCAAGACGAATTTGAAGGAATTGGAGAATTCATCATCAAAAACAGAATACGAATATCATTGCACCCAGACCAGTTCACTCTAATTAACTCAATTAAGGACGAAATTTTCGAAAGGAGCAAAAAGGAACTCCTGTACCACGCCGAAATACTTGACTTGATGAAACTGGATACCTCTGCAAAAATACAAATCCACGTCGGCGGCGCTTATGGCGACAAAAAGGCAAGCGTGAAGAGGTTTGTAGCCAGATTCAATAGGCTTCCTGATTCCGTTATTCGCCGTTTGGTAATCGAGAATGATGATAAACTGTATGACTTGAATGATTGTCTCAAGGTAAATGAAGAAATTCAAATTCCAGTTCTATTTGATATCTTTCATCATAAAATGAATAATTCAGCAGCTCATACATTGAAAGAATTGTTTAGCTATATTGCGAAATCGTGGAATGAGAAAAGAGATGGAGTTCCAATGGTTGACTATAGTTCTCAAGAACCTAATGGACTGCCCCGGCAGCATTCGGAGACAATTAATCTAGAAGATTTCGGCCTGTTCTTGAAACAAACCGAACCTTTTGATTTCGATGTAATGCTAGAGATAAAAGACAAAGAAAAAAGCGCGATTAAAGCCATTGAATCTGCAGTGAATGACTGGCGATTGCATAAATTCTTCAAAAACTAGCAAGTATATCGAAATCAACAACTAGACCTATGGCTGATCAGACATTAATAGATTGCGAATATTATACACCTATTGAAGCTGGGTCAACCGCTACGGCTACTTCGTTTCTACGCATGAACCACGGAGTAAAAGGTGCGTTATATCGCATCGAAAACACTTGACCAACGGTCTTTATTCCTGCTTCAGCCAGCTCTTTTAGCAATTCTTCTGACTTCTTTTTAAATATTGAATCCGACCAACGACCCGAAAACCTCAAGGCAGCAACAATTCTTTCAGGAACTTCGATAATCTTTACACGTTCATCAAGAGCCTTCAGGCATTATGAAAGCAATCGACCCTGTTTCAGATAAGACTGGTGCAGTCATGGCTATTTGCTCTGAAACAACAGGCGCGGTCATCGCGATGTCCGATTTCTGCCTGTTATTGCCTGTGATGAAACGGAAAAGAAGGTTGAAACCGCCGTCGCCATAACCATCAACTCTGGCTATTACCAAACGAGGGTAACGTCTAATCTCCGTGTTGCTAATTTTCTTCAGAACTTCATATTTTGCCTGTTCTACCATAATCTCCTTATTAAAAAGAGCCAGAATATATTGATTCTCTTCAACTCGGCACTCGGTGATTGTCTAATTAAGCTTAAAAATAAATTCCGATAAATGGATAGAGTGGCTAAACACGCTTTCTTTTAGGAGGTGATTGGTTGAATTATAGAGAAAGACAGGAGATAATAGCAAAATCACCCATTTCCTTCAGCTACTTGAAAAAGTTCAACTTAGGCGCTGGAATCCTACACTTATCACAAGGAATCTTGATGCTTGCTCTGGGTACACTTCTGACCTGGGAACGCGACATATACACTTTCTACTTGAAACTAGACATAACCACTGGACCGCCACCAGTTTTAAATATAGCCCCCGACCCGCAGGTTTTCTTCACTCTCAGCTATCTAGGCGTAATCGTTGCTTCTTTCCCGCTGCTTTCAGCTCTCGCCCACTTCCTGATAGCGTACCCGAAAAACAAAGACTACAACGCTAACTTGAAGAAAGGAATGAACCCGTACCGCTGGTACGAGTACGCGTTCTCAAGCTCGATAATGATAGTGCTTATTTCTACGTTCGTAGGAGTCTGGGACTTCTGGTCGCTCGTGATGATTTTCACGTTGAACGCAATGATGATAATGTTCGGGTACTACATGGAAGTGGTGAACCAGCATACCGAAAAAACTTCGTGGTCAGCGTTCATAATAGGATGCATTTCAGGAGGCGTCCCATGGGTAGTGCTGTTCGCCTATTTCATAGCAGCAATAATGTCAACAGGCACTGAACCACCAGCATTCGTTTACTCAATATTATTCATTTACTTTGCAGTGTTCAACGTTTTCGCCCTCAACATGATACTGCAGTACAAAGGCGTAGGACGCTGGAGAGACTACCTGTACGGCGAACGCGTCTACATAATACTAAGCTTCGTAGCCAAAACAGCCCTCGCATGGCTTGTCTTCATCGGAGTATTCGCGCCGTTTTGAGCCTTTCATAAATACCCTTTTCTTTTTTAGAAATTTTCGGAAAAGGTTTTCGTGTGAAATTTGAACGTGAATGTGAACCTAACACCCCGCGTTGCTTCTTTGGTCAATTAAGGCTTGAATAGATTTTGACGGAAAGCCTAATAATCTTCTCTGTAATACACTACTACGAAACAAGGAATTGTTCATGGTCGAAAGAGACAAGGATAATCGGCGAAGTCTCGATAAAACCCCTAATGAGCAGTCAACGGTGAATGGGTCGCTTTCGTTATTAGATGGTGCCAGTGCTCAGATACCCATAATTACACCTGAAATAGCTTCTCTGAGCAAGATAGCATCCGATAAAAAACGACCGCTTGAAGAGCGTTTAGAAAGTTTTGAGATAATTCTCGACTCAGAAGTTGGCGATACAAATCTTACTAGGGGCAGGAACATCGAGAGAGAAATAGGCCTCAGGCAGATATACTTGAAGTTTGAGGGCGGAAACCCAACTGGCACGCAGAAAGACCGCATCGCGTTTGCCCAAGCTTTGGACGCCCTCAGGAGAGGCTACGACGAGATCACGGTGGCTTCATGTGGCAACTACGGTGTAGCAATAGCGCTCGCGGCTTCTCTTGCTGGGCTGAGATGTCTGGTATACATCCCGCAAAGTTACCACACTCACAGAATTAAGGAGATCACGGAGTTCGGTGCTGAAATTATCAGAGTTTCAGGAGACTATGAAGAATCTGTGAACGTGTCTCGCCTGGATGCAGAAAAAGAAGGTTACTACGATGCTAATCCGGGCGGAGCCAACATGAACCTGCAGTTGAAAGCCTACGGAGAAATAGCCTATGAAATCTATGATGAGCTTCGTGACGCTCCAGCCGCTGTAGCAGTTCCAGCATCGAATGGATCTACGTTAGCAGGCATATACCGAGGCTTCGTTAGCCTCTACAACCGAGGAAAAACCTCTCGGATTCCCCGCTTCATTGCAGGTTCCTCCTTCGGAATGAACCCCATAGTTCAAGCTTTCGTCAAGAACACGCCCCGCTGCGTTGATTTGAAACCCGAAAGAATCAGAAACACAGCAATCAACGAGCCCCTGGTTAACTGGCGATCAATAGACGGCGACTACGCCCTCTCCGTTATACGGCAGACCCGGGGGTGGGCCGCTTTCGCCACAGACAAAAGCATGATCGAATACGCTAGGCTAATTCGTGAAAAAGAAGGCTTAAGTGTGCTTCCAGCCTCAACCGCAGGGCTTATAGCGCTTGTTGACCGACATAGAAAAGAGCCGCTCCCAGGCGACCGCTACGTTGTAATCTTAACAGGAAGAAAAGCATGACACCCGCTTCCAAGGAAAAAGCAGTGGTTTATTGCGAACGCGAATATCTTACAGCTAACGGCAAAACTGCCCATGGTTTAGTCCGTCACACTGACAGATACCAGATTGTTGGCGTAGTGGATTCTACTGCTCCAGCCGGGGATGCGGGGGCAATATTGGATGGAAAAAACAGGGGCATTCCAATGTTCTCCTCTCTGGAAGAGGCTTACCGTGAAACGGCGCCAAAGATTTTCATAGTCGGTGCGGTTTCAGAAGGCGGAATTTTGCCCGCGGGATACGGTCAAGCTGTTGACTGGGCTCTATCTTGCGGTCTCGACGTGGTTTCTGGCCTTCACTATTTTCTCTCGGACAACGAAAAGTTCGCCAGCATGGCTGCAAAAAACGGCTGTTCCATCACGGATGTTCGCAAGATTTTCAGAGACTACAAGCGATTCTACACGGGCGAAGTCAACCAAGTCGGCTCAATCAGAATCGCAAGTTTGGGCACTGACTCCGCGATTGGCAAACGAACGACTTCTGTCCTGTTGGTTCAGGAACTTAGGCGGCGCGGGCGCAAGGCAGACATGATTTTCACGGGGCAGACAGGGTGGATGCAGGGTTGGCCCCACGGCGTGGTGCTTGACGCTATGATAAACGATTTCGTTTCAGGCGGTATTGAAGGCGCCATACTAGATTCATGGAAAGATGAACGGCCAGAATTCATAATTATCGAGGGGCAAGGAAGTCTGGTGCATCCATTCTTCCCCGGAGGCTTTGAGATAATGGCGGCTGGACAGATTCACGGTTTCATCCTGCAAGACGCGCCTGGGCGCCCTCACCTTGACGGGTTCTCAGGTTTTCCGATGCCTGACCCTGGCAGAGTAGTAAAAATCGCCAAGCTGCTGTCTCAACGGCCACTCATAGGAATAGGCATAAACCACGAAGGCTTATCCCAAGAGGCAGGCAGAAAAGCCAAAACAAAAATGGAAAAAAGATTCAGTGTGCCCGTGGAAGATCCTGTAGTTGACGGCGTGGCAAAAACGGCTGACGCAATTGAAGAGCTATGCAAAACGTGATTCCATGAACCTTCAGTGTTTCGATTCTATAGCAGTTTCTGAGCCTATCCTGAAGGGAGACGGCGTAGAAACCAAAATTTCATGCATAAACACTGCAGGAGAACAGCGTTTTTTTAATCTTCGTTTCAAATACGAAGAAACCTTGAGTCAAAACCAACTTCCCCTACTAAGGCTAGCCTCGGTTATGCCTTTGCTCAATTACGGGCTTTTCACAAAAGAAATTAGATTGGAGTGGCAAGTTACCGAAGAAGACTTTTCACTTCTAAACGATTTTCTCGACGTTTTCTCCAAAGATATTTTCATCAACAAACTGGTTCGAAAGAAAAACCCGTATGTCCTGCCACAGTTTCTTCCCTCTGCATCGGAGGTGACGGAAGCAAACGCCCGCCCAATGGCAAAAATTGTTGCAGCCAGCCTCGTAGAAGACGTGCCGATTTCGTCCGAATTTAATGAAAACTCGTGTGGTGTGCTTTCAAGCGGCGGCAAAGAAAGCCTCCTCACCTATGCTATGCTCAAAGAGATAGGTGCTGACGTTCACGCCTTGTATGTTAACGAGAGTGGCGGACACTGGCGAACAGCTCTTCCCGCTTACCGACACTTCAAGAAGAACTATCCGAAAACTGCAAGAGCCTGGACCAACGTGGACCGCTTCTACACGTTCATGCTTGATCAAATGAGAATCATCCGGAAAGACCATAGAGAAATCTGGGCGGACACTTATCCGATAAGACTCTGCATTTTTCCAGTCTACGTTTTTCTTCTTCTCCCAATTTTCTCCAAGCGACGGATTGGGAACCTCTTAATTGGAAGCGAATTTGACGATCCACGCATGTCCTCTTACTTTGCGGGAATTCGGCACTTCTTTGGCGTGTACGACCAGACACAAGACTTTGACGTTAGAATGGAACAATGGTTCTCCAAAAGAATGCCTGGAATGCGTCAATGGAGCGCGGTTCGGTCAATATCAGGTATGATTGTGGAGAGGTTATTAACCTGCAGGTACCCTGAGTTAGCGCGGCTTCAACGTTCCTGCCATAGCTGCCGCTTCAACAACGGCGACTTGCTGCCTTGCGGCAAATGCAGTAAATGTCAAGGTGTTCTCCTATTCCTGTTAGCCAACAACGCCGACCCGTCAATTATGGGCTACAGTGAGGCAGACGTTTCGGCACTGCCCGCTCGAATTGCCGAGGGAAACCTCAGACTTGACGAAGACGAAAAAAACTACGCGCTCTTCCTCGCGAAGCTTCTGCCCAACTTGAACCAGGAAACAAGTCATATTGAAACAATTCACCTCAACAAACCAACCAGCGACTTGCAGCTCTTGCCCATGCGCTTCCGAAAGCCTTTACTTGAAATTCTAATGAAATACACGCAGGGCTTCTCAGCATTGAAAGGCGAATCATGGGTAGCTGTGCCCGCGCCTTCCGATTTAACTAAAGCTCCTTAACCATCCTGATTGCGTTGTGGGTTCCATTGTGCTCAAACTTGTAGTAGCCTTCAAGCCTTTCTTTGAATGTGTACCCAGCCTTTCTGTACATGTTCAAAGCGGCTTCGTTTCCTTCAGACACCTCCAGCTGGGACCAACGCATAGCCCTTCGCTTCATGTCTGTCTCCGCCGCTTTCAGAAGCTTTAGCCCGATGCCTCTGTTTTTGAAAGCTGGGTCCACGTCAATTGTCTCGATGTTACAAGTTAAGCTTCCGTGGCGATAAGTGACTATAAGGAAGGCTCTAATTACCCCGTCTTCCTTTTCAACCAAGCAGTCGCTACCTGCATTCAAAATCAGGTGTTCCAGCTGACGCTTTGAATAGGCAACCTTTCCCGGAAAGCATTTCTTTTCTATCTCAACGATAGCGTCGATTTCATCCGCGTTTGCAATGTAGATGCCAGATGGCAGTGTTGACGTCATGTTCTCAGTTTAATAGCGCTTGGGCTTCCTTAAAAAGCTCTCATTAAATTCACCATTAATTGTAATGACTATTTGGGCTTTCGGTTACTTTTCACAAGACGCTAAAGAATTGTTTATAGGCGCGAAATTGTAAGGTTTGTTGGAGCTTGAGCAGAAAAAGTTTCTTTGAACATTTGGGATTAAGATGAAAACGAAAATAGCGCGAGCCGAGGCGTTTCCAGTCGAGTTGCAGTTAAAGGAGCCGTTTGTGATAGCTAATGAGACAACCGAAGTTGCGGACAACATTTTCATACGGCTGGAGACTGAGACGGGCATAGTTGGTTGGGGCTGTTCGACGCCTGATGCGGTGACTTCGGAGACGAAGGATACTGTGCTTAGAGGTTTTGAGGTTGCGAAGAGGTTTGTTGTTGGGTGTGACCCGACGAGAATTAATCTTGTGAATTTTGCTCTGGAAAAGGAGCTTGCAGGAAATTCTTCTCTGCAGGCAGGCGTGAACATGGCGTTGTACGATGTCATCGGTAAAATTGCGGGGATGCCTTTGTTCAGGTTGCTTGGGGGTTACAGAGAGAAAATCGCGACGTCTGTTACGGTCGGATTGAACTCGACAGACTTGATGGTGGTGAAAGCTAAGCAAATAGTTGCTGAGGGCTTCAAATTCATTAAAATCAAGTGCGGAATTGACGTAGAGCAGGATATAGAGAACATTCTTGCTATAAGAGGAGCGGTTGGTTCAGCAGTCAAGTTGAGGCTTGATGCTAATGAGGGTTACTCGGTTGAAGACGCCATCCGGATTGTCAAGACGCTTGAGGAAAAGGGAGCAGACATCGAGATGTTGGAGCAGCCGACAAAAGCAAACTACCTGTATTCTTTGAAGGATGTTACGAGGCAATGCTCGGTTCCGATAATGGCTGATGAGACCGCTTTAACTTTAAGCGACAGCGTCAAGCTGGTGAAGCATGAAATTGCAGACATGATAAACATTAAGCTGATGAAGATTGGGGGCGTAACAAACGCCATCAAAGCTAACGCGCTTGCAGAATTGGCTGACGTTCCTGTTATGGTGGGGTGCATGAACGAATCTATGGCGGCTATGTCTGCTGGTGTCCATTTTGCATGTGCCTTCAGAAACGTTCAGTATGCGGATTTGGATTCAGCGCTGGACTTCACTAATGACGTTGCTAAGGGTGGCGCTAGATATGAGGATGGTTATGTGATTCCTTCGGAAAAACCTGGTTTAGGCGTAGAGGTCCAACTTTGAACCACAATAGTTTCGCCAAGATCCTGAGAGAAGTTCCAGATTACAGCAGATTCTTGAGGGTGAACGAGATCGAGGATATTGCTGGGAATTTCAGGCAACATCCCTCTATCGAAGAAAGAGTAATCGGAAAGACAGCGGAAAACACCCCACTCAAAATGTACATGATGGGTAGCGGAGAGAAAACGGCGCTAATAATAGGTGTGCCTCATAGCGATGAACCTTTGGGTAGTCTGGTAACTGTTTACTTTGTTGATTGGATGTTAAAGCATCCGGAAGTTGATTTCTTCGGTTGGCGATGGTTGATAATACCGGTGCTTGAGCAACGTGGGATGCGGATGAATGAGGGATGGTTCGGCAGTTGGGGTTCACTTGTTGAAACGGCAAAATTCTATTTTAGAGAACCAACTGAAAACCAGTATGAATGGACCTTTCCTTTTGAATACAAAAACTACAAATGGGTGCACCCAAGGCCTGAATCTACCGCTGTGAAAGAAATCATCAAGGATGAAAAGCCTGATCTCTTGTGCAATCTGCATCATTGTGGTTTTTACAACACCTACTTTTACTTCAGCAGGGATCTCCCTGAAGCTTATCCGAGATTGAGAAGGCTGTCCGATAATTTGGGGTTGCCTCTTTCAACGTCTAACCCTGATGTTCCCTTCGGAAAAGTATTGACTCCTGGTTTCTATCAGATGTACGGTCTAAGAGATTACATTGATTACTACACTAGGCACGAACCGGAAAATCTTTTAACTATGAGACGGGGTTCAACCAGCGATGAATGGTATCAGGATACGATTGGGGGTTTCAGCTTTAACTGCGAAGTTCCTCTTTTGGAATCATCAGTAAAGAGAGACAACGAAGTCTCAGACCAGAAGCTGCAGGGTCTGCTTGAAAAAAGAAGAGAAAAAAGAGCAGCCACTATAGACTATTGCATAGATGTGTTAACCAAGTTAGAACCTTTTTTCCGTTTTTCTGACCCAGTGCTTTTGGGTTCGGTGCTGAAGCACGTCGCAAGCGCTAAGTTGGAACTGGAATTAGCCGAAGCAAAGAGGCAAGCTGTAGAAAACCGCGACGCCACTAACTTTGAAGTATTCGAAAACGACTTAATGGTTGACGTTACCGATTTGTTACTGCTGGGTCAGGTCTGGCGTGTCGCAGAGACAATTCGTGCCAATCAAAGCAAAACTAAAGCGGGAAACATCACAGCAAGAATCGACAGAAAAATCAGGGCTCTTGCCAAGAAGACTAACGGTCAAGGAGGATTCGCGCCAATTCCTCTTCAAAAACTAATTAAAATGCAGTTGGGCAGTATTCTAGTCATTGCAGATGTTTTAACAATGAGGCATAATTAGACCATGTACGCTAATGCTTTTTCGCGTGAGATTTGAACGTGGGTGTGAAGCTGACACCCCGCGCTTTTAGAGACATCCACTGTGAGTTTTTGTTGCAGAAGCGAGGGGTTGATAAGCACAACTACCTCTTTCAGGTTGTTTTAGCCGTTGTTTTTTTTGGGTTTGGTTTTGTTCTGGTTTGTTGGTTGTGCAGGTTGTCGCTGCATCCTTAGCTGGGTTCTAGGCGTTTTTTGTGCACCGAAATGTATCTTCTTGTAAGGTAATTCACGAAGCCTTCTTCAGTTCTCTGCAGTGCTTTATAGTAGGATTCTCTTTTCTTATATTCGATTATGAGCATGGGATAGCCGTTTTTCCACAAGACGTGATTCAGCAGGAGCCTGCCGATTCTGCCGTTTCCGTCTCCGAAGGGATGGATTTTTTCGAACATGTAATGCGCTCTGGCTGCTAATTCAACGGGGTTCAGCTGTGACGTGTTAACGTAAGTAACCAGTTGTTGCATGAGTTTTTCCACATCATGCCAGTTTGGAGCCAAGTAAGGTCCAACTCTCACCAAGTAGTTCCTGAATTGCCCCGTGATGTCTGGTTTTGTTTCTTTAAAGATTTCTTGGTGCCATTTCAGCAAAAGCTTCTCGGAGATTTTCTCTTTTGTTTCTAGCATTTCTGTGAACACTTTTGCGTGGTTTTCGGTTTCCTTTATGTCCTTGAGAGGCTTGTTTGGGGCGACTTTGTCTTCAAGTATGAGCCTAGCTTCTTCGAGTGTTATGGTGGAGCCTTCTATAGCGTTGGTGTTGTAGGTGAAAGCGATAGCTATCTCCTGAAGCTCTTGTTCTTTTGCAGACTCAGGAATCCTCTTCCATTCCTTCTGAAAGCTGTTTTTGATTTTTTTCAGCTTTTCCGTTAAGGGTTCCCGGGCTTCGCGCATGAGTTTGGCTTTGATTTCCTCAATGTCATCAGGAACCTGTTTGCCCAAGTATACTTCTCTGGTAACCACTTTTCCGTTTTTTCTGAATGAATGCTGTAAGTAGAAGTATTCTGTGTTTCTCTTTCTTCTTTTGATTATGCGCATACAACCCTTTACCATTACAACACGGATAAATATTTCGGTTTCATGAGATTTTGTAATTGTAACGGTTGCCCTCACTTTTCAGAAAATATGCTGCGCGGGTTTAAACCCCACACCCCGCGCTTTATTCTTTTTTTTTCAATTAGTGCTTGGTGAACGCTTACAGTGAGAACTATAGTAGGATTGTGGACTCTTTTGGTTTTGGCGTTTTAGCAACCATAATGCGAAGTGGCTTGTCTGATTCATTGTACCAACAATGCAGTATCCTGGCGGGGCTGTGAACAATCGAGTCTTTCTCTACTTCCTTTTTTTCATCCCCAATCTCAACTATGCCTTTACCCTCAAGAACATAGAAGAAAACATCAACAGGCGTGATGTGTCTTCTTAACGATTCACCTGGCTTCAAAGTCAAAATTATAACTTGCGCGTTTTCATGAGCATAAATTGGTCTTGCATCTACTCCATGAGGATTCTTAGAACTTGCCGTTTCATTGACTTTTGTGATCTCCATAACCTATAACCTCTTTAATTACAAAACTCGAAACCCGATTTAAAAATTGCTGTCTGGCTGATATTTTTGTTAGGATGATTTCTTAGCCTTTTTTTCCTTGAGTTCTTTCAGTGTTAGGGGTTTCTTGCGTCCATCAAACACATGATGTAACGCCAAACCAGGACTGTGCAAAAGCATGCGTGGACCCGAATACCGCATTATCACCTTCGCTTTCTCCCTCATCTGAGGCTGATAACAGTGCACCAGACATTTGCCGCATGTAGATTTCTCTTCTTGGAAAGGGCACTTGTCCAAACGCATGAAAGCGTACTCCAAAAACTCGGTGCAGTCAGGACATAATTTATCGCCTTTGGTGCCATGGTGAGCTTTGCAGTATATGTGAGCCATCTTGTCTATGGTTTTTTTCTCTCTTTTAATTCGCGGATGTTGCTCACTCAAGTCTGATTCTCCCTTTGAGATGTATATCGCCCAAGAAGATAAGGATTGATGTTTTCCGCAACGCATAAAAACAGAAAATGCTTGACTATTATCTGCTTGTATTAAATAGCAAATGGAGAGGGCTTTTTGGTAAAGGTTTTTGTTGTTTATGACTCGAAGTATGGCAACACGAAACTTGCGGCTGAGAACATTTTGAAAGGGATAAAAGAAGGTGAGGAAATCGAAGCTGCACTTGGTTATGTGAAGGAAATGGACGTTGGAAAAGTGGCTGATTGCAATTTGATAGTTTTGGGTGCGCCAAATCATATGGGCAGACCTTCTCAAGCTATGAAGAAATTTGTTGACAGGCTGGCTGAAGTTGAACTGAAGGCGAGAAACGTAGCTGTTTTCGGTACTTATGCAGGAAGAGCGAGAGAGGCTGATAGAGCGGTTAAAAAAATGGAAAAACTGGTGGCTAAGAAACTTCCCAGTTTAAAACTGATTTCTCCGAGTTTATCAGTAAGAGTAAATGGAGTAACCGGTCCTATAGTGGAAGGCGAACTGCCTAAATGTATCGCTTTTGGGAAAAAAATAGTAAGTCAACTTTAAAGAAAATAAAAATAATGGTCTAATGCCCTTGAATGTTTTGAATTATGACTTCTCTTGTTAGAAGGTTACGATTTTGTCGCTCTTTTTAATTATTGTGTATAGATCATTCATTGTGAACAACGGGCACGTTTCTGAGCCTTCCGAGTGACGGATTTTCAGGCAAGACCCACAAGCAAATATTTTGCCGCCGTTATCAACGAAAGTCTTCATTTGCTCGGTCACCTTAAACTTATCAGTGTCAAGGGACTCAGACTCCACACCCTTCGCCAGCAAGAACACGTTCACTTCGTCTTTCTGGCTTAAGCGAAGTTTCCAAACCTAAACGCGTTCCACACGGTCTCTGGATCGTCTGAATAGATTACAATTCCAATATCCATCTTTTCAACAGCCTTAACTGATCCATATCGCAATTTTTTCTATTTAACTTCTAATTAACGCTCACCATTGTTAACTTTCACGCATTTTCTTGTAACACGCGCGCAAACGCACTTTTAATAAATTACTTTAGCCAGCTTTTTAGTCAGGAGTGGAACGTTTAGGAGAGGGGGTTGTTGAAGTCGGAGGAAGTTGAGAAGTTCAGGTACGACAAAACCGTTTATGTAGTGGCTGTGGGAAAGTGTGGTACGTGTTACTATTGCGTGAACGCTTGCCCGGAGAACGCTATAAGAGAGTGGAATCCGCCCACTGTCAACAACTCGTTATGCACAAGATGTATGAAATGCGTGGAAGCTTGCCCACGAGACGTAATGAAAATAATACGTTAAACGTGAAAAGGCTGAAGCGGATTAAAAAGGATGATGGAATTGCAGGAAAAATTTAAAAGCCAATCGCGTGAGATGTTAAGCCATGGCTATAGTTGTGGCGGAGAACCTTTCTAAAAGCTACGGCAGCGTCAAGGCAGTTAACGGTCTAAACCTGACTTTAAACGAAGGCACCATAACTGGGCTCATCGGTCCCAACGGCGCGGGAAAAACCACAACCATAAAAATGATTTTAGGCTTGCTCAAACCCGACAGTGGAAAAGTGGAGGTTTTCGGCCAGAACCCGTGGGACAACCCAGACATCCGCCCCTTGATAGGTGTTGTCCATGAAAAAGCGTTCTTTCCGTCCCACCAAAAAGCTCAGGATTACTTGGAGCGGGCCTGCAGGATTTTCGGTGTTCCCGAATCCAGGGCGCTGGAAGTTCTGAATGTGGTTGACCTGCAGGACGCCCGCAACCGCTCCATCAACGCTCTCTCCGCGGGTATGCTGCAAAAGTTCTCCATAGCCCACGCCTTAATTCACAGTCCCCGCTTGGTCATCGCCGATGAAATGACGGCGAACCTTGACCCTCAAGCACGAAGCTCCCTGTTTGAGGTCGTTCTGCGCCTCCACAAAGAAGAAGGAACAACTTTTCTCATGTCCTCTCACATACTTCCCGAGTTGAGCCGCGTCTGCGACTCCGTAGCCATCGTCAACCAAGGAACAGTGTGGGCGGCGGGAAAACTAAGCGATCTTTACGAAAAATATGCTGCGGGCATCGTGAGAATCTCAACTGATGAACCTGAAAAACTCGCGGCTGAAGTGAAGAGGCTCGCGTACGTGAAAAAAGTGGAAACCGACATTCGAGGCATCAGCGTTCAAGTCCAAGCAAACAAAGAGGAAAGCCTTTATGAAGACGCCTCGAAGATGGCGAGAAAAATCAAGGCGAAAATCACTGGAATCGAAACTGGCAGCGCCTCCATCGACGAACTTTACAAGCGAGTAGTAGGCATCAAGAAGGAAGGGACGGGTTAAAATGGGAAAAAGTAAAGGCAGACCATTTATGGAAGTTTTGGCTTCCGCTCTCCACGAAGACTACAGGTTTCCGATTCTGGAGCTCTTTGCGTTTCTCTATGTTCTGGGCACATTTGCGCTGTCAAGTGCTGGGACTTTTGCCTATTCTCAAACATCTTTAACAGACGAAGCGATGGCATATCAGTTTACTACGTCGATTCTCAGCGTGCCGCTGCTAATATTTGTCATACTGATCTTCAAGAACATCGCCTACGGGTTGGGAAGTGATCTGGAAAAAGGGATAATTCAAACCTACTTTTCGTATCCTCTTAAGAGACGAAGCATTCTCACCGCCAAGCTCTTGTCTGCTCTCGGCGTGTCCATCGTTCTTTTTCTGGTTTTTCAGATTTCAGCCCTGTACATTGTGGCTCCTGACATCGTGTTACCCCAATTAGGCACGGTACTTCTAACGTACGTGGCAAACTTCAGTTACCCCCTGCTCATCGCAGGCATACTGCTGCTGTTGACGTTTGTCATCCGAAGAGGCGGCATAACTCTTGTTGTGGGAATTTTCCTGTACTTAGCCTTGTCTATCGCGTCCGGTATAGTATCGTTCTTTGCCTACGCCACCGAGTCCACTCTGATTCTTCAAGTCTTTTCCTTTTTATCCCCGGGAACTGTCTTGGGCGCGTACTACGGATCGGCATTAAATCCGTTGACGGCGTTTTGGCAACCAACGTTTTCGCAGGTAGTACTCTCCATGGTAGGCAGCTACGCGATTGTGGCGGTTGTCTTTTTCATCGGTTACTACTACTTCAGCAGGAGGCTTAATCTTTGAAACTCTGGAAGGTTCTCCTCAGTCGGACGGGCACAGTTTTGGTGGCGGCTGGCTTAGCCCTGTTGCTCGTTTCGCTGATTCCACCTGCCAGAACGACAAGTTTCTCAAGCGCAGACCAAGTTCCTCCTGAAACGTTTCTTCCGTTAGGGTCAAGTATAGGCCCGTTTGCCGACGCGAATATAACATCTTATGCACGATTTTTTTCGGTACTAACGCCCCAGCAAGAGTTGAAAGTGGACTTCTCAAATAACGGGACGGTAGACGTTTACTTGCTTAAAATAAACCTAGAGAGTTTGATGAATACCTTGGGAAACGAGCGCAGCGTGGCTTCACTGAATGACTATTTACAGTCCAATCCCGACCTGATTGGCTGGCAAGGCGAAATACTTGACGGCACCTTAGACTACATCCCAACACAGGTCATCAACGTCACCCTGCTTTTTTCCAACCCAAGCCAGAACACTGTTTCAGTAGCGTACGACGGCAGCATATTTAGTCTTATAGCTCCTACGGGGAAAGTTCAGACTCTGGGGATTTTTGCCATTCCAATCGGCGTCGTTTTGACTTTGCCTGGGCTCCAAAACTTAATGAAATCAAGGAAAGCTTCTAGTCCATAAGCGCGGGTTTCGTGCCTAAAAGTTTAAGAGCTACATTTATGATAAACCTCGTCAGGTGCACAGAACATGCCAACACACGGCTCACTATCCAAAGCAGGGAAAGTCAGGTCGCAAACTCCGAAAATCGAGGCGAAAGAAAGAATAAAGCCTAACCCGAAAGCCAGAAGCAGACGAAACTACAAAAAACGCATAGTTCTGCAGAGAAAAACAGGCCAGAACTGGCTTTAGCTGCTTGATCACTTCTTTTAAGAACAAAATTCTATCTTGCGCCAGCGTAGTTTATCTATCACCCAGCTAAAACCTTAAACGGTATCCTAACCTTGAACACGGACAACGCGGCACGCGACGTAATAAATGCCCTACTTCTTCAGCCCCATCCCACTCGCAAAGACGTAAACCGCGTCAAAACCCAAGTCGCAGCTCAGCATCAACTGGCAAGAATCCTGTCAAACGCCGAAATAATAGCCGCGTTGACACCTGACGAAATATCCAAACTCTTGCCCGTTCTGCTGAGAAAAACCACCCGAACCATCTCCGGCGTCACCGTAATAGCCGTCATGACACAGCCGCAGCCCTGCCCGCAACCCGAACCCTGCGCCTACTGCCCAGGAGGACCCCGACAAGGCGTACCGCAAAGCTACACAGGTCACGAGCCAGCTGCCATGCGGGGAAGCCAAAACAATTACGACCCCTTCCTGCAGGTGCGAAGCCGCATCAGCCAGCTCACAGCCATCGGACACCGCGTGGATAAAGTTGAGCTTATTGTCATGGGCGGAACCTTCCCAGCCACGCCCGCTGAATACCAAGCACGTTTCATCCAACGCTGCTTAGACGCCCTAACAAAAAAAGAATCCGCAGATTTTGAAGAGGCAAAACGGCAGGCGGAAACAAGCAGAATCCGCAACGTGGGCATAACCGTTGAAACCCGCCCCGACTGGTGCAAACAATCGCACGTTGACACCATGCTGGACATGGGTGTGACCCGCGTGGAAATCGGCGTCCAAAACCCCGACGACCAGCTTTACCGCATGGCGGGCAGAACCCACACCGTCGCAGACGTCGTAGAAGCCACGCGCGTTGCTAAAGATGCTGGTTTGAAAATCGTTTATCACCTTATGCCGGGTATGCCAGGTTCAAACCCCGCAAAGGATTTGGCGGCTTTCAAGCGTGTTTTCACAGACCCCGCGTTCAAGCCTGACATGATAAAAATCTACCCTTGCCTAGTCATAGCCGGCACAAAAGCGTATGACTGGTACCGTGAAGGCGCCTACGAGCCCTACGCAACCGAGGAAGCCGTTGAGCTGATTGCTGAAGTCAAGAAAACGCTTCCGCCATGGGTACGAGTGATGCGCGTGCAACGGGACATTCCAGCAGGCTTGATTGTGGCAGGCGTGAACAAAAGCAACCTGCGCCAGCTTGTCCATCGGAAACTATCTGAACACGGTGACAAGTGCGCTTGCATCCGCTGCAGGGAAGTCGGTCACCGCTCGGCAGTGGACAACGTAACGCCTGATTTAGACCAAATCCAAATCTTAACAAGCAGCTATCAGGCGTCTGAAGGAACCGAAGTTTTCATTTCAGCCGAAGACCCCAAGAACACCGTGTTAATTGGTTACTTGCGGCTGCGCGTTCCCTCAGCGAAAGCCCACAGAATCGAAATAAGTGCAGTACCTTCCGCCATAGTACGGGAACTCCACGTTTACGGTCCCTTAGTGCCAGTGGGAAAACACTCTGCACGAGCGTGGCAGCACAAAGGCTACGGCGCAATCCTGCTTGGCGAGGCGGAGCAGGTGGCACGTGAGGATTATGGTTTAAAGAAGCTTTTGGTTATAAGCGCGTTAGGCACGAAGCAGTATTACATGCGGTTCGGGTACAGCCGCGATGGCGTGTACGTTTCAAAAATGTTGCGTTAAGCGTGAAGGTGAAAGTGAACAAACATTCTCGGCTTAGTGCTTGGTGGCTATTTTTTCTTTTTCCAGACGTAAGCGGTAACAGCTATGACTGTTCCGATTATGACTGCGGACGCAACTATCAGTAATGGAGAATCTGGGAACGTTGGTGTAACTTCTGGCGTTGGTGTAGCCTCCCAGTTCTGTTGCGTTAGCCGTGGCATACATGAGACTGGCGCTAACCCATGAGCCGCCGCGTGCAACGTTCCAGCTCACATGCAAATTGCCGCCAGCATCCACAGCCAAGTAACCAGAGACATCAGTAGCTTGCACCTCCCAAGCTGTACCCGTCCAGCCAGCATACACCCCATCAGAGATGATGTGCGGGTAGTCACGCGAGTCCAACGCAAGCCTCATTGAATTTAAACTGATGTCTGAAACCACTGTCTGCGTATCCCAGCCTGTTCCGTTCCAGCTGGCGTACAGTATTGTGCTTAGAGTAGTCTTATTTTCCGAACTTACAAAGTGATGCTTTGTGAAAATGGAGTGTATACCACCTTTGGAATCTACAACCATGTTTCCATATTCGCCTGTTGGAGGCGGCAAGGCAAGTGGCTGTATTTTCCAGCTTGAGTTCTGGTACGTGGCGAGCGTGACGTTTATTGCTCTGATGCCTACGTCTTGACTGTAATCCGCGTAATTCGAAGGACTGTACAATATGTAGGGCGTGTCGTTCTTGTCTAACACAAAAGAAAGGTTTGGTAGTTCTCCGCTTTCGTCTGTGGCTACTGTTTGAATATTCCAGTCTGACCCATTAGAGAAGGCGTATTCGATTGTTGTTCCGTCGTTATAGGCGACATGCGGGTTGCCATTTGAATCTAAAGCGATGAGCCCGAAGCCACCACCGCTAAAGGTATTTGGGTCTACTGTTTGAATGTCCCATCTTGACCCTGTCCAAGTAGCGTACATTAAGGGTTTCCAAGAACGGTGATAAAGTACGTGTGGGTGGTCGTCAGCGTCCAATACAAGGCTGAGAGCGTTGCCTAGGGCTATTTGTTGGGTTTTCCAGCTGGTGCCGTTCCAGTTGGCGTACATCACTAAAGGCGTTTGGTGCCTATCGGATTCAACGCGGACATCGGTGTAGGCAATATGGGGTAAGCCTTTGGAATCTAGGACAATAGGACAGCGGCGTTGAGTAGCGTAGGCCCTGTCATCAACCGTTTGAACGTTCCACGATAAGGCGGCACGCACTGGTATTGCCGAACAATAAATCAACAGCATGGACAATATAATCAGGCTGAAGAATGCGCTCAGGTGTGGCTTCTTTTTCACACTGCAATCCTCAATTAAAGATACGTGTGTTTATCACAAAAGCGTTTCTATAAAGAAAATTTGACTCAACTTTTCTTGACCAACTCATTATCTCTTGACATACAGTAAGTCAGCACACTCCCCAATACATTAGCCAATCTCGCAGCAGCAGCATTAAATTTTAATCCAAGAGTTTTTAAGAATAATTAATTTATTAAAAGACTAAACTTTTTGTGAAATTTCGCAAGTACCAGAATTATGCTGTTTGTAAATTTCTTGGTAAATTTCGTGAGGGGTTTAATGGGGGTGTTTTGTTTGGGGGTTTTCTGGGCTATTTTTTACGCCCAAGTCATGGCAACCCAACATCACACCAGCATATTTGGATCCTAATAGCAGATCAATGCAGAAACCTATAGGGGCTCTACCTTATTGACGCTGAAACCGCCTAAAAACATGCAGAAACTGGTACATAAGCGCTCTGCAGTCTAAGCTTCAGTTTAATCTATTTATAGAGGGGGTATAGACAAATTTTCACGCGTCAGAGAACGCGGAATGGATGACAGTTAACCTTTAATTGCTTGCATCGTAAAGTTTTCTTGATTGCGGCTTATGTTAAGCCACAGAAGGTAAGCAACATGAAAAATTTCAACAGTTCCCCACTGGTCACCTCGAAAACTTTAAATCCAAATCACGAAGGGAATTAGCCAAATGCACAAGAAACTATTGATTCCAGGCCCAACAGAAGTCAGCCAAAAAATTCTCCGCGAGCAAACTCACCCGCTCATAGGGCACAGAGAAAAAGCGTTCGCTGAGCTTTACGGCGGAATCACCACTAAACTCGCCCAGTTCTTCGAACTAACCGAAGAATGCAAACCCACAGTAACCACGTCTTCAGGCACGTTATGGTTCGACATAGTTGGCAGAAGCATCGTGAAGGAAAAAGCTCTCGTGTGCGTCAACGGCGCATTCTCCGAGCGATTCGGCAAGACAATCCGCGCCTGCGGCAAAAAAGCCGACTTCATAGAAGTAGAATGGGGCAAAGCGGTCAAGCCAAACATGATCGCGGAAAAACTCGACACAGGCGAATACGACACGCTAACCGTATGCCACAACGAATCCTCCACAGGAGTACGCACCCCAGTCCACGAAATCGGAAAACTCGTACGTAAAAACTACCCCGAAACAATCCTCGCCATCGACAGCGTCTCAGCAATGGCAGGCGACAAAACACTCCCCAAAGAAATCGGCTGCGACATCATCTTCGCCTCAACCCAAAAATGCTTCGCACTACCACCAGGACTCGCAGTCAGCCTCGTCACCAACCGAGCAATCGAAAGAGCAAAAGAAGTACCCAACCGCGGCAGCTACACCGACTTGGTGGAAATCTTCGAGTTCGATAAGAAACACCAGACACCCTTCACCCCAAACATCTCGCTTCTTTACGCACTGGACAAGCGCATGGACCTGCTGCTTGAAGAAACCTACGACCACGTTTACAGGAGACACATAGACATGGCAGAGTGCACGCGGCAGTGGGCAAAGAAACACTTCGCCTTGTTCCCTGAACTAGGATACGAATCTGTAACGGTGTCATGCGTTCAAAACACCCAAGGAAAAAGCGTGCAAGAGCTTAACCAGAAACTCGGTGAGAAAGGCTACATGATTTCAAACGGCTACGGCAAACTCAAAGAAAAAACCTTCCGCATCGGGCACATGGGCGAATGGACTCCAACGGAAATCAAAAAAGTCCTCGCAATAATAGACGACATATGGGAGCTGGAAAACTGACATTCAAAATTCTAATATGCGACAAAATCGCGGATGAAGGCATAAAACTGCTGACGGAAAAAGGCTACCAACTCACAAAAGCCTGGAACACGCCGAAAACAGAACTTTCCAACATAATCGGCGAATACAACGCCCTAATCGTTCGATCCGCAACCAAAGTCAACGCAGACCTGCTTGCCAACGCCCAGAAACTCCGCGTAATCGGCAGAGCAGGCGAAGGATTGGACAACATCGACTTAAAAAAGGCAAAGCAGCAGGGCATCGCGGTGGTGAACACGCCACACGTATCTTACATGAGCGTTGCCGAATTAACCATAGGCTACTTGCTGGCGCTTGCAAGAGGCATAGTTGAAGGAACTCTATCGCTGCGTGAAGGAAAATGGGAAAAAGAAGCGCTCATGGGCGTAGAAGTCAACGGAAAAACCTTAGGCATCATAGGTTGCGGCTACATTGGAAAAACCGTTGAACGCTTAGCCATTTCTTTAGGGATGAAAGTGCTGGTTGTTGAGGAATGCGCGTTCGACCGTTTTGTGCCGATTGACGAGATGTTGCCTAAAGCCGATTTCATAACCATCCATGTACCGCTTACACCGCACACGCAGCACATGCTTTCGACAAAAGAGTTCACTATGATGAAAAACGGCGTAATGATTATTGACTGTTCCCGTGGTGGAGTGGTTGACCAAGAAGCACTGTACAACGCGTTGGTTTCGGGCAAGGTGAAAGCGGCTGCGGTTGACGTTTTTGAGGAGGAACCGCCGAAAAACAGCAAGTTGCTTACGCTTAGAAATGTGATTGCCACGCCGCACATTGGCGCTCAAACTGAAGAAGCGCAACGTAAGGCAAGCATCCAAATAGCTAACAGGGTAAGTGAAGTGCTAGAGAAATCTGCGAGCTGAAACTGTTTGGTTGACATCAGACCCTTCAAAGCCATACGGTACACTGAGAAAGCAGGTGATCCAGCGGATTTGATTACTCAACCATACGACAAAATCGACTATGCACTGCAGAAAAAATATTATGAGAAGTCAGTCTACAACTATTGCCGCTTGATTTTGCCCTTGGAAAACAGCAAGTACGAAACGGCGAAACAGCGAATCCAAGAGTGGCTAAGCGAAGGCGTAC
>Ga0307420_1000244_pt1 | contig 26177 bp, 20 predicted proteins | sample SalMarWE160240MG_2_FD_202167 | JGI IMG/M metagenome (GOLD analysis project Ga0307420, IMG submission 202167) | Salt marsh sediment microbial communities from the Plum Island Ecosystem LTER, Massachusetts, United States - WE1602-40 | ecosystem: Environmental > Aquatic > Marine > Intertidal zone >... | reverse complement strand
GGTGTTGCCGGCAATGAAAGGGGCAACGATGTCGAAGTCATACTCCACCGTTACGCTGACGGTATTGCCGGCACAGGCGCTGCCCGTAACGACAACATCAATTTGATCATCGATGAACGATGAAAGATCGATCGGTTTCGATGAAGTATCACGAACTCGGGATCGAATCCCGGTGACATCGGATGGGGCAATGGAGGCATAAGCCGCGCCTTCTTGTGCGGCGTCCCTGATGCTGATGTAGGTGAAATACGCACGACCGAAGTCCATGCCGCTGGCGAGCAGGACCAGGACGAAGGTCACACCCACTGCAAATTCCGTAAGACTCTGACCTCGTTCTCTCTTGCGGTCTTTTTTCCTCTTCATGATGCACGCTCCTCTTCCTGGCAAAATAAGTGCTGTTCCCTTGGTGCTACTTAATATAGATATCCCGCAGGACGGTTCGTTTAGTTTCCGATGTGATTGGTATCGGAGGGATGTTGATCAATGGGACGATCGGGTCGAAAGTGATGGTAACCTGCACGACGATCCGATCGCCGAGTTCAAACTGGGTGGGTGGACAGGATGCTTCAAAGAAGCCGGTCGAAGGGTTGTCATATTGGATCGTGATATCGCTATCCTCAATAGGAGCGAGACCGGATATTCGTTTAGCGGTGGCTCGGATCCCGTCGCAGTCCTGATAATGTTCGATTCCGGACGGGCTGATTCCCACAGATGCACCGTAGCGTGCCGCTTCTCGGCTAGACGAGGCGGCACCGGCGTAGATAATCATCAAACGGCCAAACTCAACGATGCCCATTATGAGCGTTAGAAAGATGGGTATAACAAGAGCGAACTCCACCAATCCCTGCCCTTTTCGGTGCTGCTTTGTCATCGTTGGCCTCTCACGTTTCAAGTATTGCATCTCATTTCTTTCGCATTGTTTTCCCGGCGTCAATATTTCTATTTCTGATTTCTTTCACACACCGGCCCTCTTCATCAACCGCGTTGCTCACGGTTCTCTACCCTGGACCCTCCGCCCCGGAAAAACAAAAAACCGTGAGCAATAGGACGCTACACGGTTGGAGATCTAACTCGTACCTTCTCGTTTCGGTAGCAGGCTGTCGTAGCTGATGTATTCAGCTTTAGACCCTAATGCTTTGCGTCGCCACCTTTCGGTGGGTTTGCCATTTCGCTGAGTCGGGCTATTCGATTGTTTAGGTGCCGGCGACGCTTTTCCTGCGTCAGCCTTACAAAATCCTAACAGATTCTCTTATTTTATTGTATCCCCCTCGCTTCCTATTAGACCGGAACTATCGCCATCCGTGTTTTTTCAATAATACTTACAATAAAACCAGTATACGAAGTTTTATCCAGTAACATATCCCCAATGTGTTGGATTTGTCCTCCTCCAGGTGGGTGAACGCTATTTATAGAGGCGACTTATAAAGTCTGGCAAGTGGGGATCTTCCTTATGGGATTGCACTCAGGAATATCTGAATAAGAAGACTGAAGATCCTGACTGGAACTTAAACTCTGTCCAAGTCCTCTGCATTGACGTCAAAAACACGGTTATGTGGTGGAAGCGGCTCAGTCGTCATCCATTCTGGCAGGCGATCGTCGGCAGCGGAGAAACCAGCCGCACGGTTGAAAGACCGCTCAAGCTGCAGGGTTTCTTCCCCTAGCCGTTGAAGGATGTCGTCTGGAACTTCCCATCCATAGCGACCTTTAAGCAGATCGTGAATGGCACCCGGCGCATCAGTAAAACCGAAACCGCTGAATATGCACGCACCCAGAGTGTCGTAGCCAGCCATGTTGATCTGTGCTTTGCGAGAGATCTCCACTTGGCCATGCGGATCCAAGTGGTTCACTTTGGCTCGGATCGTTAAGCCAGCTGTATGGTCGGCGCCTTGAGGGGATGTCGCGTAGGTCACCCCCGTGCCCTTCAGCGCGCGCGGGTCGTAGGCTGAAATCGCCTGCCCCTTCACAACCGGAACACGCCGAACACCCAGAGTCGATCCGGTGAATGCGGCGCCATTCCCCAGCGTTCGCCCGAGTGGTGTGTCCCTGCGGATCTCTTCGACGAGGGCCAATGCGCGCTCCCCATTGCCGAATTCCATCAATCCTGATTCGGCAGCAACGCCGAGCGCTGCGCCGATTTCGATCGTGTCCAGCCCCAAGTCGTTCAACGCCCAATTGAGACGTGCGATCACATCCAGGTCGTCGATCCCCAGGTTGCTCCCCAACAGGCCGATTGTCTCATATTCGAGCGGTGAAACGATCTTCTTCCCCGACGCGTCCGCGAAGCAGTTCGAACAGTGGATAGCGCAGCCGGGCATGCAGGCATGCGTGGTCTGGCTCTCCCCGCCGCGTTCGAGCAGTAGATCACGCAGCGCGTCTCCACTGATCGACTGTGCGCCCTCGAAGGTACCGCTTGAGAAGTTGCGCGTTGGCAGCGCGCCAAATCCGTCGCACATCATCGTCATCGACGCCGTACCATACTCTGCGTAGGTGGTTGTTTGCGGGTGTTCGCGAAGCTTCTCAGTGTAATATTTTTGCGCTCGCTTGAAGAGATCTGCATCTGCAAGCGGATGTGTAGCGCCGGAGGAGGCATCGATAACGATAGCCAGCAGTCGTTTACTGCCCATAAGGGCGCCTAAGCCGCCACGGGCATTTATTCGTGAGGGTTCATCGTCCTTGTCGAGATTCTGGATGCCGGCGGCGAGCATCTGCCTCTGACCTCCCGGTCCGATGAGAGCCAATCCTATGCCGGACCCATAGCGTTGGCGAATTTTCTCCGCAGTATGATAGACGCCATATCCGCCGAGGTCGTCAGCGGGTTCAAAGCGACCACCTTGGGAATCCAAAAGCAAGACATGCCAGACATTGTCCATGGGCGCGGCCTCGACGAGCAGTGCCTTGATGCCGAGATAAGTAAGCATCAAGCCTGTCGTCCCCCCGGCATTGCTCTCTTTGACACCACCGGTGAGCGGGCTCTTCCCACCCACAGAGATCCGATCGCATGAGGAGATGCGTTGCCCCACGAGCAATCCCGGCGCCCAGATGAGTTTGTTGTGTGGACCTAGTGGATCGCAGGTGGGTGGAATCTCATCGAGCAGGATGCGCGCAATCAAGCCGCGTCCGCCGAGCTGTTCCCAGTCGGGAAATACCCGTTCTTGCCTCACATCCCTTTTTCTTACATCTGCTCGCCAGACTTGCATCATCACCTCCATGGTTTAAATACCATTGTGTTCCAATGCGAGAAAATTCGCCAATTGTAAGGAATGGCGGTGGTGAGTAAGGGGATTCCGAGATACAAGATCCCCCCGCTAGTGGCGAATGGAGATAAGTAGGAATCGATTTCGGATCCCGAGCGATAAGGTATTGGGCAAGATACCCCCCTAGAGATGTTCCCACTATATTAAGCTGGTTAACTTCCTCTTCGGCGAGGATGTCCAGGATCCCCTGGCGAAGACCTTCCAGTGTGTCTACGGGTGGGTAGGTGACGCTAATGATGCAGAATTGGTCCCGCACGCTTTTATCTGCTGCCATCAGATGTCGTAAGCGCCAGCCATTCCGTGCAGAAAAAGGATAGCGATTTCGCCTTCGCCAACGGATAGATACTCCCAAGGAATGCCGTAGGTGACCAGCAGTTTCGGCGGGTTATTCGAACGAAAATCTAGCAGCGATTGGACTACGCGGGAATCGACGTGAGTGTACAGACGCTCGAAGAGCACATCAGCTGTTGTTGATTCTGTGTGCCTCATGGTTGCTCTAGTTGATTTCACCAGAGTTGTGTAGTGTGTTCTCGGAGCGCCGATCTGGTTCGAAGAATGGTTCGCTGATCTATTCTACTGCAGACTTGCCCCAGTGATGTCTATGAACCGCTCGTTTGGGTTTCACTTGTCGTTAGAAATTCAAGATTACAATCTTAAAAAAGCACTGGTTTAGCGGATGACTTCGACGCGTTTCTCATCCCGTGTCCTGCGTCGAACTCGCAGGTTAAGGGCGAGAAGACTGATCGCACCCGCCAGGCCGACGAGCGCCATTCCGGCCGGGTTGTCCGCCCGGTCGGTGCTGCTTTTGGCGATGAAAGTGAGCAGGATGAAGAAGGTCAGCGTACCGCTCGCGAGCGCCAGTCGGCTAACGTCTGACCATGCTCCTTCCCCTGAAGCCCAGCGCAAGAGACGTAATGCCCCTAAAGCCAGGATGATCAAGAACCCAATCGTTAACACAGGCGGGATGCCCAGTTCGGGCAGCGCCCAGCCACCGATGAAGTATGCAGTGATGGAGAGAAACCCGATCGTTCCGATCCAAAGCGGACGCAATCGTGCAGCCGGCTGGGGTGGTCTGAATCGCTTCGGCAAGCGGAGAGCCAGGAAGTATAGAAAGACCGTGGCGATGATCGCGAGCAGGTAGGGGATAAATGGAGGGCGATAGGGTGCTAAGGCGAGGGCGCCAAAGAGCACAACTGTCGCCAAGAGGATGGACAGGCCGATCATTCCACGTCGGCTGGTCCAGGGCCCATCTCGCCGATCGGCGTAGATCAACTCGGTCAGCAGGATTGGAATGGCGATGCTCACCGTTGCATGATAGAGCGTGAGGGAGACGCTCCAGACCCAATTCACCCCTGCCAAGCGACCGTATGTACCCAGGATCCCGAGATCCATCCAGTTCGGGTCGAAGAAGGATTTAATCATTAACCCCTCTTCGACGATGCCGTAAGCTAAACCGAGTGTCAGGATCGTAGGCCAACGCTTATCCCAACGCAGCGCAAGCTCGCGCGCCAGCACCGCTCCGCTGCCGTAAAGCGCAGGGAGGATGAGGAGCATAAAAGGATTGAAGAACTCAACTGGTGGAGCCGATCCGGAGAGCAACTCACCGATCGTGGGTGCCAGGAAAAAGAGAAAGAGCGCGGGCGGGATTCGTCTCACGATTCAAATCCTTTGTAGTTCTTTCTGATAACTGCGTATTAAGAGATACTCAACTAGCAGGAGAAATGTTGCAACTTTGGCGCGGATTGATTTATAAAAGGGAATCCCGAAGGGAATTTGTAAACGACGTGAGAACGATATCCAGAGAAAAAATCCTCGCCTATCTGACGCTGTTTGTTGGACTTATCGCCATTGGCTTTTCGGCGATTTTTGTGCGCCAAGCGAGTGTGCCCGGAACGGTGGCTAGCTTCTACCGCATGGCAATCCCAACTGTCATCCTCGCCGTTCCTGCCATAAAAAAACTACGAGAGCGAAAGTGGTATGGACCACCATTGCGGTGGGCTATTTTTGGCGGCTTCCTTTTCGCACTCGACCTGGCCTTCTGGGCCTCAGGAGTGGTCATCAGTGGGGCAACTGTTCCAACGCTGCTGGCGAATACTGCCCCAGTGTGGGTTGGACTTGGAGCATTGATCTTCTTCCGCGAAGAGCTGCCAAGGAAGTTCTGGTTCGGATTGGCGATTGCCCTTCTCGGGACAGCGCTGGTCTTGGGCCTGGAATCCTTCGGCGCGATGTCGTTCGATCTGGGTGCATTATTGGGTTTGATCAGCGGCATATTCTATGCAGCGTATTTCCTGATCACACAAATCGGGCGCAAATCGTTGGATGTGCTGTCTTATTTCTGGGTCTCAGGGGTGAGCGCTACGGTCGCGCTCTTCATCTATAATCTTCTTTTCAGCCAGCAAATGTGGGGTTTCACTCCCACGTCCTATTTCAATCTCCTGGCTCTCGGCTTGATCAGCCAGGGTGTGGGTGTGTTGGCAATCAATTATGTACAAGGTCTACTGCCGGCGACGATCGTCTCCACGACACTGCTCGGGCAACCTGTCGTGACAGCCTTGCTGGCAGGTCCACTATTGGGTGAAAAACTCCAGCCAGCGCAGATCGTAGGCGGAGCGGCGGTCTTGCTGGGTGTCTATATCGTTCACCGCAGCCGAACGAGTGATCGATAGACTAAGAATCTAATGGCTTCGTATCTGGGTGGCGAGGGAACGAGCAATCGGGCTTCAGAGATTGCGTTCGTCGGCCATGAGAAGATTGGCGATCAACCGGTCGACCTTTCCCATTGGATAATTTTCTAAATCAGGCAGTGCGACCCAGCATAATTGGTCATGATCCAACGCCACCGGCTCTCCGGATAAAATCACGCATCGGTGGGCATGGACGTTGACTTTGAAATGGGTGTAGGCGTGGGGGAAGGTCCCCAAACGAATCCCGACCTGAACATCCACGCCTAATTCCTCCCGAATTTCTCGCCGCAAGCAAGCCTCCATGCTCTCACCTGGATCCTGTTTTCCCCCCGGAAATTCCCATAAACCGCCAAGCAGCTTTCCTTCTTGCCTGCGGCCTATAAGGACCGTGTCTGCACGTTGAATCACGGCTGCCGAAACCCGATAGAGGGGAACGCGTACACCTGGTCTGGGTATGGGTCTTTCGAGTTGAGTGCCGCGAGCGTAAGCGAGACAGTCCTGCATGAGCGGGCACAAGCCGCACTGGGGTTTGCGTGGTGTGCAGATCATCGCCCCCAGATCCATAAGCGCTTGATTGAACTCCCCGGCTTGCCCAGAAGGCATCGCTTCATTGGACCACTCGTAGATGCAGCGTTCGCCCTGCTGCCGGCGTGGGTCGACCTCCAGATCGATGAGTCTGGCGATGACGCGCCGCACGTTTCCATCCAACGCAAGAACGTCGACGTTGAAGGCCAGTGCGGCGATGGCTGCAGATGTGTATGCGCCCACACCCGGCAAGCGCTTGAGATCAGCGATCTGGTCAGGGACAGCGGCGTGGAATTCACTCAGGATCATGCGCGCGGCTTTGCGCAGATTATGGGCACGCCGGTAGTAGCCAAGGCCTTCCCATAGAGAGAGCACCTCATCGGTAGTAGCACGTGCCAGGCTTTGGATATCTGGGAATTGTTCCATCCAGCGGGCATAGTAGGGGATGACTGTCTCTACGCGCGTCTGCTGCAACATGATCTCTGAGATCCAAATCGCATAGGGATCTTTGGATCGACGCCAGGGGAGGTCACGACCGTGGGTGCGGTACCAGCCTAGAAGCTTTTCGTGTAGCGTTGCGGTCATGTGCTGGATTGTACCGGTCTGCTGGGTAAGGGGACAAGGGTATAATGCCGTCCGCTACATGTGTTGTACCGTGTCTAGCGATTCGGCGATTATCCAAATCACCAAGAGACACCACCCAGGATATGTGCGGCGGATACAGGAGTTGTCCACATGCCAACGTATGATGATGCTCTCGAATCATACCTGCGAGAACACTTCGCGGTCGAAGACGATGTATTGGCAACTATTCGTGAGAACATCGCCGCCCGCGGGCTTCCACAAATTTCTATCAACCCGGAGGATGGACGTTTCCTCGAATTCATCGTGGCGGCTTCCGGGGTGCGCCTGGCGTTGGAGATCGGAACCCTCGGCGGTTATAGCGGGACGTGGATCGCAAGAGGACTGCCCGATGATGGCCGCTTGATCACGATCGAGGTAGATCCTGAACATGCCTCGGTCGCGGATCACAATTTTCGACTTGCAGGGCTTGCGGAGCGCGTGGATATTCGCGTGGGTAACGCCCAACAAATGCTGCCCGAATTGAGCACAGAGGGTCCTTTCGATTTTGTCTTCATCGATGCCGAAAAAGAGGGCTACCCGGTGTATCTGGACTGGGCTCTTGAGAACCTTGAGCCGGGTGGAATCGTCGCCGGGCACAACGCTTTCGGGCATGGTGCTATTGTCGATGCAGCGGACACAAGTGCGCGGACTGAAGCGCTGCGGGCGTTCAACCGCCGCCTTGCTGAAGACCCACGAATGGTCAGCTTGATCTTCCCTGCCGGGGATGGGATAGCAGTCGCGGTAAGAAGAAAGTAAGAGCTATGCCCTTCTTCTACGCCGCAAATCAAAGACCTGATTTTATTATTCTATCTGGATTTCGATCAGTACGGCTCTAGCAGCGTTGCGACGCAGATACTGATCCGTGGGTTCGTCAGCCTCATCGCCGGCGAAGAGCGTCAGTCAGCTGCGGTGTTTACAGTCTGTTCATAGAGCGGGTGGAAGATCGTAAACGAAGTGCCAAGCTCAGCATCGCTTTCGACCTCGATCCAGCCGCCGTGCTGTTCCACGATCTCCTTACAGATGGCCAGTCCCAGACCGGTGCCAGGCTCACCCGAGTCGCGGCCCGTTTTACCACGATAGAAGCGTTCGAATAAATGCGCCCGGTCTTCAGGTGGAATCACTGGACCGTTGTTGTGAAACCGGATGGATAAATGAGGCTCATTCCGAGCATTAACACGCTCGCTGGAGAGAAGCACGCGCCCTCCGGGAGGTGTGTATGACAACGCATTACCTATAATGTTTGTGATTACCTGGATCATCTGTTCGCGATTGACCATAACCGCGGGGACCTCTGGGTTCAGCTCATGCTGGATAAGGATGTTCTTCGTTTCCGCCCTTGCCTGCTGTGAGTCGATTACCTCGGAGATCAGCGCATCCATGACGTGGAGTTCTTTACGCTCTGACTCGACATCGACGTCAAGACGAGAGAGTGTAAGTAGATCTTCGATAAGTGTAGATAGACGCTCGGCTTCGTTCTTCAGAACACCCATGTAGACGTCCCGCTTACTGGCTTTGAGCGGATTCTGGAGCAGGGCGAGGTAGAGTATCACGTTGGTGATCGGAGTGCGCAGCTCGTGGGACACATTGGAGACGAAGCTGGATTTCAGGCGATCGAGCTCTTTGAGCTGTTCGTTGGCCTCCTCCAGCTCCTGTGTTCGCTCACGAACACGGACTTCCAGGGTTTCCATCAGAGTCGCACGTCGGATTGCATTCGCAGCCATGTCGGCGATGGCTGTCATAATCCGTATCTCGCTTTCATCAAAGGGGTGTATACGACCGAGAAGTAAAGCGCCAAGGGTTTCCTCGTGGGCGATGAGCGGGACGCAAATAAGCGCGCTCATTTCCCCCAAGAGTTCTGGGCGGGCGAACAGCGGATCGGAAAGAATATCTTCGCTGGTGTATAGCTCACCTGATTCGATGACTTTGCCGCTCACACCAACTCCGGCCGGGAGTCGTTCTCCCTTCCATCCAGCCCAGGCGGAGCACGCGGAGGCGATCACCGTTTCCCCACTTTCAGATTCGCGCAAAGCAATGGCTGCGCCGTTTGCGTTTAGAAGGTTTTGCATCTGATTAAGCAGGATGGGCAGCATTTGCTCTCTATCGGCCGCGTTGCGCAGGGCGGTAGATACGGCAATGATGGCGTCCTGTTCGCTCTCATGCCGTCGTCGCGCGGTCAAATCCATGAAGATGGCCATCGTACCCACGAAATCCCCATTCTCGAATAGCGGGCTGCCGCTCACCTGCACCGGGATGCGATGCCCGTCGTGGTGCAGGATCTCTAGTTCGTAGCGGTCCGAGTCACCGGCTGTTCGGCGTTGATCGGCGGCTTCTACAATGGGGTACTGGTCTTCCGGGATCGTAATCGTCCAGTGTTGCCCTTCAATCTCGTCCCGCGTGTAACCGAGGAGTGCGGCTGCGGAGGGGTTCACAAGCGTGAAATAACCATCACGATCCTCGACCAAGATGCCCTCGAACATATTGAGAATGATGTTCTCGTTGAATTTCTTGAGACGGTTGATCTCCTCAGCTGCCTCTTTGCGCTGACTAATGTCACGAATCGCCGTCACCCGAAACTCGCGATCTCTATGGGAATAATTCTTTCCACAAACCTCGACCTGGAAACGTGTTCCATCGCATTTCAAGCACACAGAATCGTACGGTTTGTCGTACTCCGAGCGAATCTTCTCGAGGGCTTCTTCGCGGGCCTCGGGAGCAACGACTTCTGCAACTTGCTTTCCAATAAGCTCACGTCGTTGATATCCAAACAGGCTGGCAAATTGATCGGTCACTTCGATAAACCGCCCATTCTCGGTGATAGCAATGCCTTCAAATGCGGCTTCGGTAAGTAGGCGGAAGCGCTCCTCCTGCTCTCGAAAAGTTCGATCAGCGCGTGTAGCGTTAATGAAGAGAGGACCAATCCAGGTGAGTGCAAGCACCAACACAAGCGAGACGACCAGAGCGATGACCTCACCGATTGGGACGACATTTGCTCCAGGGGTTCCTGAAGCGATTTGGTATAGGACCAAAATCTGGCGCAGAGCCATGAGGGCCATGCCGACGGCGATGGCGACCCAAGCTTTGAGTCCACCTGTTATTCGGATCAGGCGCAATGCGAGATAGGCCGCTACCAGTTGCAGCAGAGCCGATATGGCCAGAATCGGGATTATGTACATTGTGTACGGTCCTATACTTAATTAATACTTATGGAAAAGCGGCGCATCAGAATCGTGTCTTGAGCATTGATTTCAAGCTAACGTGCAGGCTTTGTGCCAAAGTGTTCCCGGATGACGAGATATCTGCGGCTACATATCCGCGTAAGAAACCACGGACAGGTGTCCGTTTCGAAGAGTACAGCACCCTGCCGGTTAACGGACAATATGGCGGACACATAACGAGTGTAATTGAAACACGATCGGCGGAGCAATGCGCCGTAGGTACCCGGATTGAAGGACGATAAGCAGCCGAAAAACCGTCAAACGGCAAACCAGCGTTAATTAATGTGAAGCAGTTTGATCCCGTATACTTGCGTTGGACCCAAGCCGCAATACAATGACCCCGTTTATAGGATTACGCTTGATGGGCGAGAAGGTACCACTCTTGCAACAGTGGCATCCCCGGGAATTTCATATATGTTTCTAATGATCATGTTCACAATGGTGTATATATAATAAGGGAGAGTGCACAGATTGTTAGGTGCATCTGGAGGACATGGCTTATGATGCGATTTGATCGATTTACCGAACGCGCTCAGGACGCGGCACAGCGCGCGGCGGAGATCATCCAGCGCTACGGCCACAATCAAATTGACACAGAACACATCCTGCTGGCGCTGATAGAACAACCGGAGGGGGTTATCTCGCAGATTCTCGACCGTTTGAATATCGATATCGAGAACATTTCTGAACTGATCGATCAGCAATTGCGCGCCAGCCCTAAGGCGAATATCTATGGCGGGGGCGCTGGTCAGATATTCATTACGCCACGTGTTAAACGCGTGGTAGATATGGCCAACGAAGAAGCCAATCGATTGAATGATGAATACATCTCGACCGAGCATCTCTTCCTCGCGATTCTCTCCGAACGCAATACAGCAATATCTCGCTTACTGTCTGATGAAGGGATTACTAAAGACCGTGTTTATGACGCTATCAAAGAAACACGCGGCGGCCAGCGGGTGACGGATCGTAAAGCAGAATCACGCTACCGAACACTTGAAAAGTACTCGCGTGATCTTTCTCAGCTCGCCCGGGAAGGGAAATTGGATCCCGTCATCGGCAGGGACGAGGAGATCTTGCGACTGATCCAGATCCTCTCGAGACGTACTAAAAATAACCCGGTGCTAATTGGGGAAGCGGGTGTAGGAAAAACAGCAATCGTCGAGGGGTTGGCACAGAAGATCATAGACGGGGACGTTCCGGAGATCCTGAGCGGCAAGCGAGTGGTTTCACTGGACCTTGGCGCGATGATTGCAGGTTCACGTTTTCGCGGAGAATTTGAAGAGCGCCTTAAAGCCGCGATTGAAGAGATACAACGAGCGGAGGGCGAGATCATCTTAATGATCGATGAGCTGCATACAGTGGTTGGTGCTGGCGCCGCCCAGGGCGCGATGGACGCTTCCAACATGCTGAAGCCCGCCCTATCGCGCGGCGAACTACAATGCATTGGTGCGACGACATTGGATGAGTATCACAAGCACATCGAGAAGGATGCCGCACTCGAGCGGAGATTCGCTCCACTCTACGTTGACGAGCCTTCCGTAGAAGAGACCATCGAAATGTTAAAGGGGCTGCGCGATCGCTACGAGGCGCATCATAAGGTCCGCTTCTCTGATGAGGCGTTGGTCGCAGCCACCAGACTAAGCCAACGTTATGTAACCGACCGCCATTTGCCAGACAAGGCAATCGACTTGATAGATGAAGCGGCTGCCAAGCTGCGCGTCGCGCTGTACTCTCTGCCGCCTGAGCTGAAAGAGCTTAAAGCCGAAGTGGACCGCATGATGGCCGAAGAAGAACAGGCAGGCCAGGAGCGAGATTACGAACGAGCCGCGGAGAAAAAGGCAGAGCGCCTTCGACTTGAGAAGGAATTTCGAACAAAGCGTGACGCCTGGGAGGTCGAGCACCAGCTGGACGAAGTTGTGGACGAGGACGATATCGCCGCTGTCGTTGCACAGTGGACCGGCATCCCGGTAAACCAGGTGATGGAAACTGAGGCTGAGAAACTACTTCAAATGGAAGAGCGTCTGCACGAACGCATCATCGGGCAAGATGAAGCCATCCACGCACTTGCGGATGCGATCCGGCGTGCGCGCGCGGGCCTCAAGGACCCACGTAGACCGATAGGTTCGTTTATCTTCTTGGGCTCATCAGGTGTCGGCAAGACCGAGATGGCCAAAGCTCTAGCGGAATTTCTCTTCGATGAAGAGGACGCTCTGGTGCGAATCGACATGAGTGAATATCGTGAACAGCACACCGTTTCACGTTTGTTCGGCGCGCCTCCAGGCTATGTTGGCTACGAAGAGGGCGGACAGCTTACGGAGGCAATTCGGAGGCGCCCATACCGTGTAATCTTGTTCGATGAGATCGAGAAGGCGCACCCCGAAGTGTGGAATACGCTGCTTCAGATACTGGATGATGGTCGGCTCACAGATGGCCAGGGCCGCATCGTTGATTTCCGCAATACCGTCCTGATCATGACATCCAACCTGGGTACAGAATTCGTCACCCGTTCAGGGACGTTGGGTTTCCAGCGGTCAGGTGAGGGGGTGGAAGGGGAGGGGGAAGCCAAGATTGAGCGTGCCCTAAAGGACACCTTCCGACCCGAGTTCCTCAACCGTATTGATGAGGTGATCATCTTCTCCAAACTCACACTGGAGGACATGGTGGAGATTGTCACACTTCAGATGGAACAGGTCCGTGAACGGCTTGAAGACCACGGTTTGACAGTTAGCTTGAGCGACGCGGCACGCAGCTGGCTGGCCGAAGAGGGTTTAGATCCGGACTTCGGCGCGCGGCCTCTCATGCGCGCGATCCAGAAGCATGTTGAGAGTCCGCTCTCTGTAAAGATCCTCCAGGGCGAGTTCAAAGAAGGCGGTCAGGTGTTAGTCGACTATGTCGAAGATGAGGGGGTGGTCTTCCGTCCAATTGAGAGCAGCACACCAGTCGAAATCGACGAGGAAGTCATCGCCTGAGAGGTTAGGCTTATAGCGCAGAAAGTTATGGGGCTGCAAGCAAAGGGCAGCCCCTTGCGTTTATGCTGTGGGTATGACCGCATATCGATTTACCTTGAACTAGCCTATGCAGGTGGGAATGTTGCAGCAGCGCTCTTACCGGTCTTAAAAACAGCCAGAGGACGGGTCGACACATGGCTCGGCCCCTGTGATTTATTAATATAGGGAAGGACGGCTCTTTTGTCCCCCCGTTTTAAGCTTCGGTCTTATCGGCGCTGGCCGTGTAGAGCAGTTCAGTAGCGCTTTCGAGGTTTGCCGGCGTCACACCTCCCAACATTGACGCCATCTCCGTTATCCGTTCAGAGTCGCTCAGAGAGTGCGTAAGGGTGATCGTGCGCTCCCCCCTCACTTGCTTCTCAACTTTGATATGCTGATCTCCGAACGAAGCCAATTGTGGCAGGTGAGTGATACACAGCACCTGGTGTTCAGGTGTTAAATTCCACAATTTCTCCCCGATGATCGCGCCGACTCTTCCGCCGATCCCCTGATCGATCTCGTCAAAAATCAATGTCGGCGTTCGATCGGCTTGCGCCAGAACACCTTTTAATCCGAGCATGAGGCGTGACGTCTCACCGCCCGAGGCGATCTTCGCTAACGGTTTTAACCCTTCACCGGGGTTAGGTGCGACCAGGAATTCGATATGATCCAGACCGATTGGGCCGAGGGCGACATGCCGGTCGCCGACAGGAGCTCCGCTGGGATCGTCATCCGAGCGTTGGGCGAGGCCGAAGCTGGCCCCTTTCATATTTAAATCTGCCAATTCGTGCTCGATTGCTTTAGCCAGGCGCTTTCCAGCAGCCTGCCGTATCTGGATGAGTTGCTCCCCAAGATTACCCAGGCGATGAAGGAGGTCACTTTCCTCCTCCGTCAGTTCTTTCAGCCGCTCTTCTGCGTGGGTAATATTCTCCAGTTCATCCTTTGCGGTTTCGGCTAGGGACAACACCGCTTCAATACTTCCCCCATATTTGCGTTTCAGGGTGGTGATCATGTTCAAGCGCTCTTCGACTTCGTTCAGCCGATGTGGGTTGAACAGGATCTCCTCACGGTAAAGACGAAGCCGCCGGACGAGTTCGCTCATTTGCTCGACGATCGTTTGCGACTGAGACTTTGCATCGGCCATGCTCTGGTCAATTTTGGCAAGACCAGATGTGGAATGTACGACCCGTCCGAGAAGATCCGCGGCCGATTCCTGACCCTCAATATGCCCATCAAGCGCGGTGATCGCCTCCTCGGTTTGGCGGGCAAGCTGTTCAGCGTTCGCCAATCGGGAGCGTTCCTCAAGCAAGGTCTCGTCCTCTCCAGGCTGTAAATTGGCTGACTCAACCTCATTGATCTGAAAGGTGAGGAAATCAATCTTTCTGGCGGAATCTTGTTCCTGCTTGCGCAGTTGTTCAAGGTGACGGCGGACTTCCCCCAAGGTTCGATAGTGCTCTTTGTACGATTGGAGAATGTCGTCATTGTTGGCATATCGATCCAAGAGGAGGATATGCTCGCGCACCCGCAGCAGGCTGAGATGCTCGGATTGACCGTGGACATCAACCAGCAACTCTCCGATTTCTGAGAGCAAGCCTAGCGTGACCACGCGACCGTTCACGCGGCTGATATTCCGTCCCTCGCGGCGGATTTCTCGTCCAAGGAGAAGTTGTTCCGGGTCGTCTAGCAAACCTTCCCGATCAAGGATTTGATTGACCGCTTCCTGGGTGGGCGGTTTGAGATTGAAAAGCCCCTCGATCAAGGCTATATCAGAGCCGGTGCGGACGAAAGTGCTGTCCGCCCGACCGCCCAGCAGCATCTCCACGGCATCGATGATGATGGATTTGCCAGCGCCAGTCTCGCCAGTAAAGACAACAAAGCCCGGCTTCAGGGTAAGCCGTAAATCTTCGATGATGGCGAAATCTCTGATGTGAAGTTCGTTTAGCATGTCGTGAACTAGAGTTTGATTGCCCCGAGGCGATAGTACATCGTACTGATGATGATGAAACCGTATCCTAGAGGCCAGGCGAAATCTATGAGTGTGGCGCCGATGAAACCCAGATCAAGATCGATGCCCAAGGTGAGTAAGGTGAAGACGGGAATCGACCGGAAGCCCAAATAAAGCAGCACACCCAGAATCCCGCCAACGATGCTTGTTGTTGCTAGGCGCTGGCTGCGGCGCTTTTTCACTGCCAAACGTATTAGTTCGGCAACGCCTCCGCCGACGATCGGGGCAACAAGCAACCCCCAGAATCCTATAAAGTGCAGAAGCGCGGTGGCAAGACCGACAGAAATAAGCGCAATTACACCTGCGATAGGAAGGTCGATGGCAGTGGATGTTTCGAAAACCTTCTGATGCCCGCGAATACACTCGCGGCAACGGTAACCTACCGGGGTTTGAACGGCACATTGAGGACAGATGGGTTTATCGCAGTGGTTGCAGCGCAGGGTCGTTTCACGCTGGGGGTGGTTGGCACAGGTGAGTGAATGCTCTGTCATGTCATCGCGCTCGCGGAGGGATTCCGGTTCATGTGTGAGGTCAGGTTTCGATAGAAATAATCCGGATCCTGAAAGCGTACGAAGAGAGCCACATATTCACTGGCGTAGGCTCTTACGATATCCTGATCCTGCAGTTGAATCGGTTCGTGGCCATCCATGCTCAGGGAAGCCAGGTGGTCAGTTTTCACTTCAATTCGCACTTCGGAGCCTTCATGCAGGACGATAGCTCGATCAACAGAAAGATGCGGAGCGACTGGAACGAGCAGGATATTGCGTAATACCGGTGGGAGGATTGGACCACCAGCGGCGAGCGCGTATGCTGTCGAGCCGGTTGGGGTGGACACGATCAAGCCGTCGGCGACGTAAGTCGTCAGGGCATGGCCATCGATCTCGGCTGTGAGAACCACCGGGCGAACCGTCTCGCCGCGCCCGACAACACATTCGTTCAATACGTCCCACATTCCAAGAAGCTCATCGCCCCGTAAGTGTTCGGTGCGAAGCATCATCCGGGTTTCGAGCCAGTAGTCGCCGCGCAGGATTCTCTCCAGTGCGGTTATCCAATCATTGCGCGCGATTTCAATAAGGAATCCCAGCCCCCCAAGGTTGATGCCCAGAATGGGCACGTTGTTTGGTGCGCAAAGATGGACGGCGCGCAACATGGTGCCATCTCCACCAAGGGCGATCATAAGATCGAAATCGCCGGCATTAACTCGGCCGCGCAGGGTTTCATCAAAAAGCAAACCTGAATATGCATCCAGGCCCTGGTCGGAAAGGAAGTCAGAGATATCGCCCGCGGTTTGTTGAGCGCCTTCCATTTCAGGGTGGATGGCGATGACGATCCGCTTTGGGGGAGTATCGGGATTGATCATTGTGTTTATTATAAGCGTACGTCTTATCCTCTGCACACTCAGACGAGGGATTGGTCGCAGGATGAAAGGTAGCCGCAGGCTCGACACTTTCCCGGGGAATTGTGCGATCGGTCCGGTGATGAATCTTGCGCGTTTCGTAGGGCACGCAAGATATTTGAGAAGTCCCGCTGTAAGGCGTGGTTGTAGGGAAGCTTGTAAGCACAATCGGCATATTTGAGTATGCCATATGAAGGACGCTTCCCCGTGGTGGTTTCAACCAACTGGCAGTAGGCGGCTAGCTGAAGTACATGCGAGCGATGAGGCCTCTCAGGAGCACGACCGGATTTCACCTCGACCGGGATGCGGCTACGGCCCCGCTGAATGAGGTAATCAGGTCGGCCGGTCAGACCTAAATCGGGGTCATACAGAGGCTCGGTAACCGGCTTCAATTGTGAAGTGTCGAGAGATACGAGGCGTCCGGCAGGGATTCCAAGGCTTTGTAAGCGATGGCGACTGAATAGGGTCAACAGCACTCCAAGGGTTAGCAATGATAGGATGAGCGTTGGCATAGGTCACCCAGAGAGGGCTGAAACTAAAGCGATTGTGCCCAGAACCATAGCGGTGAGGATGCTTAGTATGCCAAGAGTTCGGGTCCATCGCCAAAGAATGATCTGCATCCCATGATGCAGGTGCCATCGTGTTCCCTGCGAGAGAGATTCTAAGTTCTCGGGTGGGACACCAAGGCGTGAGTACCACCATGCCCGTTGGCAGAACGCGAAGGTAGCGATTTCGGATGCCCGGATTGTTTGCGCGCCCAAGGTTCAGTTATCCTTAAGTCGCTTTTCGACAGATTGGAGCGCACGCTTCAGCTCACCCTGCTGGAATGTTGTTGTCAAGTCGCCCCGGGTCCGTTCGGTCACGCCCCGCACCATGTCGGTAATCCGCCTCAGGCTGTTGGTCAGGGCATCTGGGAAGTCGATTGTGACGAGCAGGCCGTAGATATCATCCATCATTTCCAGGAGACGCTCCGCCTCCGCTAGATCATCGCGGCGCAGGATGTCTAGGGTCCGACGGCGAAGTTCTCCCGCTGCTTCGCCAAGGCCCCCCAGATAGGGGACGAAATCTATTTGCAGTTCTTCGGGTTCGGGAAGCGGTTCGCCAGAGACTAGCCGGAACACAATGCTCGCTTCAGCAAACTCCTTGAGCGCTGACTGTGTGTATCCCGCTTTGTAGAGATCAGGAAACGGCGCCAGTTCGGTGCTCAATTGATTAACAAGTTCTGATGCTTCTTTGAGGAGATCTTTGGCGAGTTCGAACTCTTCACGATGTACGGCGCGGATAGTTTTTGAGCAGAAGCGGATGAGCGAGCGCGAGCGTTGGAGAGCCTGGTCGCGAGCAGCGTTTTTTTCTTCCAGGTGCTGCCGGATCCGGTCGCCAATTTGATCGAGATTATCCATCAGTTCCCTCGTCTTCAATTTCGTCTGTGTTCGATTTAAAAAGCTGATCGGCGAGTGAATTACTCTTGGGAAGTTCAATTTCACCATGCTGAGACTCGAAACGACCAATATGGTCTCCGAGTGCACGAAGGAGGAGTTTGGCGTTTAAAGCAGTCATCACTACGCGGGTCTGCACACGAGCCTGTGGGATTTGCGGCATGACCTGTGCTAAATCGATCACGATCTCAGAGCGTGAGTTTGTGATCAGGGCGAAGTTAGCGTAGGTGGGTTTTAAATCAGCGGGAAGGTGAACTGGCATGTGCCCGCCAACATGCGGTTTTTGCGTTTTTTTTGTCATGGGTCGTCTCCGCGGGATAATAAACCTACTCCACCGATTCTCTCTCGGTGGAGTAGGGGTCAGTTGTTCTCCCTAAAAGGGGATATCGTCTTCCGATTCGGGCGCTGCGGGGGGCATACCCTCAGCGGCATCGAAAGGCGCATCGTCTCGTCCGCCAAGGAATTTTACGGTTTCCGCGGTCACCTCGAAAGAGGCGCGGCTTTGCCCATCATTTCCCGTCCACATCCGTGGATTACCGGATTCATCCGGGTTTAATCGGCCTTCGATAAGAACCGGACGGCCCTTGCGCAGATACTCGTTGCAGGCTTCCGCCGACTTGCCCCAGACCGAAACGCGGAACCAGATCGTCTCTTTGACAGATTCACCGTCTGACCTGGTGTACTGCCGGTTGGACGCTACCGACAGGTTGGTGACCGCTTGCCCGCTAGGCGTGTAGCGCATCTCGGGATCGCGGCCGAGGTTACCAACAAGAATCAGTTTATGGAACATTGGGAACTCCATTCCGATGGGGAGTGTCTTTAGTTACGGCCCGGGTGGCCGTGAGAGCATAAAAATGCGCCATCGGTGACTAGAACAATTGTACTACTATTTGCCTTCTCGTGTCAAGAGGCAATTCTTGAAAATCATTTATGAGGCTCAATCCAGGTCTTCAGAAACCAGCGTCATACTGTAGAAAGATTCAAGGATGGCGCTTGATATCTCCTCGCCAGCGGGACTTGGTCGGCCCTCGGCGTCGAGGAGAAACGGTATGAGCTCCAGCTCACGAACTCCACGAGCGCCGATCCAAATATTCAACAACCCCGTCTCGGGGGGACCGGCACCTTCAAAGGCGAAGTTACCCAGACCATAGACGATCACGCCATCACGGTTGAGTTCAATAGGCTGCAGGACATGTGCGTGGTGCCCGATCACGAGCTTCGCGCCGGCTTCCATGGCTGCATGAGCCGCGGCTACCTGGGGCGGACTCGGTTGAACGACGTTCTCGTACCCGCTGTGCAAAATCACCACGACGATGTCCGCTTGTGAGAGGGCATCGGCGACATCGTTGTGGATGCGTCTTGGCTCAGCCCATGCGACTCCGGCGTGATTCTCGCCAGCGATCCAGGCTCGGGCGTCAAAGCCCCGAAATTCAATGGGCACGTCTACGTAAGCCAGGAAAGCGAGCTTGACGCCGTTCATCTCGAAGATGACCGGGTTGTGGGCGGCGGCATCGTTCGCTCCCGCGCCGACCGTGTTAATCCCGCGCGCCTCCAGCAGTTGGATCGCCTGCATCAATCCCTCCGCGCCGAAATCCATGGCATGGTTGTTCGCTAGAGAGAGCAAATCGAATCCTGCAAGCGATGAAGTCTCGGCCGTCTCTTTTGGAGCGCGGAAGGTGTAACCCTTGTTCTCGGGGGTGCCCAGGTCTCCGAGTGCCGATTCGAGATTCCCGATGGCTATATCGGCTGAGGAGAGCATACCTTCGACCTGCGCAAACGGGTAATCCACATCGCCGGCGAGGACCGCCTCCCCGAGCGCGCGGTCAAGCATTACATCGCCGACTGCTGCAAGATGAAGGACCGCGTCAGATGTAAGCTCCTGTATCAAGAATGGGGCAAGTTCTTCGGCAACGCTCTCGAAACCCGGCGAGCTGTGCAAAGACCATTGATCCCGCAGCGGGTAGTCTGGATCGGAGGGGTGGAGGCCGTTTACCAGGAGCGACCTCATATTTGGGGTCATTTCCGACCAATCCATCACGGCAACGTAGGGGCTGCCATCTGTCAGTATTTGTTGCGCCTCAGGCAATGAGATCTGCACCCACGAGCTTGAGAGCGGGACCGCCAGTGAAAGCGGGCGGCTCCCAACTGGGACACCCTCTGAATCATGCAGCAACGCCAGGCCGAATATGCCTTGTGACAGGTTTTCTTTCGGATCGCTTGATGATTCGACAACCCACACCCAGTTCGATTCTGTCCCGGATACGTGCTCGACAGCTCGCGCAGCGGCTTGTGCCCATTGAGGCGGCACGCCGATGAAAAGTGGTTGTGAGGGTGAGGGTGTGGGAGTGGGCTCGGGCTGGGATGGATGTTTCGTTGGTGTGTGAACCGCGGATTGGGTTTGCCCAGCAGCAGGAGATGCAATCGTTTCCGTCGATGAGACCGAGGGCGCGGTTAACCGGCAGCCCGACAATGTCAGCAGCGTCGCGAGAAGGATGGTTGAGGGTATTTTAGCGTGTCGTCGCAGAACAACCAGATTCATAGAAAGGCTTTCACGAACAATGAGAGATCAATCGATTGCAGGTGATTATACGACCGTTCGGCTCAGACGCCTGTGAGGGATCAAGCTTGCATCAGCGAAAGAGACGAAGAGAAAGTGGGGCGGACCTGCAGTCCGCCCCAGCTACCATTCCAGCGAAATTTCATCGGAGTTGGATGTGTTTACTGGCTATAGCCCAGCGGTTCGAGTTCCTCCTCGACCATCTTGACCACCAGGTCGTCGAGAGAAAGGACGCTGTAATCATCGACATGGTGTGGGGTGTCATCCCCGGGCCCTCCGCCCGCGCCATAGGTTAGGAAGAGGAACTTGCCTCCGGTGACCTGGGCTAACTGGCGGAAGATGTACTCCCCCTGATCGTCGAGCCCGCTCGATGCGAGCGGGAAGATCTTGATGCCGTCTTCAGCCGCGGTGAAGATCTCCTGGGCGTAATCGTAGTCCTGGCTGTAATCGAGATGGGGCGGGGCATCGGCTATGAGGAAGATCAGGCTGACCGTCTCTTCGACGCGCCATTCGGGAAGGTGAAGGGCACTGTGCAAGCCCTCGTTCAGACTCTCTGGATAATCGCCGCCGCCTTCTGCGACGACCTGTGCAAGCTCATCCGTGAAGGCCTGGATATCGGATGTGAAATCGAAAGTGCGACTGACGAAGAGATCGCCGCGATCGCGGTAGATCGTCATCCCGAAGCGCACATTGGGCTCGGAGGGTAAGGCGTGAATGCGTTCGGATACGATGATCATATTGTCCTTGAGCTGCTGGATCTCATCGCTCATGCTGCCGGTGGCGTCAATCAAAAAGAACACATCCAATCGGATTGGTTCGGTCGCCGGGCGAGCGTCAAGCGTCAGATTATGCTCGCGGGTCTCGCCACCGATCTCAAGAACAGCCTCCTGGCCATCCTTTTCGGCTTGGATGAAGGTTCCCTGCGCCTCTCCTCCATCGACCGCCTTCGGGAAGAAAAGCGCCCGGCCGTCCGAGGTTGTCTGCAGCCGGGACAGCTCGCGACCGTCGGCGTCGCGGATAGTCACGACGGCCCCTAAAATGGGACGACCGCTAGAATCCGTCACGCGGATCGTGTGCCGTTCGCTGACGTCGAGGTCATGGATGAGGAGGCCCGATTCGGAGAAGCGCTGGCGGTAGAGCAGGTAATCGTCCCACGCTGCGTTGTCATCAACGCTCCCGGCGCGCATCGGCCCGTACTGGTCCGGGCGTTCGGGCGAATCCATCGACTTCTCGGCTTCAATCGCCATAGGGGGTTCTGGTGGGGCAGCGCCGAGCGCCAGGCTGGGCGCACCTTCCTCCATATAAACGGTATCCGACGAGGCATCATACCCCGACCAACCGCCGCTGTTATCCCAATCGATCCACCCACCCTTCCGTTCGTCGTCCGAGGCCGGCTGGAAGTGACTGCAGGCGTTGAGGAGCAGAAGGAGGAGCAGGGTGAAGAGGGTGAGTTTATGCAGGTTACTTTTTGTCTTCATGATTGCCTCCATTTGTTTCAGAGTTGATCGTTATGCTTGAGACGAAAGGCACTGCGTAAAGGTTCCCGCAGGGATCCATAGAGTCCCAATTGACAGAAATGGTTGGAAGTAATTGCATATAAAAGTGAATAGAGACTCTGCTCCGAAAAGTGTGGATGGTAAACAACCATGAAGGATCAAAAAGTGTGAGTTAGAGGCGCAGCCTGGTTCGACCCTGGCGGTCAGACCCCAAAGTTCCACAGCTTGAAGAAATCAATACTCGGCATATTGAGCGCTGTTTTGTATCTTGTAAGAAATCCAGTTTTTCTCCTCTAAAATTCAATCCCTATTGGAAATTTTCCTGGGCAGTACGACAAACGATACATATAGTTGATTAAAATGCAATAATATAATATTATAGTGTCAAATTAAGCAATAAAAGATAGGGAATGTTGCAATGACTTTCCAACCACTAATTCGAATCAATGATTCTATTGAAAGTCTTTTGGATGACTTGCATAGGCTGCAATTCCTGTATGAGGCTCTTGACCCAAATCTCCGCCGATGGTTTGAGAGAGAGGCGCTTGTTTTACGCGCTCACTACTCAACGCTAATTGAGGGAAACAGCTTGAGAGAGGATGATGTTGACGCGTTGGTTGACGCACAAGGTCGAGAATTGAGCAAAGGCGATGAGCTTGAAGTCGTAAATTACCTGAATGCCCTGGATTGGATTGATGAGTGTTGTGCCGAGGGTGGGGAAGCGTATGACGAAAGAATAATCAGGCATTTACACAATCTAATAATGTATGGATTTGACTTCTACACCCCGGGAGAATATAGAAAGGGAGCCGTCAAAGTACGGGATCCATTTACCAGAGAGATTATATTTACTCCCCCGGGTGCAGGCTCAGTTCCGTCCCTGATGAGAGATCTTACACTTTGGACTCAAGGTGTGATGGATGAGAGTGCAATAAACCCCGCGGTTGTTGCCGCTGTAACACACCTCGAGTTTGTAGCGATTCATCCGTTCAATGACGGCAATGGACGAACAGCCAGAGCATTCTCTACTCTGATACTCCAGGGCATGGATTATGGATTCGAGAATCTCCTTGTCTTGGATAGATACTTTGGTTCGAACGTGAGGGAGTATTCAAATCAGGTTTCGCTCGCAGCGGGAGAATCTTACACTGAGGACAAGAACTATGCTGACTGGATCGAATATTTTCTCGTCGGCGTCTATCAAGAAGCGAAGCTGATTCGCGAGAGAGTCGTAAGTGCAAGTCACGAGCGGGATAGAATGTCGAAAATAGTTGTTTCGTTAGGCATGAACTCAAGACAAGCAGATGGATTAACCTTCTGCAGCATCAATGGCAGAATTCGTCCCAGAGAGTATCAGAGAATCAATAATGTTGATAAATACAGTACATCACGAGAATTAAAGGAGCTTGAAAGAGAGTCGTTGTTAATAGCATCTGGACAAACAAGAAAGCGCGTTTATATGTTGCATCCCAAATTATCGACAGGTGATGCTCAAGACGAAGATACATAAGCTATTGCCTAGATTTACAACCATTAAAATCATCCTCAACTGGATGAGGATATTAGATAGGGAATCAATGCGGCACCCCGGGCGACTCCAGCCTGATAGATCGGGCAGCCGGTCGACCAACGCGGCGATCAGAGCCATGTTCCTACCTGATCACCATCCAGCCTCGATTTCTAAACCTGCAGCTATAACTATTTGATTAGCAACCCCTCACTTCGTTGATTGTGAAAGTGGCCTGAAGCGATTGGGGAGGGGTGTGGATTTTCAGATTTGGAGGCCAGAAAGGAAACAGGACCTTCTCAATGGAAGGTTCTGTTGCAGAACGAAAGCAGATGCCATGGCACCTATTCTGGGCAGGTACAGGTGCAGACTTGAGGCGCTGCTGCACCGCCGGTGCACGTATATTCCCCACCTGAAGCAATGCAATCGTGCTGATTAAGCTTGCTTCTGCACACTACTTGGACAATAATCTGCGGATTATTCCACAGCGGCACATCGCCGGTGTCGCCCTCGGGCTCGGTGCCGTCCTTGGGCACGGCGCAGATGTCAGTTCCATCGGGATTGCGGATGTACCACCACTGCTGGTCCAGGCTCTGGGCCACGATCGGCGCGGTCTCACCCATCAGCAAATAGCCGAGGATGGGGTAAGTGCCGGGGAGAGGGCCCTGATAGCAGGCCAGGTCGCGCAAGCCTTCGATCTGCGGCGCCATGAACTGGCCACAGGTACCGCTTTCATTGGTGAAGAAGGAACGACTTTCTGAGAAGGGTCCGAACGTATTATCCTCGATCGCGGCGATGCGCCAGTAATACGTGGTGCAATCGTCCAGGGTTTCAGCCAGGAAGAACGTGTGCTTGCTGCTCCATTCCTGATCGTAAAGGCTGATCCCGTTGAAGTCGGCCGCGGTCTGCAAATCGATGTAGTAGCCATCGGGGATGCAGCCGGGCTCGCCTGGTTGGAAATTGAGAATGACTTCAAGCTCCGGAATCTCTGCGCCATCGTCAGGCTCGATCAATTCGGGCGCCACCAGATCGGCGGGGACATCACAGGTTGGCCCGGTGAAGAAAACCCAGGTGGGCGAATCGGGGCCATTGACCCCATCGGTCCAGGCGCGCACATTCCAGAAATATTCGGTCGCAGGTTCAAGGCCCACCTGTGGGTACTCAGCGTCGAGTGATGGCCATGTGATTTCCCCCTCGGTTTCACCTGCGCGCGCAATCCCCCAGTATGGGTCATGCGAGAAGCGGATCTTGTACTTGTCGGGGATGCAATCGATCGGCGACCATTGGAAGAACTCGGGGGTGAGAAACTCGGGTGGTCCTTCGGAGGTTCCGACCTGGCTGAAATGGGGTGGCCAGAGCAGCTCGGGCGACGTGAGATCCTCGGGGTCGCACATCATGTCTAACAGGTTGAGGTCAATGGCCAGGTCGGGTACTGCCGAGATCATCGGGCAGGATGGATCTACGCGCACGTTGAACGCACGTGTCTCGGAGAAAGGCCCCTGCGCGCCGCCATAGAGGGGCGCAACACGCCAGTAATACGTGGTGCAGTCGGTTAACTCGTCTGTGGTCACAAAGGTGCCGGGGATGCCATACTCGGTCAGCAGGTTCGTGCCGGAGAAGGTCGGATCGGTTTGAAGGTCGACCAAGTAGCCCTCCGGCAGGCACTTGGGCTCCCCCACCTGGTAATGCAGCTCAGCGTACAGCTCCCCGATAATTTCACCGGGGTCGGGCGAGAGCAGCTCGGGCGGTCCCATCTCTCCGACCGAAGAGCAGAGCGGTCCAGTGAAGAAAACGCGCGTCGATGAATCGGGACCATTCACCCCATCGGTCCAGGCGCGCACATTCCAGAAGTACTCGGTGGCAGGTTCCAGGGAACCTTGTGGATAGGTTGCGCCTGTTGGCGGCCAGGTCAGCTCTCCATCAGTCATCCCGGTCCGAGCACTGCCAAAGTGACGGTCGGGTGAAAAACGAATTTTGAAATGCTCCGGCGTGCAGCCTGGATCAAATTCCCAGTGGAAGAATTCAGGCGCCAGTGGGCCGGTCACAGATGCAGTGCCCACATAGGCATAGTGATCTGGGTATGTGACTGTAGGGGGTTCCAGGTCCGCGGGCGTACAGGGAGTCGAGCTGGGACGGTTGCAGGCTGCCAGGGCGAGTCCCATCACGGACAGCGAGGATAGCAGCAACAGCTTCTTCATGACTATTCTCCTTGCAATGTGGGCAGACCGCCCCCAAAAATTAGCCTGCAAGATTGGTATTATGGAGCCTCTATGTTGTTAACGAGTATACATTCGTTTTGTGACAGTGGCTAAAGGTAGACATAAATTGTATTCGTCCCCTTAAAACGCGCTACTTTTCTTGGAACGAGTATATGCTTGGCATCCCCGGTCCATACCCATTTGGTAAAGTATAGACGTCCGGTTTTATTGAGCTTGCGAACCTTTCCAGGGGTGAAGAAGCAGTGTCGGATGCGGGAGATGGTGTTAGGAGC
>Ga0307420_1000243_pt1 | contig 26182 bp, 10 predicted proteins | sample SalMarWE160240MG_2_FD_202167 | JGI IMG/M metagenome (GOLD analysis project Ga0307420, IMG submission 202167) | Salt marsh sediment microbial communities from the Plum Island Ecosystem LTER, Massachusetts, United States - WE1602-40 | ecosystem: Environmental > Aquatic > Marine > Intertidal zone >... | reverse complement strand
CCTGCCTATGGATGTCATTGTACAGGACTGGCAATACTGGGGCAACAATGGCTGGGGTGTTCCGCAGTTTGATAAAATCAACTATGCCAATCCTGCAGATTTCATCAAAAAGTTGCATGATTCAAATGCGCACTTCAGTATTTCTATATGGTCAAACCCGGACAAAAATTCAGAGATCGGTCAGGAGTATGTGAAAAAAAATCTTTACATACCGGAGACTCCCTGGTTAGATTATTTTAACCCGCTTACTAGAGAAACTTACTGGAATACCCTTAGAGATAATCTATTTACTTATGGTGTTGATTCCTGGTGGATGGATGCTACCGAACCGGAGAATGATGCTCTAAAAGGGAAAGAAACATATATTGGACCGGGCGATTTTTACCGGTTAACATATCCGTTAATGGTAAGCCAGGCTGTGTACGAGGGGCAGAGAAAAAACACATCTGATAAACGGGTCTGCATTTTAACCCGCTCTGCTTTTCTTGGGCAGCAAAGATACGGCATAATAAATTGGTCAGGTGATATAGGAGGGAACTGGGATTCATACAGAAGACAAATTGTGGCCGGTTTGAATTTTAACATTACAGGGTTACCGTATTGGACAACTGATATCGGCGGTTTCTTCCGCCCGGGCAGATCGCAATATACTGACGGGAAATACCAGGAGTTGCTCCTTCGCTGGTTCCAGTGGGGCGCGTTCAACCCGATATTCCGGATACATGGTTTCCAAACAGAAACAGAACCCTGGAAATATGGTCAGATTGTTGTGGATAATATGCGAAAGATGATGAATCTTCGATACCGTCTGCTTCCATATATTTATTCTGAAGCATGGCTGGTCACAAACAACGGCTCAACAATAATGCGTCCTCTGGTAATGGACTTTCGTATTGATAGTTCAGCTCTGAACCAGTCTTTTGAATATATGTTCGGAAAGGCATTCCTGGTTGCTCCCATCACCGAACCTGATATCACGGAATGGGATGTTTACCTTCCAAAAACGACCACGTGGTACGATTTCTGGTCAGGAAAGAAATATGATGGGGGTCAGACTATAACAACACAGGCTCCGCTAAACAAGATCCCGTTGTTCGTAAGGGCCGGATCTGTTGTACCTATGAGTAAAATGATCCAGTACTCCGGCCAGCTAAAGACCGACACTGTTGAAATTCGGATATATAGAGGCGCTGATGGCTGGTTCGAACTTTATGAAGACGAAAATGACAATTATAATTATGAGAAAGGAGTCTATTCAACAATAGACTTTAGATGGAATAATGCTTCCGGAACTCTGAATATCGGTAAGCGTAACGGAGAATTCCCTGGTATGCTTCAGACGAGGATCTTCCGGATAGTACTCGTTTCACAGGAAGAAGGAACAGGTACGGACATATCTAAAAAATTTCAAAAAGAGGTCAGATACAAGGGTAAGGAAATACGGGTGGTTCTCAGGTAATCTAACTAAACAATATTAAAAATCTTATTCAGGCAGATAATTTATATAAACAAAACAGCATGATAATGATTAAGCCCTTAAAGATTCTGTCTTTAACCATTAATAGTGTGGTGGTCCTCCCATTAGCTATTTTGCCAAATCTTATTCTTAACAGTTCTTCCCCTGCAAAGATGACTGTCTGCCCGCAAACCGAGATCTCAAACGGACAGATCACTGCAAGGGTATATCTGCCCGATCCTGCAAACGGGTACTATCGTTCAACACGCTTTGACTGGTCAGGGGCCATCTACAGTCTTCAATATAAGGGACACGAATTCTATGGCCAATGGTTCGACAGGGTCGATCCTAATGTAATTAACTGGGTCCACCAGGGTCCTGAAATAGTTTCAGGGCCATGCAGTGCACTGGCCGGACCGGTTGATGAGTTTGAGACTCCGCTTGGATGGAAGGAGGCACAACCCGGAGGTACTTTTATAAAGATCGGTGTGGGTGTGCTGCGACGTGGTGAGGGAAACTACAACCGGTATCAACATTACGAAGTGCTGAACAGCGGTACCTGGTCAGTAACCAGTGGCAGTGATTCGGTCGAGTTTATACAGGAGTTATCTGATCCGAATTCCGGCTATGCATACCTTTACCGCAAGGTGATAAAACTCGAGAAGGACAAACCTGTGCTGGTTATCAAACACAGCCTTAAGAACATAGGAAAACGTGCCATACAAAGCTCTGTATACAATCATAATTTTGTGGTGCTCGACAAACAGCCACCCGGACCTGATTTCACATTCAGGGTGCCATTTCAGATTCAGCCGGACAGGGTACCAGATAAAGAGCTCGCGGAAGTAAGGGGTAATGAGGTCGTTTATATGAAACCCCTGAGTGGTGAGGATGAGGCGGTTGTAATTATAAGTGGCTTCAGCGACGACCTAAAAGATACCGAGATCATCATAGAGAATAAAAAGGTTGGCGCAGGAATGAAGATATCAGGCGATCGACCTCTTATCAGGGATATATTGTGGTCAATAAGGACTGTACTCGCAATTGAGCCATATATTTCGATTGACATCCAGCCAGGTAATGTGTTCATATGGAAAAACCTGATCGAATATTATACATTCCCCACAGCCAATTAGCAGTATTACTCCAGCTGAGGTCAATCAGATTATATCAGATTATATCAGATTATATCAGAATATAAACGTAAAATAAAAAAGTGAATTATCTTTAAAGGTTTTCCTTTATGTAGTAAAACCGGCTTTTAAATAAATCAATATACAATTATTCTATGGTGTTAATTATAAATTATTGAAACAAAGTATAATAAAGTATGAGAATGATACTTTTCAGATTTATGACCCTGGCAGTAATACTTTTCAATCTAACAGTTTCTGCACAGGAAAAAACTGCTCAAAATCCTGTTATTTGGGCAGATGTACCTGATATGTCAATGATCCGTGTTGGGGACACTTACTACATGAGCAGCACAACAATGCACATGAGTCCGGGGGTGCCAATAATGAAATCGAAAGATCTTGTTAACTGGCAGCTCGTTAACTATGCTTACAACACTCTGGGTGATATTGACGCATTAAATCTTAATAATGGAAGAAATGCTTATGGGAGAGGATCATGGGCCAGCTGCATCCGTTATCATAACGGCACCTATTATGTATCGACATTTTCATCGACAACAGGAAAAACATATATTTATTCAACAAAGGATATCGAAAAAGGACCCTGGAAAGAGATATCATTCAGCCCGAGCTTTCACGACCATACCTTATTTTTCGACGATGACGGTAGTGTTTATCTGATCTATGGAAATAAGAAGCTGACTCTTGTCGAACTTAATGCTGATCTGTCAGGAGTTAAAACCGGCGGTATAAATCAGGTTATCATTGAAAATTCAAGTGCGCCTTCAGGTAGCGACAGCGGACTGGGAGAAGGTTCGCAGCTGTTCAAGGTCAATGGCAAATATTATCTTTTTAACATAACCTGGCCAAAGGGTGGCATGCGTACTGTGGTTATTCACAGAGCCGATAAGATAACAGGCCCCTGGGAAGGCAGGCTTGTTTTCCAGGATAAAGGGGTGGCACAGGGCGGTATGGTCGATACTCCCGATGGGAGGTGGTTTGCTTACCTTTTCCGCGATTACGGATCAGTAGGGCGTATCCCCTATATTGTTCCAATGAAATGGGAGGATGGATGGCCGGTAATTGGGGTCGATGGTAAGGTTCCTGATGCTCTTAATCTTCCGCCAGGTAAGGGTTTAATCCCTGGAATAGTAGCATCTGATGAGTTTAAACGTCGTAAAGGAGAGGCTGCCCTGCCATTAGTATGGCAGTGGAACCATAATCCCGACAATAAACTTTGGTCTGTTACTCAGCGAAAAGGATATCTTCGACTGACAACCGGACGTATTGACACAATATTCGTTTCGGCAAAAAATACACTTACACAGCGAACTTTCGGACCTGAATGCTCAGGTTCAACATCAATAGATGTATCAAACATGAAGGAAGGCGATTTTGCAGGACTTGCCCTTTTGCAGAGAAAATTCGGCCTGGTCGGAGTCAAATTTAGCGATGGGACTAAATCGATTGTGATGGTCAGCGCCGAATCCGGTAAGCCTGTTGAAGTTCAGAGTGTTCCACTGAAACAAAAAACCGCTTATCTGAAAGCTGAATGCGATTTCAATGATCGTGCAGACATAGCTGATTTCTTTTACAGTATAGATGGTAAATCGTGGACACCAATCGGAATACAGCTTAAAATGGAGTATTCAATGCCGCACTTCATGGGTTATCGTTTCGGATTGTTCAACTATGCTACCAGAACCCCGGGTGGATTTGTTGATTTCGACTATTTCCACATAAACGATAAGATTATAAAAAATGCTTGTGTCCTGGGGATTGTTGCAACTGCACAAACAGTATACAACCCCCGAAAATATTCCTCCCGCACTCCTTTAATGGGTTGGGCAAGCTGGAATCAGTTTGGTGTTAATATAGACGAAAACCTGATCAAGAAACAGGCTGATGCCATGGTATCATCGGGCCTTGCCGCAGCAGGATTTCGTTATATCAATATAGACGACGGTTTTTTTAATAAGCGTTATGCCAATGGAAATTTAAGGATAGATAGTGTAAAATTCCCCAAAGGGATGAAACACCTTGTCGATTACATTCATACCAAAGGACTGAAGGCCGGGTTTTATTCCGAAGCCGGTGAAAATACTTGTGGTTCGCAGTATAGCGGGCAACCGGGAGGTATAGGTGGTGGAATGTATAACCACGACCAGCAGGATGCAGACTTGTTTTTTAAAACCTGGGGATTCGATTTCCTTAAAGTGGATTATTGCGGGGGGCTCAAACAAAAGCTTGATGAAAAAACCCGATACAACGAAATCCGCAGGGCTATAGACAACACCGGCCGCACTGATATCAACTTTAATGTCTGCAGATGGCAGTTCCCGGGAACATGGGTCACCACAGTTGCCAATTCATGGCGAATGTCTCATGACATCAATTACGTTCCGGGTTCTAAGCCAAAGTGGAAAAGCATTTTAAGCATTATTAGCCTGAATAAGTACCTGGCTCCCTATGCCAGCCCCGGCCATTACAACGATATGGATATGCTCGAGGTAGGACGTGGCATGACCGCCGTTGAAGATAAAAGCCATTTTAGTATGTGGTGCATACTTTCTTCGCCGTTGGCATTAGGGAACGATATGACCAAAATGTCTGAAGAAACAAAGGCTATTCTTACCAACTCCGAGGTTATTGCCGTAAATCAGGATACTACAGGATTGCAGGCACATTTGATATCCGAAAAAGATAGTTTGCAGGTATGGGCAAAGAATCTGAACGGGCGGCAAAGCAAGGAATTTGCATTAGCATTGTTAAATCAGGGTATAACCCCGGCAACCATATCGGTAAAATGGAAGGACCTGAATATTGTTGGAAAAGCCAGGGTGCGCGATCTATGGGCACATGCCGATCTGGGCACAATGGACTCAATATTCTCAGCTATGGTGCCGGGGCATGGCGTGTCAATGATTAAAGTAACTGCCAAAAAAACAAGGCTGAAAGAAGTGTTTGAAGCCGAGTATTCATGGGTCAATAACTTTAACCTTACCAGCTACAGCGTATCGGTGCCTGATCAGGCAAAACATGTAACTGATACGTCTTGTTCGGGAGGGGCCAAAGTAACGGGGATTGGCAACCGGGCTGACAATTATATCGAATTTCGGGATATTTATGCCAGGGGAGCCGGCAACTACACTCTTACACTGTTTTATATTTCAGGAGAAAACCGCAACGCTACCTTTACCATTAACGGAAACGAAACAGTGCTTACCAACTTAAACTCCGGAGGATGGGGGAAAATTGCAAAGACCTCACTGCCGGTTGAATTACAAAAGGGGTATAATGTGGTTCGGATTTCCAATACAACGGGAGGAGTTCCTGATATCGATAAAATAGAGATCGACTTAAATAAAGAATACAGGCAACATACCGGGCATCAGCAAACTGATGAATCATCGGAAAGAGTATCAGAATAATAGCATTACTTTTAAATAAACTATGAACTAAATTTTATAAAAACTAAAACTATGGGAAATTATAATGTGAGTAGGAAGAGGTTATTTTCAGGGCAGTATAAACCGGTTGGAAGGAAAACTAATTTAGGGAGAATAATTTTAATATCCTTATTATCAGTCCTATACTTTTTATTTGTAATTGCTGACACATTTGGACAAAAGCTACAATTGAATGAATCGGGATATTTTGAAACACAGGGAGTAAATGTGTTTGTCTATAGTAATCAGTACACCGGAATGTTTAATGATGAAAAAAATGCCGGAATAGAAATTATCCATCATGGTGTAAGGACAGTTACAGGCGGGGCAGTAAGACTTCAGAATACACCTGAACAATGGGATTTAGTGCCTACTGTAGTCGAACGGAAAGTTGATAAAGATAACAAAAGTATTGAAGTACTACTACGGTACAAGGATTATGAGTTTGATTCCAGAATTAACGTATCCCCGAAAGATAACGGCGTAATAATCAGTGTTTATCTGGATAAACCGCTTCCTGAAAAACTCGAAGGCCGCGCAGGTCTGAATATTGAATTTATTCCTGCATCCTATTTCAGGAAAACATTCATGATTGATGGAAAGCCTGGTACATTCCCATTATATCCTGCAAGCTCCACAACAATGGAGCCATTAAGCGATAAAGTTCTTCAATATGCAGGTCATTCAACATTTGATGACAGAGGAAAAAATGAATATATTATTCCCGGGCCTCTCGCTTCAGGAAAGACATTTTTAATGGCACCTGAAGATCCCGAACATTTTGTTAAAATTCAGGCATTAGATGCAGAATTAATGCTCTTCGACGGACGTAACCTGGCACAAAACGGATGGTTTATTGTACGCAGTTTAATCCCGGCAAAAAAAACTGGGAAAGTTCTGGAATGGTATCTTGAACCAAATGCAATTCCAAATTGGAAAAGAGCCCCGGTTATTCAGTTTTCACAGGTCGGTTATCACCCGGGTCAGGAAAAGGTCGCTGTCATCGAATTAGATAAGAATGATATTCCGTTAAAAAGCGCAACTCTTTTACAGATTACTCAGGAAGGTAAATCGGTTGAAAAATTGACGGCTGATGTGATTCAGTGGGGCAAATATTTACGGTATAATTATGTTAAGTTCGATTTTACTTCTGTCAAAGATCCCGGGATTTACTTCATAAAGTATGGTGATCAATCAACCAATACCTTTGTTATTGGTTCCGATGTCTATAAAGATATATGGCATCCCACAATGGATGTATGGTTCCCGGTACAAATGGATCATATGATGGTAAATGAAGCTTACCGGACCTGGCACGGAGCTCCTTATCTGGATGATGCACTTCAAGCCCCATTAAATCATCAGCACTTTGATGGTTACAGGATGGGTGCAACTACCGATACAAAATATAAACCGTTGGAACGCATTCCGGGTTTGGCCGTTGGCGGATGGTTTGATGCAGGCGATTTTGATATTCAGACCGGATCACACGTAAACGTCTTATTAAATTTCGTTAATGCATGGGAGACATTCGGAATTGATCGTGATGAAACATTTATTGATCAGGCAACCCGTTATGTGGATATTCATCGTCCTGACGGTAAACCGGATATTTTGCAACAGATAGAACATGGAGCATTAAACTTGGTTGCACAGGTAGAAAATATTGGTTATCCGGTAAGGGGAATTATTGTACCCAAACTTTATCAATATCATCATCTGGGCGATGCAATAAATGAAACTGACAATCTTCCCTATAATCCCGATCTTAAGCCGTATGAATCAGACGGAAAGTCCAGCGGCACATTGGATGACAGATGGGTGTTCACTGGCAGATCGTCATTCATGGATTTTTCTGCTGCCGGAGCATTGGCAGCCGCAAGTCGCGCACTGAACAACTATAATAAGACTCTGGCAGGTAGATGTTTAACCTGTGCAAAGAGGCTATGGGATGAAAATACCAATCAGGATCAAAGTTCCAATCAACCTGCCAGACAAATGTTTGGTGCCGGCAGTGAGATGAATGCAGCATTACAATTATATATTACAACTAAAGAGGATAAGTATTATAAGCGGTTTACGGAATTATTATGGCCTTCACTCGACAGATCGTTAGCCGGCAGGGGAGGCGGCATTACTGGCGCATTACAGGCCATACCTTATATGGACAATAACTTCAAAACCAAGCTAAAAGATTATGTTGTTAAATATAAGGAAACTATTGACGGTTATGGAAAGGAGAATCCTTATGGAGTTCCGATTACATCAAGAGGATGGGGCGGAAATAACGGCGTGATAAGCTTTGCAATTACCAATTATTACGCAAACAAATATTATCCTGATATCGTTGGCCCGGAATATGTTTATAAGGGGCTGAACTATATTTTCGGTTGTCATCCCTATTCAAATATTTCCTTTGTTTCGGCCGTCGGTACCGTCTCTAAAGAAATAGCTTATGGTAATAACAGGGCTGACTTCAGCTTTATTGCCGGAGGCGTTGTTCCTGGTTTGTTGCTGTTTCAACCCGATTTCCTGGAAAACAAGGAAGACTGGCCATTCTTCTGGGGCGAGAATGAATATGTAATAGATATTTGTGCTGCATACGTATTCCTTTCAAATGCAGTAAACGAAATCGTAAAGAAATAGGTATAAGAAGATCTTTTAGCAGAATTGATTTTAGCAAACTGTATGTGTTTCTTTCGTATGATATTCTTTCAATAGGTGACCTTCAATAAGATATTACAGCAGGTAAATGGAACCATTTTACGGATCAAACATATATCGGTCATACTTCCCGGGATGGACCGGGAGTAAAAACCATAGTTTATCATAAAGATGTATGCCTAAAAGTTAAAGGAAAATTATATTTTTGCAATATTTTATCGCGAAAGTGATTGGCAACGTTTAAAATGAAAACAAATCATATAACTCAACAGGACATTGCTAACAAGTTAAACGTATCACGTATTACTGTTTCAAAAGCATTGAGAGATCATCCCGACATCTCTGCCGAGATGAAGGAAAAGGTTAAAGAGGCTGTCGAAGAAATGGGATATTCCCCAAACCTCATTGCCACACAATTATCACTTCAGAAGACCTTTACATTGGGCATTGTCGTTCCAGATCTCGAGAATAGTTTTTTTGCATACCTTGTCGATAGTATAATTGATGCAGCTACTGAACATAATTATCATATTATTCTCACGGTATCACGGGAAAAAGAAGCTTTTGAGAGAAATAATATTATGAATCTGATCGGCATGCGCGTGGATGGTCTCCTTGTCTGCGTTTCGCAACAAACATCCAATCAAAAGGTATTTAATTATGCCCGCAAAGTGAAAATTCCTCTGGTATTTTTTGACCGTGCAATCAAAGACATGAATTTCAGTTATGTTGCTTTTAACGATAAAATCGCCACTTTAGAAGCCCTTAATCAATTAATTTCCAGAGGCTATACTAACATTGCACATTTTGCGGGCTATTCCAGTACCAGTATTGGCAGTGAGCGATGTAATGGTTATAAAGATGCGCTGATTAACAACAAAATTCCAGTTCGGGAAGAATGGATTATCGAAGGCGGATATGAGATTGACGATGGTATCAGGGCGTTTGAAAAATTATGGGCGACCGGGAAATTGCCTGAAATCATACTGGCAGTAAATGACCGTGTTGCCTCGGGTGCATACAAAGCAATAAGAAAGACAGGATTGAGAATTCCTGATGATATTGGCATTTTAGGTTATGGCTTCAGCGATACAGCCCACTTGTTCAGTCCAACTCTATCAATTATCAACCAGGATCCGAGAAAGATGGGTAGAATAGCTGCTAATTTATTGATTGACGAAATTCAGGGCATTTCACAGAATTCACATACCGAGATACTCATTGAAGTAGATTTTCAATGGAATACCTCGATTTTAAAACGATAATCAATCCTTCATTGGAAATGATTATAATTTTAAAAAAACAATCCTGCAATCAGAAAGGAATATTAATCCTGATCTGACACTGAATTACGTATATTGATAACCTTAATTGAACCAGGGGTTGTGTAAACATAAAACTACACAGCCCTTTATTTATTCAATAACTTTTAGCGGCCCGTGAAGGCAGGTTTAAATATTGAATAGGAATAAAAGGTTGCTCGCTGAATATGGAAAACATCTGAAAAATATCAGAGTGTTAGATGTTTACATCTAAAATTAAATCAGTATTTTTTTTTTGCTAATCTATTGCATATTAAAAAAAATAGTTTAATTTTACACGTGAAAGTTACCGCGTAGGTACCCGGTTAAGTTATTTTCGGTTTGCGGTACAAATGAAGAGCTAACAATCTAACATCATTAACAAAAAATGAATTACCGGCAATGAAAAAAGAGTTAGCAATAGGATCAGAGGGGTATCGCCGCACATCTTATGTTAAATTTTTATTCTAAAAGGTGATATCAGATAGATAGGGCTGCGGATAAGAAATCATTTAATCCAAATTATAAATACTATCCTATTCTATTAATTAAAACAAACGTAAAACTATGAAAAACAGATGTAAATGGATTATTAGTTTCCAAAAGGGGAAACTAAGGCTATTATTACTGCTACAACTTACTGTAATTCTTAGCTTTATTACGCCCTTAAGAACATTAGCCGGTGATAACTTCCCGGATGTAACCGGACAAAATAATGTTCAGCAATTGAGAATTACCGGTACAGTAACTGATGACGCGACCAATGAATCCCTTCCGGGGGTGAATGTTCGGGTCGAAGGAACGACTATTGGAACTATGACAGACATAAATGGACAATATACAATTGAAGTCCCCAATGCGGAGGCAACTTTAGTATATTCATTTATCGGGTACCTGACACAAAATATTCAGGTAGCCGGACAGACTGTCATTGATGTAAAACTGGTTCCCGCCATTGAGACACTTGAGGAAGTTGTTGTAGTTGGTTATGGTACTCAAAGAAAGGAAACGCTGACGGGTTCGATATCAAAAGTCGTAGGTGCGGATATTGTTAAAAGCCCTTCGGTAAACGTTTCAAGTTCTCTGACGGGTAAGCTTTCAGGCTTGGTCGTTAACCAGCGTTCCGGAACACCCGGGAATGAGGATCTCGACATATTGATCCGCGGATCCGGTACGTTTAACGATAATGATCCTCTCATCGTCATTGACGGCGTGCCACGTGATAATCTGCAAAGGCTCAATCCGGAAGATATTGAAAGTATAACGGTACTGAAAGATGCTTCGGCAGCCATCTATGGTGCGCGTGCGGCCAACGGGGTGATCCTGGTTACCACGAAACAGGGATCTAAAGGCAAGGCCATGTTTGATTTGACTTACAATTATGCCCTTACTAAGCCTAATATGATCCCGGAGATGATGGATGCAGTCCTTTTTGCAGAAGTATACAATGAAGCCGAGTGGTACCGGCAGGGCCGACCGGCCATGAGTACTTTCGTACCGTTCTTTTCGGATGAGGCCATTCAGAAATACCGTGACGGCTCCGATCCCGTTTTATACCCGAATACCGACTGGGTGGCTGCGACGCATAAGAAACATGCAGTTCAGCAAAATCTCAGAATGCAGGCAAGCGGGGGATCAGAAAATGTCAGGTACCTGCTTTCCTTTGGATTGTCAGATCAGGGTGGCAATTATATAAATAAACCCGACAGCTACAAGCAGTATAATATGAGGGCCAGGGTTGACGCCGACTTAACGGAGAATTTGACCGTTGGTGCGAACATCAGTGCTATTATCAATGACAGAAATTATTCAGAAGGTACTGACTTTGTTACCATATTACAGTCAAACCCAACGCAGGTAGCAATCTATCCCAATGGATTGATTGCACCGGGCCGATTCCGTAACAGTTCACTCCTGTCAAATAGGCGTGGATATAGTAAAACCCAGGATTATCCGTTATATACGACGTTTACGGCCAGTTATAAGGTACCATTCCTTAAGAGCCTGAAACTGGATGCTTCCTACAATTACGACCTGAGAAACCAGTTCCAAAAGGTTTTCCAAAAACCGTACGAGTATCATGAGTACAACGTGGTAACCGGGGAATATGACCGCCACATGACTATTTCCCCAATCTCGGTAAGTGATACCTATAGTAAGTGGATAACGTCCCTTTTCAATTTCAGGATCTCCTACAATACGACGATCAGTGAAGATCATAATATTGCTGCCATGGTGGGTACTGAGCAGCAGAAGGAGACTTATAGTTATGCAAATGCCTTTCGGCAGAATTTTGTCAGCCCGGCCATTCCCCAGATCAATGCGGGAAGTACAGATCCGGCAGATTTGAGTAACGGCGGCGGTGCTTCGGAGAGTGCCTACAATAACTTTTTTGGCCGTCTGAATTATGATTTCAAATCCAAGTACCTGCTTGAATTTGTGTTCCGTTATGATGGTTCGCAGATTTTCCCGGAGGGGAATAGATATGGGTTCTTCCCTGCAGTTTCTGCGGGATGGAGACTCTCGGAAGAAAATTTCATCAAGAACGGTCTGCCGTTCGTAAGCGAGCTGAAACTCAGAGGGTCCTATGGCGAATTGGGTAATGACCGTGTGGATCCATACCAATATATGCAGGCTTTCCAATTTGGCCACAATTACGTTTTTGGCACCAGTGATGCCCCGGGCATTTATTCCAGTACGTTGCCCAATCCGGATATTACCTGGGAGGTTAGCAAGAAGCTGGACTTCGGACTGGAGGCTTCTTTGTGGAACAGGTTGCTTGGTGCAGAACTTACGATATTCAATGAAAAACGATCAAATATCCTGCTCCAGCGCAATCTTTCGGTAGCCAAGGTACTCGGTTTCCCCTCATTGCCCGACCAAAATATCGGGGAGGTTGATAATCGCGGATTTGAATTGATATTGAGTCATCAAAACACCTTTAGTGATCTGGTTTATTCAGTTTACGCAAATGTCTCGTACGCACACAGCGAGATCATTTTTATGGACGAAACGCCACCGGCCGAAACCTATATGGCACAAACAGGGCATCCACTAGGGTCGGGTCTTTATTACCAGTCTGACGGGATTTTCAACACCCAGGAAGAGCTTAACAGTTACCCGTACAGTACCGGTACCCAGGTAGGGGATATCAAGATTGTTGACAAGAATGACGACGGTGTAATAAACGGAGATGACCGGTACATGAGTAAAAATTCTCCAATTCCCGAATATGTCTTTGGTCTGACCACAAATCTCCAATACAAAGGATTTGACCTGACCTTGTTTTTCGAGGGACAAACCAAAGCTTATTCCTATGAGGGTATATTTGAAGAGATTGGTGAACAGGATCTTGACAATAATTGTGTTTTCCGGGCTGAGAACCGCTGGACCGTGGACAACCAGGAGGGAGCTACCATGCCCCGGGCGGATAGTTATGAACCTGGAACTACGGACTTCTTCCTGTACGATGCGACCTTTTTCAGGCTTAAAAACGCTGAATTGGGCTACAGCCTGGGTAACAATCTATCCAAAAAAATAGGTCTTAATGACGTCCGCATATTTGTAAGTGGCACCAACTTATTGACCTGGGCGAAAGAAATTACGTGGAGAGATCCGGAAATTGGGGGCAGGTTTGATGTGTATCCGCCCCTGCGGATTGTTAATTTTGGTGTTAATGTCAAATTTTAAAATGCTTGAATATGAAAACTTTAAAAAGAATAATACCTATATTACTCATACTGTTCTTTTTTTCTTGCCAGCAAGATATTCTGGATATTTCACCACAGGATCGGATTGCTGAAAGTGCCGTATGGACCGACGTAAACCTAATACATGCGTATCATACTGAACTCTACAACGCTATACCTCATGGTTTTTACATCCACATGTTATCAAAATTTACGGATGAAGCTTATAACAGCACGCCATGTTGCTGCGCCAACGATTTTAAACTAAACACCTACTCACCTGATAACATTGCCGGTTATGGTGGCACAGGTGATAACTGGTGTAGTAATTTCCTTTATTACTGGGACTTGGGGTACTATTATCTTCGCAAGATCAATGTTTTTCTGGAAAAGATGCAGGAAACAGATGTTGTATTGGAAGATAAAGACCAGATGGTTGCAGAAGCCAAGTTTCTGAGGGCGTACATCTATTTCTTACTCATCGAAAGGTTCGGTGGCGTCCCCATTGTCGATCAGGTTTATGAACTCGGTGATGAAGCGCAATTAACGCGGAATACATTTGATGAATGTGTGGCATTCATTGAACAAGATATTAGCGACGCCATACCAGACCTGCCGGATCGGTATCTATCGACTGATGCAGATTACGGAAGGGCTACAGCGGATGCGTGCCGGGCTCTGCTCTCCCGGATGTACCTGTATGCCGCTTCGCCTCTGTTCAATCCATCCAACGACCAGACAAAATGGCAAAAGGCCGCTGATGCCGCCGAAGACCTGTTAGGACAAGGCTACTCGCTGTATCCCGACTACCAGGCACTTTTTGAAATGTCACATGGAGATGCCCAGGACGAAGTGATTTTTTCCAAGGGTTTTACCTCCTCCACCTATCACAGTGCACCCTCGCATAATTTTAACCGTCGTTATGAGGGCTACGGCGGATGGTGGGGTAGTAACGGGCCTTCCCAGAACCTGGTAGATGATTACGACATGATCACTGGAGAACCACCATTCCTGGAGAATGGAACGATTAATCCTGCCTCAGGCTATGATCCACAACACCCTTATGAGAACCGTGATCCCCGGTTCGATGCGACCATTCTTCATGACGATGTCTGGTTCCGGGGAGATCATTTTGAGATGTGGATCGCAGAAGATGGTTCATCATGGGGGTATGATTCATATAAGAATACGGGTGACAATCCCCGGACCAACACTGTGCTCAAAAAGTTCATGCCTTCAGATGGTCCCTTTAACTGGCAAGTGCATTTCACAATCCAATGGCCGTATTTCCGATTGGCTGAGATATACCTGAACTATGCGGAAGCGAAGTTTGAGCTGGGAGATGAAGCAACGGCGAGAGAATATGTAAATAAAGTAAGAAGCAGAGCGAGCGTGAACATGCCCGACATTCCTGCAACGGTTACCGGGGAAGACCTGAGAAGAAGGATTTATAACGAACGGAGGATTGAACTGGCATTTGAAGACCACCGGTTTTTTGACGTCAGGCGATGGAAAATAGCCGTTCAGGTTGAGAATACTAAGATCAGATGCTTAGATATTTACAAGGATCTGACAACCGGCGTAAAAAGGTATGAAAATGTAGTGTTGCTGGACAAATCGGGAACATTTCAAGAATATATGAGCCTTCTTCCCATTGCAGAGGATGAGCTTCGAAACATGCCTAGTTTGACGCAAACACCTGGATGGTAGCTAATATCCAGCAATTTCGTCAAGCTTAAACTTATTGCTGAGAAGAAATAAAGTTATCTGGCCAGACCTGGTTATGAGCCTGAAACGGAAGGCAAGAACCGGGCTGGCCAGTTTAAAATGTGGAAAAGATATTCTTCTATGTAGTAACAGGACCGATTCGCTCAGCCGGTTCAATTATAGCAAGACCTTTCAGGTGACAATTCCGTAATATTAGGTTGGGTTAGGTTGGTTTTAAGGAGGCTTGTTATCCTGCCAGAAAATTCTCTGGCAGGATACTGCTTCTTAGTACTAATATCAGCAGTTAAAAGAACACAATATTAAATAGTTATACATAACTTTAAATCAAGAACCAAAACCTATACTTTATGAAAAAAACTACAACCTTAATAAACACTCTGTTTGTTGTGTTAATAGCAATTGTAATCCTGCTGGCATCTTGCTCAGTATCCACTCAAAAACCTCCGGAGGCAAAAAATATGGTCCTCTGGTATAATAAACCTGCCGAAAATGTTTGGCTTGATGGTCTGTTTATCGGGAATGGATATATGGGCGCCAATGTCTTTGGAAGAGTAGAAAATGAGAGGATAGCTTTAAATGAATCCACTTTCTGGTCGGGAAGACCTCATGATTATAATGATCCTGACGCATACAATCATTTCGAAAAGATAAAGGAACTTGTCTTTGCAGATAAATTCAAGGAGGCAGAGGAAATGGTAAATGAGCACTTCTACGGAATACCTGTGGCACAACAAGCCTATCAGCCTCTTGGAGATCTTCTCCTGAACTTTAATGTAACCGGTGATTCCATAAAGGACTACTATCGTGAGTTGGATATGGAAACGGGAGTAGTTAAAGTTAGTTACATGGATGGTGACGTGAAGATGACCCGCGAGGTATTTATATCGTACCCCGACCATGTGATGGTCATGAAAGTAGCGGCTGACAAACCAGGCAGTATATCTGTTGAAGCAAAGCTGAAAAGTCCTTTTACCGAAGAAACAACAGCACAAAATGACAGACTCATTTTAAACGGAACATGGAAATATGTTCCCGAAACAGAAAGCTGGCTAATTGCTAAGGTCGAGGGTCCAGGAATGGATTTTCAGACATCATTGGTTGCCAGACCGGAGAGAGGCACTATACAGTCAACCGATTCAAGCCTGGTTATAACCAATGCCAATTCAGTGACATTCATCCTCACTGCTGCTACAAGCTTTATAAACTACCTGGATATTAGCGGAGATCCTGCTGTCAGGTGTGAAAAAATCCTGGCGGATGCAAAGGGTAAGGATTTCAATACATTAAAGAATACCCATCTGAATGATTTCACCGGCCTGATGAGCCGGGTACATCTTAAAATAGGTGATCCGGCGATGAACGAAAGATCCACAGATGAAAGGGTGGCTGATATTAAAAAAGGTCTCCCGGATCCGGATCTCCTGGCCAAAATATTTCAGTTCGGCCGTTATATCCTGGCTTCAAGCAGCAGGTCAGGCAGTGAACCGGCTAATCTGCAGGCACGATGGAACCAGGATTTGCTTCCAAACTGGGGAAGTAAATACACGATAAATATCAATACAGAGATGAACTACTGGCCGGCTGAGGTAACAAACTTGTCCGAGTGCACCTCCCCCCTATTCAATATGATTAAAGATCTGGCCGAAAACGGGGCTAAAACTGCAAAAGTTTATTACAACGCAGGTGGCTGGGTAGCACATCATAATACTGACCTGTGGAGGGGCACTGCACCTGTTGATGCTGCAAGGTATGGGATGTGGCCGGTTGGCGGTACCTGGCTCTGCCGGCATATCTGGGAACATTATCTTTATACCGGGGATGTCGAATTCCTGAGAGAATACTATCCAATAATGAAGGGATCAGCTCAGTTTCTGATGGATATCATGACAATAGAACCCAAACATAATTGGCTGGTTATTCCGTTCTCAATGTCGCCTGAACAGGGATATTTTGTCAGGGAGGGTGCAAAAGAAGTATTCTTGTCATCAGGTACCACAATGAATATCGGTATGGTAAAGGATCTTTTCCCACATTGTATTGAGGCAGGTAAGATATTGAACATAGATGAGGAATTTGGTGCTAAACTTGCTGAAGCTCTGGAAAAAATACCTCCCTACCAGATAGGGAAAGACAGCCTTCTTCAGGTATGGATCGAAGACTGGATAAGAGGCAATGAGGGGCATAATATGTCTGCAAACTTCGGCTTTTTCCCCGGTAATTCCATAACTTTACGGGGAAATCCCGAAATAGCTGAAGCAATTCAGAAATGGCTTGAACCCCGCCGCGTAGGAAGCGGATGGACCAGCGCCTGGGATATATGCGACTGGGCAAGACTTGAAAATGGGGTAAAGACCGATACCGTGATAAAGCAATTCTTTCTTGCACGGACAGGCAGAGGAGGAATCGGAAATAATTTTCATAACACAGGGAGTAACCAGTCGGATGCCAACTTCGGATATACGGCGGGCATTGCTGAATGCCTGCTACAAAGCCATGCAGGAGAAATATCTTTACTGCCGGCTTTACCTGTAAGCTGGAAAAAAGGATCTGTGACCGGGCTTAGGGCAAGAGGCGGATTCGAAGTCAATATAAACTGGGAAAACGGTAAACTAACAGCTTGTGAAATAAAATCAATTCTGGGGAATCCTTGCGTTGTACGTTACGATGGAAAAACTAAAACTTATGATATACCGGCAGGTAGTTCAATTAAAATTGCTGGAGAACTTTAAACCAGCCTTGGTTTTTACTCTTAATTCAGAATCTTTCTAAAATCTTAACTGATGAAAAAAGCATTTATATTTCTGAAAAAATTAGTCTTTATTGCTCTAATGGCTACTTTAATACTTCAAACATCTTGTTCAAATTCCTCGCAAAAACCACCAGAGGCAAAAAGCATGGTTGTTTGGTATAATAAACCTGCCGCTGATGTCTGGCTCGATGGTTTATTCATCGGGAATGGTTACATGGGGGCCAATGTCTTTGGAAGAGTAGAGAATGAGAGGATTGCTTTAAATGAATCTACATTCTGGTCGGGGAGACCTCATGATTATAACGATTATGATGCTTACAAATACTTTGACAAGATAAAGGACCTTGTTTGGTCGGAACACTACCGTGAGGCTGAAAAAATGGTTAATGAACATTTCTATGGAAAACCTTCGGCACAGCAGTCATATCAGCCTCTTGGAGATCTTCTCCTGAACTTTAAGGTTACCGGTGATTCCATAAAGGACTACTATCGTGAGTTGGATATGGGAACAGGAGTAGTCAAAGTTAATTATTCTGACGGTGACGTGAAGATGACCCGCGAGGTATTTATGTCCTATCCCGATCGCGTTATGGTAATGAAAGTATCTGCAAACAAACCTGGTCGGGTATCAGTTGAGGCAAAATTATCCAGCCCATTTATCGAGGAAACAACATCAAAGCCCGACAGGTTAAATATAAAGGGTACATGGGAATATCTTTCCGACAGCATAAGCTGGCTTATAGCCAAGGTTGACGGAAAGGGAATGAATTTTCAGACCTCATTGGTTGCCAGTCCGGAAAAAGGCACTATGCATGCAACCGATTCAAGCCTTGTTATTACCAATGCCAATTCAGTGACATTTATCCTGACAGCTGCTACAAGCTTTGTAAACTATATGGATATAAGCGGAGACCCCGCAGCCACATGTGAAAAAATTCTGGCAGGAGTTAATGGTAGAAGTTTTAAAACGCTTAAGAATACCCACATAAGTGATTTCAGCAACCTTATGGGCCGGGTAGACTTAAAAATAGGAGATCCGATGATGAATGTAAGGCCAACTGACGAGAGGCTTGCCGATCTGAAAAAAGGTATCCAGGATCTGGAATTATGGTCCAAGATTTACCAGTTTGGCCGTTACCTTCTGGTTTCAAGCAGCAGGCTCGGAGGCCAGCCGGCTAATCTGCAGGGAATATGGGATGAGGAGGTTCTGCCAAACTGGGGGAGTAAGTATACCTTGAACATTAATTACGAAATGAATTATTGGCCTGCTGAGGTTACCAATCTGCCGGAATGCCATATGCCGATGTTTACTATGCTGAAGGAACTCGCTGAAAGTGGTGAGAAAACTGCAAAGGCTTATTATAATGCCGGAGGATGGGTGGTACATCATAATACGGATATCTGGCGTGGTACTGCTCCTGTCGATTCAGTACGATGGGGATTTTGGCCGGGTGGAGGTTTATGGCTTTGCCAACATATATGGGAACATTATATTTTTACCGGAGATAAGGATTTTCTGAAAGAATACTATCCGATTATAAAAGGGGCCGCACAGTTCGTGATGGATGTCATGGTTCCTGAACCTGAACATAGCTGGCTGGTCATTCCTTTCTCAATATCACCTGAAGAGAGAGCTATAGCCCCAAATGGAGAAATAGCAGGTTTATCCATGTCACCGACAATTAACATAGCATTGATCAAAGATCTTTTCCCGCATGTCATCGAGGCAGAAAAGATATTAAACATTGATCAGGATTTCAGCGCTCAACTTGCTGATGCCCTCACCAGGATACCTCCATACCAATTAGATAGTGCCGGTAATATTAAGACCTGGCTTGAAGACTGGAGAGGACTTGGTGGTCACAATACCTCTCCTGTATGGGGATGGTTCCCGGGAAACTCAATTACATTGCGTGGTGATCCCGAACTGGCTGTTGCTATTGAGAAATGGGTTGAACCACGCCGTGTCTCTGCCGACTGGGGCAGTGTCTGGACTATTTGCGACTGGGCCAGGCTTGAAAATGGAGTAATGACTGATACCTGCATCCGGAGAATCTTCCGTACCCCGACACCAGGAACAGGTGGTTTTCCCACACCAGGTGGAAATACTGCCCCCAGAGGAGCAAATGCAAGACCTCCTGGAAATGCTGCACCCGGAGCTAATGTAAGACCCGGTGGAAATGCAACACAAGGAGCAAACGCAGCGCCCCCACGGCAATTTATAATGATGAGGTCGGGAATTGCAAATAATCTTCATAATATAACTTCTAACCAATCGGATGCTAGTTACGGAATTACTGCGGCTATTACTGAATGCTTGTTGCAAAGCCATGCCGGTGAAATCTCTTTACTGCCGGCTTTACCGGTAAGCTGGAAGAACGGATCAATTAAAGGATTGAAAGCCAGAGGAGGATTTGAGGTAGATATTAATTGGGAAAACGGGAAACTGGTAACATGCGAGATTAAATCAATTCTGGGAAATCCGTGTGTCGTTCGCTATGGTGAAAAGACTAAAACTTATGACATCGAGGCAGGAGATTCAATTCAAATTACAGGAGAACTGCAATAAAAACAGTTAAACAGGAAAGTGCCTTCAAAAAGCACCCATATAACTTTATTTTCAAAACGGGCATATTGAATAATAAATATTGGCAAAATAAGATTTTATATTGTCAATCGTCAGCCAAATGTTTACCAGCTAACCTAAATTTTTTGCAAATCCGGTTTCCCCCGCTGAATTTATTTTGGATATCTTTTTACTTTTGGTTAATCCTATAAACTAACCACCTCATAAGATTTTCCAGCTTCTGCATTAAATTCTAATACAATTAATTCAGGACTGTAAGTTTTTATTTCTTTTCCGTCAGAGAGTATCTTTGCACTGGTTTTTGTTCGAATTCTACATTTGTTGTTGAACTTAGAATCTATAAATGCATTGGTTAACTTACCGCCATGCCAGAAGATAGTCACATTGTAGCCGTCCCTTGCGACTAGTCCCTCGATACCACCATCTTTCCATTCATCCGGCAAAGCTGGCAAAAGTGATATTTCGGAAGAATGGCTTTGCATTAACATCTCTGTAATACCGGCAGTCACTCCCTGGATTGCCTGATTTCCCTCAAAGGAAGGAGTAATTCGGCTATCTTCTTCCCTTGGATGAAGACTCACATCTGTCAACATTTTTATTAGGATATTATATGCTAACTGCGGCTCTTCCAACCTTGCATGAAGGTTTATTTTCCATGCACCGGACCAACCGAGATTAATGTCCCCTCTTCTATCAAGTACTACATTAACTGCTTTTGCCAATTCCGGCGTTTTGCGTATTGTAATATCATCATCCGGATATACTGCAAAAAGATGTGATAAGTGCCGATGTGTAGGTTCTGACTCTTTAAAGTCATACAACCATTCCTGCAATTGTCCAAAGCGTCCAATCTGATGCGGAGGCAACTTCACCAAATCAGCTTCAAGTTTTTGTCGCATTTCACTATCCCTGCTCAGTACTTTGCATGCTGTGATACAATTACGAAATAGATTGCGGATTAGTTGATTGTCCATCGAGGTCCCCATTGAAACAGAACAAACTTCTCCTTTATCAGTAAGAAAGCTATTTTCAGGGGTAGTTGACGGACATGTCACAAGCCATCCTGTTTCAGGATCTGTCATCAGAAAATCGAGAAAAAAATCGGTGGCCCCTTTTAGTAACGGATATATCCTTTTAAGATATGACGTATCGCGACTATATTCATAATGATCGAATAATTGTTGCATAAGCCATGCTCCGCCCATAGGCCATGTTGCATATTGCGGATTCCCATCTGTTGGCGCCGTATTGAACCATATATCTGTCCCATGATGAGCTGTCCAACCCCGGCAACCATATAACTCTTTAGCTGTCCGAGCCCCGGCTTTAGATAAATTCTCCACAAATAAAAGCAACGACTCATTGATATTCGGAAGGTTTGTGCTTTCAACAGGCCAGTAGCATTCTTCAATATTAATGTTTAATGTCCATCTGCCTCTCCAACGTCCTTCCATATCATCCAGCCATATGTTATGGTTATTAAAAGCAAGTGTATTTTCCCTGGCCCCTGCAAGCAAAAGATATCTGCCATATTGAAAGTATTGTGATATATACAGCGGATCGTTTTCTCCTGCTCTTAACTTATCCATCCTTTCTGTTGTATTTAACATTGAATTTTCATTTTTACCTAAATCAATTTTACAGGAATGGAATAAGGGGAAATAGTCTTTTATGTGTCGTTCTTTAAGTTGGGTAAAAGTGTATTGTGATGCTTTTGAAATATATTCATTACATTTTTCCTTTTCATTTTCTGAAATATCATTCCAGTTTTTCCAATTCGTGGCTCCTGCTAAAATTAAAGTAACTGCATTGGCATTTTTAACCATAATTTTATTACCATCCTCACCTGATCCTTTTATTAATCTTCCCCCTTCCTGAATAATTTTTAATCTCGACTGCCATTCCATTTGTGCAGGCAATATTCGTAAGTTATTTGGGTTTGTGGTATTCTCAATGGTAGTACCCTCCATCACGATAACATTGTTTTCCAAATGAATTGCTGCTGACGACTGGAAGCTTGTTAACCATGCGTTAATATCAATTGCACCTTTCTTACTGGCTGTTAACCTCATTACAATCACCTGATCCGGATAGCTGGCAAAAACTTCCCTTTTATAATTCACACCTCCCAGTTGATATGAAACAGTAACCAAAGCACTGTCCATACTTAATTTTCTGATATACTTTTCCACTTTGTCCTGGTCATGTCCGGGGAATTGAACATTTAACCGCCCCATTGGCTGGTAATATTGTACACTCATTGGGTCGCTGGAAAGTTTTTCTGCTTCGTTATTAGCAGCTACCCATTCTTTTTCCAAAATGTTATTTCTAATTTTCCTGACGATTTCAGGGCCATCCGGATTATTTGGATTATAAGGTCCCCCGGTCCACAATGTTTCATCATTAAAAGGGATAACTTCATCCGAAGTCTTACCCAATACCATTCCTGCTAATCGTCCTGTCCCAATGGGGAGTCCTTCCCAGTATTTTGTTGCAGGTTTGTTATACCACCAGCACATTTCATCTTGTATAACCTCTTCATATTTGTTTTGGGAATGGAGGGACTGGAAAACTAAATTAAAACAGACCAGAACAATAATTCTTATTCGCATTGTATCGTATTTTTATTAATCCAAATAATATTCCGAAAAGATATTTTAAAGTTCAACATTTTTGAATAATATTCACACCTGTAAATACCTATTTAATACTTTAAGTATTATGTTTTACAGCAATTATGAATAATACCCCTGGGAATTAATCTGATAATCCGGGAGAAAATGGATAAATTTGTCTTCATGAGCTGTTGGTTTTGTGAGAATAATAAACTTAACTGAAATTGCTAAGTTTTCCAACCGCTCATTTTTTTCAATGTTACATATTTTGGACAGGCCTGATTTTTAGTACAATATAATATAAAATGAAACGAAGAAAATTTTTAACAACAACAGGTGTCTCTCTCTTAGGATTAGGAGGCATCGGAGGACAGATCACTCAATCCCCTGAGATAGTCAGAAAAAAAAGATCGAATACGATTAAAACAACTGTACTGGTTGTGGGAGGCGGACCTGCAGGGATAGGAGCGGCAGTTGGTGCTGCAAAAGCAGGAGTCAAGACGTTACTGATTGAGAATTATGGATTTTTCGGTGGAGTTGCTTCATGGAGTGTCGGGATGTGTCTCAACCAGATGAGGCCTGATGAAAAGCCCCGCGGTTTCGTTCATGAATTGCTGTTGAAGAAGCTTCAGAATTATGGAGAGCAGGCAGTCAGGATTAGTACTCACCAGTTTTTCGTTAATGTAGAATATCTGAAAGTAGCTATTCTGGATGCCCTGGAAGAGGTTGGTTGTAACTATCTTGTTCATACAAAAGCTGTCGATGCTATAACCCGGGGTAACAAGATCACAGGGGTATTGATCTCTACAAAATCCGGGCTTGTGGAAATTTTAGCCGACGTTATTGTGGATTGTACGGGCGATGCTGACATAGCTTATTTTGCTGGAGCTCCAACCTTGATCGAGACTGGAAATCTCTCACCTCAGACTCTGCTTTTTAATATCAGTAATGTCAAAAATTATTCTCAAAGGGACACTTCAGGGGTTTACAAAAATGCCAAATCCAAATATCCTTTGCTACCCGGGGGTCAGGGAAGCTTTATTCTGATGAAAGTATCAAATTGTCATCATTTTTATGTTAACCACTCTGGTACCAGAGATTTAGGAAATTTTGATATAACCGATCCTGTTCAATTTTCAAAAGCAGAATGTTTGAGCCGCAGACAAGTGGTACAGATGGTTGAGGCAATGAGGGAATTCGGTGAAGGGGAGATAAATGGATGTGAAATCGTCGGAGCATCCAATCAGATAGGCGTACGTGAATCGAGAAGAATAAAAGGAGAATATATCCTGACCGAAGATGATGCAATAAAAGGCAGCCGTTTTGATGATGTGATTGCCTGGCGAAGCGGGTGGCTGGATATTGGTTACGTGAAAATCAGCCAGATGAAGATACACCAGGTCCCTTATCGGGCAATCGTACCGGAAAAAATAGATGGTCTCCTTGCGGCGGGACGCTGCATTTCGACAGACCATGCAGGATTATCTGCCGGAAAGAGCATGGGTAATTGTTTTGCAACCGGCCATGCTGCTGGTGTTGCTGCAGCTCTTTCATATAAGTTGAGGAAGATTCCCAGGGAGCTGGAGGTAAAGAAAATCCAGGAAGTACTTAAAAACGACGGAGTTGACCTCTCAAGGGGCGGTGAAGACCAGGACAGCAGGATAGCAATGTAAATTGACCTGAACAGACCGACAAAATTAATTCATCAATTATATAATGTACAAGTAAGAGATTTTATTCACTTATTCTGAATATTGGTATAAAGGACAAATTGAGTTCTGAGTCACTTATATTTTGGTTAATTCCGCTGCAAATCCTCCTTTAGGTCTTATTGTTAATTTTATATTGTCAGATTGGCTAACCGTACTCACGTGTTTAATAATACCATCATCCCGATCCGGATCATCCTCTATTGCATTCATAGTGTAAGATCCCTCTTGTAAAAAGGTCAGGCGAATATCCATACTTTTACTTTCACCTCCATTTATTATACCAATGAACCATGTGTCTCCACTGCGTCGGGCAAAAGCAGCACATTTCCCAATTTCACTATCAGGGAGGACAATTGTCTCGTCCCAAGTTGATGGGATCGCCTTAATAATATCCAGGGCCGGATTTTTCAAATAATTTTCAGGGTGATCGGCGTAACAAAGAAATGGTGATGTAAACACAATTGCCTGAGCAATTTCCCGGGACCAGGTATATCCGAGGAGTTCGGACGGATTAAAAACAGTTGGAGTGTAATCAGAAAATCCCTGGACAAAGCGGTTAAATGGTACAATACAATCATGGTCAGGTGCCAGTATCCGCTTATACCTTATAATATGATACTCATGCCCTCTGACAGCTTCACGGGTTAACTCATTAGGCCATGTGCGTTCACGTCCTGTTGGTTTTACGGCTCCATGGAAATCCACCATAAGTTTATTTTTTGCAGCATCTTTTAAAGTGGCCTCGTACCAGTTTGACCATTCGTGTGTACATTTTGGGACAAAATCAATTTTGAGACCAGACACACCTGCTTTCACTGCATTTTCAAATATTCTTGTCCGGTCGGCTTCATTAGAAACTTCCCTTGAATGAAGCCAAATCCAGATATCGACTCCAACTGATTTTGCATAACTCACTACCTCTGTAAGACAATCCCATGCATTCATATTACCTTCTTGCCATCGTGGCCATCCTGCATCAATAAGGTAATACTCAAAACCTAATTGTTTTGCCCAATCAACCCATTGGTGCTGTTGGTTATATATCAGTGCAGGTGTTGACCACCAGTTCCACGCTGCACGGCCTGGTTTTATCCAG
>Ga0307420_1000241_pt1 | contig 26265 bp, 38 predicted proteins | sample SalMarWE160240MG_2_FD_202167 | JGI IMG/M metagenome (GOLD analysis project Ga0307420, IMG submission 202167) | Salt marsh sediment microbial communities from the Plum Island Ecosystem LTER, Massachusetts, United States - WE1602-40 | ecosystem: Environmental > Aquatic > Marine > Intertidal zone >... | reverse complement strand
GCCCTAAAGCCACAGAAAAGTGTACAACAAGAAAGGGCTTAACTTCTTAAAAGGCACCAACAGAGCCATCCAATACTGTGCCTATGCGTTGAACAATTCGTTCAAACCATTTATAAGTTAGTACTCTCCGATACCTTCTCAAAGAAACTGGAGAGGAGAATCACGAAACCACCAGTTTTAATTAACCCCGCCCAACCACCAGAAACCTTCTCCGCCAAGCCAAACCCAAAAACCGCCCACTCAGGAGACGAAAAACCGTCTTGAACACAAACAAAATCCTAGCCTCATCCTGCCGCCGAAAAATCTTGAAAACCCTATCACAGAAAAAAGAAACAACAATAATGAAGCTGGTGCGAACCGTTAACAGCACCTACAACGAAGTCGACCGCAACCTATGCATCCTGGAACGCGAAGGGATAGTCACTCAGCGGCACGCTGGACACAAACGCGCAATCCGCCTGAACATTGAGAACGAAAGAACTCTGGTTTTGCTCAAGCTCCTAAAAATTCGAGAAAACTCTGTTGACCTCAACCACCTCCGCAAAAGCCTAAAGGGCGTCATGGAAAACAACACCAGTGGAAAACACTGACTGTTGGCTCACGCCTTTCTCCGAAGCCGCGGTATGAACCCGGGAACGCGCCGCTTGTACTCGCGGAACGCCTCGCCGAACCTCTCCTCGTTCTCCTTATCCTCCTCCTTCGCCAGCCGCCAGTACAGCACCGCCAGCACCGGCCACAGTATAAGCGTGAAAATCGTCAGCCACTGCACGTTAAGCCCGAACGTTATCAGCAGAAACCCAACGTACTGCGGGTGCCGCACGTAACCGTACAGCCCAGATGTCACCAGCTTGCCCTGGCTTTCGCGCCGTGCCTTGTAGATTTGCCGCCACCCGAACACGATCAACAGTATGCCTATTCCAATAATCACCTTTGAAGCTGGGAACACGTACGAATTAAAGAAGCGGTAAAACGTTTCTTCCCCGAACACGCCCGTCAGCAGGAACTCCAGCGAGTAAACCTTGTCGTACCCGAACGTTCCAGCGAAAACGTACATGGTCAAAGGCACCCCGTACATCTCCGCGTACAGGGCAACCACGAAAGCCACGTAAACGCTGCTGGGCAGCCGCGTCATCTTCTTCTTCAACGGGATAAACAGGATGAACAAAGCGAGAAAAACCACGTTCACCGCGACCAGCATCCACTTTTCCGCGTCGCCGTAGCTGAACCCCGTCAAAGTGGAGTAATAAAGAAAAACCGCCACAACAACCGTAACCACGATGAACAGCGCAATCTCCTTAAATTTCCCCATGTGCCCGTGCCCCTCAAGCGCCCCAAGTTAATCCTAGCAGTTAAACAAATATAATCCTTACGGCAAACCAGCCCCGACAGCCAAAACATTTTAAGCCCACAAACCCGCATGAAACCGAAAGAGTGACACGTATGACCCCAGTTGAAGACTTTAAGAAACTCGGCAAAAACGAATACTACAAATGCCCCCTCCCCCACGTACACCCCAAGCACAAGCAGGCGTTCTTCAGGGATTTTGACGCGCACTTTCGCATATTCAGCGGCAGACAAGACCACTTGCAGGTTGCGCAGCTGCACGAGCAACTCGCTTGGGAGGCAAGGCGTGAAGCATCTGAGAAGCACAGCCTAGGCGAGGGCGAGCTACGGGATATTTCGCTGGGGGCGTGGCTGGACGCCGTGGAAAAACACACAGGCAAACCTATACAGGTCGTTAAAAAGTAAAAAGTAGGGAATAGCGGTTACTGGACCGCTTCAACCGACTGGATCTCCGGCACCTTCGCCTTAATCAAGCGTTCAACGCCTTGCTTCAGCGTCAGGGCGGACATGGGACAGCCCACGCATGAACCTCGCAGCCTGACCTTCACCACATCGCCTTCCACGGCTACGAGTTCGATGTCTCCGCCGTCCGCTTGGATCTGCGGCCGTATCTCCGCCAGGGCAGCTTGCACTTTCTTTTGGGTTTCACTCACTGTGTTTTTCACCCCGCGCTCATGTTTTGAAGTCTAACCCTTAAAGGAGGCATGGTCATAAAAGGTTTCCGTTGTTTGCCGTATTTTGCGGTGGCGCCCATTTTTGGGAAAGGTTTATGTGGGTAAAACTTAATGGGTATTTGTGGGTGAAGTATTGTGGGTAAGACGCGCATGGATGAGCGAGGCAGGATCTTGATTCCCTTGAATGAGCGTAAGCGGCTTGGCTTGAAGGCGGGAGCAGAGTTTGAGTTGGCTGAGGAGAACGGCGCTTTGGTTTTGAAGCCTGTTATCCCTGAACCCGTGCGGGTCAAGTCCAAGCGTAAATGGGGTAAGGAGGCTTTTCTGGATTCGGGAGAGGCTACGTTTGGCGAGTGACGCGGGCGGCGTGGAGAAACGTGTTTTTGACGTCAATGTTTTAGCGATTTTCCTCGTAAAGGGACATCCTGGCTACGAGTACGTTCTGCCGGTTGTGGATGAAGGCCTGAGGGGCGCTTACGTGCCGTTGGTTATGGACATTTTGCCGGTTCGAGCTTACTGGGTCATGACGCGGAGGTGGGGGCTTCCAGAAAAAGAATGCGCCGATGCCATAGGGCATTTTGTTAAGGCGTATGACAGGCCGCGTTACCCGAGTCTAAAGCGGGACGCTATCTTGGAGGGGTTCAGGTTGGCTGACGAGTTGCGGCATGACGTGTTTGACTGCATGTATCTCTCGTTGGCGTTGCAGGAAAAAGCCGCGGGAATCGTTACCACAGACACTGATTTTGAGGGGCTATGCAAGCGTACGGGCTTAGATTACCATAACCCAGTGCCGAAGGAAGTGCTGAAACGCTTCAAGGAGCAAAACGTCACGTAACCTGTCTAACTTGATTTTGAATTCATAAAACCCATATTAGCAAACGCACATATTCCGTAGCAGATAACGGTGTGAAGTGACCAATCGTGATAGCGAGTGCCTTGATTGTGGATGACGACGCGGAAGTTAGGCGCATGCTCACCTCGATTCTGGAGAATGACGGCTACTCCGTGGAAGCGGCTGACAATGGCCGCCAAGCACTTAAAACCTGCGAGAAGCTGCCTTTTGACGTGGCGCTCGTGGACATCAACCTGCCAGACGTGAAAGGCACCGAACTGCTTCATAAGCTGAAGCGGCTGCAGCCAAAAATGGTTAAAATCATCGTGACCGGGGAGCCTTCGATTGAAAACGCGGTGAAGGCGCTGTACGAGAAGGCGGACGGGTTCATAACCAAACCGTTTGACCCGCAGGAACTGCTGGATACGGTGAGGAAACTCATCAGTGAGAAGAAGAACGAGTACCTGCGGATGTTGACGGAAGCGGAGAACGCAAAGAAGAACAATCCCCTTTTAGGGTATGGCACCCCGGACCGATGGTAGCTTTATGTTTCTTGCTTCGTGATTAGGTGTCCGCCGAGCCCTGCGAGCCACATTATGGCGGGGTAAGCGATCATGCGTTCCATTCCGCCTGGGCCTAAGCCTAAGTAGAAGTTGCTGTCAAACGCCTCGGTGCTGGTTAGCGAGCCGCTTGTGATGATGCCTGCAGAGAAGAGGGCTAAGGCTGCGAGCGTCAGGGCTCCGAGTATGATGCTTATGTGGGATAGGGGTTTCGGCAGCACTTTGTATGAGGTTATGGCGGATAGCCCGGCGAAGAAGAAGGCTGCGGAGGATACGGCGCCGTGTGGGAGGGTGTAGTTTTTGGTGAAGATGCCGACGCCCATGGCGCCTATCGCCATCAACAGCAGCAGGGTGTTTACGGTTTTCAAGGTTTGGTTGTGTCTTTGAAGGTACGTTCCCGCCAGCAGCAACAGGCCTAGGAGGAAGACGGATGCGTTAAAGACTATGGCGGAGGGTCCGACGCCGAGGTCGCTTATGTAGTTGGCGGACACGCTGTAGCCCAGGTACAGTGCTTCTGCGATGATAAGGCATAGGGCGAATTGGGTGGCTGCGATGAAATAGAGTGCTCCTGCGATTTTTCCTGTTGGGTAGGGCATGTGTCAGTATCGTCTGTCTGCGAAGATAAAACTTTCCGCTTGTGTTCTGCGGCGGTTGAACGCTTATATCCCTGTGAGAGAGTATTATATTGGTGAGATTTTTGTCGAATTTTATCGTGTTTGGAAACTGGACTGAGCAGGGCATACGGAAAGTCACTGACGCGCCTAAACGGATCAAGCAAACGCGCGACATGATTGAGAAGGCGGGCGGGAAAATGCAGCTGTATTACACGGCTGGGAAATGGGATTTCGTCATGATCGTGGAAATCCCCAAAGACGAGGATTTGATGGCTGTTCTTCTGTGCATTGGCAGCATGGGCAACATCCGCACCACGACGATGAAGGCGTGGCCCGAAGCTGAAGGCGCCAAGATACTGACCGCGCCACACCCGTAAGCCGCCAGCTTGCTGCTTGCCCAGCTTCACCCTTTTTTTATTCTGATTTGTAGTCATAGTTTAGGCTTAGTGGGTTAGTTTTATAGGTTAATAGCGTTTCTTTTGTGGTTAGGGTTTCCGATGAGAGTCGTTGGTTTAGGCGGCGTTGAGGTTGTTTTGAGTGAGGAGCGATGGCGGCATATTGTTTTTCGGCATCCTGAATTGAAGGACAAGGCGAAGCTGGTGTTGAGTGCGGTTTCGGGTCCTGATGAGGCGTACTTGGACGGGACGGGCGCGGTTCACGTGTTGAAGCGGGTGGGCGGCGTTTCTGATTTTCTCGTGGTTATTTACAGCGTGGAAGGCGAGAGAGGCTATATAAGAACCGCGTACTATACAAGTTCTAGAAGAAAAGCGAGGAGGTATCGGCTGTTCAGAAAGCTAAAACTCTCCTAGATATCGACGTGAAAAGCGTGCTGGAAAAAGTGAAAGCCAAATACGGGTTGAAGCTGCCTAGGCAAGTGATAACCATAGACTACGGCGAGGACGTGGGCGACCTCTTCGTAAGGTTCAGGCACGCGGACAGGACGGAAGGCGAAGCCACAGCCGACGGCAAAGTCATCGTTCACTACGACAAGAAAGGCAGGATAGCAGCCGTAGAAATCACGGACATAACCGCCCTCTAATAGTTTTGGTGGAAGTCTTGCAAACACGAAACCGAACTAAGACTTATAGATTTTACAAGATGCTGCTGAAGCGGAGCGAGGAAGCCAAGAAAAATCCTGAAAAACTTGTGCCATTAGGGAATTAGCGTATTCTATGCCAATACTGCGGCGGACTAATGCTGCAAACCGCCACGTTCTGCTCAAACTGCGGAGCCAAAAGAAAAAACTGAGAAAGCCTGATAGACATAAAAAAACAACAGTTATGGAATTTTGGTCAGTTGGATTTAATTTTAATTTTTTTCCCCCCTCTACCTTACCCTATTCTCCCATTCTCCCCTTCCACTACCCTCTCCACTACTCTCTCTATAACTCTAAGAGACAGACACGGACAAGAATGAATAATGTCATTCTGTCTGTAGCGTGGGCTAGAAGAATTGATGGAAATGTTTCTAGAACAAGTTTTAAGTTTTGTAAATAGAAAATTATGAGCCAAGAGGAACAACCAGAAAAAAACGCTGTTAAAAAGATTAGCACCTTAAATGGGATTCTTGAAGACGTAATATGTGATGCTTCCGACCTTGTAAAAGACCTTCGCTGGAGCGTAAAGACCTATCTTCTTTTCGGGCTTGTATTAATTTGTTTTGGCATATCCGAGATTGCATACAGCGCGGAAGTCATGCAAGAGAGGTATTACATACCGTTGTTCATAGCAGGAGTCTTATTTTTCGCTGGTGTGACACAAATCTACAACTATTTCCGACTTAGCAAGAAATACGCAAGACTGCTTAGAGTCCAAGATGAGCTTGACAAAGTCTAGGAGAATGCTTGAATGGCGTCTTCTCGGAGAGCACCAGCTAGAATAGCATTGGAGCTACTGGACTGCATAGATGGGAAGAACGGAAAGGCTTCAAAATGGGATTTGATTAAGATTGTAGGGACTGAATCGCAGTTTCATTATTGGATTGAAGAGTTTCTCCTCGAAGACAAATTTGTGGAAGAGCAGGTCGAGTCTAATCATTTCTTTTACAGGAAAACTGAAGCTGGAGAGCTTCTGCAACAGCTTTTGAAAAACGGGAAAATAATGAACGCTCTATTGAGAGTCAGTGGAAAGAAACTCAGATACGAAAGGAGGTGATAGTTAAGTTGAAAGAATTTGAATGTGTGGAAGTCAAACATCACAATGATATCGGAAGGACAATTAAAGAATGGCAAAAAAATGGATGGCGTCTTCACACCTACCAAGCAACAGGGAACGTAGCCGTGGCGACAGCTTTCGTCAATCATTATTTGCTGTTTGAGAAAGGCGAGTAGAAGACGCGCCTATCAGTACTTTTGACAAGGATTAATCATAATTTATCGGAGAAAGTAAAAATCGGAAGTTAGATTTCTCATTGCGGAAGAAGTTTGCTAGGGTTTTCTTATGAATCGTCCTGTCCTAAGGTCTCTGTATCGAACTTGAGATTTGCCGTAACAGTACCAACTTCAAGTCTCCGTGTTGTAAATTTGTGAATTGGTAAATTTACCAATTGGTAAATTTCGCGAGTCTTTATATTCACGATTCTCACTCGGTTTCTTTCGATGATAACACATGAAGGAAATCCTCAAGCAGATTAAGGGTTTAGCGGCTGGCGACCTGGTCAGCGTGGAATGGTGTGACGCCAGCATCGGCAAGAGCCTAAGCAACGGCGCCAGCGGCATAGACGTGCCCGTCAAAAGCGGGGGCATCTACGTCGGCATCCTAGGCCAGAAGCGCAAGCACATAATTCTGGCGCAGAACTGCTTCCGCTACAGCGACGGCTTATACGACATTGACTACACGGCGGTGCCCGTGCCATGGATCACCGGCGCGGCTGCCGTAGCTAAGCGTCACGTCGGGGCGGAGGAGGCGAAGCACCTGCTGAACAGCTTCTTGGTGAACGAGAAAATGACCGAGGGCAAGCCAGGTTTGGGGCGTTGCCTGAGGCAGCGGAGGATGCGCAACCATTGACCGACTGGATTAAACGCGCGTTGACTCGGCGGACCACGAACAAGACCGTGACGCAAGTGGAGGCGGAACCCAGCGACCGACTGGTCTTAGGCGTAAAATTCGCCATAGCCTTCACCTTCAGCCTCACCGCGCTGGAAATCGCGCATCTGGCGTTACTACGTACATGGAACAGCGAAGTGTTTGCGGCTATTACGGGACTGGCAGGCACCATAACGGGAATACTGATTTCACAAAAAACGTAGGGGGGAGAGGTCGCTATTGGTGAAAATTTCGCGCAATAGTATGTTGAAAAACAGAGTTCAAAAGCTGCGGGCAGAAGTCAGAGTTGACACACAGAAACTTCGCAATCAAGCCATAGAAAACCTGCAAGAACTTTTCACCTTAGCAAAAGACCAAGCCCAGAACCTAAACATCAAACTAAAACAAAGACAATCATGGGCGCGAGTCGCAGCCTACATCTGCCAGGTCATAAACACCATCACCGCCCATTTTGACGAACGCCAAATAGACATAGACTTAAACAAACTGGAGGAGTTGATAAACGAAACCGCAACAAAAACGCAAGCTCAAAAATCTTGAACAGCAACTCCTCACCAACCAAACCCCCGAAGTTCCAGCAGACCCCCTTCAATTCTGCACCGAAACCTTAGGCTTCAACCCAACCACCTACCAAACCGAGCTTATTCGCCAGTTCCAAAACAGCCAGTTCATAGCCGCAAGATGGGCAAGGCAAACAGGAAAAAGCCACACCATACGCGCCCTGCTCCTTCACTATGCGCTAACAAATCCCAACACAAACATCGGCGTAGTCGGACCAAGCTGGAGACAAACCAAACTCATAATCAAACACATAAACAGCTTCCTCACCAAACTCCCCAAAACCGCCTACAAGAAGCCCCAGAAAACCTCGGTAGCCCTCACCAACGGCAGCACCATCGAAGCGTACCCAAACAACCCCGAAACCATACGCGGACCAAAACTCCACATCGTTTACGCTGATGAATTCAACTTCATCCCAAACGACGAAGAACTCTACGACGCCATGCTCTTCACGCTTGGAACCACAAACGGCAAATTCATCTGCACCAGCACGCCGTGGCACACGGACAGCATCTTCTACAAAATCTTCCACAACCCCATATACGCTGATTACGCCAAAACGCACGTGACATGGCAGCAAGCACTAGAACCTGAAGGGCCTTTGAAGCAGCAGATTCTCAACCGCATAAAACGCCAGCTCGAAGGCGACCCCTGCCGATGGAAACGCGAAATGGAAGCCGAATGGGCAGAAAACGAAAACGTCTGGCTCCCCCAAGCCCTAATCACCGACTGCATCGACCACACTCTGGAATACGCCTCTTTCAACGAAACGCAGGGAGGTGATTTCTATGCAGGATTAGACCTGGGCAAACACCAGGACCACAGCGTTCTCGCAATAGTAAAGGCAGAAAACAACATCCTCAAGCTAAAGCACATGCACCGCTTCCCCCTCGGCACGCCCTACGCCAGCGTCATCGGCTACGCCAAAACCCTAAACGACCGATGGCAAAAAATCCACAAAATCCTCACCGACAGCAGCGGAGTCGGCGACTACATAACCGAAGACATGACCAACACCGGCTTACCGAACACGGAAGGCGCCAAGTTCACGCAGCAAACAAAACAAGAAATGGCACAACACCTCAAACAAGCAATGACCGAAAAACGCCTCAAAATCCCCTACGACAGCCAACTAATCGCGGAACTCAACACGGAACGCTACGAACTCACCAAAGACGGAAAAACCCGCTTCAACCACCCACCAGGCACACACGACGACCGCTTCTGGGCGCTTGCCTTAGCCGTTTACGCCACACGAACCCAACAAACGCCAAAACTCTGGATAATCCCCAAACGCCACACACAAAACCCACAAAGAGGCACCACAACATGACCCGCCGCAAACCAGACCACTTCCGCATCCACAAACTCAAACGCACCTACAACCACAAAACCGACACGTTCACCATAAACATAAGCTACCAAACCGCCATCAACACGCAGACCCCACGCACACGAGCAGTCGCAGAAGCATTCGGACTCGGCACAGACCCAGCAGAACGCTTCACACTCTACGACAACCTAAAAATCCGCATACGCCCCACAGACATCATCCTCATCACAGGCGACAGCGGCTCAGGAAAAAGCGTCCTCCTCAAAGCCCTCAAACAAGATTTAGGCACACAAGCCCAAGACGCCAACGACCTAAACATAAACCCAAACACCCCAATCATCGAAACAGTCGGCAAAAACACCACCCAAGCCCTCGAACTCCTCAGCAAAGTCGGCCTAAACGACGCCTTCCTCTTCCTCCGCACATACCAGCAACTCAGCGACGGACAAAAACACCGCTACCGCATCGCACGCCTCACAGAAACACCAGCCCAATTCTGGCTCCTCGACGAATTCACCAGCACACTCGACCGCGACACCGCCAAAATCGTCGCCTACAACCTCCAAAAACACGCCCGCAAACACGGAAAAGCCGTCATCACCGCAACCACCCACACCGACCTCCTCAAGGATTTAGCGCCAAACGTGCACCTGCATAAGCAGTACGGAAAACAAATCACCCTAAACTACCACCCACACGCACAAACCCACACCTGCACCCTCACACAACAAACCCACACAACACAAGGAAACTACCAACACTACAAACAACTCAGCCCATTCCACTACCGCACCAAACGCACCCCACCCCCACGAAAAATCTTCACCCTCAAACGCAAAAACCAAACCATCGGCACCATCATCTACAGCTACCCACCACCCATCTGCTTCGGCCGCCACAAAACCTGGAAAGGCACACTACACCAACTCCAACAAGAAATCACCACCATCAGCCGCGTAATAATCCACCCGAAATACCGAAGCATAGGATTAGGCACAAAACTCGTAGCCGAAACACTCACCCAAGCCGGAACACCCTGCATAGAAACATACGCCGTCATGGCACGATACAACCCCTTCTTCGAAAAAGCAGGCATGCAACGCATCGCCGAAAGCAAACCCAACCCCCACGTCACCAAAGCCCTACAACAACTAGAAACACTAGGCATAGACACCGCACTACTAGCCGGAACCCAATACACCGAACACATCATCACAAAAATCGGACACACAAACATCCTAAAAATCCTAGAAGAACTCTCCAAACACGACGGAGCAGTGCGACGCCGCTTGGCAGGAATACACAACGTTTACCCGAAGCACGAGGAGTTCACGGCAAAAGCAGCCACCCTTGACACACAAGGTTTGGCGAAAGCGCTTAAACAACTAAGTTTCCTGGCACAGTCTAAAGTTTACCTATTCTGGAGAAAAAACGCAGAACGCTGCTAAGCGCTTGCACGCGGTTCAACAGCCCGCTTCCTGCGTCCATACACGTACTCAACAAACGCCACAAACAGCGAGGAAGAACCTGTGCCAATTATTACCAAGGTTGCCGGATCAAACATTCCACTACCATCCTGAATATTTGCGGCACCCAAAGTCAAACGCAATATATAAAGTGATTTGAACGAAACGCGTGTTTTTGAGAATTCGCATACATGCACACACGTCACACTTGTTGTTGTCTAAGCGCAGTCACATATTCTCATATGCAGCGGATGCGAAACACTAGCATAAGCAATTACTTTTGATTTAGGAGGTGATTGAATGTTATTTGAAGCAACCCACACTCATCCCGCCGCTATGTGCCCTCTGCTCAAAGCCGAAGGAAAAGAAATGCTTAAGAAACTATTTTCCGCCGAAAACATAAAGAAAGCAGGAGTCGAAATAAAGGCGGCGTACCTTAGCTGCCCAAAAGATTCAGCGGCAGACCACAAAGGCTTCTTCACCATGGAAGCGGATAACGCAGCAGCCATAAAGGATTACTTCGGCGCAATGTCCGTTGAAGTGAGACCTGTTCAGCCATTAAGCGAAATTGCCAAAATGCTGTAGACGCTCATGTCTGCAACTTTTTTTACCTAAATGTCTTTTTCCTTTTTTAGAATAGCTAAAACGGCGTCATATCATTCTTTTCCCATGAAAAACCCACACAGCTTTCAAAGGACGTAACATTTAACTCCTCGAAGATGTGCCGCAGCTCATCAATAACCTTTCCTTCTTCACCCTTATCACAAAAGACGATCAACACAAGGTTATGCGCTCCATAAGTTCGCCACAGCATCTTAACGTTTGCAAGTTTTATGAGCGTCGCAACAGCTCTTTCCTCATTTTTAGGTTCAACGTTTATCCCGAAGTTAATGACAACACGCCTAAGTTTCTCAAAATCTAAAGCAATGCGTATCTGACGTGTAATAACTTTCTCTTTTTCGAGATTCACCACTCGTCTATAAACTGTACTGCGTGTAACACCGCATCTTTGAGCCAACTCCTCATATGAGCCTATGCCTTTCGCCATCTCCTGAATTATTTTCATGTTCAACTCATCTAAACCCTGAAAAAAATCCACCTCCGCGTATAAAATTATGCACGAACATTGATTAATTGTTTGTGTTTGTTGCGTCAGCTAACTATAAGTTGGATAGTGTTGTTGGCATTTCAATTCATAGGGGCAACTCTATTGAGTATCCTTAAACGTATCTCATTTGAAGAAATCCTGAACGCTGCTGAAACGGTGTGGGTAAATCGAACGACTGCTAAGAAGGTGGCTCAGGCAGCTTTCGAAATAATTACCAAAACTTCCAAAAACAAAGTTACCTTTTTTAATGGGCGATCATCTAAAAGCATCCTCGGCGGCCTGTTCTACCTTTTAGGATTCAGGTATAGCAACGTGAAAACTCAGAAAAAGATTGCGGCACAATTAGGCACAACCGACGTTACCGTAAGAGTTTCTTACCGTAAATGGCTAGAGGAGTTCCCCGATTTATTTCCGGATGTAATCGGCAAACTTGAAGAAAGTGGGCAATACTTTTCCTCAAACGACGACACACAAGGCCACTTCAAAACGAGGGCACATTTCGAGCATTAAAAACATGGATGATTTAAATAAACTTCTGTTGAAGACGATTAACTAAATCGCCTGCTATTGTTTAGGCGACAAAAGTACCCGGCTCATCTTCAATTATTTGGACAAAAGAGGCATCCCTGAAAAATGCATCCCGAAAAAACTGAATGTTTTCACTATGGAACTTGAGAACTTTATTGGAGCTGAAGACAGAACAGGTTTGGGACCAGCGCAAATGCTTGAAAAGGCAGTTGCCGCAGTGTTCTGCATGAAATTAAAAATCAACTGTCAGGTGGATAGTTCTCAGAGTTTTCCTAATCAAATTCGGAAAATTAAAGAAGAGTACCTTAATCGGCTTCCTTAAAAAACACGTGCTGAGTGGCGCGATTTTCTCACCTTACAAGTAGTCATTACTAGGCGGTGCAAAGTTTTTTCTATCACCTAGTCACAACCAGCTGATTCGGCTAACTTAAAAGGCTCATGCACAAATAGCATTATCCGTGGTTAAAACTTGACACGCGAGTTCATACTTTTCTCACGTTCCGGAAAAACCGCTCCAGTCTTCAGCAGCCTCCACGACGCAGGCCGCCTCGACATCGTTCACGAATGCATCGTTGCAAGCCTCTTCCTTTCGCATGGCTTACGCAAAAACGTCGTCTTCCACGCCATCCTAAACGGACCACCCAATCCGCCCCTTCACATTCAAATCAACGGCGCCAGCCTTTACGATGTGCGCACAGACATGGATACTTGGCAACAAATCCTCAAAAAGGTAGTTGCTGGCAAAACTCATCCGGGAATAACCACAAGCAAAACAGGCTTCGAAGCGCTTTTGAAGGTGAAAGCGAAAACCGCTCGGATCTGGGTTCTTGAAGAAAGCGGAAAAAACGTGGCAGAAACACCGCTACCTGAAGATTCAGTGTTCGTCTTAGGCGACCATGTAGGCTTACCCAAAAAAGCCGAAGTGTTTGCGCTCAGGTACGGCGAAAAAATAAGTTTGGGCAAACAGCCTTACCTCGCCGCTTCATGCATAACCATACTGAACTATCTGCTGGACCGCCAAGTCAAATCATGCTTTTGAAGTGCTCCCAACCCCGCGCTTCAATCACGCGTTTCTCGCCGTCCACATCCAGCAGCATCTGCTTGTCTCTCGTAACCTTGCCAATAGGCAACAAGCGCCCGCCCGCTGCCTCCACCGCCGTTTCTGCAGCAGCCCAGCGCTTAGGCTTAACGGTTATAACAAGCTCATATTCTTCCCCGCCGTAAAGAGCCAGCTCCAACGGGTCAAGCCCATTAAACTCAGCGAAACATCGAACCTCATCCGCCACGGGCACGCTGTTAACCACAAACCCCACCCCGCTCATCCGCGCAAGCTCGTACAAGCTCCACGCTAACCCGTCACTGGAATCCATTGACGCTGAAACCGCACCTGAACCACAAAGCGCCAAACCCTCCTGTAGCCTAGCTTTCGGCATGCAAACGGAACGTAAAAGCACCTCACGCAAATCCTTTGAAGCAGCGTAACCATCCAAGAGCAGCCTCAAACCTGCAGCCGTCTTGCCGAAAAAACCGGTGACAGCCACAATTTCCCCCGGCTTGGCGCCGTTGCGCAGCATAAGCGTTTTGCGTTTTGCGGTTCCGAAAAGCGATATCGCCATAATCAGGTCCGACGCCTCATTGGTGTCGCCTCCCACCACGTAGGCGCCGTACTCGCGTGCGCCAGCATTTAACCCTCGGGCAATCTCATCCACTTCTTTCCGCATAAGATGCCTAGGTAACCCAAGAGACACAAGAACCGCAACGGGTTCCACGCCTTTAGCTGCAAAATCGCTGATGTTCATGACTACGGCTTTACGCGCGGCTTGCCAAAGGCTCATACCTCGGGGCACATCAGTCTTGCCCACGAGCATGTCAGTCTTTAAAACAGCAAGCTGCCCTTTGCTGAGGTTCACTGCGGAAACGTCGTCCCCGAAAGGCACAGGCGAACTAGGCATGGCGGTCAATCGGCTTTGAATAAGCTTAATTATCTTGTGTTCGCCTAGGTCGCTTGAGCGACTTCTATCCGGTTTGCCCGCCCTCGCTTTTTTCAATTACCCAAACCTCCACCCAAAAAGACATCTTACACCACACGCAGTTTTAGTTTAAGACGACGGAGCCTTTTAAAATTGACGCTGAAGGCACGAACGTTCCGAACATTTAAAAATGTGCGCACAAAAATGAATTAGGCGATTGCGCGGGGTGCCTCGGTAGCTCAGCCCGGTAGAGCGGCTGCCTCGTAAGCAGCAGGCCGCGGGATCAAAGCCCGCCCGAGGCTTCTTTTGATTATTTGTAGTTATGTTGTTCAAGTGTTCAGAAATGTTTATAAAATATTAATAGTACCGATACCTCAGAGGGACACGTAAGAAGGTAGATGGCACATGCACCTTTTCCATTCGCACTCCCACGACGAAAAACTTCGATGCCCATACAAGGGGTGCGAAAAAACTTTTGAAAAACCTACCGTCCTCACAGACATCTCCACCATACCTCGAAAGTCATACTACGCATGTCCGCACTGCATGTCAAAGCTGGACATAACCACAGAAAACATGAAAATCATAGGCGTAAAACCAGCTGAATACCCAAAAGTGTTCGAGTCACCGGCAAAATGCGCACACTTCTCTGGTCTTCTGAACGCGCGACCGCATAATGCGCCTTTGCCTGAAGAGTGCCTTCTCTGCCCCAAAGTGCTTCAATGCAGCCTACGCAAATGAAACGTTTCTGGCTCATTAAAAATTGTGTAACTTTAATAGTTCTGAAGAGAGAAAGGCGAGACGCGATGGTTTTTAGTATCTTTCTACGGTCATGAGGCTGTTTCCTGAGTTGAAGATGATTTTTATGTCGTACATTCCACATGGCATGTAGGAACCCATGACGTAAACGGGTCCTGCTGAATCTTTTGGAATTATTACGCCATCAGGGGTGGAGAAGAGGAGGTCATGTGCCTCATTGTTTATGTATACTTTGGTGACGCAAACGTCGTAGTTAAACGCGTTTCCAATGTGGATTGTCATGCAGGTGCTGTTTATGGCAATGTTTTCAACGCGTAAACTGAAAAGTTGATTTGATGAGGAGGATTCTGTGAGGTCGCCCATCATTCCTGAAACAAAGTTGTAGAGAAAGATGCCTGCAACAAAGATTATTATAATCATTAACAAAACGGAAAAGACAGCGGATACGGACCTTCTGCAGCTAACTAAACTCACCCGCGTTTTTATATCCGCCTCGCCAATCGTACTATTTAATATACTACTTTGAATGTTATGAATGTTTTCTAAAGAATTCAACTATACATCTAAAATATCGTGTAACCGCAATACACAGGGCCTTCTACCGTTGGAGTGGCTTCGGGTTTAGCTAAAGTTTTTATGATGCAATCGAAATTATGTTTTCTCTGAACCCCGAAGCGGGGCTGTCGGCTAGCTTGGTCTAGGCTTGTAGACTTGGGCTCTATAGACCCCGGTTCAAATCCGGGCAGCCCCATCTGGTTCTTACATTGTAGCAGCTAGGGTCAATGGCTGTGAAGCTTAAGCGTTGGAAGATTGCTGCTTGTTACGCCATTTGCCCATTATGGTTCCTTTTTTGCCCTTGCTGGTGGAGCGTTGTCTAATTCGATAGTAATGGCCTTTAATTTTGATGCGTTTTCTATGAGTCTTCTTCGGCATCTAAATCAGTGTATAATTGGCTTTTTTTAGAGAAAAGCTTTTTGTCTAGAATATTATTCTCTTTTTTTCGTTGTAGCTCTTCAGAGTCGAATTTGATGCTGCTGTCTCCATTGTAAATAGTTATTAATGGAAACTACAAGATTGTGTGTGAGGGAAAAGCAAGAATGGATAAGGGCAAACTTGAGAAAACGATAGTTGATCCATATTTACCCGACAAAATTGTGCCACCAGAATACATCAAAGACGTTTTGGACGAAGCAAACCAGGATTTTCCTATAGTGGAGTTTGAATACGAGGTTCCTCATGATTTGCCCCTTGAGGCGTACAAGGATAGATATGAAGAGTTAGAGCATCAGATGGTTGAGATTCTCAATTGGCGTTTTCGATGGTTTGGCAAGCCTGAACCTATGGAAAAACGATAGCCCTCCTTTGCGTTTAAGGGAAGGTCGAAATCCATATAAACTGCCTTTCTCATTTCAATACTTTAGGAGATGAATTTTTTTGAAGAAAATCGGAGAATTAGTTCAAGAAGCAGATTGGAAGATGGAGAAACACGTCCCCGTTATAGAATGCGCCGACGCGGTCAAGGCAGATGAACTTTTTGAAGTCAAAGTAACCATAGGCAAAGAAGTTGCACACCCAAACACCACCGAGCACCACATCAGTTGGATGTCGCTGTATTTCCTTCCTGAAGGAGAAAAATTCCCCTATCAGATCGGACGCTACGAGTTCAATGCGCACGGCGCTTCAGTGCAAGGCCCAAACACCAGCTCCGTGTACACTCACCAAGCAGCGGCAACTTGGATAAAAACAGGTAAACCAGGAACCCTCATCGCGGTCTCAATGTGCAACATCCATGGATTATGGCAGTCTTCCAAAGACATCAAACTCAAGTAAACTAGCTATACCGTATTTTTCCTTTTCCTTTTGTTTTCTGCCACTTCCATAATGGTAACTTGTCGGATTTCTCAGGCAACAGCTTACAAAAAAGGTTTATTTGAAAGCAGTAACCCTAGTTTGTTTAAGAGGAAACCGCCTTGCTGGATTGGATTGCTTGGGGCGCGTTAATTTTCGGTGCAGCGCTCCTTTTTGTTTACCTCTTTCGTTCTTTTTACAAGAAACCAAAATGCCCAGTTTGCGGGTCAGGGGAAGTCGAAAAGATTCCTAAGGAGTGGGTTACCACGCCGATGTCATATCGCGGCGGTCCCACGACTGTGACGAGCCATTACAGGTATCGTTGTCGAAAATGTCAAAACGAATGGGAAGACTATTGATCGTGATTCAGCCTGTTCTCTATATGCCTATATAGATTATGAAGGATACACCTAAAAGAAACCGCACATCTATATATACATGAAAAATCGCGAGGTGAAAAGAAAAAGATGCTATCACGAGATTGTGATGGTTGTTCCCAGATGAAAGCGTGTAGCAAACGTTACATCAAGGTCAGTAAAGGCGGAAAAGTCTACTGTCCAGACGGTACAACACATCTGGTAGACGAAGAAACCGAATGCTACACCACAGGGCTCTATGAGCACCTTATAGAATCATAGGTCTTCCGAACACTTAAGCCATTTTTTCTATTTGCAAATTCTGAAGGCTGCCCCCACGCCTTTATTTCTTAATACCCACAAATAATTCTCTTCCAGGCATCAAGCCATTCTTCAGATACTTCGACTTTAAACCTGCCGCCTTCATAATCTTAAGCGTACTGTTAATTCCGAAAAGACCCAGTTCATGCCTGTCCACGAAGTATTTGGCGTCTTTTCCTCTTTCAGCAATCAAAATATGCATGTTCAGAACCGCTGTAGCCTGCCTGAAGTTCGTGTAGTTTACTCTTGCGATTTTGACTTCTCTTCCGTCATAAGTGGTTATGCGGGGTTCACCGTTCACGTAAGCAGATTTTGCATGTGACGGCTCAATCAACGTCAAACCCCCTTTCTTGAGGTGCTTGGAAAAGTTCTGAATAGTTTTCTCAAGTCTTGCGGTTGTTTTTACGTATCCGATTGAACTGAGCAAGCACATGATTACATCATATTGTTTCCCAAGCTGCAGAGTTTTCATGTCTGCTTCTTTAAAGGTGACGCCCTTCACGTTTTTTCTAGCAATTTTCAGCATTGCGTTACTGACGTCAACGCCAGTGCATGAAAAATCATCTTTCAGATATCTGAGATGAAGTCCGGTGCCGCAAGCGACGTCAAGAAGCGAATTTCCGCCTGACTCTGAATATTTTATGATTAAATTCTGTAATCTGACAGCCTCGTCTAAGTAATCCCTGAAGGAGTACACTCTGTCATAATATTTTGCCAGGTTGTTATGCAACAGTTGCTCATTCATATCAACTATTATGGCTTTTAACGCCTAAAAGGTCTACGCCAAAAAGCGATGCCTATCCCTCAGTTCAGCGCAAAAAAAGTGGTTTGCGTGCCTTGCTTTCCACACAGACAATAGGAAGCGGACGCAAGGGGTTAGTAAGATTTGAACGACCTTTTTCTGGGGAATACAAGGCTCGCAAACTTCACACTTCATTCAGGTAAAACGCTTAAAAAGCCAGCGAGGAAACTGCCTGCCTGCACTGTACAGAGTGGAGTTAAAGTGAATTCAAGTTGCTTGGGAAGGGAGGCGGAGGAGTCCTGCTCCATTAAAGGAGAAAGGGAGAAGGGGGAGGGAATCAAATCGGAACAGATTTGAAGCAGGATTCTCCGGCGCTCACAGTTACTCCTTTTAGATGTTAATTAATAAAAAACATATGAATCCAGAATCCACATTTTTCGTGGGTAAGATCTCAAATCAAGACTTAAGAAAAGGCGATGGACTGCTAAATAGAACAAAAGTGGTTTCAGCGAAGATTCTTTGCTTTTTCGTAAGCTCTCGCCACGGCTTCACTGGTCAGAACCCCAACAATCTTATCAGATGCGCCACGGTCAACTGCGGGCAGCAAGTCTATTTTTTCTCGAGTCATCACTTTGTAGGCTTCAAGGATGGATTCGTCTGTGAAAACTGAAAGGTGCTTCAGAGGTAGCTGCCCCACTGTAACGTTTTTTCTTTGTTCGGGCTGAACTTTCATTATTTCATCCCAACTTACCACTCCCTGGAAGACGCCTTCTTTTTCGACTAGGGCATCGTGGTACCGCGCTTTAAACATAACTTCCATCGCCTCTGCAAGGGTGGCTTCAGGCTGCACCGCGCCCACTTCAGATTGCATTACGTCTTTAACCCGAACCCCAGCCAGGTTGGTTGAGACTATGGTCTGCTCAGCTTCCTCGCTTGCGCCAATATAGATGAATACTCCAATCAGGATAAACCAGAAATCGTAGAAGACGCCCACCACAACCATGCCGATGCCGAACAGTCTGCCTATGTAAGCAGCGTATTTGGTGGCGTCTGAAAACTTCATCCGTTCAGCCAGCAAAGCCCTGAAAACTCTGCCGCCGTCCATCGGAAAAGCCGGAATCAGGTTAAACGCCCCAAGAATAAGGTTCAAAACCGCCAAATCCAGAACCAGGTTTCCAGCGGTGACAATTGAAGGCGCAAGCGATGCCGCAGGAACCTCCACAGAAATAAGTTGACTTAAGCCCAAAAGAACGCCGCCGATGACGAAACTCATAAGCGGACCCGCAATCGCCAGTCGCCATTCGATACGCGGATTATCCGGCACTTCCTCAATTTCAGAAACTCCGCCCAACGGGTAAAGAACGATTTTGCGGACTTTAATGCCGAAATGCCTCGCCACAACGGAATGCGCGAGTTCATGAAAAACGACAAACACAAAGAGAAATAAGATGAGAATGAAGAAGTAGAAGTCGGGATAAAAAAGAACGAACACCGCAGCTATCAGCAGTATGAAGGTGATGTGCAGCTCGATAGGGATACCCCATAAGGAGCCGATTTTAAAAGAATACTTCATAAGATATGGAGAAAAAACTCAGTCTTTTATAGTTGATGTCAAGCTGCAAGGAGCCCTGTGTTTATATTGTCCATTCTGCGGAAGTGCGGCTTGTGCGTTGCCGGCGACGACCCAAAATTGCCCCCGCCGCGGTGACGATGTTGGTGAGGATGATCACGTAAGTCACGATGCTTAGGAAGTCGTTGGCGAGAGGAAGTTGAAGATTCAACGCGATGATTACCAGCGTGGCAGGCACGAGACCTTGAGCGCACATCAGGAGTATCCCTTGCCGTTCGCTACGCATTTCTGACTTGAAAGTTGAGATGGATGTGGCTACGTATCTGACGCCTAACAGCACGGCAACCACGGCAACCGCCGTTGTCAAATCGCTGATAATCACGGCTGGGTCGATAACAAATGTCAAACCCAGAAAAACGAAGAAAAGCGTCTCCATCAAGAACGAAATCTCCTCTTGGAAGGCTCCAAGCTGCTTCTGAAGCGCGTCCATGCTCATGCGATGCCTAGTGATTCGGCGCAGCAAGTAATAATTGCCAAGTATTATCCCGAAGATTATCACCGAAAGCTCACCGTTGCCGCCCAGTCTTGTCGAAACCGCGTATGTTATGAAAATTAAGCCCAACGTGAGGACATAGGTGAATTTTTGCTTCTGAAGGAAGTGCAGGATATAGACCCATACGCTGCCGAGCAGGGCTCCTATAGCTATGCCCACGCCGAAATCCTCGGCTATCGTAGCAACCGCTGAGAGCCAGTTGCTCACACCCGTGGTGTAGGCGCCTAAAAAAGTAAAGAAGAGAACTATGGAAAAAATGGTGTTCATGGCGGTTTCCAAAGTTAAGAAAGCCACCGTTATCTCTTTGAAATTAAGTGACCTTGAAAGAGGTATGACGACTGCGGCGGTGGTTTCACCCCCCACCATAGAGGCAAAAATGAAGGATTGCAGTATATCCCAGCCTAGAAGGAAATTCACTAGCAGCCCAATGATAGTTGTGCTCGCGAGAACGTAAATTGACACCTGAATGAACGCCCTGCCGCCGCCTCTGAGCGCCGCGCCAAATCTGGTATCCAGTCCCCCATAGAAGAGAACCATGAGAAGCGTTAACTCCGCAAAAATGGCAAGCGCTGGAAGCAAGGGCTCTCTGGGAAACACGTTCAGGATCGGACCGAGAATGATCCCCATAGCTATAAGGAAGATGAAAAACGGTATTCCGGTTTTCTTGAAGAAGAGGTCTCCTATGAACCCGATGATTAAGATTGCAGCGATGACCGTGAACACAAGTGTGGCGTCAAGCATCAATCACGCCTTCTATTGACCTTGATGGCTTCTACTCTCTTAGACTTTTTCCCTAACAAACTCTCCTGATTAATCTAAATCATCATCAAAAATCACTGTAAGTAACTGAAAGTTACCAATTTGCTTTTCAACAGTAACAAAACTGGTGGTGGGGCTGGCCGGATTTGAACCGACGACCTTTACCCGGAAACAGCGCTTGTCTGCTCCTACGGGTTTCTCTAAGACCGCTCCAGAACTTCGTCATCCCTTGCGGTCAGCAAACCCGTTGCTTGCTTTCTGGAGCCCGTCGTCATACCTGTCTAGACTACAGCCCCACCGACAGGGCACGAACACCTAAATGGAAACTGCAAACATAAAAATATATCCGTATTCCCGAAAGCGATAGCACCTGGCCTTTTGTGCTCGTTTCCCTCTCCTTATGGTTTTAAAGAAACAATACCCTGTCAAATAGCATGCATCTTCCCAGAAAATTAATCATACATCTAGGCTGTGAATTTTTTTAAGCAGCGACCTGCAGTCTTTTAGTCCTTTCTCAGTTATCTCTGCAACCTGATGCGTGCCACCCCACGACCTAACCGAGCGAATCCTAATCAGACCAGATGCCGCCAGTTTTGCCAAGTGGTTCTCCAAACTGCCCTTTCCTATCCCAACAAACGAACGCAGCTCCGAAGCGCTCAATTTCCGGTTCATGGCAAGCAGAATTAAGATAAGTATTCTGGTTGACGACTTGAGGCTGGGGTCGCTTAGCTGCTCGTTCAGTAATTTGATCGCTTCCAAGTTTGCATTTTTGGGAGTTTGATCTCCAATTACCAGCTTGAAGGGACCTCCTGCAAGTTGGAAGGTTTCCGAGTACGCGCGTATAGGGATGCTAAGAGAAAAACCGCTACCATGACTGCCCAAATAGCCAAGTAAATTGTGTAATTGAAACTTAAGAGGGAAAGGACAAGGCTTCCCAATGTACTTAAGGCGTAACTTACGAGTACAAAGGTACCCTCTCTTGGTAGCCCTTCAGGAAATGAAACCTTAAGCCCAAAGAAAAAAGGAAACACCGTTGCGAATAAAACCCCAAAGAGAAACACTAAAACATGCGGACGCACCAGGAAAAGTGCAGCCAAGATTGGCGCAACATAAATAACCCAAATTACCGCAGACCACCATGGCTTCAGCATTCTTGCCCAAAATGAAGTTGCGATTTCTCTACGTACAAGCATGGCATCATAAGCTTTCTTGAAAACCCATATTGCCACTGCCATCCCCAGAATGCTTACAGCTAGGTTAACCCCAAGCCTAGCAACGAGTCCGTAACCAGAAGTAAAACCAGCGGCCTGCAAAATTACCGGCAGAAAAGCGCTCAGCCCAGTTTCAAGAGCTGCTACGGCATAGCATAATCCCCAAGCTCTCTTCAGAATGTACCGTTCTATAACTAAGGCTCTTTCGGCGACCTGCTTGATATGCTCAGGGGAAACAGCTAAATCCTCGACCATACTTCATCTCTTCAGCTTGCATCTTTGAGTGTGAGGGTCTCTTTTGACTTTTACCGTTCTGGTACAAATTTTGTACCAATGGAACGTTATTTATCTGACGTCTAGACCCTTATAGCAGTCAATCGGCAACGTCTGATCAGGAGATAATCGGATTGATAGATACTGATAACCTCACCAAAAAATTCGGGGATTTAACAGCCGTAGAGAACCTGACTCTGCATGTGGATGATGGCGAAGTTTTCGGTTTCCTCGGACCCAACGGTGCAGGAAAAACCACCACAGTTAGAATGCTTTGCTGCTTAATCTCAAAAACCAGCGGAAACGCCACTGTGGGTGGATACCAAATAGGCAGCAAGGAAGATTCACTCAAGATACGCAAAATTATCGGATTGGTTCCTGATAATGTGGGGTTATCCGAAAATTTGACCGCTTACGATAATCTCGACTTCTACGGAAAAATATACGATTGCACTACCGCTCAAAGGAAAGAAAACATCCAACGTTTCCTCGATATGTTGGGGCTTTGGGATAAGAGAAACGTTTTAGCAGGAACTTTTTCCAAGGGCATGAAACAAAAACTTGCCATAGCCCGAGCCCTAATTCATGAACCACAAGTCATTTTTATGGACGAACCTACCGCGAATCTAGATCCTGAGGCTTCAAAAACAGTGCGAGATTTCATTCTTCAATTGAAAAAAGAGAAGAAAACAATCTTTCTAAACACCCACAACCTCGATGAGGCGCAGAGAATCTGCGACAAGGTAGCAATAATGAATACGAGTCTTAGGGCAACTGGTACTCCACAGGAACTTGAAAGGTCCGTTAGCGGCAGGAAGACAGTTGTCGGATTGGAACAGCAAGTGAACGATCTGGTTTTGAGAGCACTGAAAAAACTGCCGCTCAAGAACCTGTCCAGCGAGGGCAACACGATAACATTTGATGTAGAAGACCCGGACAAGGAGAATTCGCCTGTTGTAGAGGCTATAGTGCAGGCGGGCGGTCATGTCCGATCAATCAATGTGGTGGGCTCAACTTTGGAAGATACCTATCTAAAACTTGTGAGGAAATAAATATGCGACTCTCAAAGGCGTGGATTATAGCAGCTAGGGACTTCAAGATATTTAGGCGAGTTAAAAATGTCTGGTATTCAATTATTATTTTCCCGGTTGTTATCTCGGTCCTGTTTCCGGCGATACTGGAGTATTTAGCGATAAGGGGGAGCCATGGACTCGCAGCGCCAAGTGTGCTTCCAAATTTGCTTACCTCTTTTTCTTTCTTTTTAGTTATAGGCGCAGCGTATGTTCCCTTAGGGATTGCCTCCTACAGTATAGTGGGAGAGAAAGTGGAGAAGAGTCTGGAACCGCTTCTAGCCACGCCCCTTACTGATGCAGAAATATTGCTTGGAAAAGCCATTTCCGCAATTATTCCAACTTTAGTAGCAATGTATGCGGCTGCAGCAGTCTTCATGGTGGGCATTGATGAGGTTACTTTCAGTACGCTTGGCTACTATTATTTTCCAAACTGGAACATCGCCACTTTGCTCTTGGTTCTGATGCCGGTCGCCATTGTTATGAGTGTTCTGTTTAGTGTGATTGTTTCATCGAGAGTTAATGATGTGCGCAGCGCTAACAGTTTTGGAATTTTTATTCTCTTTCCACTCCTTGGCATATACCTTCTCAGCGAGACAAGCATAATAACCCTTGATGTAAACGGCCTGCTCATAATCTCAGGGGTCCTCTTAGCAGTTGCCGTGGCGCTGTTCTTTGTCAGCACCAAGACTTTCCGAAGGGAGGAAATACTAACAAAATGGAAGTAAAGGCTCTTCGCCGAGAAATGAAAAGCACATATCAGAGGTGGTCGTGAATGACAAAAGCAAAGTTCGAAATAGGAGAGAACGAAAAACACACCATTACTGTTAATGCGAGCGCTCTTCTAAAACAAATCAAGCTAGAAGTGGATGGCAAAAAAGTCGTTAATGAAGCAAACTTTCAGCCATTGGCAAAGACCTTCCAGTTGGACGTGGGAAGTTCCGAAAAACATCATCTCGAAATCAGCGCTGGACTCTTCTCGCCTATCAAACTATTCGTGGACGGAAAAGAAGCTCAAAAAACCTAAAACTTCATCGCTAAGGCTCTGATGATATGATCGATAAGTACCATTGCTTAAAGTCACAGCTAAAAAGGACTCAGCGATCCGCGAAGCGCGCTCAAAGAAGGCAAGCAGACAATCCAATAAGTCAAAGAGAAAATACCGACAAAATGGAAATAAAGATTCGTTATGCTTGTCAAGATACAGAACAACATATTGAAACAGGTGACGTTAAATGACTACAGAGGTACTTATGATCGTCATTGTTGTAACCATAGTTATCATGGTAATAGGATATTTTGTCAGATTCCACGGTAAGAAGAACTGGCAGACAGTACAATAAATCAGGGAAAAAATACTAACAAAATGAAAACAGCAACGTTAGAAGCGACGAGATAGGAGGTGGGAAATTGGTGGACATGAAAGATTATTATCAAACAAATAAAGGGCGACTCCTTGGAATTGGAGGAATATTAATTATTGTGGGTCTTATCCTCTATTTTGCAAGACACCAAGAAGTTGTACTCGTGTTGCCTATTGTCGGAATAGTATTGTTCATTGCAGGAGTTCTTTATAAGCCTCGAAAGAAGGAGCAAACAACCGCTAACACTGCATAGATTAAACCTTTAACCTATGCAGATTCTTTGCCCCTATCTCTTTGAGTGATACAACTTTTGGCAAATTTAGACTTAAATATTTGAATTGAACATAGCCTTTCGTCACAACAAAACTACGTGACACTTGAATGTTTAATACTGAAAACTTGGCCAAAAAGCTCGGCAAGTCTAATAGAATCAACGAACCCACAAATCGGAGCCACATTGTTACCGTGGATAGTATCCACAAGCAATATGGTGCAACAATCGCCGTTGATGATGTCTCATTCTCTATCGCCGAAGGTGAGATTTTCGGTATCATAGGACCCAATGGAGCGGGCAAGACCACCAGTGTTGAATGTATTTCAGGGCTGCGGATCCCAGATTCTGGCTCCATAACCGTTTATGGTCTAAATCCCCGAGACAATCATGAGGAAATCCGAAACATTGTTGGAGTTCAACTCCAAGAAAGCTCGTTACCTCCACGCATCAAGGTTTGGGAAGCTCTTAACCTCTTTGCGTCTTTCTATCCTGACCCCTTAAACGCCCACGACTTGCTTGAGTCGCTTGGGATTGATAAGAAGCGTAACGCCCGATTCAAACAACTATCTGGAGGCCAAAAACAGAGGCTTTCAATCGCACTGGCACTTATTGGAAACCCCAAAATCGCAATTTTGGACGAACTCACCACTGGCCTTGACCCCGAAGCGAGGCGCGAAACTTGGACGCTTATTGAGCGTATTAGGAAACGCGGCGTAACAGTGATTCTCGTGACGCATTACATGGATGAGGCAGAACGGCTTTGTGATCGAGTTGCCCTGATTAATCATGGACGAGTAATCGCGCTTGACACTCCTGCAGCTCTTGCCGCCAAGGAAGGTGGTGAAATCCATATGCAATTTATGCCCTCTGCACCTGTAGATGATAAAGTTCTAACCGCTCTTCCAGGTGTAGTTTCGGTTGAGCATAGAGGCAATCGTATCGTTGTTGCTGGTTCTGGTGATGTCACCACTCGGGTTCTTTCTGCACTGCTTAAGGTTGGAGTGCAGGCTGCGGATGTTCAGGTGAAAAGCGGCAATCTTGAAGACGCTTTTGTGAAACTCACGCAAACGAATGATAAAATCATAACACGCGAGGTGAGCCAGCAATGACTGCTAAAGACTCTGACGTGACACT
>Ga0307420_1000236_pt1 | contig 26581 bp, 24 predicted proteins | sample SalMarWE160240MG_2_FD_202167 | JGI IMG/M metagenome (GOLD analysis project Ga0307420, IMG submission 202167) | Salt marsh sediment microbial communities from the Plum Island Ecosystem LTER, Massachusetts, United States - WE1602-40 | ecosystem: Environmental > Aquatic > Marine > Intertidal zone >... | reverse complement strand
TTTCCTTTGGACTCCAGGGAAGTATCTGAAAAGTATTGGGGTCAGGCATTGCAATAACGTCGCTTTCTTCTATTCTTGAGAAACCTTCTATTGAGGAGCCATCAAATCCCATGCCTTCAGACAATGCCCCCTCTAGTTCCTCTACAGTTATAGCAAAACTTTTTAAAAAACCCTGGACGTCAGTAAACCAGAACCTTATAAATTTTATATTGTTGTCATGGGCTTTTTTTAATACATACTCTTTCATTTCATCGTTTTTCATATTTTCACTCCCCTTAATTTCTAAAAACTTTTTTAATTATTTTATAAATCATTAATTATTATATCTTAATTTGAATAAAATTTTACTTAAAAACATGTTAAATCTGTGTTAAATCTTTTAAAAGATAACGTCAGCCAATAGCTTCTCCGCCCTCCTCTCCTGTTCTGATCCTTATACATCTGGGAAGGTCGAGTACAAATATCTTACCATCGCCGATATTTCCGGTATAGGCACCCTTTTTTATTGCCTCTATAGTCGGTTCGATAAAATCCTCGTTTACTGCTATTTCCAGTCTGATTTTTTTTAATAGATTTACCTCATGTATTACTCCCCTGTAAGTTTCGGTATAGCCTTTCTGCTGACCGCAGCCAAGAACGTTGGTTATGGTCATCTTGTATATCTTATTATCGAATAATTCCTTTTTCACATCAGGTAATTTATGCGGCTGGATCATTGCTATTATCAATTTCATTTATCATCCCCCTTTATATAATAGAATATATTATTAATAATTCTGGAAAATTTGGAATCCTCCATAAGCTTCCATTCCATGTTCTTCGATATCCAATCCTTTAAGCTCTTCTTCCCTTGAGACTCTGAGGCCGACAGTTTTTTTCATTATAAAGAATAGACCTAACATTAATCCAAAAGTCCAGGCAAATACACTTATTGCTCCTATAAACTGGGCAAGGAGCAGCCTGCCGCCACCACCGAAGAATAATCCGCTTACTCCTTCAAAACCGGCAAGGCTTGCATATTCTGCCTGTGCAAACATTCCTACAAATAAAGTTCCAAATACACCGCATATTCCGTGAACGGATATTGCTCCCACAGGATCGTCTATTTTAAATCTCTTATCAAAAAGGTCTATTGATATACTTACAATTATCCCGCAGAGCAGGCCTATTATAATAGCACTAATAGGAGATACAACTGCACATCCTGCAGTTATCCCGACCAGTCCTGCTAGAGCACCATTTAATGTCATTGAAGCATCCGGCTTTCTGTATCTGATCCATACAAACGTCATTGCTGAAAACGCTCCTGCTGCTGCAGCAATTGCAGTGTTTACTGCAATCGTGGCTATAGCAGGGCTTGAAGCAGAAAGAGTGCTTCCCGTATTAAAACCAAACCATCCAAACCATAATATGAAAACACCAAGGGCGGCAAGCGCAATATTATGTCCGGGTATTGCGTTTGAGCTTCCGTCTTTATTGTATTTACCGATCCTCGGACCAAGCACCATGGCACCGGCAAGAGCAGAGAACCCGCCGACTGAATGTACGACAGTGGAGCCGGCAAAATCAATCATACCTAACTGCTGAAGCCATCCTCCTCCCCATATCCAGTGCCCGACGATAGGGTAGACTAACGAAGTAATTATTACACAGTAGAGAAGATAGCTGTAGAATTTAATCCTTTCTGCTACAGCGCCGGAGACAATAGTAGCTGCAGTTGCTGCAAAAACTGCCTGAAAAAACCAGAGTGCAAAATTTTGAGTATTTGATGGATCGGAAATGGAAAGCACAAAACTATTTGTTCCTATAAATCCGCCAGCACTTTTACCAAACATAAATCCGTATCCCACCAAAAAAAATACCAGAAGACCTAAAGCGACATTCATGAAATTTTTCATCAGTATATTTACTGTGTTTTTAGCTCTGGTAAAGCCGGCTTCTACCATTGCAAAACCGGCATGCATGGAAAATACAAGAAACGAAGCGATCAGTATCCATAAGGTATCCAGTACTGTTGTCAACTCCATTTGATTTCACTCCCTCCATTATTAGTAATGTGGGTTATTTTACTCCTAAAACTTTACAGACAAGTTACATTCCTGTTAAAAGTATGTTAAATTTCAGGGGGACCATATTGGTTAATATCAGGTTAGATCTGGGTGGAAAACATATAACCGACGTTTCTTATGGTTTTAAGCATAAGATTATATGGTGGGGGAATTTTAGAACGGAGTCTTCTCATATGTACATCTACTGTTCTGCTGCCGCCGTAGAAATCATATTCCCACACAGCGGAAAGCAATTTATTCCTGGTGAAGACTCTATTTTTGTTTTGAAGAAGAATTTTAAAGAGCTCAAACTCTTTAAAGGTGAGTTCTATTGGTTTTTGATTGACAGACAACTCGTACTTGTCAAGGTTTAGTATAAGATTGTTTACAACAATGCTGTTTTTAGGAATAAGAATCTTCTTTTTTGAAATGATTAATTTTATTCTTACGGCAAGTTCTTTTTCGAGTTGGCTGGAAAAAATAAAATCATCAAATTTAATTTCACTTTCAGTTAAAAAGCTTATCTGGGGAGTGCTCATTATGAAAATTTTTGAAATATCAGGTTTACCGGAACCGGTATTTAATTCTTTAAGCCTGGCTAGATTCAGCTCTTTTAGGCTGGTCATATCGATTATTAAAAGAGCTGCAGCATCTATGTACATGCCAAGGTCTTCTATCGTTTTTTCTGTCTGCAGATTGTAATTTTTACTTTCAAGAATTCTTTTTATCTTTTCTATATTCTCTCTATTTTCAGAATATAATAATATTGTTTTTTTCATATTTATAAGGATTTTTCTGGCTCCATTGTAGTTTCAATTAATTTATCAATAGCATCTGTTACTACTTCTATAGGAGTATAATTATCATTATTTTTAATTACTACACCTACCAGCCTGCACTTAGAATTTAAAATTGGACTACCGCTTTCACCTCCAGCGGCAGTGTCAAATCTTTTGAAAAAATTTATTCTTTTCTCAGTGTTTCCAAGAACATATTTTGGTTCTTTATCTTCTTCATATACAAGCAGTCCTTTTCTAACAAGGTGGCTGTGAAAAATAGCATAATCATTATTATTTTTATAATCGTTATTATAATCCAATAGTCTTGGGTAAATGTATGTTCCACTATCATTTGATTTAAATTTAAAGTTTGTATATTTTAAATCATTATACTCAATACAATGGCCTGCAGTGACCAAGTAGAAATCATCTTTGTAAAACATACTAAAAGCGGTAAAAGTTCCATCAGGTCCTCCTTCTATCAGCTCAGCAGTACCATAATATACTGTAGAGAGTAATGTATTTGAATTATTTATTAAGATATTATAGCTTTTTAGTTCTCTATCTTCTTCTTCAATTCTAATTTCTATATCGGATAATTCTGATTTTAAAGTATCAATTTCATTTATCGCATCATAAAGCCTTTTTCCTCCAAATGAAAGTAATAAAGAAAAAGCAGTAATCAATACCGCAAGCAAAATTATTAAATTTTTTTTAATATTCATATTTTGCTGTATTCAATAATTAAAAATTTTATTTCCATTATTCGGAATGTTTTATTCTAATGCTACTTAGTTGTTTTCTATTACCTGCATATTATAAAGTAATTAATACTATTAGAGAAATATAATATAAATTACTGTCACTGAATTGAAGAACTTGGTTGTGGTAAATATAAAGTATAATTTATTTATCAGAATACGTGTTTTTTTTTAATAATTATTGTGTTAAGATTATATTGCGCAAGCGCTTTCTTTAAATTGAGGATTCTTAGGAGTGTGTAATGGTAAATTATAATGATATAGCAAAAATAGCAAAAGTATCACCTACAACAGTTTCACATGTGATTAATGAAACCAGGTTTGTTATGCCTGAAACAAAAAGAAGAGTTCTGGAAGCTATGAATAAATTGAAATACCAGCCAAACCTGCTTGCCAGGAGTCTTGCTACCGGAAAAACACACACTATCGGATTAGTAATTTCCGATATTAGAAATCCTTTTTACCCGGAACTTGTTCAGGGAGTAGAGGAACTTGCATTAAAGAACGACTATAACGTGTTTTTATGCAATACGGATTATGATATTGAAAAAGGCTTGAGATCCATAGGTGCATTGATCAAAAGGAAAATAGATGGATTAATAGTAGCTTCCAGCCAGGTAGACAGTATTGTAATAAACCAGCTTATAGATACAGATGTAAATTTTGTACTGGTAGATTGGGGCAAAAGGAATGTTGGAGTGGACAGCCTATATTTTGATTACAGGGTTGGTATAGTAGAAGCTGTTTCATATCTTGTTTCCCTCAAACACAGGACTATTTATTTTATCAGTGGTCTAAAAACACTACAAACAGCAAAAATAAGAACAAGTAATTTTATTGATGCAATTGAGAAACAAAAAAGTACTGGTCTGAGTTATAAAATATTTGAGGGAGACCATAAGATAGAAGGCGGCTGTAGGGCAGTACGAAAAATATTAAAAGAAAAAATACTTCCGACAGCAATTATCTGCTCGAATGATTTGACGGCTATTGGAGCAATGAAAACTTTTAAAGACAGTGGTATTAAGGTTCCTGATGATATATCTGTCATTGGTCTTGATAATATAGCATTAACTGAAATAGTTTCACCAACATTGACTACTATAGAGCTGGAAAGGTACAGAATAGGTAGAACCGCAATGGAACTATTGCTTAATAGAATCAAAGACAAAGATTTACTTAAACAGACATGCATTTTTAAAACAAAGCTGGTTATAAGAGAGAGCACATCTGAAAGAAGGAAAGTTAATTAATAACGCAGCAAGTCAATTTATCCTATATTTCCTGCTGTAATCATTACATTTCTCTAAAATTTTTATTTTAAAGGATTAAGAAATTGGATATGAATTGATTTTTTAAGGAATCAGGAAAGGTGAGTCTTATGAATAGCAGGGAGCGTACAATTACCGCTCTGAATCACAAGGAACCGGACTGCATCCCGCTTGATCTGGGCGGGACAATTGTTTCTTCTATTGCCAAAAATGCTTACGTTAATTTGAAGAAATATTTGGGTATTAAAGTTGAGGATGTAAAGATACTGGATCACGTACAGCAGCTGCCCTATCTTGATGAAGAGCTACTGCGGAAATTGGGTGTGGATGTACGAATGGTGAGAATGGATTATGATAAGAATACCGAGCAGAAATATATTGAGAAGGGGGATTATTATTATTACTATGACCGGTGGGGAGCTGAACTTGGTATGCCGAAAAACGGTCATTACTTTGACTATGTTGGATTTCCCATTAATCATATATACATGAAAGAGTTAGACGACTACAAGTGGCCGGAATTGGATGATAAAGAGTTAATCCAGAAGCTTAAGCAAAAAGCAAAATTTCTTTATGAGAGTACCGATTACGCTTTAACGGGAACCGCAGTATTTGGAGGAGGAGTATTTGAACAACCGGCAAGAATAATGGGCATGGAGCGCTTTCTTACCAGTATCGCCCTTGATAAAAAATTTGCAAATAAGGCCATGGAAAAAGTAACCGAGCTTTATATTGAAAATTGCAGGCGTTATCTTGATGAAATTGGTAAATATATTCAGGTATTTGTTTACTGGAATGATATAAGCGGTCAGAGGGGACCTTTAATATCACCAGAAATTTATAGGCGCCTGATAAAACCCAAGGATAAGAGAATAATAATGATGGTAAAATCAAGAACTGATGCTAAAGTTTTTTATCATTGCTGTGGAGCAATAAGAGATTTTATCCCTGATTTTATTGAAATTGGGGTTGATATATTAAATCCCGTCCAGGTTTCTGCTGCAGGTATGGATACTGCGGATTTAAAGAAAAGATTTGGAAATGATATAAGTTTCTGGGGCGGGGGTTGTGATACTCAACGCATTCTTCCATTTGGCACACCGGATGAAATTAGAGAGGAAGTCAGGAGGAGGATAGGTGTTCTCGCGGAAGGCGGCGGTTTTGTTTTTAGTACGGTCCATAATATTCAGAACGAAGTTCCGCCTGAAAATATTATAGCAATGTTCGAAGCTTTTAATGAATTCAGGAAGTATTAATTAAAAAGTATTGTAAAAACAATATTGGATAAATATAAAAAGCGAGGTAATTATGAATCCCAGAGAAAGGGTGCTGGTAGCATTGGATCACATAGAGCCCGATAGGGTGCCCAGGCTGGCAAGTTTTACTCCTGAATTTGCTGCTGAACTGCGCAGATATTTTAAAATAAAGAGCGGATTATTTAATCCTCATGGTGGTACCGAACACGGGCTTGAGCTTAAATTGGGAAACGATATTCTGCTTACTGCTCAGGGATTTGCCAATTCTTATTACCATAGACTTGATAGGGATTATACCGATGAGTGGGGAGTTTCCTGGAAGATTGTCGAGTACAGGATAAAAAACGGTACGGGGAAATATACTGAAATATCGAGGAATCCTTTGAGAGAAGACAAATTTATAGAGAACTACATTCCACCTGATCCTACAATTGAATCCCGCTATGAATCTTCTAAAAAATTGATAAAAGAGTTTGGGAAGGAATACCCTATTATGGGAGTAATTGTCACAACCATATTCGAGGCAGCCTGGGCTTTAAGGGGACTAGATAAGCTTATGATGGATTTTGTTGTAAATGAAGACCTTGCAAATAGGATTTTAGATATCCCTTTTAACTACCATCTTTATGCAGGTAAAAAACTTGCCGGTCTGGGAGTAGATATTATATGGACCGGCGATGATATGGGAGGTCAGCAGGGAATGTTGATTTCACCTAAAATGTGGCGTAAATACTTTAAGCCCAGGATGGAAAAGTTATATTCCGAGTTAAAATCCGTAAATCCTGACCTTAAGATTGCTTATCATTCGGATGGCAATATTTATCCCATAATAGATGAATTAATAGAGATAGGACTTGATATTTTAAATCCGGTTCAGCCGAATTGTATGGATCCGCATTATTTAAAGAAGCGTTACGGGAAAAATTTAAGTCTATGGGGCACTTTTGATATTCAGGGAGTCCTTCCCTTTGGAACTCCAGGACAAATAAAAAGTGAAGTAAAGGATATAATAAGAGATATAGGGCCTGGAGGTGGATTTATAATCAGCCCCACCCATAATGTACAGATAGATACATCCGTGGATAATTTCTTTGCTTTCTGGAATGCTGCTGAGAAATATGGAAAGTATCCAATTACTATTTAAAAAATTTAGATAGTAGTTTATATTATTGGCCTTTGTTAAGGTTGATTATTAAAAAAGGTAGCAGCGGTTGCATAATAGGCTGATAGAAAATTGGAGAGTATAAGGCTTTGTATAGTTTCGGATAAAAAAATTCTAAAACTTGACAAGGGTTTTATTTTTTTATAATATAAGTAAGCACTTGCGCAAGCGCTTGGTAGATGATCAGATTCATATGATTTAAATTTTTGATTAACTGTAGAGGAGAAAAAAAATCTAACTTTTAAGAATAGCTAAATCTAAAAATTTTTCCATAAAAGAATTTATCAAAGATAGGGGATAAATCAATATATTACGGGAGGTGATTTATAGAAATAAAAATGTTTATATTTTATATTTACTAATTTTACAAGGAGAGGGTTTGAAAATGAAAAAATCATTATTATGGATGGTTGTATTGGTATTAGGCATATCAATGGTTGCAACATTTACTTTAGCAGGATGTGAAAAAGCAGGAGCAGCAGTAGAAGAAGCAGCAGTAGAAGAAGCAGCAGAAGAAGTTACTGAAGCAGCAGAAGAAGCTGTAACAGAAGAAGAAGCAGTTGTAGAAGAAGTAACGGGTGCTGCAGAAGGAATTGTAATATATGCACAGATGGGTGGAGTTGCTGGCGATCCAAGTACTTTGCCCCGTCAAAATGGAGCCGCAGCAGCAGCAGAGCAATGGGGATGTGAAATAGTTTATCAATTTTCAGAATGGCAGCCTGATAAAATGATTTCACAATTTAAAGAAGCAGTTGCAGCTGAACCCGATGGTATTATTATAATGGGACACCCCGGTGTTGATGCATTTAGAACTTCTGTTGAAGAAGCTGAGGGGAAAGGAATTATAGTAACTGCTAACAATACACCTCTTCCTGAATTTGAAACGACATATGGGGGCAATGGATTTGGTTATGCCGGTGCAGATCTCTTTGAAGGTGGATATGTAACAGGTCAGCAGATTATTGCAGCAGGAAACCTTCAGGCAGGAGATAGAGTTCTTGAATATGGACTAAGGGCACAGCCTGAGCGTGGTAAGAGTGATGAAGGAGTTTACCAGGCTTTCTTGGATGCTGGCCTGGAAGTTGATTATATTGAAATTACTTCTGAAGTAGATGCTGATGCTTCTCTAAGTATCCCCATTCTGACTGGATATCTGACTTCTAATCCTGATTGTAAAGCTATAGGTACCCAGCATGGAAATGTAACTTCAACAATGGCTGAGGTTGTAACAGCTGCCGGGCTGGGACCGGATGATATAGTCATAGGTGGAATCGACCTTTCGCCAAAAACGGTTGAAGCACTGCAAGATGGATATGTTGATCTGGTATTAGATCAAGTACTATATTTACAGGGATATCTACCGGTTACCCAGATTTGCTTAACCAAGTTATATGGTATACCAGGCCTTCATATCAATACTGCCAGTGGAGTTGTAACCTCTGATTCAATTACAAATATACTTGATCTGATTGATGAGGGTATTAGATAAGTCGTGGATTAGGATTAATTCGTGGAGATAAAATCTATGTTCATTCAGAAAAGAAAGTTTTAAAATGAGCATAGGTAAATTCTGGTATTTGAATTGCCTACCAAGAGAAAAAGATAAAGTGAAACGGCTCTTGGTAGGCAATTAAACAAAAAGTGGTAGTAAGTGCTATTAAGAACTAACAAATGGAATAAAGGCTTTAAGGAACATAATGATAAATGATTCTAAAAATTTGGTGGAAATGAAAAATATCCACAAGTGTTTTGGAAAAGTTGTAGCACTTAAGGGTGTAGATTTTATAGTTGGGAGTAATGAAATTGTAGGTTTGATAGGTGACAATGGTGCCGGCAAATCAACTTTAATAAAAATACTTTCAGGAGTTTTCCCTCCAAACAGTGGAGAGATATACATACGGGGGAAGAAAATATCCAGAAGGGGATACTCAGTTAGGAAAGCTCATGAAATGGATATAGAAACTGTATACCAGGAAAAAGCGCTGGGAGAAAAACAATCCTTATGGAGAAATATTTTTATCGGTAGACAAATTTGTAATTTTTTTGGCTTTATTGATATAAAAAGGGAAAAACAAGAAACTGATAGGATTATGAAAGAGTTGATTGGTTTTAGAGGAGTAGGAGTTTCAGCAGATTCGCTTGTTGGCAAATTATCAGGTGGGGAAAGGCAGGGTATAGCTATAGGCAGAGCCATGTATTTTAATGCTAACCTTATAATACTGGATGAACCTACTGCAGCACTATCAGCAAAGGAAGTGACAAAAGTTCTGAATTTTATACGAAAAATAAAGGAAAGCGGGAGGTCCTGTATTTATATAACCCATCATATTTCCGATACGTATTCGGTTTCAGACAGGTTTGTGTTCATAGACCGTGGAGAAATAATAGGGGAGTATAAAAAGGATGAAATATCATTGGAAGAACTAACTGAAAAGTTACTTATGGTATCAGCCGGGAATTCGGGAGAGGAGATAACCAATGAACATTAAAGGCAGTAAAGTAAGTCTCCTCGGCGGTAAAGGTTTTAGGACATATGCCGTTCTTTTAGTCTACATAGTGCTTATGGGGATATTTATGATTACGGCCCCAAGAGCTTTCCTTGACTATAAAATTTATATGGCTTTCCTGTCAACAATTCCATTTTCGCTAATTATGGCTCTGGGTTTGACATTTGTGATTATAGCCGGCGAAATTGATCTTTCGTTCACTTCGGTGATGGCCTTTTCCGGATTTATATTTACATATACCTTTATTCATACGGGGAGCACTATACTGGCTCTTATAGCCAGTCTGGCTTCAGGAGTAATTATAGGTTTTATAAATGGTATTATAGTCGCCAAAGTAAAAGTTCCGTCAATTATTACCACTCTGGGTACACAATTTTTATGGGCGGGGCTGGCGGTAGTTCTCTCATCGGGACGCTCGTTGATTGTTAATGAGATTAGGCCGTCTTTTATGTACAAAATTTTTGTGGGCAGAATAGGAGGTATTGTTCCAGCTCAATCGGCATGGGCATTTGGACTGGCAATTATTTTAGGTTTTATCCTGAATAAACATAGATTTGGTGAAAGCGTAATGTTTATCGGGGATAATAGGGATACGGCAAGAATGATGGGTGTAAATGTGGATAGGACCTTAATACAGATATTTATGCTTTCAGGTTTTTTGGCCGCATTTGCTTCGGTATTATTAGCCTGTGAGATGGTGACATGGTGGGCCACTCAGGGACCGGGGTATTTGCTGATAACCATAGCTGCAGTTTTTATAGGCGGTACATCGATATATGGTGGAGAGGGAACTATATTTGGTACTGTGGTGGGAGCTTTTATTGTAGGAAGTATAACTGCTGGAATTACAGCATCCGGAGTTGGCGGATTTTGGACGCAGCTGGTTGTTGGGTTGGTTCTGCTTTCGGCAGTTTTCATCAATACATTTATAAGCAGGCGGAGAACTTAATCTGAAAACGTTTAAAACTTGCCCTGGGGATTGTTAATAGTCCTATAGTTAATTCTTAATTTTAAGATAAGAATTTTGCGTTATTACGAAGGAGATATAAGAATAAAAAAATATGGAAATATTGAATATTGATAAATATTTTAAAAAATTACAGGATTTATATTTTGAGAAGTTTGTAAAAGGAGAAAAAGATAAAGAAAATACTTTTAAAAAGAAAGACCTGGTAAATATTTTATCCCCAGGAAGAGTAAATATAATTGGCGAGCATACAGATTATAATTTAGGTCTTTCTATAAATGCTGCTGTAAATAAATACATATTTATAACGGGATCAAAAAATAACCGGAATTATGTAGAAGTTTTTTCTAAATACTTAAATGATTCTAATAGATTTCCGCTTAAAGATATTAATTTTAATAAGGATGTAGACTGGATAAATTATATAAAGGGAGTTTTAAAAGAATATATCCACCATGGTAACAGAATTGGCGGATTTAATCTTGTCGTAGATGGTAACCTTCCCATAGGTGCTGGTATGAGTTCATCGGCTTCACTTGAGGTCGGTGTTGCAAGGTTTATTGAGCAGATTTTTAATTTGAAGGTAGATAGAAAGAAAGTGGTACAATATTGCAATAGAGCCGAAAATGACTTTGTGGGAGTAAACTGCGGATTCATGGATCAATTTGCAGTGACTTATGGAAAGAAAGACTATGTGATTTTCTTAAATTTTAAGGATCTCTCTTATGAATATATCCCATTCAGTCTTGAGGATAATCTGATTCTGATTATTGATTCCAAAGAGGAAAGAAATCTGGTAAATACTGAATACAATAATAGAAGAAAGGAATGCAATGATGCAGTTCAGCTGATACAGAAAATAACGAAAAATAAAAATATTAGATCTTTGTCGGATGTAGGACTGGAAATGATTGATGATTTAAGTAATAAGGTGCCCGAAAAGCTGTTTAAAAGAGCAAAACATGTTGTTACGGAAAATAATAGAGTGTTGATGTCAAAAGAATATCTGCTTAAGGGAGATATTGAAAAATTAGGTCAGGTGTTGTTAGAATCTCAACACAGCCTGAGATACGATTACGAGGTATCAACCGAGAGACTCAATTATCTGGTTGATGAAATTAGTAAAATCAAAGGTGTCTATGGCGGAAGATTGATGGGGGCAGGCTTTGGTGGTAGCATTATAAGTATCATAAGTAAAAGCTGTATTGATGCTATTACTGACTTAATAGGAGCCAAATATTATGAGAAGTATAAAGTGAAACCCGATTTTATAGAATGTTTGTTCTCGGACGGGACAAAGAGAATTGAGTTAAAGGATACCTAATACAAATGAGAAAAGAAAAACACTGGTCAAATATCAATATGGAAATAGAGGCTAAAAAAAGCCGCAAAATATCAGGTAAAGAAAAGCAAAGCGATAAAATCAAAGCTTTGAAGGATAAAGAGTGCAAAAAAAGTTTAGATCTGAATAAAAGGGTGATAAAAAAGGATGATGGAAGGTATTTGATATACTACGATTTTTAACACGATTCTGGATATAATAAGGAGAATAAAAAAAACATGCAGGGAAAGAAGCACTTTAGATATGCCGCTTAGTATTTCACTTGGAGTTTCAACCAAGAGGAAGCAGGAGGATAATATAGTTGATATATTGAAAGAAGCAGAAGATAAGATGTACAAGAAGAAAATATCGGAAATCAAACCGGTTCAGGAGAGTCTGATAGAATCACTTAAAGAGAGCCTTAAAAAAGATGGCGAAAGAAGTGAAGAAGAAGATAGAAAAAAGAAAGAAGACGCCCTTCTTCTGGCCAGGAAGTTAAAGCTCTCCTCTCTGAAGCTTGAAGAGCTGAAATTGCTTTTAAACCTCCATAACATAGGTAAGCTTGCGCTGGTGGATGAGGTGATGTCTAAAGGAGGAAGGCTTACCAAAGAAGAATGGAAGATAATAAAAGAGATTCCCCTGATAGGTTACCGTATTGCAGAATCATCTGCCCTGCTGAAGCCCATAGTGGAAGCAATACTATCCCATCATGAATGGTATGACGGAAGCGTATATCCCATGGGGATAAAAGGTGAGGAAATTCCAATACTCTCAAGGATATCTTTTCTTATTAATTCCTATGAAGCCATGATAAGTGACAGGCCCTACTGTAGGAAGATGACTAAAAAGCAAGCAATAGAAGAGATTAAAAGGTACAGCGGTTAGCAGTTTGACCCAAAGATAGCCAGACTTTTTGTGGAGATATTGAAAAAGGAGGAAAGAATATTAAAAATAGATTTAAAAGCTTGACACAGACAGCTTTTTTATAGGATAAGAAAGCACTTGCGAAAGCATTTTAACTTTTGATTTTAAGTGTTTGGGGTTAAAATTTTAATACAATTAAAGCAAAGTTAATAAGTTTAATTGTATAAGTAGGTTAATTAAAATAATTTTTTTCATTAAAACTTAAGACTTTTAATATGATTGAAAAACTTTGAAAATATTAGTGCACGTAATAAGTTGATTTGTTAAATTAACTAATGTAAGATATGACTAAGAAAAATCTAAAAAAAAATACTAAAAGTAATGCATACAGATAAATGAAGAAAGGAGGTATGTTTTAGAGAAATCATTTATTAACAAAGAGTTTTAAAAGAAGGGTTTTAAAATGAAAAAATCATTTTTGTGGGTAGTAATCTTAGTAATAAGTGTAGCAATGGTCGTGTCTTTTTCATCATTATATGGATGCGAAAAAGCAGGAGCTGCAGGAGCTGCAGGCGGAAAACACTTTGAAGATGTAAGCATATGGTTCTTCCCCGGAGGACCTGAGGGATGCCCATTTGCAAGTGTTGTTTATAATGGAGCAAAAGCTGCAGAAGAGGATTTAGGGTGTGATGTAACTTATGTTTGGTCCGATTGGAACGTAGAAACAATGATTTCACAATTTAAAGATGCGGTTGCAGCAAAACCTGACGGTATTTGTATAATGGGGCATCCTGGGGAAGACGCATTCGGACCGCTGGTAGATGAAGCCGAAGCAAAGGGAATCATAGTGACCAGCCAGAATACGGAACTTCCAAGTATTGAGGAAAAGTACGGTGCTAACGGTTTTGGCTATGTTGGTGCTTCCAACTATTCTGCAGGATACAATTTAGCCAAACAGTCTATTGTTGAATTTGGTCTGGGGGAAGGAGATAAAGCTTTGGTCTGGGGTCTTTTAGCACAACCGACCCGTGGGCTGAGGTCACAGGGCTGTATAGACGGTCTTGAAGAGGCAGGACTGACAGTTGATTACTTAGAAATTTCAGATGAAGTAAATGCTGATGCAACTCTGGGTACCCCGGTAGTAGCCGGATATGTATCTGCAAATCCGGATGTTAAATTAATAATAACTGACCATGGTGGGCTTACTTCAACAGTGGCGACTTATGGCGATGCTGCAGGGTTAGACCCCGGCGAAGTTAATTTTGCAGGTTTTGATCTCTCAGCTGCTTCAGTTGATGCTATTAAATCTGGATACTTAGGGCTTGTAATTGATCAGCAGCCGTACCTGCAGGGATATCTACCGATCCTTCAGGTCTGCCTTACCAAGACCTACTATTTTGCAGGTCTCCATATTGATACCGGAAGTGGTTTTGTAAATGCAGAAAATGTAGATCTTTTAGCAGGTCTGGCAGAGGAAGGGATTAGATAACCTATGAAAGAAAACGCAGTAATTTCTCTAAATAAATCAGTAACTATACCTCTGGTAAAAATGATAAATATCCATAAATCCTATGGAGCAGTTACTGCGTTAAATGGAGTGAATTTTGAAGTCGGAAAAAATGAAATTGTTGGACTTATAGGAGATAATGGAGCTGGTAAGTCTACCCTTATTAAAGTTCTGACCGGAGTAGAAAATAAGGATGAAGGGCAGATTTACTGGAAGGATAAGGAAATAAAAAGGCAAACTGTTGAAAATTCGCGCAATATAGGAATTGAAACTGTTTTTCAGGACAGAGCTCTGGCTGAAAAGCAGAACATCTGGCGAAATCTTTTTATGGGAAGAGAGTTAACCTATGGGCGGACAGGATTTATGAGAATAGGTGACTCGCAAAAAGAAGCGATTAAAGTGCTGAAAAATATGATCGGATTTACCCAGTCAGGCCTTACTTCCAATCTGGGTGTCATGGGTTTGTCCGGCGGGGAAAAACAGGGGATAGCAATAGCCAGGGCTCTTTATTTTGATGCGCAGTTGATTATCTTAGATGAACCTACCAACAATCTTTCGCTTTCTGAGACCAATAAGGTATTGGACTTTGTCAGATGGATAAAAAGTCATGGAAAATCCTGTATCTTCATAACCCATAGTATTTACCATGTTTATTCAGTTGCAGATAGATTTGTAGTTTTGGATCGGGGGAATACCGTAGGGGAATTTCTAAAGAAAGATCTATCCTTAGATGAGCTGGTTGGAAAGCTGGAGTATGTAGCCAAGCATGGTACGCTGGCTTAGAATGTTATTATAAGAATTGATTATATAATGTAGTGGAAAATGCCTTGGCTGTAAGGGTTTACAGCCAAGGCAAGTTTATAAAATAATAATATGTGGAAAATCAATTTAAACTGCCCGAGCAGAAAAACTGGGGCAGAAATGATTAAAAAATTAGGATTGGAAAAGGAACAGCAAGAATGCTCGAGAAAATCAAACAAAAAATAAGCGAATCTAAATTACAGTTGAGCATATTTGGAGTATTAATAATTGTATTTGTATTGTTTATTATTGGAAATCCAAGGACTTTTCTTAGCTATAGCATCTATTATTCTTTTATGTCAACCATTCCTTTTTCGGCTATTTTAGCTTTATCATTGACACTGGTCATTATTTTGGGAGAGATCGACCTTTCCTTCCCTTCAGTGATGGGCTTTTGTGCCTGGGTGTTTTCGGCTGTGTTTAATAAGACAGATAATATCTATTTAGCATTTGCCATATGCCTGGCTATTGGAATGCTTGCCGGGTTTATAAACAGTGTTCTGATAGTAAGAGTAGGGATCCCCTCTTTAATATTGACTATAGGAATGATGTTTCTATGGCGGGGGATGGTCTATATAGCAAGCGGGGGAAGAGGATTATCCCTGGTAAGTACACAGGGAACGTTTTTATATAAAGCACTGGTTGGAAGGATAGGAGGTGTAATCCCTGCCCAGGCGGTGTGGGCCGTTGTTATTGCTGTAGTTTTTGCATTGATTTTAAACCGACACAGATTTGGTGCCCATATACTTTATACTGGGGATGATGCAGTAAGCGCAAAAATGATGGGTGTAAATGTTGAGAGAGTAAAAACAATTGTCTTTATGCAGGTAGGAGTCTGTGCTGCCTTCGTGGGTGTCCTTGCCACTCTGGAAGTATTATATCTATGGCCATCAACAGGAGAAGGTTATCTTATGAAATCACTGGCTTCCGTGTTTATAGGAGGGACTTCAGTATTTGGCGGAATGGGGACCATTTTCGGGACCTTTATTGGAGCTATTATTATGGGATCTCTGGAAGCTGGAATTGTTTCAGGAGGAATTTCAGGATTCTGGACCCAGTTTGTCTTTGGTTTGGTTATAGTTTTATCTCTTACCATTTATGCTTATATGAATAAAAGGCTAAATCTGGGTAGAAAATTTGTAAGTTTTATAAAATCGCTGTTTGGGAGAGAAAAAAAATAGGATAAACACAGATAACACATATATTTTAAAGTATCTAAAAAAGCTAATGTATGTAAGTTGCAGCGAACAAATGATTGCTACTTAGAATCATAACGAGTTAATAATTATTCCCTCTATTACCAGGAACTCTTACATTAATTTAAGCAAATACTTAGACGTGGAATCCGGGGATGTTAAGATCCTTAATAATATGCAGTGGCTGCCTTATCTTAACGGAAAGTTATTGAAACTTTAGGAAATTGAATAAGCATAAGGCTTCTAGATCAAATAGCCTGGTATTATTAAAAAAGAGATTAGGAAATAAAGATAGAATGGAAAAATTAGAAATTAGGGAATATTTTAAAAAATTACAGGATTTATATTTTGAGAAGTTTGTAAAAGGAGAAAAAGATAAAGAAAATACTTTTAAAAAGAAAGACCTGGTAAATATTTTATCCCCAGGAAGAGTAAATATAATTGGCGAGCATACAGATTATAATTTAGGTCTTTCTATAAATGCTGCTGTAAATAAATACATATTTATAACGGGATCAAAAAATAACCGGAATTATGTAGAAGTTTTTTCTAAATACTTAAATGATTCTAATAGATTTCCGCTTAAAGATATTAATTTTAATAAGGATGTAGACTGGATAAATTATATAAAGGGAGTTTTAAAAGAATATATCCACCATGGTAACAGAATTGGCGGATTTAATCTTGTCGTAGATGGTAACCTTCCCATAGGTGCTGGTATGAGTTCATCGGCTTCACTTGAGGTCGGTGTTGCAAGGTTTATTGAGCAGATTTTTAATTTGAAGGTAGATAGAAAGAAAGTGGTACAATATTGCAATAGAGCCGAAAATGACTTTGTGGGAGTAAACTGCGGATTCATGGATCAATTTGCAGTGACTTATGGAAAGAAAGACTATGTGATTTTCTTAAATTTTAAGGATCTCTCTTATGAATATATCCCATTCAGTCTTGAGGATAATCTGATTCTGATTATTGATTCCAAAGAGGAAAGAAATCTGGTAAATACTGAATACAATAATAGAAGAAAGGAATGCAATGATGCAGTTCAGCTGATACAGAAAATAACGAAAAATAAAAATATTAGATCTTTGTCGGATGTAGGACTGGAAATGATTGATGATTTAAGTAATAAGGTGCCCGAAAAGCTGTTTAAAAGAGCAAAACATGTTGTTACGGAAAATAATAGAGTGTTGATGTCAAAAGAATATCTGCTTAAGGGAGATATTGAAAAATTAGGTCAGGTGTTGTTAGAATCTCAACACAGCCTGAGATACGATTACGAGGTATCAACCGAGAGACTCAATTATCTGGTTGATGAAATTAGTAAAATCAAAGGTGTCTATGGCGGAAGATTGATGGGGGCAGGCTTTGGTGGTAGCATTATAAGTATCATAAGTAAAAGCTGTATTGATGCTATTACTGACTTAATAGGAGCCAAATATTATGAGAAGTATAAAGTGAAACCCGATTTTATAGAATGTTTGTTCTCGGACGGGACAAAGAGAATTGAGTTAAAGGATACCTAATACAAATGAGAAAAGAAAAACACTGGTCAAATATCAATATGGAAATAGAGGCTAAAAAAAGCCGCAAAATATCAGGTAAAGAAAAGCAAAGCGATAAAATCAAAGCTTTGAAGGATAAAGAGTGCAAAAAAAGTTTAGATCTGAATAAAAGGGTGATAAAAAAGGATGATGGAAGGTATTTGATATACTACGATTTTTAACACGATTCTGGATATAATAAGGGGGTATAAAATACTGGAACTAAGATATGATCCTATAAAGAATATATTGGTGGCCGTTGCTACAAAAAGACAGGACAGGACTTATCACCCGCCGAAGGATTTTTGTCCGCTTTGCCCGACAAAGAGCGATAAAATAAAAACGGAAATCCCTGCAAGCGATTATGATATTGTAGTTTTTGAAAATAAATTCCCGACTTTTATCGAAAATCCTGACGGGGTAGATAATAAAAAGTTAAACGCCGGAAGAGGTTTTAAATATGAGCTAAAAGAGTCCAGGGGTATCTGTGAGGTAGTATGCTACACATCAAATCACAACCTGTACCTGGAAGAGCTGCCGCTGGAAAAGATAAATAACCTTATAAATGTATGGAGAGATAGATATTCAGTCCTTGGCAGAAAAAAATTTATAAAATATGTTTTGATTTTTGAAAATAAGGGAAAAAAAATAGGAGTCACCCTCTCACATCCGCACGGTCAGATATATGCGTTTTCCTTTATACCTCCGGTAATTTTAGAAGAGTTAAAGTCTTCAAGAAATTTTTACCGAAAAAATAAAGAATGTATTCACTGTAAGATAATTGAAAGGGAATTAAAGGACAAAAAGAGGATTATTATTGCAAATGGTGACTTTATTGCTTTTATCCCTTTTTATGCACGGTGGCCCTATGAAGTTCATATTTATCCTGTAAAGCACCGGGAGAGTATATGTGAATTAGATGATAGGGAAATAAATTCTTTATCTTTGATAATAAAAGAACTTATAAGTGGATATAATAAACTGTTTGATTTCAGGATGCCTTATGTGATGGTAATTCATCAGAAGCCCACAGATAATAAGAGTTATAAATATTATCATTTTCATTTTGAATTCTACCCGCCATATAGAACCAAGGATAAGCTTAAATATCTGGCAGGCTGTGAGTTAGGAGCAGGAACATTTTTAAATGACACTATGCCTGAGGAAAGAGCTACTGATCTGAGGAATAAAATATCAAAAAAATAATCAGTACTTGAATTTATTGGTTATGGGATATCTTCTATCCTTTCCGAATGCTCTTGGGGTTATCTTAATACCGGGAGGTCCTTGTCTTCTTTTATATTCGCTGGAATCGACCATATTTATTACTTCTCTGACTGTTTTACTGCTAAATCCTTTATTTATAATTAAATGGTATCCCATATCATCCTCTATGTATGCTTTGAGTATGGAGTCCAGTATTTTATAGGGAGGCAGTTTGTCTTCGTCTTTCTGATCTGGCTTAAGCTCAGCCGACGGAGCTTTGGTTAGAATATTCTTAGGGATTATATTGGAGTATTTAAGGTTAATAAATTTACATATTCGGTAAACCATAGTTTTATATACATCTTTAATAGGTGAAAATCCTCCAGCCATATCCCCGTATAGAGTACAGTATCCAACGCTTATTTCGCTTTTATTGCCTGTGGAAAGCACCAGCCAGTTATTTTCATTTGCAGCTGCCATTATGATATTCCCCCTTATGCGAGCCTGTATATTTTCTCTTGTGATATTGATTTTACGGCTTTTAAATAAGGATCTTAAATTTTCAAGATAACTATTGTAAATATCGGAAATAGGAATAATCGTATGACTGATACCCAGAGTATTTGATAATTCTACAGCATCTTCCACACTTTCCGCAGATGAGTATATAGAAGGCATAAGTATGCAGTTGACATTTTCTTTCCCCAGAGACAGAAAGGCAATTACTGCGGTAAGCGCTGAGTCGATCCCGCCGCTTAGCGCTATGACGACTTTATCAAATCCGTTTTTTCTGACATAATCCCTGGTACCTAGAGTCAAAGCCTTGAGTATTTCATGTTCCTGGCAGAGAATCTGCTTTTTATATTTAATAACAGCTTTTTCTTTACTCGCTGACAGCCTTTTCTTTTGACGGTATTTTAGGTCAATTACGAGAGGAGCTTTATAGTGTTTACTCATTCTGGTTTTTTGGCTCTTAAATCCGGTATTTTTAAGTTTTGACGCTGTCGTTCCTTCCGTATCAAGGTCATATATTAATGTATCTTCTTCAAATGATGCTGCACGCTTTAGGATTTCTCCCGTATGTTTTATGATCAGGCTGTTTCCATCAAATACCAGTTCATCCTGACCGCCGATAAGATTGACATAAACAATATTTACACAATTATCTTTAGCGGTATTAATTAAAGTTTTCTCTCTTTCCTTGATTTTTCCGGTGTGATACGGGGAAGCGGATATATTTATTACAAGTTCTGCTCCGCCTATGATTGACTGGATCTTTGCTGGTCCCGAAGGATAAAATATATCCTCGCATATGTTAATCCCAATAAGACTTTCTGATATTTTAAAAATATAATTTAGGGTACCTTTTTTAAAGTATCTTTCCTCGTCAAAAACAGAGTAATTCGGCAGAAACTGTTTATTATATATGGATTTGATCTGATGATCGTAAATCACCGCTGCTGAATTGTATATGCTGTTTTTTTCTCTGTTGACGAACCCGACCACAGCAATAATATCTGATACGTCCTTTTTAAGCCTGTCAAGGCAGCTTATATTTTCGTCAATAAAGTCATTTTTTAGCAGCAGATCCTCAGGTGGGTATCCGGTAATGGACAATTCCGGAAATATCACAACATCTGCATTTTTTTTCCTTGCCTCTTCGATATGAGAATTGATAATATTATAGTTGTGCTTAAGTTCTCCTACTACGGGATTTATCTGAGCCAGATATAATCTTATGGCAGAAATATCTACTCCTTTTCTAAAATTCTAATAATCCAACCTTTATCAATTTTTATTTTATTACTATATTTTTATTCAAATTTACTTTTTATACAATAGTGAAATTTTTCTTAAATCTTATATTATCATTGGGAATGACCATAAGAGATAATCTATCTCAGATAAGGATCGCATCTGCGGCTTCGGGTAAAAAGGGAGTAGTGGTGCTGTGGTCAAAGTAAATATATTTTGAAGATTTTTCCATCATATTTTTAAAAATTTAGTAAGGCGAAGTAGAAACTACCACTATTTTAAATACTGTCAATAAATAATTAGGGTAAATAAAAAGCATTACACAAGGCGGGGGGCAAATGATAGTATGCAATACTGTGAAAAAATTGATTGATTTGTCAAAATCTTTTAATTCTATTAAAATTATATAAATTTTTATATAAATTTTGATCTTTTTACTGATTTTATAGTATTAAAAAAATGATGCAAAAATTTTCGCCTTATCTAGAAAAAATACTGCGGCATACCAATGAGATAATTATCATAAAAGATACTGAGAACAGTATACTTTTCGTAAATGAAAAGGTAAGAGATTACGGCTATAACCCTGATGAACTTATAGGAAAGAAATATTTAAGTCTTCTTTCCCAAAAACATGAAGGAAAGAGATTTAAGGAAATCGTCAACAGGAAAAAAGCACTGAATTACGAAGTAGAATTTCTGAGGAGTGATGGAACCATTGTCAATACACTGGCCAGCAATTCTCCTGTGTGGGATGATAACGGGAATATATTATTTGTAGTCTCTACTCTCGCTGATATCACATCTTATAAAGAACTGCAGAAAAAATTAGTTAAAAGCACCTACCTTGATTATCTGACCGGCCTTTATAATATCAGATATTTGCATAAGAGATTGAAGGAAGAGATAAATAGAAGCAAGCGTAAAAAAGAGGAAATTGCCATTATAATGTTTGATATCGATAACTTTAAAAAATACAATGATACTAATGGGCATGAAAGTGGGAATAGGCTGCTTAAGGGTTTAGGCAGGATTATCCGTGAAAGCATAAGGGGTGGTGTTGACCTCGGATTTAGATTTGGGGGAGATGAATTTCTAATAATAGTGAACCAGGCGGAGGAGAACATTACTCGGGAGATTGCAAATAGGATCAGGGAAAAGTTCTTAAAATTAAAATACAAAGACCTGGATTTAAGCATGGGTATTGAATATTATAAGGAAATACGGAGTATTAAAAAGAGTATAAGAAATTTAATAATCAGAGCTGATGAGAAGGTCTATAAAGCAAAAAAATCCAAGGAAAAAATAATAGAATAATTTCCATTCCAAAACCATTTTAAAAATCAGATCATTCTACTATAATGGACTCTTGGTTAGTAAAGAGTTCATTATATCTGTACTTGCCTTCTATAAGGAATCATTTATTTTTTTGTTATGAAAGGTAAAAATTTTTTAGATAAGTTTGCAAAAACAATATCATATATTTTTAATGGTATTTTTATTTCCATACCGATTTTCCTAGTCATATGTTTCATAGTCGTAGAAAATAAAATCGAAGCTGTCGGATGGGCCTCTCTCTGTATACTTTTTGGAATTGTAATACCCTATATCTATATATACTTCTTATATAAGAAAAAAAGGATAAGTGATATTCATATACCTAAAAAAGAGGATAGGATAAAACCCCTGATAGTATCCTTTGTAAGCTATGTAATATGTTTTATGATTTTATATGTTCTGAAAGCCCCACTATTTTTAAAATCCATATTTGCAGTAGGTATTGTCTCTACTGTTATTTTCACTATTATAACCTATTTCTGGAAGATCAGTATACACACCAGCTGGATAACCTTCGGAGCTATAACTTTCGTTATTTTATTCGGTAAATGGATGCTGCTGCTGATCCTGCTTATTCCGGCTATTGGCTGGGCAAGAGTAAAGACAAAAAAGCATACTGTAATACAGGTAGTTCTTGGTGCAGCCATAACTACTGTGACAACAGTCTTTGTTTATTATAATTATGGGCTTATTAACTTTTCTTAAATAAAAGACGCATTTTGACTGTAGTCTATAAGGAAACAATAAATCTGTGGAAGTAGTAAGAAACAAGTAATTCCAGAAGTAATAAGACTACAGATACTGCCGAAGGCAAAATCAAATATTTACTTGCTAACCTTTTTGCTTTCTGTGAAAAAGACGGAATTAAAAACATTATTACCAGATTAATAAAATAGAATGTAAACAAAACAGAAAGTGCTGATAGATAATAGTAGAAATGACCCAAAAAACTGAATCTGAACAGGGTTACTGTAATAAATACTGCTATTATTAAGATATAGATTATAAGTTTTAAAGGTCTTTTAAATATTTTCTCTTTTTTTGATTCCTTATAGTATTGAAATACAAAGACGGGGTAAATAATAACCATAATAGAAGATCCGCACAGGAAACCGGTTATAAATCTTAAATTATTATCAGTATTGTATAAACCAAAGTTTGAAGCAATGCCATCTATTATTGTGGATAGAAAAAAGAGACCGAGTATGATCAAGGTGTAAGGGGGCGGAAGATCATTTTCTTTTTTTCTAAACATTATAAATAGAATAACAGCTGTAACAGTGAAGCCAATATAGATTCCGCTGCATCTGGAACAAACCGGTAATACTACTTCGCCGATGGCAAGACTCCTGGCAGATAATTGATGGCAGACTGAGAAACCTAATATATTTATTAAAAAATCAAGCACTCTCAGTTCCTGTCCCTTCTAATTTTAATCACTTTCTATATTGTCCTGTAATTTGCTAAAACCCTTATCGACCATCATAAGTAGTATGGAATGGAGTTCCTGGTTTGCCGATGCAATGATTGAGAGTTGGTATTCTTTACCAATACCCATAAGCGGTATATTATCCAGTGCTTTACCATGAGCATCAGTTATTATTCCCCCGCCTTCTTTTAATATAATATATGCCGCTGCAATATCATAAGCATAATTGTTGACTATGCTGCCCTGACCCACTTTCATATAATCTTTTTCAAAAACAGGATAATCAGTAACAAGCCTGTGGCCGATATCTATATAGCAGTCAAGCTGGCCTGAAGCTACTCTGGTTATGGAAAAAGAGGAGCTTCCCAGTGAAAAAATACTGCCGTTGAAATTTGAGCTGTTAATCAGCTCTTCCAGAACTGTTATTAATGGAGCTATAGGTTTTCCTCCAATACCTATTGACCAGAAAAGAGAGTCGATATCAATTTTGCCGGATAATGATGGTGAGGTAATATTTCCTTTATGAATGATTTTTACTCCAGAATTCTTTTCAGCGATAAATATACGTCCGCTTTTTATTTCCTGTACGCAGCCTAATTTTAGATCTTTCATTTTTGGTTCATCTGTAAAGTCCGAAAGGGCTATTGATATACAGCAGGATTCCAGGCCCGAAGCTGCTGCTCTGGTACCGTCTATTGGGTCTATTATTAAAAGTTTGTCTGCAGGGCCGTATTTAATAAGACCCCTGTCCTCTGAATAGTAAGCTATATCGATGTCCTTTAGATATTTTTTTAAAAAAGTCTCAGCAATATCGTCGATCATAAAAGTAGAGTCGCCGCCTATAGATTTACCTGAGATAAGTCTTGATTCCTGTTTTCCAAGATAAGGCAGCACTTTTTTTCTGATTTTATTACTAAGCGCAATAACAAATTTTACGTTTTCTTCACCTAACATATTTTAGTATTTTAACTTCTTATTTTAAAAATTTCTAATCAACTATATAAAAAAAGAGCATCAGGATATAAAATCAGAAATATACATATGTTTTAATAAAATTATAGTCTTCTATGTATAATATTGATAGAATTAACAATATTATTCTTAGCAGTCTATAAGGTATTGACGAAAGGCACGGTTTTATGATATTTGATTTTCATACCCATACCTTTTTAAGCGACGGCAAAAACAGTCCAATTGAGCTTATAAGATTTGCGGTTGCCAGGGGATATAGATTTATCGCGCTGACTGATCATGCCAGTCATTCCAATATTGATTTCATAATCTCAAGAGTAAGCAAGGACTGTACCCTTGCTGAAAAGTACTGGGATATAAATGCAATGGCAGGAGTTGAGCTGACAAATATACCAGCAAAAAGTATAGATGAAATGGCCGGTAAAGCAAAAGAGCTGGGAGCGAAGCTTGTGGTAGTGCATGGTGAGACTATCGTGGAGGATGTTGAACCGGGCACTAATCTGGAGGCAGTAAAATCAGAATATGTCGATATACTGGCACATCCGGGAATTTTGACCATAGAAGAAGCCAGACTTGCAGCGAAAAACGGCGTTTTTTTGGAGATTACCGCAAGAGACGGTCACAATCTTACCAACGGAGTGGTGGTTAATATAGGAAGGGAAGCCGGAGCCAAATTTCTTATTAATAGCGATGCGCACAGCCATCTCGATTTATTTAAACAGAACATGCAGGAAAAAATAGGCATGGGTTCCGGTCTTAAAAAAGATGAGATAAAGGAAATTTTCGGTAAAAATTATAAGCAATTTTTCGAGAGGATTAATTACTCATTTAAAAGAAGCATATGATATAATTGGAAAAATTTGGTTTTTTGTAAGAGTTATAAATCATAATCATTTATCAAAGTTTGGAGGTAATTAATGGACAATAAGAAAAAGGCGGAAGAAGTAAAGGCAAAAGTCGTTGGACCTGAAGAAAAGCCGGCAGTTATTGCTATTATTGCACTGATTGCAGGAATACTCAGCGTACTTTGCCACTGTGTTCCTATTGCCGGGTCTGCTATTGGATTTTTACTTAGTGTAGCTGCGATAGTACTGGGTATTATTGAATTTAATAAAATTAAAAAAGGAGAATCCAGCACAAAGGGCCGTGGGATGTGCATAGCCGGTATTATCCTTGGAGGCGTTGGTATAGTCTTTGGTATTATATTGCTGATGATCGTGATCTTAGGTACTTTCGGAGGTATGCTGGGCGGAATTTTTGACTATTATAATTATTACTAAGATTTGCCAGTCTTACTAAAAGTTTTAAACTTTTTAGGTGGCGGACTTTGCCACCAGCAGGATTCAAGATCATTTGGGTTTGATGGATTATACATGCCCTTGTGTTCTAGATGTACAGGAGTATACATCGGGATTCTTTTTTCTTTAGTAGCGATAATTATAATCGAAAGAAGAGTAAAAGGGGAATTCCCTTCGGTAAAGACTGCAGTAATCACGATCGGTGCTATTTTGCTGATGGGCCTAGATGTAGCAGCTTCAGCCCTGAAATTCTTTGATTCAAATAATTATATAAGGTTTGCTACGGGTTTTTTAGCCGGCTGGTTTATAGCCCTGATCCTGCTGCAGCTTAAGAATATCCTGATGTGGAAAATACTGGTGAGAGTTCCTTATCTAAATGATAAAAAATCCTTTATTATATGGATGTTCTGCGGTATTGGTCTTATTGCAGCTTTTATGTTCAGCTTTAAAAGACTTTTGATTTTATGGGGAGTTATTTCAGTTATAGGGATGATTATTTTTGTTACCTTGATAATCTTAATTTTATTTTTCGGAATAAACCGAAGGTTGACCAACAAAATAAATTCATGGAAATCCTATATTTTTTGTTTTACAACTGG
>Ga0307420_1000235_pt1 | contig 26833 bp, 23 predicted proteins | sample SalMarWE160240MG_2_FD_202167 | JGI IMG/M metagenome (GOLD analysis project Ga0307420, IMG submission 202167) | Salt marsh sediment microbial communities from the Plum Island Ecosystem LTER, Massachusetts, United States - WE1602-40 | ecosystem: Environmental > Aquatic > Marine > Intertidal zone >... | reverse complement strand
GCTATGACTAATGTTGTTAGGAAGGCATTATCTACCCTGAATGTGATTGAATGTAAGGTGCTTGTGTTTCCGTGCACGTCTGTGGCGTAAATCGTTACAGTGTGTTCTCCGCTGTCTAAATCACTGAGCGTAGTATTGCCTAAAAGCGGCACTTTCTCGCCCTCATCCAAACTATAGCTTAAAGATGCACCCTGCACACGGAGTTCAAAAGTTAAAGGTACATTGCTTGACGTGTAATTTCCATGGTTCGCGGGTGAAGAGATAAGCGGTATAGTTCCATACCCAAACGGTGTATATTGCAAATTGTCGGAATAGCCCGTGGTCCATCCGTTGAAGCCTCCGATTGCATACAGCACATCATCCACCGTAACAAGGGCAAAACCCGATCGAGGGGACGGCATTGAAGCAGCCACAGTCCACTCATCAAGTTCAGGGTCATAAGCATAACAGTTGCTGGTGGCCGTTCCGATAGTTTCGATTCCGCCCATAACGTAGATTCTTTTCGGGGCGTACAGATCAGTTGTTGCAGCCGCCTCTTCGCCTAGCCACGCAGGATTCGGGTGAGGTGCCCCTTGGCTCCAAGCGTCAACTGCTGGATCATAGATTTGAACAAAACCGGGATTCATAGGATCATGATACTCGTCTTGCCCGCCTATAACGTATATTTTGTTGTCAAGCACTGTGGATCCGCCGCTTGTGACAGGGTAGGGTATTTCCGCTTTTGTTTCCCATGTGTCAGAGGCTGGGTCGTACTCGTAGTTTATGTTGTCCATAATGACGTATATTTTGCCGTTTGCCACAGCAGCTTCGCAGGTGCTTGCAACTGGCATATTTGTTTTGGTTGTCCAAGAGTTTTCAGAAGCATTTGTGGGTTGAGCGCTCACGATCGATAAGAAAGTCAGGATGAAGAGAGTTAAGGCGAGGGCGACTGTCTTGTTCATACGCACTCAAACAATAATACTGCATTTTTGCCTTTAAACTTTGTGTCACCATTCACAATTACAATAATGTTGACATTTTCAAGTCTTTTTGAGTTGAAATCATGGATTGGCGATTTGAGTTTTATGGGTACTTGGAAGGAAATGCGTGTGCAATCATTCTGGCCTTTGAGAGAAGCTATAAATAAGCTTTCAGAAATAGTTAGAACCGCACACTTGGTGAAAGTTTTGAGAGTTGGCTTTTTTGTTTGGGAGTACCCCCCTAGACTTGTCGGGGGCTTAGGCACTTACGCTGAATACTTAGCGCATGAATTCGTTGACATAGGGCACGACGTTTCGGTTTTCACACTTAACGACGGAACCCTGAAAACCAGAGAAATTCTGCGCGGCGTAGAGGTGCATAGGCCTTTAATCGCGGACGCAAGCAACATTTTCCCGTTCTTCGTAGTTGACGACCTGAAAAAATGGGGAACAAACATCAGACTCTTCAACGACATATTCATCTACAACATCCTAAGCGCCACAAAATTCCTCAACGGGCTAATAAAAAAAGAAAAATACCATTTTGACGTCGTCTGCGTTCACGATTGGCTAAGCAGCATCGCAGGCCTCGTGATTAAAAACGAATCAAAAATCCCCGTGGTGTTCCACACCCACAGCAGCGAATGGGGCAGAAGCGGAGGCCACGGATCTGAAGTGGTGTCGCACTTGGAAAGCGCCATGGCTCAGGGCTCAGACCGCATAATCACCGTGAGCTACGCCATGCAAGAAGACCTGACAAAACACGGTTGGCCCCAGTCAAAAATCAGCGTGGTTTGGAACGGCGTAGACCCAGACCGTTACGATCCCCGCAAAATCAAGCAGGAAGACGCCGCGAAAATTCGCGAACTGTACAAGGTGCCTAAGAACTGGAACATGCTTCTTTTCGTAGGCAGGCTCACCTGGGTGAAAGGCGTCAGAGCCCTGTTACAGGCAATGCCCAGCGTACTACGGGAATACCCCAACACTAAACTGGTGATTTTAGGCAAAGGAGAAGAACAAACCGACATCGAAGAAACATCTGAACGCCTAGGCATAAAAGACAAAATAGTCTACCGTTTCGACTTTGTTCCTGAAAACGAGCGCATCCTGCATTACGCCGCTTCCGACGTCTGCATTTTCCCCTCCACCTACGAACCCTTCGGCATCGTAAGCTTAGAAGCTATGGCACTTGAAAAACCCGTGGTCGTAGGCGCACGAGGCGTAGTAGGCTTCAAAGAGCAAGTGATAAGCTCAGGTCCAGACCAGAACGGCGTACACGTCAACGGCGAAGACCCCGCAGACATAGCCTGGGGAATAAAAGAAACCCTGAAGAATCCTGAAAAAGCAAGGAACTGGGGCGAGAACGGACGCAAAAGAGTACTGGAATACTTCACTTGGAGAAAAGTCGCCGAAGAAACCCTTAAAATCTATGAGGCGCTCCTCTAAAAAATTCAAAATCACGAAGATTTTACCCAAACCCAAAAGAAACCTTAAAAAGTCAGATTACAACGATTTTTTCGTTGCGTAGAAGGCTTAATTAGTGAACCCTGATGGAACAAAAAAAGCTTCTGAAGAAGAATCACCTTTCGAACTCTATGCCAAGAGAGGACTTTCCTCCGAAGAAGTAGAAAGGACACGTCAACTTTACGGTTCTAACGATATTCCAGAAAAAAAAGTTAGTCCCCTCCGCAAGCTACTAAGCTATTTCTGGGGCCCCATCCCTTGGATGATTGAAGCCGCCGCGGTTCTATCCATACTCATCCAGCACTGGGAAGACTTCGGCATAATCTTTACACTGCTCATCGTAAACGCCGTAGTCGGATTCTGGCAGGAACACAAAGCCGACAACGCCATAGAACTGCTGAAAAAACGGTTAGCGCCAAAAGCCCGCGTGCTCAGAGAAGGCAAATGGAGTGAAATCCCCTCCAGAGAACTGGTCCCCGGCGACGTGGTCAGAGTCCGCCTAGGCGACATCGTTCCAGCAGACATCAAACTCATGAAAGGCGACTACCTGCTCCTAGACGAGTCCGCGTTAACTGGCGAATCGTTGCCCGTGGAAAAACACCTTTCCGACGTCGCATATTCAGGTTCCATAGTAAAGCAAGGCGAAATGAACGCCTACGTTGTCGCAACAGGAATCGCCAGCTTCTTCGGCAGAACCACCAAACTGGTGGAAGAAGCCAAAACTGGCAGCCACTTCCAGAAAGCCGTCATAAAAATAGGAAACTACCTGATTGCCCTTGCAGCCATAATGGTTTCCGCCATACTGGTTGTGGCGCTTATCCGCGCAGAACCTCCGCTTGAAATCGTGCAGTTCGCGCTGGTTTTGGTGGTGGCGGCAATCCCCGTGGCGTTACCTGCGGTTTTAACTGTAACCATGGCAATCGGCGCCACTGCCCTCGCCAAGAAAGAAGCCATCGTCAGCAAACTGGTGGCAATCGAAGAGATGGCGGGAGTGGACGTGTTATGCTCGGATAAGACAGGCACCATAACGAAGAATGAGCTTACCGTGGCAACTGTGCAGCCGTTTGGCGACTTCAAAATTGAAGATGTACTGCTGTTTGGGACGCTGGCGTCAAAAGAGGAAAATCACGACCCTATCGACGACGCGGTTATAGCCAAAGCCAAGACCATCAAGGAAGTTGCTGAAGCTTTCGACGCATACAGCGTAGTTGATTTTAAACCGTTTGACCCGGTTGCGAAAAGAACTGAGGCTGCGCTGGAAACGGCGAAAGGCGTGCAGTTTAAGGTTTCTAAAGGTGCGCCGCAGGTGATCTTGGCTCTTGTGGCAAACAAGAACGAGTTGGAAAGTAGGATTAACGAAATCGTGAATGACTTTGCGGCGAAAGGTTACCGCGCTTTGGGCGTGGCGAAAGCTGACCAGGCAGGCACATGGCAGTACGTTGGGCTATTTGCCATTTATGACCCTCCGCGTGAAGATTCAGCGGAAACAATTAAAACCGCTCAGAAAATGGGCGTCAACGTGAAGATGGTTACGGGCGACCATATCGCCATAGCGCGGCAGATTTCCCAAGAGGTGAACCTTGGCACAAACGTTCTCTCCGCGTCTTCCTTCGTGGATAAAGCCGACAACGAAGCGAAAGAGGCTGTTGAAAACGCGGATGGCTTCGCCCAAGTTTTTCCTGAACACAAATACCGTATTGTGCAGTTGCTTCAGGAACGTGGCCACATTGTGGGCATGACGGGTGACGGCGTGAACGACGCTCCCGCGTTAAAGAAGGCTGATGCAGGCATCGCGGTTGCAGGAGCAACGGATGCGGCGAAATCCGCGGCAGACGTGGTGTTAACCAAGCTGGGGCTTTCCGTTATAATTGATACTTTGAAGGAAAGTAGGAAAATCTTTAGGCGCATGAATAACTATGCCATTTACCGCATAGCCGAAACCATCCGTGTGTTGATTTTCTTAACGCTTTCAATTATAGCCTTCAACTTTTATCCTCTAACGGCTGTAATGATTGTAATCTTGGCGTTGCTTAACGATCTGCCCATAATGATGATTGCCTACGACAACGTGAAAATCCATGAGCACCCTGTCCGATGGAACATGCGTGACGTGTTAGTCGTGGCGTCTCTGCTCGGCGTCACAGGCGTGTTCTCCAGTTTCTTCCTGTTCCTGATAGGCATGGAAGTGCTGCATTTGAACATGGCTGTTTTGCAGACGCTTATCTTCCTAAAGATGACTGTTGGCGGGCACATGACGATTTATCTTGCACGAACTGGTGTGCAGCATTTCTGGGCGCGTCCGTTTCCAGCAAAAATCCTGTTCTTCACTGCAGAAATCACCCAATTTGTCGGCACGCTGATCGCCGTCTATGGAGTCGCCCTCATGACACCTATCGGCTGGGGATTAGCAGGCCTCGTGTGGGGCTACGCGTTGCTTGCCTTCATGATAACTGACGTTCTGAAAATACACTTCTTCCGGTTGATGAAGCACACCGACGTAGATTTGGACCTGAAATCTAAAGGATAAACGGGCTAAATAGCCAACATTTCCGCCAGTTCCAGCAGGCGCAGGTCAAGCGGCTTCCGTGATTCACATGATTTTTTCAGTTCTATGCTTGAGATGGCGCCGTTCTGCAGTCCTATCACCTTGTTTCCCTGGTCTTGACATAACAGTTCAACGGCTTTTTCAGCGAAAAGGCTGGCTAAAAGCCTACTGCGTGCCGTGGGGCTTCCGCCTCGTTGCGCGTACCCCAGAATGGTTATCCTAACTTCTGAACCTGTTCGTTTTTGGAGGTCTTTAGCAAGCGCTGAGGTGTCTCCGATGCCTTCAGCCGCAACGATTATCCCCGCTTTTTTTCCTTTGCGCTTGTTTTCTTTCAGCACTTCGAGGATTTGATCCATTTTGCATTCTTGTTCAGGGACAAGAATCACTTCTGCGCCCACGCTAATTCCCACTTCCAGCGCTAGAAATCCTCGTTTTCGACCCATGACTTCAACGATGAAGAGGCGTTCATGGGAGAGCGCCGTGTCTCTTATCTTGTCGATTTCTGTTACGCCCGTGTTCACTGCCGTGTCGAAGCCTATCGTTTCTGCCGTGCCAAAAACGTCGTTATCTATTGTGGCGGGAATTCCCACGATTAGCGTTTCGCTTTCTCTGCTTAGGTCTAAGGAGCCTCTGAACGAGCCGTCGCCGCCTATAACCACTAAGCCGTCCACATTGTTTAGCGACAGGGTTTCAGCAGCCTTTTCCACGCCCGCCTCCTTCTCAAAACCTGGACAACGCAGCGTGTGAAGCATGGTTCCGCCCAACTGTATGATGCCGCCTACCGACCGCGGCGTCAACCGTTTAAAAGTGTTAGTTAAAAGTCCGTCCCAGCCTCTTTCAAAGCCTATTATTTCCCGTCCTTTTGAGTGGGCGATGCGCGTGACGGCTCGGATGGCAGCGTTCATTCCCGGCGCGTCTCCGCCTGGGGTTACAATACCGATAGTTTTCAACAACAACACCTGTTTGTTTTAAGCGTTTACAGAATTAAAACCTATCTAGGTTCCAAAACACATAAATCTTTTAGTATTATCCTATGGGTTTTGTCGGGAGGTAGCTCAGCCTGGCAGAGCTCTCGAGCCCGTTGGCAACCCAGCGGACGGAGACGCTGTAGAGGTCTACCCATGGTGGGCTTCATTCTAGCCTGTCTAGGCCACAGATACCGAGCCGTCGCAGGTTCAAATCCTGCTCTCCCGACCAAAATATCTTTTCAGAATCAACCGTGTAGAGCCTTCGGGGAACGTTGCTTAGAGAAAAAGGGGAACCACTTGCGCGGCGAGTTCATAATCGTGCATTTACGAACGCTACGTTACGGGGCAATACCTTCTGGCACCGAGTTCGGGACGGTCTGCTCTTGAGGCTTTCTGTGCGAAAACGCAAGGCTTGAGGTGGACTTCACAATCTGCGGCACGCCCACAAGGTCCTCGATTATAAGCAGGCCTCTGGCGAGTATAGCGAAGGCGCCTATTGCTCCCGCCATCGCGGGGTCAACAATTAGCAGTCCGAAGATGCCGACTATGCCGAATTCTTGGACTCCCGCGCCCGCTGGCGTGATGGGCACGAAGCCCAACGCTGTGACTAGAGGGTGGATGAGGAAGAACGCGAGCCATGTGAGGGCGGGGCTTAAGCCGAGCGTTATTCCCAAAGAAAGAGCCAGGAAGTACCATTCGAAGCCTTTCAGGATCCAGCAAGCCATGGTTAAGGCGATGATTTCGGGGATGGCTTTCCGGTTTTTCTGCGAGCTTTCCTTGTACTCCTCAAGTTTCCCCATTAAGCCGCCTGTGAACCGTTTGAGGAATCTCCAGTTTGCGATGCGGTTGAAAAGTGAGATTGCGCGTTCAGACCATGTGAAGGCAGCTAGTATGATGGCGCCGGTGAGCATGAGTGTGACGCCTATGGCTGCGATAAGAAGCCCCAAGTTTACTCCTGCAAAGGTGCCGAACTGCAGCCAATTTACGGCTGGCACCACTTCGATGAGGAAGATTATGGCGCCGACTCCGCCAACTACTTTGACGAGGAACTCGATGGTTTGGATACCCAAAATTCCGGAGAGGCTTTTGGAGGTGGGTACGTTTTGGTCTCTGAGGTAAAGCGGAGTTAGAACGTATCCTGAGCGTCCCGGCGTTACGTCGCTGGTTAGCATTCCCGCGTACTGAGCGAATAATGTTTTCCCGAATGACGTTTTGATCCCGTCTTTTCTCAAAACCAGTTTGAGCCTCAATGTGAACAGCAGGTTGATTCCGAAATAAGCCAGAAAAGCAAGAAGCAGGTACTCCAGCTTGATGTTAAGTAACGAGTCGTAGAGTGAGCCTATTCCCACATACCATAACAAGGCGGCAAATATCGCTGCCATGAGTATTATCTGCAGCAGAATACGGGTGATTCGCCGTGAGTCTCGCTTCAAGTCCTTACCTTCTTAGAACGGTTTACTGTTCCAGTTAAATTCTTTGCGGAAAACGCTATTCTGGAACGCATTGGCGGGTTGAAAGGACAAACGATAAATGCAGTCCCATTTTCCTTTCAGTTCAGAGCACCTTAAACTTTCACGGTCTCACGCATTCGGCTTTTGCTCTGTACGGTCGCTTCGTCGTCCGCCTTCGCCTGTGATACTCACACTCGTTGACTCTGGTTAACAGCCAGCCCTTGTCCTGGTACACGCAGCCGCAAGGCAGCTTGACCTGTTTCGACGCGGTATCTTTCGTTTTTTTAGCCATTTTCAGCCGTCTCTGCAATAATTAAGGTGGACAAGCCGCTAAATAAGTTGTGGGAATTAGACTCAGTTTTTCATGTTAATTCCAATTTGGTAAAAGTCGCAGTGACAAAAAAGGGAAACGCGGCGGATATTCCATTGCTAAACAGTTGTTTTTCCCGTTTCAGAGAGCACGTATTTGCCCTCTGTTTCCTCCACGAATCCAGCGTTTTTAAGCTCTCGAAGACCGCTTCTAACTCGAAACAGAGGTTGACCTGTTTTGCTGGCGACTTCTTCAGGTGTCAATGTTGCATCTTTTAGCGATTTCAGCGTTGCCATTCCGCTTGATGTGGGTTTGCCGTCTGGTGACATGCAGGGCACGTTATTGACCTTCTGGGAGTTTTTTAGTGCAGAGGTACCAGTCTTTGCATTCGTAGCCTTGTTTGGCTCTTTCCTCGGCCTGTTCAATGGTGACAGGAGAAGGAACCACAACCGCGTCTCCAGGCTTCCAGTTGGCTGGGGTAGCTACTTTGTGTTTGTCGGTTGTCTGCAGGGCGTCTATTAACCTCAGGATTTCGTCCATGTTTCTGCCTGTGGTCAGCGGGTAGTAAATCATCGCCCGTATCTTGCTTTCTGGGTCGATTACAAACGTGCATCGAACGGTTTCAGTTTTGCTCTGTTCGGGATGTATCATTCCGTATTTCTTGGCAACTTCCTTGTTTAAGTCCGCAATTATGGGAAAAGTGATTTTGACTCCCATTTTCTCCTCGACATTCCTTATCCAAGCTATGTGTGAGGAAACGCTGTCCACGCTTAAACCTAGTAGCTCTACGTTTCTCTTCTTTAGCTCGTCGTATATTTTGGAAAAAGCCATGAACTCAGTTGTGCAAACTGGCGTGAAGTCCGCTGGGTGCGAGAAAAGCACTAGCCAGGTGCCTGTGTAATCTGAGAGCCGTAGTGTTCCCTGTGTTGTTGACGCCTCGAAATCGGGGGCTTTCTTACCTAATATGGGGAGACCTGTCGCTTCTTTTTTGACTTCTTCACTCACTTTTTTCACCTTTATCTACGCAAATATTCACAGTTTGTTTAATAAAAAGATTTTCAACTGCGAGTTTACTTTCTAAACTCCTCAGCTTTTAACGGTATGTATGCTTTTCCTTGCCTTATCAACATGATTAGCGCCCCCACAAAAGATAAGTTTGGGTTTAACGTATTATTACTTGGCGCTGTTATGAAGAAAACAGCATTAGCGCTCACACTCACCTTGGTACTGTTGTTCTCAGCAGTAACCCTATCAGAGATTGTTAGGTTCGCAGATGCAAATCCGAATATGTTCATGAAACCTCGTTACTGCCACATCTCGATACAGTCTCCACAGAACGGGACACAAAACTCGGCACCAATCTTGTTGAATTTCACCGTAAAAAAATGGGAAGTACCGGATGTCTACTCATATTTCTATATCTTAGACGGGCAGGACATTCAATCAGGTGTTAAAATGGAGGAAATCCAGTTCGTGGGGCAAGAAACAATATCCAATTATACGCCTTTTTCTTATATCGAAACCACTCTGGAGGGGCAGGTGGTCTTACCTGTTTTGTCAGATGGAGCACATAACGTGACAGTCTTCATAGGTCAAGCTTTAGGTGATGGAACGATACAACCTGCAAACTTGGAAACATTCTTCACCACAGCCAACTTCAACGTTGACTCAACAACCAAATCGTTTCCATCGCCCCAAGAAACTGAACCAAAGCCTTTCCCAGCAACATTAGTGGCAACTGCTTCCGGAGCCTCAGCAGCACTCGTCTGTTTAGGTCTCTTAGTCTACTTCAAGAAACATAAAAGTTGATGGCTGTGAAAAAATCTGCGTTAACAATAACACTCATCTTGGCTTTCTCAGCGGTAGTTGTTGCTGGGGCACAGTTTATTGGGTTTGGTAGAGCAAACGTTCAAGTGGAAACAGTGCAGTCGTCAGATTTTAACCGTCAATTCGACGTTGATATAGTGTACGCTTATGTTCAGGGTGGCTCATATGGAACTGCCATCTTCAACGTAACGCGCGTCTCTGACTTGCCGATTTCCTCAGAGGGGTTGATTGATGTTTTTGAAGCGCAGATTTACACAACTCAGAGCCAGATAGGCGACAAAGTGGTCGGGTGGCAAATCGGCGAAGGCTTGTCCATGGATGAAATGATGAGTTTCTCCATGAGCCTCGGTTCTTTTTACGTTACCCGCCGATCTGGGTTAACGACCGTTTCAATTATGTTCAAGCCCTTCAATCCTACCTTGACGGAGCCAATTTACTTGAGCCTAAGAAGGATAGGCTGGATCACAATTGACGGCTCTATACAAAGCGACTTGTCAGGCGACAAACTCATACAGCAGGTTAAGCTTGAAAAGTATGGAGACGGACTTCTCTACAACGTTCTGGTTCCCGCCGAACAGCTTCCAAACATCGACCTATATCAGCCCTGGGAATCGCCAGACCCAAATTCGCCCTCACCCAGCCCTTCGACTTCCCCAGAAACTACCGCAACACCTGAACCTCAAGAGACAGCGGAGGTGCCTTCACCTGCAATCTGGACGGCGGCTGTTGTCTTGATTGCCACAGTTTTCGGCGCGGGCTTAGGCCTGCTAATCTACCTTTTAAAACGATAATTCCTTGCAATAGCTTCAAGACCATCAACATGAATCTCACAGTTTATTTCAAGAAATACGGCAGTTAAGCCGAAAAGCCTACTTTCATTTTTCAGAAAGCGCGCCCTCACACAAAACCAGCGCACAGTCCGCTCAAAGATTCAACCTTTACATAAGGGGGTATAGACTCGCCCACATGCATAAGCCCATAAGAACTCACCAAAACCCTTAAGAGTAGCAGATATTCTAAACTGTGTTAGTTTAAGTACAAGGTGTGTTGAAACAGTTTGGCTGTTGAAGGTTTTTTTGAAAACAAAAGACAACCCGTAGAAGCAAAAGTCGGCGAGTTAACGCCACAATCAAGAGCAGTTAACGTCACCGCCAAAGTAGTCAGCAAAAGCGAAATCCGCGACATCCCAATGGGAAGAGACGGCTCAGCCCACAAAGTCTGCGACGCACTCGTAGGCGACGAAACAGGCAGCATCTACCTAACCCTATGGGACGACAACATCGAAAAAGTAAACGAAGAAGACACCCTACGCATAGAAAACGGCTACGTCACCCTATTCAAAGGCAACATGCGCCTCAACATAGGCAAATACGGAAAAATGAACCCCGCAGAAGAACCACTCGAAGGCGAAGTAAACACGGAAAACAACGTTTCCAGCAAGACATACGAGCAAGAACGAAGACCATTCAGACGCGGCGGTAGCGGCGGATATGGCGGCAGACGAGGCGGCGGTGGTTATGGCGGCAGAGACAGACGCGGCGGTAGCGGCGGCGGTTACAGACCAAGATACTAGCTTCAAAGCGTAGAAAAAAACTTTTTTCGCTTTTTTATCTCCACAGTTTTCTTTAAAATCATCAGTTAGAACACACGTTTATGTTCTGTCCACTGCGCAGTCTATAACGATAGTTTGAGAAGTGCAGTGTTATAAACAGAAGGGCGGATCAGTCGGGTACTCCGTAATCTATGTTTATCTTGGCGTTACAAGTTTGCTCATACAAGCGTTTGAACTAACGTGCTCTACTTAACTATGTTATTTCGACGTTTCCCCACATCCCAAGATTGATATGGCCCGGTACTGTGCACACATAGTAGAAGCTGCCAGCTTGGTCAGGTGTGAAGGTGACTGACCCCGATTGTCCTGGCTGTATGTAATTGTTCACATTAATTCCTGCTCCAAACATGGGTGTACCAACTGCTTTTGTGGCAACTATTTCCCACGAATGGGGAATGCTCGCTACATTGTGAATGGTCATTGTGTACGTCTGTCCGACCTGAAGTTGCAAGGTTGGTCCAGGGTTCGAGAGTATATTATCGGCACTGGTTCCGAAGCCATACGAATCCACGTATAACGTCAAAGGTGTGCCTGAGGGGGTGGGAGATGGTGTCGGAGAAGCGGAAGCCGTTGGAGTAGGAGATGGCGATGTTGATGGAGTTGGAGTAACTGTTGGTGTCGGAGTTGGAGAGGGATTTTCCGTTGATAAGGAAAGCTCGTAAGCTAGAACACCTATGGCTATTATGACCACGATGATGACGACTGCTGCTATATACCACACGGTGTTACTTTTTTTAGGAGCATCTCTGGACATATTTGCACCTTCCATTAACTATTGTCGATAGAACTCTAATGGGAATTAATTGGTACTCAGGCTATAAAGTTGTGTGACTGCCGCCTCACAGTCACAAGTGGTACATCAAGCATTTTTTTAACACCCTCGTTGCATTTTGTCATGAAATTTAGTTTTTCAATTTTTTCCCCATTTTGTTGTAGTTGCGTCGCAACAACTAATCTCAATTGACCCAAAAAATGAGTTCGCATAAAATTCTAATTCAACGATTTTCTGCAGTTAGGGCAGAAACTCGATGTGCCATCGACTTCTTTGTTGCAGAATTTGCAGGTTGGTTTCTGAAACAATTTAATTGATGACGCAGCAGGGTGACGCTCGTACCGCTTGCCCATGAACATGCTGACCTCGAACAACGCCACAAGAGCGATAGTCAAGAACAAGTTGCCTTGGGGAGTCGCTCCAGGAGTTATAAGCATCGCTAAGACCATGATTCCCAAGTAAACGTACTTTCTTTTTCGGCTAAACATACGCGTGTGTATTATACCAAACTTCACTAGGAGAACAAAAAACGCTGGCATCGTAAAGATTGCTCCGCTTACGATTATGGTGAAGAAAAGCAAGTTGTAGAAGTCCATAATCGAGAACATCATTTCGGCGCCGACAGCCGTGAAAAAAGGGAACATTGAATAGACAAAGGCGGGAAAGAGAAGGAAGAAACCAAAGAGTGCTCCAGCAATGAAAAGCGCCGAAACCACCGTGACGAAAGGGTAAATCGCCTTTTTTTCATGAGGGTGCAGGGCGGGATCAACAAATTTGTAAATCTCGTATGCCAAAACGGGTATTGTGATGGTGATACTGAAGACCAATGCGGCCATAACGTAGAGCGTTATGGGATCTTCTATCTGCAAGGCTATCAACTGGACATCCTGTGGCAGGGTCATGTCTCTGACGGCCTTCAGAAAAACAGACATTAACGGCTGATAATTGCCTGTCATGGCAAAAAAGTCAGAGTTACCTGGAAGCACCAGCATGACGATTGTGGCTATTATGAAAGTGAAAATGACTACTTTCAAACGTTTTGTTAATTCTGCAATATGTCCCAGAAAAGAGTTCGCTACGTTTTCAGGCATCAGTATTCCAGCATCTTGCTTTTATCAAACCTTCTGAAAGCGCTCCTGCTGCTTTTTTGATTCGAAGCCTAGAAAAGCTTGGCGTTTACGCGGCAGCGCCTATCGTTTTAACTTTTTCAGATATCTCAGCGGATATTTGCTCGCGTGTCTTTCCATCAGTGGCTATTCCAAGGTTCTGCGCAGTTTCAAGCAGAATTTCATCGTTGGAACGTATTTTTGGGCCGTTAGCTGTGGTTGTTGCAGCTTCTTGGAAATCTTTTGAGGCCTTGTCGAATTCTCCTTTCGCTTTGCCTAAGGCTTTTGCAAGTTCCGGAATCTTTGCTGGACCCCACATTATGATGACGATGGCGACGACACCTATTATTATCCATTCCCAACCTGAAAGCATTTTTTTACCTCAAAACCTAACTGCGTGCTGAAAGCTTAAAATCATTTGTTGGTGTAGCGGCACAGTCACACTTCGCATGGTCAAGCCTTGACAACTTACTAAAACTTTCTATTTCTTGGTCCCAGCCCGCAACTATGCCAAATTTGCGCCATCACGTTTACTTCACAGTTTCGGTTATGGGTTCACAACTACTTTTCCCCACATGCCCAAATCAACATGACCTGGAACCTGACAGATGTAATAGTAATCTCCCGCTTTAGTCACCGTGAAAACCACCCAACCAGTTTCTCCGTGCTGAAGCGGGCTGGAAGCGCTGCGAATCTGCGCGTTAAACTGCACAGGAGCCGATGTCTGATTCGTACTTACAATCGCCCAGTTGTGAGGAAGCTGTCCAACGTCAGTGACGGTTACGTTAACGATATCGCCGACTTTGAATGTCAGCGTCGGACCGGGTGAAACCAGATTGTTTGCACTATATCCAAATCCGTATAGATTGGAGGAAACGGCTCCTTCATACAAGGTTATGTTTACGTTGGGCGAGGTGCTTGGAGTGTTGGTGACGCCTGGAATGACTGAAGCAGCTAACAGGACAACCACGGCAAGGGCTATGGCACCTCCGAAGAGCCACCGGCGGCTAATATCTTTCGGGGTTTCTCCGTAGTAAAGGTATACCATCATGGCGAAGGCGATTAATTCAGCGCTCAAGAGGAAAGCGAACGTTCTTTGCTGGGCGATTAGGTCTAGAGTCCACATAGTAACCGCGGCGACTATGATGAAAATTAGGAGGAGAACGGCGATAAACCCTGGGCCTTTCATGTACTGACTCATTGGGCAGTCACTCCTTTCTCGTAGGCTATCACGTATCCCCGCAGCATCCTGCACATGCCGTAGACAGAGCCTGCAAAAACAGCAGCCGCTACGAACACAATGGGCGCGTTAGCAAAAAAGCTGGGGATCATGTTAACCAGTGAAGCGAGAGACGCCGACGCGATTATCAGGAAGAAAACGAAGACAACTGTGAACCAGCTTAGCATGCTCTGGCTGGCGCGTTTAATTTGACTTCGCACCTGCCTAGTTTTCAGTTTGTTTTCAGTTGCGGCTTGTGGGGTTTCGGGTGGCGGTGCTGTGGGGCCGTTGGGTTCAGAAATTGGCGGGGAAAACAATACGGTTTTTCGCCGTGTTCTGTAGATGAGCCACATCACAATAATGGTTGCCGCTGCTAGACCGCCCAGAAGGAGGACGGCCTGCACGTTGGAGATGATTTGGCCAGGAGTTAGGTAGCCCCACACCGTTAGCGTCACGAACTCGACCACTATTATAGCGCCTATGGTGACAAAAACAGGTCGTTGGCCTATTTGTCTTCTCTTGCTCCTGTCGTAAAAGGGCAACAGAAACAGGAGACCAATTAAGCCCCCAAGGGCAGCGATGGCGTAGACGGCTTCTGGGCCCTCAAAAGCTTGGACTTTCAGGATCTGATAGACCCATACAAGGTACCAGTCTGGCTGAACCACGTACTGCCCAGCGGTTTCAGGAGAAAAAGCTGGAGGAAGGACAAGTGGTACAAGCGCTGAGACCGCGACGAGAGTGGCTATGTACAGACTGAAAAGGATGATGGCGTAGAGGAAGATTTTTGGGAACCACCGGTAAATCTTGTCTTTTTTGGGTTTTCCGAAGGCGGACACGTAGGCGGGTCCATGCACTTCGTACATGTAAACTTTGAGTGCGAGAAAAACCAGCAGAACGGCGGGTAGAATTACGGTGTGTATGTGGAGGAAGTTGGTAACTTGTGCAGTGTCGCTGCCTGAGCCTACTAGGACAAACTTGGCTAAGTTGGCTATTGCCGCTGGGAAGAAGTTTACAAAGCCGACTGCAACGTCGGTGGCGGATTTCGAGATGACAGTCCAGGGTAGAAGGTAGCCTGTTACTCCGAAGCCGAGAACGGTGACGCCGAGTATAATGCCTGCTAGCCACATCAAAATCCTGTTTTCTTTGTGGGCGCTACCGAAATAGTTGCGTGCGAGATGTAGGAACGCGATAAGTATCATCGCGTAGGCGGTGTAGAGATGCAGGGTTTCAACGAGTTGCCCGAGCGGGACGTTGTTGATGATGAACGTGGTTGATGAGTAGGCTTCGGCAGGGGTAGGAACGTAATAAAGCAGCATGAACATGCCTGTGGCGCCTTGCATCCCGAAGGTTAACGCCATAAGAAGGCCAAGCCAGTAAATCGGGTTCAAAGCGAAGTCTGGAATCGGCTTAAGTGGAGCCTTAGTGAAGCCTAGGCGCACGTCAAACCAATCAACCAATTTGTCATAAACGGTTTTCTTGCTCATATCACTCACCTAACGCGTCATGTGCTGGTTACGACTGTTCCTCCCTGAAGGTCGTACTTCAACACCAAAGCTGGATCTGTGGTGCCTGGTGGGCCATGCCCGAAAATGGTGGGTGGTCCCATGCTGACGGCGCTTATGTCGCCTGTTGACTCGTCCAGTTCAAGCTGCACCTGAGGGACGGGCCTTGGCGCTGGACCCCCAATAACTTTGGCGCCATCTACGAAGTCGTATTGGGATCCGTGGCAGCAACAGTAACCTTCTGAAAGCGAAGCCTCGTAAGATTTGTTGCACGGAGGCGAACCTTTGGGCGGCACAAACCCGTAGAAGCATCCAAGATGCTGGCATATGTCGCTGAAAGCTACTATGTCTTGGTCTGGTCCGATGCCGCCTTTGGCTTTCACCCCGAGCTTAACCAGCAGGTTCGGAGTGTTAGTCAAGGGGTAGTTGAATGTAACGGGCGTTAGAAGCTGCAGCGAGTTTATGTTTGTAACCTTTATTTTTGGCCATGCAACCTGAGTTGTAGCTTCAGGAATGAAGGTTAAAGCTTTCAGGGAACTAGTCAACGCCAAGATTGTTATGGCACCTCCTCCTGCAGCTGCCAGCTTAAGGAAATCTCGCCTGCTCATTGCTAAGGGCCGTGCTGGCTGTTCGGCTAAAACTTCAACAGGCTTTTCCTCCACCGCGGGGGGCGGAAGCGTTGTTTTAGGTTGCTCGCCCAGAGTGCCTAAGACTGGAAACCTTTCCAACGTTTCTTCGGTGTGTGGTGCATCCTTTATCGTCTCAGATAGGTTTTCGTCTCGAGTGTGGATGCCCATGTGGCTGCCTTCAATCCAAAGCTGGCTTTTTGACAGGTCGTAAACCTTACCTTCAAAAACAATGTAGAATGGGCGCCCTTCTTTACCGTCGAACTCTTCCAGTTCTTTCTGGGTAAAAACTCTCAGTTTATTGTCGTCTTTTTCTTCAGTCATGGAAATGCTTCACCAAAAGTAGCAAAAGTTTGAAGCTTAACTAATCCTATATGAGAGCCAAAATAAAGCTTTCGGGTGTTTCTATCGGGGTGTTATTCCCTACTTTATTTAGCCTCAGCGTTACGTGAGCCTTAACGAATCTGCCATCTTAATTAGATACGCCTTGTAAACGCTTTCCTTCAAAGGTTCCAAGCTGGAGATGGCATCATCAACGTACTGGTTTACCTTGTCGGCACAGTAACGTAAGGACCCTGTGTTTTCGAGGCTTTTACGCAGGTTGTCAAGAAATGTTGCCTTTTCCGCGTGACTTTGAGCCTTAACTGAACTTATGGCTTCAAGAAACGCTTCTCGGGCGTCTGGATTCAAGGATTTGTAGAAGTGAATTATAGGAAGGTTTGCTCGAAACTCGTTGATGTCCTGGGGGATGGCGTTTTCAAGTGCGGCTACATCGGAAAGGTCATCCTTTATCTGGTAAGCTAAGCCAAAGTTTTCTCCGAACTCAGCCAACGCGGCAATTTCATCACATGAAGCTTTTGCAGCTATGGCTCCGCATTGAGTTGCGGCTTTGAAGAGCGAGGCGGATTTCCTCTTTATAGTTTCCAAGTAATCGCTCTCCCTAGGTCTTTTATGCGAGTTTTCAACGTCCATGTACTCGCCGTCTGAAAGCAGCAGGCAAGTCTGTGACATTATCCTGATTATGGCTTTCCCGTAATCCGCGGTCAGGTTAAGTGAAAGCGACGCTAACGCATCTCCTACTAGAACCGCGTCTCTGACTCCCCATTTTGCGTTAACAGTGGGCACGTTCCTTCTGAAGATGTCTTGATCTAAAATGTCGTCATGAATAAGAGTGGCGGCATGCAGCAACTCGATGGACAGGGCCAGCTTTTTCACGGGTTCCACATAGCCTCCCACGCTCTGGGCGCTGAGTATAACCAAGATGGACCTCAGTCGCTTTCCTCTTGTTTGTAAAACATATCTGATTCTTTCAAAAAGTGCAAGGTCAGCTATTTTCGGTAAGCAATCAGAAAGTTCACGGTCAACCAGTCTTCTTGCTTTCTCAAGATAAGCGGCGTAATCGCCCTTATCAAAGACAACTTCTTGTTCATTTGGCATGTAGGCAAGCCTTCAAAACGCGTTCTATGAAATTCATCTTTTGACACATTATAAATCTTTCCAATAATCGCCGTTTACATCACCAGATTAGGAAGTCTCTGATTTTCTGGGTTTCCTCATAGCCAACAAGGCGGGAACATAAACCACAGCCAGAACCAACAGAAGCATCAGCAACTGAAAAGCATCCGCCCCGTTGATTAATCCACTTATTGAATAAGCAGCAATTAAGCCGAAGCTCGTTAGGCTGTGCGCTTTTATCATGTCAAAGTTCGCAGGCGCCAACCTTACGGGGTCTTCAAAGTCGCGTCTCAGCATCCGCACTGATCTGAAGGTAAGCGGCATGGACACCAATGCGAGCAGCGCCAGTAAGGGCATAACGCCTGACAGTACTCCCAGAACTATTACCGTGTAGGTGCATACCCAACTTGCGATGTAAAGTTTGACGCCGCTTCTCTTTCCATATCTCGCCACTAACGTGAGCTTTCCTGCCAGCCTGTCTTCTTGGTAATCCGGGATTTCGTTTATGATGATCATCGAGAACAGCATTATCCCCATGGGCAGCGTCGCCACGAATGCTTCAAGGCTTACTGTTTGAGTTTGAACAAAATACGAGCCTAAGCCGATGGTGGTTCCAAAATTTATGAGCTGCCCAATCTCGCCTAAACCGTAATGGGAGAAGTTTATGGGCGGTGCCGTGTAGAAAACAGAGCAGAAGACGCCGAAGAGCCCAAAGAGGAGAACGGGCAAGCCTCTGGCGGCAGTCAGGAATAGCCCTGCGGTTATGGTGATGAAAAAGCATAGCGTGAAGGCTTTGAACATAGCCGAAGGCTTAATTAGCCCGCTGCTTAGTGTGCCGCTGCCTCCGCTGTACGGGTTTTTTTCTTCGGGCTTCAACTTGTCAACCGCATGCTTATAATCGAAATAATCGTCAGCCATGTTGAGCGCTATATGGTTGACTACAACGCCTATCATGACTATGAGGAAATAGAAAGGGAAAAAACTGCGGTCTACCGCCCAAGCGACTAACGCGCCCACGGTGGCTGGGAAAATGCTTGGAGGTACAAAGTGGTATCTAAGCGCCTTCCACCATACCCATGTTCTTGGCGCCTTTGTCTCGGTGATTTCTGCTCCCTCCAGATTTCAAAAAACCGTTATTGCCTATTCTGCTCCACAGCCTCTTTAAACTTTTTTAATTTATTTTAAATCCGCTTTCTGGCCAGCACGTTGTTGGTTGCTATCAAATCATCTAAAACCTCTTTGGAAGTTGTTCTTCGGTGTTTTGTAACAATAATTAAATATAAGTTGAAAACAAAAAGAAAGAAAGACTCTAAAATGGTACTGCCTCTTGACTTCTTGGACACGATGGCTTGGGACGTCGCCGCGAGCGGGATTCTCCTAGCTGTTGCCTCCATTGCACTTCCCTATGATTCGGTAACAGGCTTGATTGGAGAGAAGAATAGGCAATTACGAGTGGGGTTCGCTGTGGCGATAGGCGCCTGCGGACTTTATCTGTTTCTTTCAGGGATCGCCATCAGTTTCATATGGCCCTTCACCATCGCCAATGGAGCTTATAACGTGTTGTTCGGCGGAATCGCATCACTAGGCGGCTTAGTTCTGATGGCTGGTGCCCTCGCCTTGTTTCTAAACGTCAATTTGCGTCCCGTCGCTTATTTTGCTGTTGTAGCGGGTGTGTACTCGGTTGTTGATGCCTATGCCATTGCAACCAATGGTCTAACGAGTTCGCCTTTGCTTGCCGCGTTGGGATACCTGTCGTTTGCGGCTCCCGCATTCTTATCCGTTCCCGCCGCCCATTCAAAAAGTAAATATTGGCGATGGCTTTTCGCCGTGTTCGCGTTAGTTTTTGCAGCTGCATGGCTGTATCAGGCAGCCAACTTTACGCTGGAGCATCTTCAACCCTCATAACAGCATAAAGCACTACTTTCGAAATAACACAAAGTCACTAAAAATAACCAATTTGCTTTTCAATAGTAGCCTGAGGCTCATGATTAAGGGGAGCTTAAGCGTCTTACTAACAAGTTTTAAGTTGGCGTCTTTTCTCGACCAAACCTCACCGCGAGAACCGCGCCTATCAGAATCCCCACAATTAAAATTGCAAAGCTTATGAGCAGAAGCAGGGAAAACGGAAAAGTCCCCGAAGCGGCTTGCGATGAAGGCGAAGCTGATGTTCCACTCTGCGTGGGAAGCACCACAAGATACCCGTTCATTTGCCTAGATGTGGGTGCGCAGTTAGAACTGCAGGCAAATTCAAACACGCCAGCCGTATTAGCATACAAACTTGAGGGTGGAATGTACGTTATAGACGGGTCCGAAGCGTTACCAGCCGATATGACCACGTTGTTTACGCTGTAACCCGCCATTGAGAAACTATACGCATTCACGTCGGTGTTCCTAACTTCGATGTAAACGAAATCGTTCTGGTTCGCAAATATCATTTCTGGCACATACTTGCTGTAGTTGCTACCAGCATAGTCAGGCTTAATCGCCAAGTAACTGTACATCGTATTAACGTCTGGGTTGTACACGGTGCCCTGAGTCGGCAACACCACGAGTTGACCAACCATTTCAAAATGTCCTGGACCGCACGGCGTAGTACAGAACCACCTGAATACGCCTGCCTTTGATGCGGTAAACGGTTGCGCGGAGGTTGTGAAAGGTGCTATTGAACCGTTCGGCTGGTCCTGTCCCGGGTTAATGGCCACGTTCAGGTCATAAGCTGCAATGGCAAAGCCATGTGACATGTCGTCCGTATTTCTCATGCTTACGTTAACAGTGTCGCCCTGATTCACTACGATAACGCCTGGGAAGAACTTGTCGTAACCGTCTCCTGCAAAGTCAGGCAAAATCAACTGAGTGAAGCTTCGTGTCTGCGTGGACGGATTATAGCTGGCGATGTCAGTTGGAAGCACCACGATTTGCCCGTTCATCTCAGGAAACTTGTCCGCGCTGAAACTGAATATACCCGCGTTCGACGCCGTGAAAACGGGAACATCAGTGTCAACTGGTTGGATTCCACTGGCGTTTTGGCTTCCAGGCTTAATTGCGACGCTGCTTCGACCTTCAATGTTTAGCGTGAAGCTTTCGGCTCCAACGTTTCTGACGGTTATGTTAACTTGGTCACCTTGCTCAACCACGAGCGTCTGAGGATAAAACACGTTGTACCCTGGTCCGCCCAAGTCGTACTCGGTGGCAACGTAAAAGTCTCTTTCGGCGCCCGCGGCTGACGCCACTTCAGTGTGAAACACAGGAAGGAAGCTAATCATGATTAAGATTGCCACTAACGAAAGAACACATGGTTTTCTGTTCATTTTATCGCTCCAAATTCTCATTTTCTTTTTGACGCAGTATCCTCACCCAGCGCTCTTAGGAGTTCAAACAGTTTACCCATACCCGCTGCAACAGCTGGGTCGCTTAGCTCTCGCGTAACCGCTATTACCCCTTTAACTGGCTTTACCTCAGTTTTCAAGGAGCCTGCAGCTTTGCTCACAGCATCCAGAACATCCGCGTCAAGCACACTCGCCAGTTTCGTTAAGTTTGGCAGGTTGTCGACGATTGTCAACATGGCATCGCTGCTGAGCAGTTTGGCAAGGTCAGCGAAGGCTTTTTCATCGTTAAGTAAGCCAACGATGGGCTCCACGAGTCCACGAGATTCAAGAGCGCTCATCAACCGTATAAGCGATTTGGCGCCGCTAAGCGCTTGCTTCTCAGCCGCCAGTGCCTCCGCCAGCTCGTTAAGAGCGTTAAAATCGACTGTTGAGAGCAGCTTGATGGCAGATTTGGCGTTTTGGATTATGCTTAGGGCTTCGTCGCTGGAGAAAACAGCCATTAACGCAGAAAATGTTGCTTCATCGTTCAGCGCTCCTGTTGCCGCTTCCAGCAATCCTCTTTTTTCAAGGGCAGCCATCAGCTCAAGCATTCTCGGCGAAGGAAACTCCGCAGTGCCCATTTGCTCCTGTCCGCGTTTTCTCCGCCTTGTAGATGTTTCTGTTGCCATTGCTGACGCCTACCAGCTGCCAAAATACTTTTCCAGAACCATGTCTCCAGAAGTCCACATGTAATACTTAGTCAGCAATTCCTTCTTGAAGTGGTTGACAGGCGCGGCAACCGCTTTTGTCAGGGACCCGCCAAACAAGGTGTCATCAGTCACGGCAACGCCGTAGCCTTCAAACGGATTGTCCGCGATGCATACGATAGTGGGATAAAACTTATCCACAGGAACATCTGCGCCGAGTCGGTTGGCCAAGTGCTGCGCGGCTATCACGCCCATCCTCACCGCCAAGAAACCCAGTTTCGGCACGGCTCCCGCGTTGGCATCTCCCACCGCGTAAACGTTATCGTACTTTATGCTTACCATGTTCATGTCGGTGGGCACGAACCCGCCGTCGTCGGCAAAGTCGCCTGCCGCTTGCTTCAGCACTGGATTTCCAGCGTACGGCGGCTTGTAAATCGACAGGTCAGACTTCAGGGATTTGCCCCCGTCGGAGATGACAGAGTTCTCTGTGTACTCCTTCAACACGAATTTTTCGACCAAGCCGTATCCAAGTTGCCCGTATAGCGTCTTGACGATTTTCCTGTTTGCCACTGAGAGGTCTGAGAGGAATTCTCCAGGCGCGAAAATAGTTATCTTAGTCTTGTCCAGCACGCCGTTCTTCTTGAGCAAGCCGTGCAGCATCAGAGACATCTCGAATATGGGTCCTTCACAGGCTGAGTCCGCTTTGGGATAGTAGTTTTCAGGCATCTTCGGCTTGGGCGTAGAACCCTGGTAGAATATGCCTGAGCCGATGGTTATGTCTCCGCCTTTGAAGTTTGCCAGTTTTTCGCGGAGTTTGAGGACATCAGCGATTTCGCAGACGCTGAACGCGTTTTCGCTTCCCTTAACCCGCTCCTTCGCCAAAAGGGCGCCTAAAGCAATGACTAGGTAATCGTATTTCTCCTTGGCTGTTTCGCCGTTTTTTTCGACCGTTACTGTGTTATCTTTGGGGGTGATTTTTGTGACGTTTGCCTGCCCAAACTCTATCCCCTTTCGGGTTAGCGCCTTATTCAAGTCCACGGCTATGTCTTCTGGTTCTCTGACGCCGAGCGCGATGTGAGGTATGCTTGGCCTAAAATGAGTGGCTTGGTTTCTCTCTATCACTTTTATGGTTGCGTTTTTGCCCACTAACCTTTTTAAGTTGTAGACTGCGGTGAGTCCGCCCAGCCTTCCGCCGAGCACTAAAACTTTTTCAGACATTGTTCAATCCTTCTATTTGTGTAAAATGGAAAACTCTCATAAGGAAAGTGGTGATTAGAGGATATAAGAAATTGTGACTGCGCTCTATCAATCACAACTAGTTCTTTGATGTTATAACTCAGGCTGTCCGAGTGATTACGTGCGATTTTAAATTTGCGTTTATGCGGAAGTGAAATTTTTCAGCTCGCTGATTTTATGTATCTCAATCGAGTTGCTGGCGTGTTTCACCTTGGTTCTGACACCTGAAGTGAACAGAGCAATGTCCGCCTCATCCACAAGCTTCATCGCATGCAGCTGGTTTGCAACGGAGGCTATGCGGTCTTTTTCATTTCGATATTCAATCTGAACAGGATACACGCCGAACACCATTTCTAACTGTTTTTTAACTTTCTTTTTCGGCGTAACCGCTATGATGGGCTGCGCAACCTTAAATCTGGCTATCATTCTGGCTGTGTACCCTGAAATGGTCATGGTGACGATTTTGTCAACCGGCATGTCCAGGGAAATTCTCTGGATAGCTTTGCTTATCGTGTCAGAGATGTTCATGAAGGTCCCATAGTCTTCAACGTGACTTTTCACCGTGTTTTCCGTGGCGTTTGCTATTCTGGACATCATTTTAACAGCTTCCACGGGATACTGACCCACAGCCGTTTCCCCTGAAAGCATAACCACATCTGTGCCGTCTAGTATCGCGTTTGCCACATCGCTAACTTCAGCTCTGGTCGGAGCTGGCTGATGAATCATGGACTCAAGCATTTCCGTGGCGGTAACGACCAGCTTGCCCTTCTGGTTGCAGTTCTTAATTATGGATTTCTGGACCAGCGGCACCTTTTCCGGTTCTATCTCAACTCCAAGGTCGCCTCTAGCCACCATTATACCATCCACAACATTCAAAATTTCCTCAAAGTTTTTCACGCCTTCAAAATTCTCGATTTTGGCAACTATTCCGCCCTCAAAGCTTTTTGTTTGCGCTGTCAGGTTTTCTACGTCTTTGGCGTCTCTTGTGAAAGATAGCGCAACGTACTCGACATCAAGTTTAGCTGCAAACTTTATCAGTTCTAAATCTTTCTCTGAGAAAGTTGAGACTGAAAGGGGTTTGTTCGGAACGTTAACGCCTTTCCCGTCTTCTATAATGCCATTGTCCATAAAAAACAAATTTAGTTTTCTGTCACTCTTCGAAGCCACGCGAGTTTTAATTTTGCCGTTGTCGATGTACACGATGTCGTTGACGTCCATTTTGTCGTAAAAATTATGGTTGAAACAGATTTCTTCGCCGTTGAAACCCACTCCCAAGATTTCTCCTTTTTTAACGACTTTTTTCTGGGTTGCCCTAATCCTGATTTCAGGCCCTTTGATATCGATCATAACGGGTATGTCTGCGATTTCACGTACCCTCTCGATGACTGATTCGTATTGATCAAAGTCTCCATAAGCCGTGTTTATCCTTACGCCGTTCATTCCAGCCTTAAACATTTTACGTAATGTTTCCTCTGAAAAACTCGAAGGACCAACAGTGCATAAAATCTTGGTTTTTTTAGGCAAATCAACGCCTCATTCATTTAGTAAGCAGGAGTTCAGTTTAAGTGTAGCGCAAACGGGTCTGCTCGCGGCTACGCCTTTCGCTTCAATTCTCTTATTGAGTTAACGTGGTTTATACTTTTGTGATTGGGGTGCAACAGCCACAAACACACTTAAGCCATAGCAGACACTGTTTATCTCAAGTTTTAAGGAGAGACGTAATCTGGCATCTGCCGAGAAAGTTGTTAAAGACCCTACCTGTGGCGTTCCCGTGAACCCTGAAAAAACGCAGTTTAAAGTGGAAAGGTGGGGTAAAGAATACTACTTTTGCAGCCACTATTGCATGCGCAGTTTCTTGGAGGAACCTCGAATCGGGTATTTCTCGATGGAAATCGCGGTGAAAAGCGAGATTCCAACTTACAGTGGCGGATTAGGTGTTTTAGCTGGCGACACTTTGCGGTCAGCTGCTGACTTGAAAGTTCCGATAGCTGCGGTTACGCTTGTAAGCCACAAGGGATATTTGAAGCAGAAGATAACGGCGGAGGGGCAACAGTTAGAGTCTCCTGAGAATTGGGATCCTTCAGTCTTCATGAGTCCGCTGCCGAACAGCGTGGAGATTGAAATTGAAGGGAAGAAAGTCAAGGTTAAAGCTTGGATTTACGACCATGAAAGCGTCACGGGTGGGGTGGTTCCAATCATATTTTTGGACACGGACGTTGAGGAGAATTCGCCTGAGAATAGGGGCATCACCGATTACCTGTACGGTGGAGACGACGAGTACCGGTTGAAGCAGGAGATGGTGCTGGGGATAGGCGGCTACAAAATGCTTCACGCAATGGACATTAACCTTAAGAAGTTTCACATGAACGAAGGGCATTCCAGCCTGCTAACGTTGGAGCTGCTTAAGGAAAAAGAGCTGGATGATGATAAGGTCAAGGACATGTGCGTTTTCACCACGCACACGCCTGTGGCAGCGGCCTTTGACAAGTTCTCATACGATCTTGTACAAAGACTGCTGGGGAACGAGCTGCCGCTTGAAACGTTGCAGAAGTACGGTGGGCAAGATAGGTTAAACATGACTTTGCTGGCGCTTAACTTGAGCAAGTTCACTAATGGCGTAACAGAAGCGCATAAGGAGTATTCCCAGAAACTGTTCCCTGGGTATCACATTTATGAGGTGACAAATGGTGTTCACTCGCACACATGGACTTCTGATCCTTTCAGGAAACTTTTCCACAGGTACATTCGGGGATGGACTCATGAGCCTGAATTGCTTGTGAGAGCTGATGAGATTCCTGATGAGGCGATATGGGATGCGCACCTCCAAGCCAAGAGGAATTTGATTGAGTTTGTGAAAACCCAGACGGGGACTCAGTTGGACGAGCAGACGTTGACTTTGGGCTTTGCTAGGCGAGCCACGGCGTATAAGCGAGCTAATTTGATTTTCTCCGATATGGAAAGACTGAGAAGGGTGCGAAGCAGCGGTGACTTGCAGATGGTTTTTGCGGGAAAAGCCCACCCCAGAGATGTGGAAGGCAAGCGGCTGATTCAGGAAATCTACGGTCATATGTCTCAGCTGAAAGACCAGATCAAGATCGTTTATCTTGAAAACTACAACATGGCTATGGCGGCCAAGCTTACTTCGGGAGTTGATGTTTGGCTTAATACGCCGCTTCCGCCTATGGAAGCTTCAGGTACAAGCGGCATGAAAGCTTCGCACAATGGGGTGCTGAATTTTAGCGTTTTAGACGGTTGGTGGGTGGAAGGCTGCATTGAAGACGTAACTGGCTGGTCGATAGGACCGCACCATGACGAAGCAGTTGGGGACGATGAGAGAAGAAGGCGAGAAATTGAAGACTTGTACGGTAAACTGCGATACCTTATTTTGCCTTCGTTTTACACTGATGAGGATCACTGGATTGATATGATGAAGAAGTCTATTGGAAAAGTTGCCAACTACTTCAACAGCCACAGGATGATGCGGCGGTACGTGACGGAGGCTTACTTATGAGAGGTGTTTGCGTTGAATGAATGTGAAACTATAATTCAGAAAGCCCTGCAGGAGGGGCGCTCTTCCCTGTTGATACCTGAATCGCAGCAAATCTGCACGCTACACCATATACCTACGCCTGTTTCTCATGTAGTGCAAAACGTGGATGAGGCGGTTACGAAAGGAAATGAGATTGGGTTTCCGGTTGTTTTGAAGATTATTTCGCCTCAGATTCTGCATAAATCGGATGTGGGCGGCGTGGTTCTAAGAATTGCTGAC
>Ga0307420_1000233_pt1 | contig 26939 bp, 17 predicted proteins | sample SalMarWE160240MG_2_FD_202167 | JGI IMG/M metagenome (GOLD analysis project Ga0307420, IMG submission 202167) | Salt marsh sediment microbial communities from the Plum Island Ecosystem LTER, Massachusetts, United States - WE1602-40 | ecosystem: Environmental > Aquatic > Marine > Intertidal zone >... | reverse complement strand
TACATCACACCCTCTTCATCCGGCCAGCCACTGTCACTATCTTCAAAGTCATCGTAGTAAGGCATAGCGACACTTTCGACGTTACTCCACGGGCCTTGCCCCCACCCATCGTCGGCGCGCACGCGGTAGTAGTAAGAATCACTGGAGGACCCAGTTTTGTCTATATAGAGGGAGGTCTCTGTGGTTGCATACTCCTGCACACCTTGGGTAAAGCCTGAGTCCGTTGCCTCTTGAAGCACGTAGTGATCCGCCAGCGGTTCGCAGGAATCACAGCTCCAGGAAACCTCATAAGACCAATCATCCGAATCGGGCGTTGAGATCGGGTTCAGGTCAGGCACGGGGGGGTATTTATAGTATATAATGGGAAAGTACAGTACAAAGTCCGTGCTCACCCTCGCCGCCACGGAATCCGAGATCGGGAAGCCCGCGCCGGTGACGATGACGGTGTTGGTGAAATACGTTTCAACCTCCAACGCGGGGTTGACTTCAGCGGAGAAATTGACGGTGGCCATATCCAACGGATCCAGGCTGCCGGTACAGGTGATGACGCCGCCACTTTCACCGCAACTGGCCCCTGTGCCTCCGGAGATACTTGGCGTTCCGACATTGACCAACTCTGGTGGCAGGCTATCGGACATGGAGAACGCACCAACCGTACCCAGGCCCGTGTTGCTGATATAAACGGTGTAAGCCACCTCATCGCCAGGGTGGAATGAAGGGGAATCAATGGTCTTGAGCACATCCAACGCCCCGGGCGAAACTCCTGTCGAGGCCGAAGCGGTGACCAACGTACCAGTGCCGGTGACCTCGGCAGTGTTGACCACCGTTGTTGAGCCAAGATCCGGCGAAATCTCAACAGAGAACGTGATATAGACCCAACTGCCGAAGCCAAAGCTAGGATGGGTCCAAGTAACCACGCCATCTGAATAACCAGCACTACCCAGGCCGAGCACTTCCAAGCTACCGTTGACATAGGTTACTTCGGATGAGAGTGTGTCCGTCATCCAAAGATGGACCGTTTCTGCCTCATCGTGAACGATGTGAATAGTGTAAGTCAGCACCTCGCCCGGAGCTGCCTGGTTCGTACTAACTTGTTTTTCCACTGTAGGGTCATCTGCCATAGGTTCGGCGCGTGCGGGAAGTGACAGTGACAGAACTATCACAAGGAACAAAGCCAAACCGGCTGCCATTAACACCAGCGCCATAGGGCGCGCGCGCAACTTTTCATAGGCTTTCATTTGATCACCTCACTCGCTAACTTTAGGGAAGCAGGGGGGATTGTACCACCTGCTTCCAGCACTGTCAACCGTCACAAAATGACATAATCTGCCCTGGAGCGGCTCCAAGAGCCAGCACGACGATCCTCTATGGCTCCTGGATTTCTATGTCGATGAGGTGCACGCTGTCGCCGGCCGGCGACCCGTCGGGTGCCAACACAGGCACGCGCTGCATCGTCGCGAAATCGTACAGGCCGACGAGTAGAGGCACTTGGCCAGGGGGCGCGTCCTCCCAGATCGGGATGCGGTACGGATCGACGACGATCTGGCCGGGCTGCCAGCGCGACGTCGGAAAGCCGCCGCACACCGGCTGCCCGTCAAGCTGCCCGCGCATCGCCTCTTCGTCGTAGAGGTGTGTGAATGTGTGATAGTCCACCGACGTGGGCTCCAGGGCTTGCCATATCAGCGTCAGCTCCACGTACCCCCCAGGAACGGCGTGCCGGGTATCGACCGTGTAGCCCAACAGGCGGGCGACGTTACCAAGCGTCGCTTCGTGCGGCACGTATTCCTCCGGCTTTAGCGCCTCCATCCGGTCGAACGCCGGCCACGCAACCCGGCCCGGCGTCGATTCGAGATCGAACGGCCCATCGTATTCTTCCGCTCGATAGACCATAGGTTCGCCCGTCGCGCCCCGTCCGTAGACGGTGATCTTGGGCTGATTGCCCACTGCGATCACTGCCACAGGGTGGTATTCCTCCTCGATCTGATCCCAGCGAACGGGCACCTCGTCCTGAACATCAACTGCGACGACGAACATATCAGGGCTGGCGCATCCCAGGCGCACTTCCTGGCGGGTGTAATAGTCGGTGATCTCCCGCTCCTCGTTGCTGTCGTAGGTGCCCGCTAACACCCCCTCGTCCATCAAGTGTCCCACGGCCTTCCACCCCGCGCGATAGGGAAAGCCAAATAACCCGGCCTGCGGCATCCGCTCGTAGGGGGTCCAGTACAGTGGGTTCTTGAACCGGGGAAACGTCCGCTGGTACTCGGGAATGTGATCGACGAACATGGTGATCGCGTAGGAGCCGCACAGCGCGTACACCAGCATCCCGCCGACCGCAGCCACGCGCAGCGCTGCTCTGGATTTAGTTGCTAGCCAACGGCCTAGATCGACTAACCCCAGGCTGGCCAAAATTGCCCAGGCAGGAAAAGCCGTGTGGATGTGCGTGAGCGGCAGGGCGACGAAGAACAGGTAGAACAGGGCCGTCAGGCTCAGCCACAACCAGAGGGCTCGCGTGCCTACCGACTGGCGGGGAGCCAGCGGCGCGCCAATCAACAGAACGGCATAAGGCACCCAGGCCCACGTCCGCTCGCCAACCATCCACATCTCCGGCCGCACCAGCCCGGTGACCGCCAGCGCGACAAGCAGCAGCGATAACACCAGCCCCGCGCGTCCCCATCGCCCCCATGTGACGAGCACTTGCCCTATCAGCGCCAGAGCCATCAGAGCCAGAAGGTAAACGGAATCGTAGACGGCGCTCAACTCGAAGGTAGATGTCAGGTGATTGTAGGGGCCGCTGCCGATGCGGCCCAACACGTAGTAGGACGCCTGTTCCGCATACGGGCCGCGTAAGAGGGGCACGTAGAACAACCCCAGCAGCACGCCGCTGACCAGGGCGGCGGCAGCTAGCGGCAGCCAGGTATGCCATCCGTCCTTGCGATCGCGCCACACTCTGGCAGCGACGAGGAGCAACCCGGTGGGCAACGCCAGCGCAGCGTCGTAATGCGCGAGGGCGCCGCCGGCAAAGAGAGCCGCAGCGACGGCGAGCAGGATGCCGCGCCCGCACTCCCAATACGCCAGCAGGCACAGCAAGCCGAGCGTGCCGAGCGCGAACACAAGGCTTTGGTACTGCACGATGCGGCCAAAGCCGACGAAAAACCCCTCGACGGCCAGCAGGCAGGCCGCGATACCGCCGACGTGCGGTCGACCCAGGCGGCGGCCCAAGAGGAACACAGCCGCTACGCCCAGCACCCCCGCCCAGGCAAAGGGCAAACGCACCATCCACTCGCTCGTCGTCCCGGTCAAGCGCCAAACCGCCATCACCACTGTCAGTTCGGCCGGGCCCTTTCTGTGCTGGAACACGGCACCTCCATCGCCCTCCAGCGCCCGGGCTGCGCGCACCATCACAGCGGCCTCGTCCCCCTGGAACTCGGAGTAGCCCAGGTTCACCACGCGCAGCGAAGCGGCGATCAAGACCGCAACCACGAGCCACGCCCGGCCGTCTCGCCACAGAGGATGTCGCGCGGAAAAGATTGCTCCGAAGTTTAACCCCCTACGCGATGCTGTATCCGTGAGTTGCTTTCTCAACGCGGGTACCAGCGCCGACAATCCCAGCGGCAAGCCAACACTCGCCACAATCGCTGCCAAGAGGGTGACGCGATCGACTGGCCCGGGAAGGTAGGTGACCAGCAAAGTGATCACGGGGGAGATGACGAAACAAAGCCCCAGGCCAACGGCCAAGCGCTCGACCCGATCAAGCGTGCCGTGGGGGATGAGCGCAATCCAGGCCAAGCCTGGAAGGACCCACAGCAGGGGAAACGCTGCGCCATAGCGCACGGAAGGTGCGGGCACCACCAGAATCACGGCTCCCAGGATTAGCGCTACCAGAGGCAAAGCGATCTTTCGTTTCATACTCTTCATCTTCAACTCACCGGCGGGGCATTGTATCACCCGCACCGCGCGCTGTCAAACAGCGTTTGACACCCCGAACGCCTATCGTATAATCGGCAAAGTGACGAAAGCCATCCAGTCGGACCGAAAGCGAACGATTCTCTGGCTTGCCACAGCTGCCCTCCTCCTAGCCCTCGGCGCCCTGGCGCTGTGGAGCGCTGTGCTGGCGAGGGAGGGCAACGTGGAGGGTGTCTTTCCATGGCAACTGCCCAAGCTGCGCGGATTGCTCGCCATCAGCGGCGTGTGGCTTGCCCTGGTCGGCATCATTCTGTTGGCTGGCTACTTTTTTCAAAACCGGCCCTACGACTCGATCAGTCCAAAAAACGTATCAAGATTCCATCCGGCGCTTGTCGTGCTGGTCTTGCTCATTCTTGGTCACGCCATCGCCTACGGCTGGCTCGCCACCCAGCGCCACGATCGCTTCAACTCCACCGGCTTTGACCTGGCGATCAAGGAGCAGGTCATTTGGAACACGCTGCACGGGCGCTTTTTCGCCAGCTCGCCCGAGGTGGAGAACGCCTTCGCCGACCACTTCCAGCCCGTGATGTTAGCTCTGCTGCCGCTGTACGCCGTCATCCCGTCCCCCAAGCTGTTGCTGTGGATTCAGGTCATCGGTCTGGCCGTGGGCGCCATGCCACTGTACCTGCTCGCGCGACGCCGCCTGGACAGCCCCTGGCTGGCACTGGCCGTGGCGGCGGCCTACCTGCTCTATCCGGCCATTGGCTTTATCGAGCGCTTCGACTTTCATCCCGAGGCGCTGGCCATCCCCGCCTTTATCGCCGCCTACGAGGCGTTCGACCGCGACGATCTGCGAGCCGCCTCGCTGTGGCTGCTCGTGCCCCTGCTGAGCAAGGAGAACCTCGGCTTCAGCGTCGCCGCCTTTGGGCTGTATGCCGCTCTGAAAGAGCGCGTGCTGTTCCACCAGCGCGTGCGCTTCGGCCTCGTTTGGGCCGGCGTGGGCTTGGTGGTATCGAGCGCTACCATGTTCTGGCTGATCCCCGCCCTGCGCCAAGGACCCTCCGACACGCTGGCGCGCTACGGTTGGCTGGGGGAGGGCCCCGGCCAGATAGCGTTGACGCTGATCTCCCAGCCCGGCACCGTTTGCCAGACCCTGGCCGAGCCTAACCGGGCGCTGTACTTGCTGCAGCTCCTGCTTCCCATCGGCTTCCTGCCGCTGCTGGGGCTGCCCGAGCTCTTGCTGGCCGCGCCGGGGCTGGCGATCAACGTGCTGGCTCAACATCACTGCCAGGCCGAGATCTATTGCCAGTACACCGTACCCATCGTTCCCTTTATGTTTATCGCCGCAGTGTTCGGAATGTACAGGCTGAAAAACTGGCTGGGCCAACGCTGGCTCTTTCGCATCATCGGACTGGCCGTTGTCCCACTGACCGTGTTATCGCTCGTGATCGATAACCCCTTCACCGAAGGGAAGGAGCTGCCGCCGCCCCTCGCTGAACTGCCCAACGCCGAGGCCGTTTGCCAAGCCCTTGCGACTGTCCCACCAAAAGCCTCCGTGGTCACCACCAATGCCTACGCCCCGCACCTGGCACGGCGGGAAGGGCTGTACATCGTCGGCATCCCCGCTCAGCGCGATCCGCCGCCCGACCCCGACGTCGTGTTCATCAACCTGTACGACCAGCGCTTTATGGTCTGCGAGCAGTACCGGGAGTATTTCTCGCAACTGGACATCGACCGCTACGGTGTCATCTTCCGCGACCGAGGGCTGATCGTCGTGCAGCGTGACGGTGGCTCGAACGAGGCGTTCCGCGATTTTGTGCTTAACTGGACCGACTGTGCCGGTTAGCGCTGTTCGTCACGGCACCAGGACGTGGTCGGCGATGGGCTGACCCGCATCGTCCAGCACGTCCCAACGCATCTCTGCCCCTGGTTTTGGATCGTACAACCCCAGCCTCACCGTATAAGGCCTATCGCCTGAAGCCGCGAAGCGATGCACCTGGAGAAAATAGTCGCCGGGTTGGAGGGTGAGCGGATCCACCCACAGCCCGTCGTCCCCGGCCACCTGCGCACCACCGGCGTCCAGGAGATGGGCAAAGAATTTCAGCCGCGGCCCGGAGTAGACGCCCGGCGGCGGCGGGTTGGCCACGATAGGCACGGGCGGCAGGTCGAGCGCCTCGGCCACGTGCCAGATGGTCAGGAAGTCGGTCTCTCCAATCCACCGCGCTTCGATCAACTCCAGGCCGTTGGCGAAACGGGTCGGATTGGAGATTGGAGATCGGAGATCGGAGATTGGGGTGAGCGTGTGGCGTGTGAGGTGAGGCGAGATGGCCTCCGGCGGCCCCAGGAAAGCGTTGATCGGCGCGGCTGGATGAGGCCAGGAGGTCAGCAGCACCATCGATGCCTCATCCCCACCGCTCCACACCAGTGCCCGCCCTGGATCGAAGAGACGCACGCCGACGTCCTTGCGCTGAACGTCCACCTCTAGCGCCAACCGATCCCAGGGACCCAGAAGCGTGCTGGAAACCGCCACGTCGGCGATCTCGGGATGGGCGTCCAGGTAGCGGGCTGCCTCGCGATAATCGGCGCGGTAGAGCACGCGCACCATCTCCTGACGCGGCCAGACGACGAAATAGTCGTAGAGATCGCGGACGGCGTTGCTGAAAAGAAAAATCACAAATATCAAATAGCAAATGACAAACAGCGGGAGGCGAATTTGGGTTTTGAGATTTGAGATTTGAGATTTCCCCCATCGCCAGCCCTCAACCAGCGCCAAAACTGGGAGAATATAGGCGACAGGCATCACCAGAATACTGTGGCTCAGGCTGGCAGCCGGGATGCTCAGGAACGTGGGTACCAACCCGATGCCCAGCCACAAAAGTAGGAAAAAGTAACGCGGGTGCCGCCAACGAAACACACAGAGCACCACGCCGGCCCAAAAGAGCGCGCCGCCGAGAAGCTTGAACACCGGGCGCCCGGCGATGTTGTACAGCCACTCAGGGTCGCCGGTAGTGTGGAACATGCCCAGCGACGTCCACACGTTCTCCAGCAGCGGGCAGGGATCCCCGGCCAGTAACTCGCGCAGCGGTACGGCCAGTTGCGCGATGCGAGAATCGGCCCCGATGCCCGCGCTCTGCTCGGCGACCTCGCCGCGCCCGCGGGCGATGGCGATCCACAGCGGCACGCTGACCAGCGCCGCGACTGCGAACGCCAGAAGCAATTCGCGCCAGTGCCGTCCGAACCGTTTGCGGTGGAACAGCGCCAGGTACCCACCGAACACGATCAGCAGCACCGGCAGCAGACGGGCGGCGGGGTAGGTGTACAAGGAGATACCCAGCACCAATCCCAGGGGGGCGAAACGCCGAGTTTGAGACTGGAGATTGGAGATTGGAGATTCAAGCCCGCGCCACAGCAGGTAGAACGCCGCCAGAGCCAGCGGCAGCAAACTGATGTGCCGCAGCGCGATGCGGCTGTACATCAACGACCAGAAGGAGGTCGCCAGCGCCAGCGACGCGCCGACGGCGACAGCGCGACCGAGCAGCCGCCGGGCCAACACGTAGGTCAGCGCGACTGTGAGCGTGCCCGAGACGATGGAGAGCAGGTGCCCGCTCAGTGGACTGTACCCCCACGCGGCGTGCACGCCGGCGAGTAGGTAGTGGTAGAGCGGCTCGTGGCCGGAGGCCCCGGTAAAGTACAGCGGGAAACGTCCTTCCAGCAGTTCGCCGGAGAGGGCGTGGATGTTGATCAGCTCGTCATCGCGCCAGCCTGGGGGAACGGTACCGAGGCAGCATAGCCGCAAGCCCCAGGCAAGGAGCAAGATAGCGATGATCAGCCAGCGGTAGATTGGGGATTGGGGATTGGAGATTGGAGATTGTGTCATTTGCTCCCAACCTCCAGTGACCCCAAGGACACGCGGTCATCCACCTCAGCGCCTTCAACGACGATAGGCAGTCGTTCCATCGTGTGACGATTGTAGATGCCCACCGCTAGGTCGTAGATGTCGGGCGGCGCGTCGTCATCCAGCCGGATTTCGTGGACCTGCACGAAGGCGTCACCCGCGTGCCAGCTCCAGGCCGGCGCGTCCAGCCGGTCGTCCTGACCGACGATCTTGCCCGCCTCGTCGAGCACGTGGACAAATAGAGCGGCGGCGCGCCCGTAATGCCGAGGGTCCACCGGCTCCAGCGCGTCCGGGTCGCGGATGCGCCAGCAGGTGACCAGCGTGGCCGTCTCGCCCGGCGCGGGCTGCAGCGTCAGCAGGTCGTAGGCGAGTAGCTCTATCCCAGCAAAACTCACCGGCAGATCGATCGACTCACCCCCAGCACTCACAACCTGAGACGCCTCCGGCAGCAAATCTGAGAACACGGCCCGCGGACGCCATTCAAAGACGTCGAAGTAGGGATCGACGTCCTCCGGACGCAGCTCCACCCGCTTCACGAGTTGCAGGTCCAACCGGTCGGCAAAGTATGGATTGAGGGGCGTGTTGGGCGGCAACACGAACAGGCCGTGCGCCGCATCGGGAAACACGACCGCCCACCTTGCGTCGAACCAGCGCCCGTGCACGTCGTCGCGGTGCAGGCGCATATCGGCGATGAAAGGATCGAGGGGCACGTCGGGGAAGGGAGACGAGAGCGCCACGTCGCCGCTATAATCCCCATCCTCCAGGTAGTCGGCGATAGAGACCAGGTTGTGAAAGTAGGCCGCGCGCGTCTCCGGCGACTGTCCCCAGCGGGCAAAGTAGTCGTAGCCGGTGAATGCGGCGACGACGGCCAACCAGATCACGCAAATTGCGGCGAACACCCTGCCCCAACGCCTTCCCAGACGCCGGGCCACAAAGCGTCCCACCTCGACGGCGCACAGCGCCGGCAGCGCCAGGATCGGTGTCTCGGCCGCCTTGCTGTGCAGCGTGCTCGTCCACTCGCCCAACAAGAGCGAGGGCAGAATACCAAAGGTCATCCACATCAGCAGGAAGGCGTAGGCCGGTCGCCTCCAGTGGTACAGGCACAGCGCGATGCCGCCGTAAAAGAACACGCTGACCACCGGGTCAAAGATCGGCCTGTGAGGCAGGTTGTAGGTGACGAAACTATCGCCGCTGAAGCTAAAGGTTCCCAGCGCGCTGACGGCGTTGACCAGCAGCGGCTTCAAGTTGCCCTGGGTCGCTTCCTGTATCGGGCCCGACAGCGTGTTCGTGCGCCCCCACGAGGACGGATCGAGCACGTGTGGAGCGACCAGCAGCCCGGCGGCGATCAACGCGCCGGCGAGCCACGCGCCGTGCCGGCGAAAGCGAGCGCGGTCGGCGAAAAAAAGGTAGACGAAGAATGGTACGAAAGCCATCGCCGCCGCACCCGCCGCTTCGTAGGCGTAGAACGACCCCGCCAGCATCAGGGTGAACAGCACCCAGGCCCACCAGCGCTGCTTCCCTCCTCCGTCATCCAGCGCCAGCCACAAAAAGTACATCGCGCCGGTGAACAGCGCCGGACAGGGCGGCGAGTTGAGGGCAAAGCGGCTGTCGAACACCGTCCAGAACGTCACTGCCACCATGGCCGCGCTGCCCAACCCCACCGTCACGCCAAAGGCGCGCCGCGCCCACAGGTACGTAAAGAGCACCAGAACCAATCCCCAGAACGCCGCGTGAAAGCGCAACGCTAGATCGTTCGCGCCAAAGAGCGCCATGAAGGGCACCGCCGAGTACTGGGTGAAAGGCTTGTAGGCGTAGCCGTAGGGCGTCTCCACCTGCGAGCACCTGCCGGTGCGATACACCACCTCGACGAAATAGCCCGTGTCCGCCTCGTCGTGCGTCACGCCGGGCGGGATCTCATCCAGGCGGTAGAGGCGCAGGAACGCGGCCACCAGGAGGAGGATGACGAGGAGGACGTTCGTGATTTGAGACTTGAGATTGGAGATTGGAGATTGGGTCACTCGACGACTTCCAAGGGCTGTAGGAGCACGTGATCCCCCGCGACGCTTCCATCCACCAAGATGGGCAGACGAAGGCCGTCGGAGCGGCGGTACATGCCGACCTCGAGCGCGATCGGCCCAGCAGAGAGATCGGACTGTAACGCGAAGCGGTGAATCTGCGCGATGACGTCGCCCGCTTGCCAGTCCCAGGCCGGTGCGTCGAGCCGATCCTCCTGCCCGACGACATTCCCCGCGCCATCCAGCGCGTGGGTGAACACCACCCAGTCTTCTTCCGCGTTCGAGAGATTCTGGGGCCGCAGCGGTGCCGGGTTGATTACTCGCCAGAGCGTGACCAGCTCGACCGTCCCACCCGGCGCGACCTGCGGCGTGCGCAGGTCGTAGCCGACGAGCTGCACCGCGACCTGCCCTGAGCTTTGTGGTGAGCTTGTCGAACCACCTGTCGAAGGGCCAAAATCCACCGGCATAGGCGGGTCGGCCACATTGCCAAGCGTCTGTCCTTGCAGTGCCGCTACCGTCGCCTGCGGCTCCCAGTCGTAGACGTCGAAATACGGATCCGCGTCATCCTGCCGCAGCGCCACACGCTCACGCAAGCTGAGCCCGGCCAAATCAGCGAAATACGGGTCGAGGGATACGCCAGCAGGCGCGATCAGCACGGCGCTCACCCGTGAAGGCAAGACGATGGCTCGCCGGGCGTCGAACCAGTGCAGAGACAGATCGTCGCGCTGCGAGATCACGTCAAAGACATAGGGATCGTGCGGCGCGTGTGGCAGGTAGGCAGAAATCCCCACGATCTCGTCCGCCGGCGTCGCATCCAGGTAACGGGCAATCTCGACGAGCGGGGCCATGTACGCAGCACGCACATCGGGTGACTGGCCCCAGGCGACAAAGTAACTGTGGGCAGAGATCGCGCCGGTGACGATGACGAGCGCGACAAAGCCCATCCAGATGAACTGGGCCGCGCGTCGCTTCCACCGCCTCGCTGCCCAACGCGCACCTTCCGCGGCGGTCAGCGCCGGGAAGAGATATGCCACCGGCAGCGCGGCGATGCTGCGGGTAAAGCCGGCGGTCGCACCGGTGATCAGCGAGGGAGAGATGCCGACGATGAACCACAGCAGCGCAAAGGCGCGGGCCGGTCGGCGCCAGCGGGCCAGGCACAGCCCAACGCCGGTCAGGAAAAGCGCGCCAGTCACGGGATCAAAGATTGGGCGGCCGGGGATATTATACGCCAGGAACCGGTCGCCTGCGCCTGGGACGAAAAATCCCGTCACGCAGCTCCAAGCCCGGCTCAGCACCACCGACACATCCCCGGCTCGCAGCGCCTGTAAGGGCACGTCCAGCATCGCCAACCGCTGCTCTGCCCCAGGATGGGCCTGCAGATAGGCGAAAAGCGGCGCGACCAGGAGCAATCCGAGCGATACGGCAAGCAGTGTGGGCAGCCACGCACGCCGAAAGATCGGTCGGTGCACGAGCGCCAGGTATGCCAGGAAAACGGGGAACACAGCCCACGTGACGCGTGCGGGCATGTACGTGTACAGAGTCGCCCCGATGAACAGCGCACATGCCAACACGTAGGGGCGAGGCACGGCCAGAATCAACCTCTTCTCCCCAGCGCGTTTTTGTGGCCGTGCCTCGCCCCTACCAATCGCCCGCCAGTAAAAATACACCGCAAATGCAAACAACACCGGCAGCAGCCCGGAGCGCAGCGCCTGCCGGCTGACCGATAGCGACCAGAACGAAACCGCCTGGAGCGCGAGGGTCGCCAGCGCCGTGGGCCCGTCGAAGGCATCCCGCACCCACAGAAACGTCGCCAGCAGCGTCAACAATCCCAGTGGCACCGGGGAGAACCGCAGTACGCCGCCGGTGGGACCCAACACCGCCATCAACCCAGCGACCAGGTAGTCGTACAGTGGCTCACGGCCATACCCCACCGTTTGATAGATGGGCCGAGCGCCATTCAATATCGCAAGCGCATCTTGGCCGTGCCCGGCCTCGTCGTGGGTGAAACCCGGGGGGATGCTGCTCAATCGCCACAAGCGCAAGCTCGCGGCCAAAACCAGGATCAGGACGAGGAGCGCCCACTCCCAAATCTGCGATTGGCGATTGGCGGTTGGCGATTCAGGCTTGGGACTTAAAGACAAGCAATTGGCCTCCTGAGGAGCGCGCCAATCATACCCCAACCCGAGACAGTTGGCAAGTAGGGCTTGGCGCCAGGTTGTGTTATAATGAGTTCATCGATCACATCCATTGGAGGCGCTATGCGATCTCGAGCCATCCTGTCTATCCTTTTGCTTTTGACCATAACCGGCTGCTGGGAATCAAGACCGACGGCAGAACCCGCAACGCCGACCTGGACGCCAACCGCCGTCCCTCCTACAGCCGTGCCCACGCCGACGCCTGAACCACAGCCGGTGATTCCGACGCTCAAGCTGTGGCTGCCCGAGGAGCTGAATCCGTACGGCGGCGGCCCAGGAGCAGCTATCCTTAGGCAGCAGTTGGCCGAGTTCAACAGCAGCCACGCCGATCTACAGGTGGATGTAGCCGTGAAAAAGATCCACGGGCGCGGGGGGATTCTCGACTATCTGCGCACGGCGGGGGAGGCAGTCCCCTCCGTCCTGCCGGATCTGATCGTGGTCGGCAGAGACGATCTGGAAGCCATGGCCTCCTCCGATCACATCCAGCCGCTCGACGATTTGCTTCCCTCGTCCCTGGCAACCGACCGCTTTTCCTTCGCCGTGGAAATGGGGCTGGTGGCAGAGCCGGCGAGTGACCAGCCCTCCACGATGGGTTTCGTCATCGGTGCCGACATGCAGCACGCGGTCTACCGCACAGACCTGCTCAGCTCCCCTCCTATCTCTTGGACGCGAATCGTCACCCCGCCCATACCCTTCATCTTCCCGGCCGCCGGGATCGGCCAGCAGGTCAACGACGCGACGCTGATCCAGTACATGGCTGCCGGCGGAAAGGTGACCGACCAGGAAGGCAACCCCGTGCTAGATGAACGCGCCCTGATAAGAGTGCTCACCTTCTACGACAACTGTGCCAACACCGGCGCCATCTCGCCCACGGTCGTGCTGAACATCTCGGACGCAGACCAGTCCTGGGAGCGGTTCGAGGCCGGAGAGGGCACTATAGCCGTGGTGGAAGCCAGCGGCTATTGGCCAAAAGTCCATGCCGGTGAGATGGATGGCCCCTTTACCACGGCAATTGCCGTGGCCTCGGTGCCCACCCGCGATGGATATCCCTTCACCATCGTCCGCGATGCTTGGGCGCTAGCGATGGTCGTGCAGGATTCCAATCGCCAAGCGCTGGCGATGACGCTGTTCAATTGGCTCACCGCGCCTGAAAACAATGCAGATTGGACCCAGGCGGCCGGCTACCTGCCGAGCACCCGCAGCGCGCTACGCATGTGGCGTGTTTCAGAGGCGGAACGGGTTGCGCTACGCGGCATGTTGGAGGGTGCCATCCCTGCGCCCTCGCCGGATGTAATGGCAAAAATTGGGCCTATCATGCAAACTGCGGTGGAGGGGGTGTTGACAAAAGCGGTCTCTCCCCAAGAGGCGGCGAGGACGGCGGCCCAGAGCCTGGAATAAAAGTGCCAATTGAGCGCCGCATCGTTCTACAGCCGACATCATCCTCGCTTGGCGCTAGAATATCTCAGTCCGAGATGATATGCGCCACCAGTAGGTAGACCGTGTCGTACCAATGGGTAGCGGCATTCCTCACTGCTGTTGCTTTTCCCACCACGCCTGCCAGGCGGCGGCGCCGCGACCAAAGTCCTGTTCCGTAATCGTAGATAGCGCCAGGATAGCCGCCGTACTCGCGTCCTGGGTTTCGTCCTCCAGGATCTGGATCAGGCCGGGCGTGGCCTCCTAAGCGTTTGGGCCGATCCAACCCAATGTCCTGGCGGCGCTCTCACGGACCCACCAATCCTCGTGCTCCAGGGCCTGGACGAGGAAAGGCACCGCTTCCTGCCCGTGCAGACTCAGCCCCATAGCGGCGGCTTCGCGCGCCCCCTGCTCCTCATCCCCCAGGGTCTGGACGAGGGCCTGGATAGCCTCTTGCGATCTTTGCCCGATCAGGCCTAGCGACAAGGCGGCGGCCATACGGACGAACTGGTCCTCATCTTCCAGAGCTCGAATGAGGGCGGGCACGGCTGCCGCCGCCCACTCTCCGATCTGCCCCAGGGCCTTGGCGGCGGCGCTGCGCACCGACGCGCTTTCATCCTCAAGGGCCTGGATAAGATCGGGCACAGCTTCTGCTGCCTGCGGCCCGATCTCCCCTAGCGCTATAGCGCAGAACGCGCGCACCTGCTCACTCTCGTCTCGCAGTGTTCGGACGAGAGCGGGGACAGCATCCCTGGCATCGGGACCGATCTTGCCCAGTGTCAGTGCAATCTGCGCACGAACCTCTTCGCTCTCGTCGTCCAGTGCCCGAGTGAGGGCCGGCGCGGCCTCGGCTGCCCCTGGTCCCATCTGGCTCAACGCCTCGGCGGTGACCAGACGCACCTGTGCGTTTTCGTCCCCCAGCGCCTGGGCGAGAGCGGGAGCGGCCTCCGCTGCTTCGGGGCCAATCTCGCCCAAAATGGCCGCGGCGGCCAAGCGTGCGTGGATATCCTCGTTCTCCAGCGCTTGGATGAGGGCGGGGACGGCATCCGCTCCCAGGCTGACCAGTTTTTCGGCAGCTGCCTGGCGCTCGTCTCTGTCTCCGCTTCCCAGTGTCTGGATGGCCTCTTGAATCTCCGCGTCGGGTCCTGGTGTGGGAGAAGATGGGCAACTCTCACGCATCTCCTGACACGACGTGTAGAGCATCACGCCGATCACCACAAGGAGGATCACAGAACTGGGGGGCTTTCGTACCAGGCGCACGTTCATCCCTCTGAGTGTACCGCGCTGGGCTAGATCTCTACCTCGTCCCCTCTCAGCATCGCCCGTCCACGCTCAAGCACCTGCTCGGGATCACTCTCCTCTTGCGCCTCCATCGCTTGCGATGCCATCGCTTGCGATGCCATCGCTTGCGATGCCATCGCGGCATAGAACTCTGGCGTGCCGTAGGTGCGGGTCTTGACCACCACCGGCATGGGCACAGCGTGGCCCATGATCAACGCTTGCTGGCGGGTATCGAGCCGCGCCAGCACCTCACGCAGCGCAGCGCCGCCGCTGATCCCGGCAAAGACCGCGCGGATGTCGGCCTCGTCATCCAGCAAGCAGGTAACGCGCGTGCCGATCTGGCTCATTACCTCGGGGTCGATGCCGCTGGGCCTCTGGTCAACGATGAGCAGCGTGACGTTGTACTTGCGCAGCTCGCGGGCGATGGTGCCAAAGATGGTGTGCTGGGCCACGGCGGGGTCGAGAAACTTGTGTGCTTCCTCGATGGTGATGATTAGCGGGCGTGGCTCCTCTCCCTGCCCTCCCTGCGCCGCCTCCTTGCGGTGGACATAGTGGGCGTGGATGCGCCGGGTGATATAGTTGGCGACCAACAGATATGCCTCCAGGCTGTTGCCGTACCGCCCGAATTCCAGGATCACGTTCACGTCCCGGTCGAGATAGTCCAGGATCTGCTGGACGGGGTCTTCCGGCACTCGCTCCTGCAGGAAGCCAAAGCGGCGGAATAGCCCCAGCTTGCGTTGAATGGCGCCCAGCGTCCCGCCGTGGAGTGCGCCCCGCTCCAGTGCTGCGTTTAACTCTTCGAGCAGATCGTGCTCGTCCAGCAGCCGGGAGATCCAGGCCTTGCCCAGCCGCCGCCGCAGGAAGTAGAGCGCACCCACCTGCACGTCCGAAAGGGCCATCAGGCTGGAGAGGCTGTCTACGTCCTCCGGCTCGATCTGCTCGTAGCCGATGCGCACCACGCCATCGACCTTGCTCCCTCGCCGCCGCGAGGACGCTTCGTCCAGCGTAAAGACAGACACCTGCCCGGTGGGAAAGATCTGTCGCAGCCCCTTGACCTCCTGCTTGGCCTCGTCCTGGCTCTTCCAGCCGTACTCGTTGTGCATGTCAAAGACCAAGTTGACGGCCACGTTCTCCCGCACCAACCCGGCCAGCAGCGTACGCGTGAGGAACGTCTTGCCGGTGCCCGTCTTGCCAAAGACACCCGCCGAGCGCTCGACGAAACGCTGTAGGTCGAGCGCCACGTGGACGCCCTCCATCTCCAGCGGGTCGCCGACATAAAAGTAACCCGGCTCGTCCTCTTGGCCAAAGATCAGGCTCACCTCCTCCGCATTGGCTTCATAAGCCGGGGTAAAGTGAGCGGGGATCGTCTTGACCGGCTTGGGCTCGTCTGCTTCCTCTTCAAGTACCAGCATAGGCGTGACGTGGATACGCCCAAAGACGGCGGTGCCAGCATACACGCGGGCGAGGAAGGGATCGGAGGTGTCGGGCGGGGATTTTTCGATCAGCGGGTTGAGAGCATCCAGTTGCACGTCGGTGATGATGGAGAAAAAACGCCGCCCGGTCTGGCCGCGCACGACGACGTACCGGCCCACGGCCAGCCCTTCGATCACCGTGCTGGGATCGAGCTTGATGTCCAGCCCATGGGAGAGGCTGCCCGCGACGACGATGCCCAGTCGTTGGGCGGGCGGGGCCTCAGCGGCCCGCGGGCCGAAGAAGGCTTCCAATTCCTGTTCGGGGGATTGATCGTCCATTGTATGACCTCGTCGGTTATTGTGCTAAGCCTCCCGCAGCTTCGATTTAACGTGGCCTAAACATCCCTTCACCAACCTGCGGGAGGCTCGGTTACTTTAGTTGCAATTCCCACACGGTCGCGTAATCGCCCGTCATCTCAAACCCAAAGCGGCGGTACAGTCGCTGGGAGCCTCGATTGTCAGACTGGGTGTTGAGGGTGACGTGCTCGGCGCCCTTTCGCCAGAAGGCGCGCAGGGCATCGCGCAGCAGTGTTGCGCCAATGCCGCGGCCGTGATGGGCCGGATGTACGGCGATGCGGTTGAGGTGAGCCATCGGCAGGCGAAGCTCTCCCGCCGCGTACCCAACCACCTTCCCCGCCGCCTCGGCCACCGCAAAGTGGGCCGCCGCGGCTGCCCGGCGGCGCACCGTATCCTCGCTGTGCCACCAATGAGGGGTGAATGCCGCCCGATCCACAGCCACAACCGCCGGGATATCCGCATCGAACCCCGGCCGCAGGTGGACGTGTGTCGCGTTTGTGGAAGGGATTTGGCGATCGAACTTGGCCATAGTCACCACATCGGTCAGCGGTTTGAAGCCCCATTTTCTCAGGAGCGACCCGGCCCACCCCCCATAATCGATCCAGGCCAGTGCAGCCGTTCCAGAGTGGTGCAGGCCGGCGAGGACGAGAGGCAATGTCGCGCCGAGCCACTCGTCGATGCCCACTGTATCGTTCAGAGCAGCCACCCGCACCCAGGCCACCGGAGACTCGTCAGGCCAGGTGAAGATGGCTCCTACCACAGTCCCGTCGCGCTCAACGACGACGAATGGGTCGGCCGTGAGGTACTCCTCCCATCGCCACATCTGGGGTAACTTGTAACGCGCTTCGTTACACAGTGCCTCGACAGCCATCCAATCACCAGAGCGAGCACTTCTTGCTTTCACGCCTTTTGGAGCCTCCACCGTCGCTTACTTTAGCACATCGCCAGCCAGAGGTCAAGTTCAGCCCATCTTTTCCCGTCTACTGAGGAAGTGTAGCGGCTTTGACATTTGCGTTTTTGCATTGTTTGGTGTACACTTTGCGCAGATACGAAAAAGCGAACAGACGTTTTGTTTATTATACGAGTGGCACAGGTGTAGAGTATACAGAATGGCTGACGGGGGAAGGCAGAAAGCACTAGAGACGGCGCTGGCGAGCTTGACCAAGCGCTTTGGCGAGGGTGCGATCATGCGCCTGGGGGAAGCGACTCATTTGGACGTCGACGTCATCCCGACTGGCTCTCTGGCACTCGACTTTGCCCTCGGCGTGGGGGGCATCCCCCGTGGCCGCGTGACCGAGATCTATGGCCCCGAGGGATCAGGCAAGACGACCCTCTGCCAGCACATTGTCGCTGAAGCACAAAACCGCGGCGGGACGGCCGCCTTTGTTGACATGGAACATGCCCTCGAACCCGCTTATGCCGCCGTGTGCGGTGTGAACGTGGATGATCTGCTCATTTCACAGCCCGATACAGGTGAGCAAGCTCTAGAGATCGCCGAGACGCTGATCCGCTCCGGGGCGATCGACGTCGTCGTCATCGACTCGGTGGCGGCGCTGGTTCCCAGGGCCGAGATCGAGGGAGAGATGGGAGATTCGCACCCGGGACTCCAGGCGCGGCTGATGAGCCAGGCGCTGCGCAAGCTCAGCGGCGCGGTCAAGCAGTCGAACACGGCGCTGGTGTTCACCAACCAGTTGCGGGAAAAGATCGGCGTGATGTTCGGCAACCCGGAGACCACGTCGGGCGGACGCGCGCTCAAGTTCTATTCTTCGGTGCGACTGGACGTCCGGCGCATCTCGGCCATCAAGGAGAAGGGCGAGGTGATCGGGAACCGGACGCGGGTGCGGGTGACCAAGAACAAGGTCGCGCCGCCGTTCCGCTTGGCCGAGTTCGATATCATGTACGACGAGGGCATCAGCCGAGTAGGGGATCTGCTGGATATGGCGGTAGAACTGGGCGTGGTCGAGAAACGCGGCTCGTACTATTATTACGAGGACGAGAATATGGCGCAGGGGCGTGAGAACGCCAAGCAATACCTGCGCGAAAACCCCGGCGTCGCCGATCAGATCGAGGCCATCGTTCGAGAACAGATGGCCCTGGAAGAGGACTCAACGCCAGCCTCTGAGGAGGCAGGCGAACCCGAATAATTGACTTATTCCTTTATCGGCAAGAAGTAGTCACAGGCAAATCTCAAGCATCGGCGCTTTTGTGCAAAAGCGCCGGATGAAACCAATCCAAACCTTCTCTGCACGCAATTGCTTTGCTAGTGTCTGTACGGAAAACGACGGATAAAGGTATGCGGCATCTCTTGGAGTTGCAAGTAAGTGTTAGGAGTGTAGCGATAATCAGAAATTCTGATATGTCGTAGCAGAGCGATTGCGTCGGGCAACCGAGCCTGGCGTTTCCAAGTTGGGAAGGTTATAGCCCGCCTTGAAGCGGGTAAGAGTTGTTGATTTCATCCGAGATCGGCGTTGCCGGTTGTGCGGCAATGCAGGCCGTGGCTCTTCGGGCCGCGGCCTTTTGTTGTAGAGCTTGATACCTGATGGCAGGAAAAATCACAGAACTGTGCTTTCAGAAGCGCAACAAGGATCGGGTTAACGTTTATCTTGATGGACGGTTTGCCTTTGGGTTGGCCGCTATCGAGGCCGCCCATCTCAAGGTGGGCCAAGAGCTGGACGATGCGGATATCGCCCGGCTGCAAAAACAGGACGAGATTGAGCGGGCCTACGAACGGGCGCTCAATTTCCTATCGTATCGTCCTCGCAGCGAGGCCGAAGTTCGGCGCAATCTGCGCCGAAAAGACGTGGAGGACCAAGTCATCGAGAGTGTAGTCGAGCGCCTGACGCAGGCGGGATTGCTGGATGACGGGGAGTTCGCTCGTTACTGGGTGGAGAACCGGGTGCAGTTCAAACCGCGCGGCGCACGCGCGCTGCGTCAGGAGTTGTGGGAAAAAGGTATCCCCGACGCCGTCGTCGCTGAAACGCTAGAGGGTTTCGACGAAGAGGGTGCCGCCCGCCGGGTGGCACAGGCCGGCGCGCGTCGGATGGCACGCCTTGACCCACGTGACTTTCGCCGTAAGCTGAGCGCTTACATGGCGCGCAGAGGCTTCTCCTATGCGGTCATCAAGCCGCTGGTCGAGGAGATGCTGGAAACGGTGTGCTGCGAGAGTTCACCTGATACTGGAGAAAGTGGGGAAAGTTTAGATGAATGAGTTGACGAGAATAATCATAGTAGCGGTACCGGCCTTGGTCGTGGGATCAGTTGTTGGGTTTTTGATCAGGAGTTACATCGTTCAGACCAGAGTTAAGAATCTGCAGCAAGAGGCCGAGCAGCGAGTGCGCGAGGCGGAAAAGCAGTCCAGTGAGATCGTGATGGCCGCCAAGGATGAGGCGCTCAAGATCCGCAATGACGTGGAGCAGGAGCTGGAACGGCGGCGTGATGGCCTGCGGCGAGAGGAGGAGCGCCTGCAGCAACGGCGCGAGAAAGTGGACCAACGTCAGGAACGGCTGGAGCAGCGAGAACAAAGGATCAACAAGCGCCAGAGTGCTCTGGATAAGCGGCGCAATGAGGTGGAGCGGCTGCGCCAGGAGCAAGTGGCGACACTGGAGCGAATCGCTGAACTGAGCCGCGAGGAAGCCAAGCAAGAGCTTTTGGAAAAGGTCAAGGAGGAAAGTCGGCAGGATGTGGCCCGTGTGATTCGCCAGGTAGAGGCTGAGGCCAAGGAGGAGGCCGACGATCGCGCCCGCGAGATCATCACATACGCCATACAACGTATGAGTAGCGAGCAAGTTGCCGAGATGACGGTCTCGACGGTCCCGTTGGCCTCCGACGACATGAAAGGGCGCATCATTGGCCGCGGCGGACGCAATATCCGCGCTTTCGAGCAGACGGCGGGCGTCGACGTGGTGGTGGACGATACGCCCGAGGCGGTTATCATTTCCTGCTTCGACCCGGTGCGGCGTGCGATCGCCTCGCGGGCCATGGAGCGGCTGGTCGTCGATGGACGCATTCACCCCGCCCGTATCGAAAAGATAATTGCGGATAGCCAAAAGGAGATCGAGCGCATCGTCCGCGAGGAGGGCGAGCGGGCGGCCTACGATGCCAGCGTCCCCGGTCTGCATCCTGAGCTGATCAAGTTGCTCGGGCGGCTCAAGTTCCGCACCAGCTATGGGCAGAACCAGCACGCTCACGCCATCGAGACGGCCAAGCTGGCTGGGCTGCTCGCCGAGGAGTTGGGCGCCGACCCCGACGTGGCCCGGATGGGCGGGCTATTGCACGACATCGGCAAGGCGGTGGACTTTGAGGTGGAGGGTACGCACGCGAGCATCGGCGCGGATATCTGCCGGCGCTATGGCGTCCCAGAGAAGGTAGTACGCTGCGTCGAGGCCCATCACCACGAGGTGGAACAGGACTCGATTGAGGCCGTCATCGTCGAGGCCGCGGATGCTATCTCCGGTGCGCGGCCGGGGGCGCGTCGCGAGAGCCTGGATCTGTACCTCAAGCGCATCCACGCGCTAGAAGAGATCGCCAACTCCTTCAACGGGGTGGATGAATCCTACGCCATCCAGGCCGGACGCGAGGTGCGCATCATCGTCAAGCCGGATGAGGTCGATGATCTGGCGACCATCCAGCTCTCCAGGGATATTGCCAGCAAGCTGGAGGAGAGCATGGAGTATCCAGGGCAGATCAAGGTGACGGTGATCCGCGAGGTACGTGCGGAGGAAATCGCCAAGTAACTGGGAAACTGGTAGATTGGTATATGGTAGACTGGGACGTTTGTTCCCAGTTTACCAATTTACCAGGTACCAATCTGCTGACTATGGCAAGTGTGCTCGGGGATTGAGCTGCTCGCTGTAGTAGCGGATCTCAAAATGCAGGTGTGGGCCGGTGGACCACCCAGTGTTACCGGCCGCACCGATGACCTGCCCGCGTTCTACCGCCTGCCCCAACCCAACGTACAAGTTGCTCAGGTGAGCATAGTAGGTGGCAAAGCCATTGGCGTGGTCGATCACGATCAGGTAGCCATAGCCCACGTCTGTCCAGCCGGCAAAGCTTACAAAGCCACCATCGGCGGCCTGGACGGCGCTGCCTGTGGGGGCCCCGATATCGATTGCCCGGTGACCGTGCCAGAATCCCTGTGTGATCCTGCCCGTCACCGGCCACTGGAACCGCCCTGTTCCGCGCGCTCCTCCGGGGACAGAGCCCGCGTATGAGGTGACTACTTTGGGGACGTAGGGCTTTTCACCGTCTGGGATGATGAGCCGGTCACCTTCCTTGATCGTGTAGTCAGGCCTCGTCAGATCGTTGTAAACGCAGGCGGCGATCGTTGTCGAGATGACCTTATACGTTTCAGCAAGAGAGCCCAGCGTGTCGTCCTTTTTGACTGTGTGGTAGGCGCCGTCGAGGGGCAGAATGACGACTTGCTGACCAATCCGCAACAGGTCGGGAGCGTCCTCGATGGCAGGGTTTGCCCACATGATCGTTGTAGGCTCCAGGTTGTAGGCGGCCGCGATAGACTGTACCGTGTCGCCTGCCTGGACGGTGTAGGTGATTACGTCGAGGCGTGGGCGCTCCGGGATGATGGTATGCGGTTGGGCTATCCGCGCGACGGCGCCGTAGGTTCCATTGCCGTTGCCCGGGGGCTCGCCGTTCTTTTCGTTCAACTCGGCCAGCAAGACGTCGGTGGTTGCCTTGTCCTCCCCCCGGGCAGCGACGAGAGGGGCAGACATGGGAGACAGGGAGGCGGCCTGAGCCGGCCACTTGATACTGCTCAGGCCGATTGCCGCGACTGCCACGACGACGACTGCCAGGTGGGCGCTCGCCCGTGTGAGAAGCGGGCGCCATCCTCGCCAATCGCCAGCGCAGCGATAAACCGTGGTCGCCAGCCAGGCACAGGCGCGCACAAAGCCATTCTCGATGCCGCAACGGATGACATGGCCGATTGCAACTATGGATGACAAGGCTTCGCGTTGGAATAATCGCGTTGTGTTCTTCATAAGATCACTACTGGTAAAGCAGTGGATCCTGCGGCACGTTGTTCAATCTAATTTCGAAATGAAGGTGCGCGCCAGAGGACCAGCCGGTGCTGCCGCAATAGCCCAGCAGATCGCCCTGGTTAACCGCCTGTCCGCAGCCCACAGCCAGACTCGAAAAGTGACCATATCGGGTGACAAAGCCATTGCCGTGGTTGACCTGGGCCATGATCCCATACCCACCGTTCCAACCCGCGATGGTCACTAGACCGTTGTCTGCGGCCATAATCGGATCGCCCGTCCGGCAGCGGTAGTCGAGTCCAATGTGCGTTGGGTTACGTGGGTCGTGGAAGTACCATCCCGACACCTCGCGGCTGCCGGTGGGTAGAACGAACCAGCCGTTGGCACCGGGGCCTGAGTATGTCACGCCACCGCAGGATCCATACACGAGCCCGGCAGGACCCGGCATGGGAACGATGGGCGGAGGATCCCATTCTACTTCCTCGCCCTTGCCACCGGGCACGACGAGCAACTGCCCTTCCATGGGTTGCTCGTCCTCCTCAAGGTCGTTCCACACGTTATACACGACCGCAGGATCTACTTCGTACTGGGCGGCGATATCCGCCACCGTCTCGCCTGCACGGGTCGTGTGGTACACGCCATCTACGGGCATGATGGAAAGCTCGAGCCCGGGTTTGATGAGCCACGGGGCGTCCATGAGTGCCTCGCGGTTGCTCCAGACAATTGTCTCCGCCGACAGGTTGAACTGGGCCGCAATGCCATAGACCGTATCACCGGGCTGGACGACGTAGGATTTGACGCCACTGCGCACCCGTTCTGGGAAGGAGGTGTGCGGAATAGGCAATCGAGAGATTGTATCAGAGTTGGAGGACAGAGTTCCTCCACCCTTTGAGGAGGAAAATGGAACAGAGGCCAACATCCTGCCCGAATCTGGCACAGACAATGCCAAGGCAGAAGACGTGCCGCCTGCACTGATCGATTTGCCGACGGCGATCCGTGGCAGCGAGGCGCCTACCCCACCGAGGAAAACAGTGGCTATTGCGAGGATGACGATGCTCAGGTGGGCTGTGGCTCGGGTGAGGAATGGACGCTTGGCACGCCAATCAACACATGTGCGCCAGACCCCCGTCACGCACCAAGCTATAAAGCGCAGGAAAAAGGAGCGTGAACAGGAAGGGCTGGCACTCGCCGCGACGTATGCCGTGGCAGTTGCTGTGAGATTCTCCCCTTCAGTGGAGTTAGGGAGCGGTGAATTTTTCATTGCAATAGATCTAAGGTTTTGCAACAATAGTCGCAACCTCTGTACATCATTATACCATCAAAGGCAGAGGGTGACAAACTGTGCAAACAGCCGCTCAGTGCTGCTCAGATGCTCTTTGAGCGAGCAAATCGCGGAGTGTGGGCAGCGCTGCTTTGATCGCCCGTGCCCGGTGGCTGATGCGATTCTTTTTCTCCTGGGAAAGCTGGGCCATCGTACAGTTGTACTCGGGCAGGAAGAACACTGGATCGTAACCGAATCCCCCCTGTCCGACCGGCTCGCGAGTGATGCGACCTTCGCACACGCCTTGGGCACTATGCATAATCTCTCCGTCGGGGGAGGCGATGACCACTACACAACGGAACCGGGCTGTGCGCTGTGCCAGAGGTACGTCCCGCAGGTGCGCCAGCAACGTCTCGACTCGGTCGACGTCGTGCCCTGAGGTGTATCGCGCAGAGTGGATACCCGGCGCGCCGCCCAGGGCATCCACCTCGAGCCCCGAATCGTCGGCCAGGGTAAGCAGCCCAGAGGCGCGGGCATAGGCCAGTGCTTTCTGGCTGGCGTTGTCGGCATATGTATCGCCGTCTTCGGGGACTTCTATGTGCAGATCGATGTCCGATGGAAAACAGATGTGCGTATCCAAAGGCGCGAGCAGGTCCTGGAATTCGCGTATTTTGCCCGGGTTTTGGGTCGCGATGAGTAGTTTCATCCTGGCTTATTTCTAACACAAACCGATGATTTTGGCAATGGCCATCACCGGCGAATTTGTGATCGGTTTCACATTCCGGTAGGACAGAGCTTCCCAAATCTCTGCTCGCAAACCAAATTGGTTCGATTTATGTATATTTGTAACAAACTTATGTATACTAAAAGTCAAAAATCTTGACGGTGAGACACAATTGTGTTATAATATGTGCAATTTGTGAGCCACTTCAGCCTCACCAGGTCGGTCGCGAAGCGCAGATCGTAGATATTACTAAGGGGCTTTGCCTGTAACCTACTATGGTTCGTTTTGACGTTTCTTCTTTCATCAAGGCCCAACCTGGAACATCGCTCACTCTGAACCTGAACGTAGGTCCCGAGTGTCTGATTGACCTAGAGGTGAACTTTCTTCGAGGAACCGTCCGAGTCACGCGCGTACAGGGCGGTTTGCTTGTCCAAGGTACTGTCGAGTCGCAGCTAGCGCAGGAATGTGTGCGCTGTTTGGAGCCTTTTGAACTTCCCATCACCTTGGAGTTGGAAGAGACGTTTCGACTGCCGGGCGCAGGCCGAAAATTGGAAACTCCTTTTGCAGTGACCAAAGGTGGCTGGCTGGACCTGACTCCACTTTTGCGTGAGCAGGGGTGGCTGGCTGTCCCTATAAAACCCCTGTGCACCCCCGACTGCAAGGGCTTATGCCCGCAATGTGGCGCAAACCTTAACCTCGAATCGTGTGCCTGCGAGAAGGTACACATTGATCCACGTCTGGCGGCCTTGAAAAAGCTGTTGTGATGGGATGTTAGGAGAACCATGGTAGAGGTAATCGGCGAGCTACTGGAAAAGGCAGAAGTCCAAGGATATCTGACTACAGACGATATACTAGACCTGCTGCCAGAGGCCGAAGAGACCCTTGAACAGCTTGAGGAAATTTTCATCTTATTGCACGAGACGGGCATCGAAGTATACGACGATGACAGCATGGACATCGACGAAGATCAGGACGTGAATGCAATGGCTGGTGAGTACGACGTTGACGACGATGGCTATGATTTGGCTGGCATCTCCAGCGACGATACGGTAGGCCTGTACCTCAAGGAGATGGCGCGCGTGCCCCTGCTGACCACCGAGGAGGAGGTTTGTCTGGCTAAGGCGCTTGAGGCCGGACGCCAGGCATTCGACACCCTGAGCAACGATGGTCACGATCCGTTGAGGCACGCGGAGCTCGAACGGACCATTGACGAAGGGCTGGCGGCCCGCGATCACTTGATCAAGGCCAACACGCGGTTGGTGGTCAGCATTGCCAAAAAGTACATGGGACGTGGCGTGCCATTCCTCGACCTGATCCAGGAGGGTAACCTGGGCTTGATGAAGGCCGTGGAAAAGTTCGACTACACGCGTGGGTATCGCTTCAGCACCTACGCCACGTGGTGGATTCGCCAGACGATCACCCGCGCGATTGCCGATCAAGGGCGGACGATCCGGGTTCCCGTTCACATGTCGGATCGCATCCGGCGGCTCTACAACACGGCGCGGCAGTTGGAACAGGAGAACGGTCACTGTCCAACGCCGGAGGAGATCGCGGCGGAGCTGGACATGGAGCCGCGCAAGGTGCAGTGGATGCTGCGCGTTTCGTGGCGACCGTTGAGTCTGGAGCGTCCCGTCGGTGAGGAAGAGGACAGCGAATTGGGCAGCTTTATCGAGGACGATACGGCGCCCACGCCCAACCAGAGCGCCTATCAGAGCTTGCTCGCCGATCGGGTCGAGGAGATGCTCTCTACGTTGAGCCCGCGGGAGGCGCGCATTTTGCGCCTGCGCTTTGGGCTGCTCAACGGGCGCAGCTACACGCTGGAGGAAGTGGGACAAAAGTTCGGGCTCACGCGGGAGCGCATCCGGCAGATCGAGGGCAAGGCCCTGCGCCGACTGCGCCATCCCCGCCGCAGCCGCCAGTTGCGGGATTATTTGGGATAGACACATGACCGGCCATTGTTTCACCATGATGATGCGCCGCACGCCGTGGCGAGCAGGAGAGGAGGCCCCCCGCTCGCGATAGGCCGCTGCGCGTGTGCCCACGGCAAAAATGACCGCCAGCCTCGCTGGCGGTTTTCGCTTTCTTGTAGGCTGTGTTAAAATACGCACCGTCAACTAAGGAGGATCGCCGATGCCAGAATACATTCTCATCGCCATCGCCTGGCCCTACGCCAGCGCCATGATTCACACCGGCAACGTCACCGGGTCTCACCTGCCGGGCGACATTTGCGCCCGCTACCACCGCCTGAACGGCGACCGCGTGCTGATGGTCTCCGGTTCCGATTCGCACGGCACCCCCATCACCGTGCGCGCCGAGGAGGAGGGCAAATCGCCCAAGGAGGTCTTTGAGCGCTTTCACCGCAGCTTCCTGGAGATGTTCCAACGCCTGGGCATCAGCTACGATCTGTTCACCCACACCGACACGGAGAACCACCACCGCGTATCGCAGGATTTCTTTCTCGCACTGTTGGAAAAGGACTATCTCTACAGCGAG
>Ga0307420_1000230_pt1 | contig 27106 bp, 31 predicted proteins | sample SalMarWE160240MG_2_FD_202167 | JGI IMG/M metagenome (GOLD analysis project Ga0307420, IMG submission 202167) | Salt marsh sediment microbial communities from the Plum Island Ecosystem LTER, Massachusetts, United States - WE1602-40 | ecosystem: Environmental > Aquatic > Marine > Intertidal zone >... | reverse complement strand
ACCAGCTTCGATCCTTCCGGGGTGTCGAGAACGGCGCCGCGAGCGAACCGAGTGGGGTTGTCCGACTCGGACACGACAACGACCTCGCCTCGGACTCCGTGGGCTTTGACGATGCGCCCGACGATCAATCGACGAACTCGACTCCGGTGTGAAGGCCCTCTTCATCCCCGGCGGCCTTGGCGAGTGTTCGAACGGCCCTGGCGACCCGTCCTCTCCTGCCGATGACACGGCCCATGTCGGACTTCACGGTCCTGACCTCAACGACGACGTCCTCCGGTCCCTCTTCGACGAGCGTGATATCGACCTCGTCCGGGTGGTCGACGATCTGCGAGATGATGTACGCGACCACATTCTCGACGATGGCACCGCGGCTCATTTGTCGCCCCCGACCGTGTGGATCTGTCCTTTGGCGACCTTGAATGCAGACCAGGCACCAGACTTCTCGAGAAGACGCCGCACCGTGTCGGTCGGTTGCGCTCCATTCCTGAGCCACGCGAGCGCCTTGTCGTTGTCGATCTCGATCAGTGAGGGATCCTGTCGGGGATCGTACCGGCCGATGATCTCGATGAAGCGTCCGTCCCTGGGGGACCGCACGTCGGCGGCCACGACCCTGTATGTCGGCTGCTTCTTCTTTCCCATCCGCATCAGGCGGAGCTTCACCGCCATGTCGTCACCTCAGCTTCCTCAGACCAGGGATCGCTTTGCCCTGGGCCATCATCTTCATCATCTTCTGTGCGTCGTTGAACTGCTTCAGCAGCCCGTTCACTTCCTGCGCCGACGAACCCGAGCCTGCGGCGATCCTTCGCTTCCGGCTGCCGTCGATCAGCTTGGGCCTTCGACGCTCCTCCGGGGTCATCGAACGGATGATCGCTTCCACCTTGCCCAGATCCTTGTCCGAGATCTGGACGTTGCGAAGCATTGAACCGGCGCCGGGCAGCATAGCAAGCAGTTGGTCGAGTGCGCCCATTCCGCGAATCTGCTTGAGCTGTTGGAGGAAGTCCTCGAAGGTGAACGATGCCGTTCGAAGTTTGTCGACCATCGCCTCGGCCTCGGTCACATCCCATGCGTTCTCGGCTTTCTCGATCAGTGTCAGAACGTCGCCCATACCGAGGATTCGCGAGGCCATCCGGTCCGGGTGGAACGACTCGAAGTCCTCGGGCTTCTCCCCCACGCCGACGAACTTGATGGGGCAACCCGTGACCTCACGGACCGAGATCGCCGCCCCGCCTCGTGCATCCCCGTCGAGCTTCGACAGTACGATCCCGGTCACGTCGACGTGTTCGAGGAACCCCCGGGCGACCCTGACCGCGTCCTGGCCCGTCATCGCATCGACGACCAACAACACTTCGTCGGGATCTACCGCCTTCTCGACATCGGAGAGCTCTCTCATCAGCTCCTTGTCGATCTGGAGGCGTCCCGCAGAGTCGATGATCACAACGTCATAGCCGTCGGTCTTGGTCTGCTGCATCGCGGTCTTGAGGAGCCTCGGCAGTTTGCGGTCGATCGCGACCGGTACTCCGACCTGCTCCCCCAACCTGACGAGCTGGTCGACTGCACCCGGGCGCCGAAGGTCGGCGGCGACGAGCAGCGGCCGGCGCCCCTTCTGTTTCAGGAGCCTGGCCAGTTTCGCTGCCGAGGTCGTCTTGCCGGAACCTTGAAGCCCAACCATGAGGATCGTCGCCGGACGGGCGGACGTCAGCGGCGCGGCCTCACGGCCCAGCGTCGTGATGAGCTCCTCGTTGACGATCTTGACGACCTGCTGTCCGGGCGTGAGGCTCTTGGTGATCTCGATCCCTACCGCCCGCTCGCGCACTCGTGCGAGGAACGTCTTGACCACCGACACGTTGACATCGGCCTCCAGGAGCGCGAGACGGATCTCACGGAGGGCTGCGTCGACGTCCGCATCGCCCAAACGTCCCTTCCCGCGCAAGCGCGTGAAGACACCACTCAGCCGATCAGAAAGGGATTCGAACACGGAAGAAGTGTACCGGGGAGGCGGGCTTTGCCCGCCGTACCAAGTACCAGGTACCACGTACCAGCCGGCGCAGCGAGCCAGGCTATGTCGTCACCTCGCGAAGGCAGTTAGAGCCACTCGCCACAGCACCAGCCCCGCGCCGGTAACGGCGGTCATGACCAGCACGAAGATCGGCGACACGTCGATCCCGAGTATCAACCCCCTGACGACCGCACCAAGTGGCGCGGCAGCGATCCAGGCGAGTGGCACGACCCATGCCGTTCGGATGTTGCGAACCACTCTCTCGTCAAAGACCCTGAACCATGGAGCGACGAAAGCCCACGCTGCGAGGAATGCGCCGATCGTGACCAGCAGTCGTCCGGTCTGGCCGAGGGTCTCGTGGGTGGCGAATCCAACGATGGTCAAGATGGCGATGACGACGGCATCGCCGACGGCGGTAGCGGTTCTCATCGGCGGGAGGGTAGTCATCGACCGAGTACCCTTCGTGACGTCGGAAGGAACCGCGTGAGCCTGACCATCGTCGATCATCCCCTCACCCAGCACTACCTCACAGTCCTCCGTGACCGCACCACCTCGACGGAACGTTTCAGGGAGACCACGCGCCGCCTGGCGTACACGCTCCTCCTGGAGGCCACAACCGATATCCCCACTCGCCAGATTCCCGTGGAGACACCACTCGAGGAGACGGTAGGTGTCCGGCTCGACCGCGCGATCGTCGCGGTTGCCGTCCTGAGGGCCGGTCTCGGACTCCTACAGGCCGTGCTCGACCTCATGCCCGGGGTCCGGGTCGGATATGCGGGAGTGCAGCGTGACGAGGAGACGGCGGAACCGCAGGAGTACTACACGAAGTTTCCCGACCTGGCGAACACCAGGGTTCTGATCCTCGAACCCATGCTCGCAACGGGCGGATCCCTCTCGTGGGCCGTCGACAAGGTCAAGGAGCACGACGCGCGAGACATCACGGCGCTATGCGTGGTCACTGCACCCGCCGGGGTCGAGCGCATGGAGCGCGATCATCCTGACGTGCGGATCGTCGCCGCGTCGCTCGATCGGGACTTGAGCGCCAATTACTTCATCCAGCCCGGTCTCGGTGACATGGGCGACAGGCTCTTCGGGACGCTCTGATGTCCGCCTTCCACGACGATGTAGCTGCCGCAATCGCCAGGCTGGCCCCAGGTGAGGTGGTGACCTACGGCGAGATCGCCGCGCAAGCAGGTCACCCCGGCGCAGCCAGGGCGGTCGGCAATATCCTGCGCACCTCCTCAGGTGTCCCCTGGTGGCGGGTGGTGTCGTCACAAGGCCGGCTGGTACCGGGATGCGAGGGCGAGCAGGCCCGCCGCCTGGCCACTGAAGGGATCACGGTGCGCGATGGTAGGGTGGTCCGCTCATGAATGCAGTCGACCTCATTCGGCACAAGCGAGACGGTCGCGAGCTATCACCCCGCGAGATCAGGTGGCTGATCGAGAAGTACACGGATGGATTCGTCACCGACTACCAGATGGCGGCGATGACGATGGCGATCTTCTTCTCCGGCTTGAATCCGGATGAGCTCGCCGTATGGACCGACGCGATGCTGCACTCCGGGGAGGTACTGGATCTCGGCGAGATCGTAGGTGCCAAGATCGACAAACACTCCACCGGAGGCGTCGGAGACAAGGTGTCGATTCCCCTCGTCTCGATGGTCGCGGCCGCAGGCGTGCGGGTTCCGATGATCAGCGGACGCGGCCTTGGCCACACCGGCGGCACCCTCGACAAGCTCGAAGCGATACCGGGATTCACCACCACCCTGGATCCGAAGTCCTTCGTCGCCCAACTCGAAGAGATAGGCCTCGTGCTCGCCGGGCAGTCCGAGTCCCTCGTCCCGGCTGATCGGAAGCTCTACGCGCTCAGGGATGCATCAGGAACGGTCGAGTCCAGACCGCTGATCGCCTCGTCCGTGATGTCGAAGAAGCTGGCGGAAGATCTGGACGGCCTCGTACTCGATGTCAAGGTAGGGAGGGGCGCTTTCATGCGTGACATCGATCAGGCACGCGCGCTCGCCAGGACGATGGTCGACCTTGGCGCCGCCCACAAGGTGCCCGTCGTCGCCCTGCTCACCTGCATGGATCAGCCTCTGGGAAGGGAGGTCGGAAACGCCTCCGAGATCAGCGAGTCACTGCAGGTGCTTCGTGGAGAAGGACCCGACGACCTCACGGAGATCACGCTCAGCCTGGGCTCCGAGATGCTGCTGCTCGGTGCGATCGCCACAGATCACCAACAGGCTCGCGAGATCCTCCAGCGCACGATCGATGATGGGAGCGCCTTGGAGAAGTTTGCCGAGGCGATCGAAGCGCAGGGTGGGGACCCACGCGTCGTCGAAGACCCCGAACTGCTCCCTCAGCCTGCCGGACGAATCGACATCCCCGCTCCGCGGGGGGGCTTCGTGACGGTGTGCGATGCGTTCACGATCGGTATCGCAGCCATGCGTCTCGGTGCCGGACGCGAACGCAAGGAAGATCCGATCGACCCGTCGGTGGGAGTGACCGTGCATGCCAAGGTCGGCGACACGGTGACCACCGGCCAGCCCCTCGCGACCGTGGCCTGGACGGATGAAGCGAGGCTGGAGGCAGCAACAGAGATCCTCGAGCGCGCGTGGCGCATAGAAGACCAACTGGTACCGCCGAACCCCATTGTTCTCGAGGAGATCAGGTGACCGGATCGATCTCGACCGCTGTAGGTGCGATCACCAAGCGGTTCGGTCGGAGCTACCACAGGGCGGCGGTCGTCCTCGGTTCCGGGCTCGGCGACTACGCGTCCTCGCTTCCTGGCGCTCTACCGATGCCCTACTCGGACATCCCCGGTTGGCCCGTTCCGACCATCGCCGGGCACAGCGGCACGCTCTACTCGGCCGACGTGAATGGGCCGATCCTCATGCTCTCCGGGAGAGCACACATGTACGAAGGACGACCGTTGGATGAGGTCGTGTTCGGTGTGCGAGTCGCCATCGCCGCCGGAGCAAGGATCATCGTGCTCACCAATGCTGCAGGGGGTGTCGCCGACGGCCTGCATCCTGGTGACCTGGTGCTCATCTCGGATCATCTGAACCTGACCGGCCGAAACCCGCTGACCGGCCCCAACGACGATCGTCTCGGCCCGCGATTCCCCGACTTGACCCACCTCTACTCGCCCACACTGCGCCACCTGGCCCGGGAGGCAGCAGCAGAGGCAGGGGTGAAACTCGGTGAGGGTGTCTATGCGTGGCTTTCCGGGCCCTCCTATGAGACCCCAGCGGAGATTCGCATGGTGGCGACACTCGGCGGGGACCTCGTTGGAATGTCCACCGTCCCCGAGGCCATCGCGGCACGCCACATGGGAGCCGAGGTCCTCGGGATCTCACTTGTCACGAACCTCGCAGCAGGCTTGTCCCCAACGCCATTGACCCACGAGGAGGTCCAGGAGACGGCGTCGATGGCAAGGGACCGTTTCACGAGGCTCCTGGACTACCTGCTGCCTGCACTCGGCTGACCATTGCTAGCATTCGCGAACATGAACGAGAGAGGAGCCCACGTCCGATGAACGTCGCGGTGTGTACGAAACAGATACCAGACCCGGCGGCACCCTACCAGCTGGATGCGGAGACCCACTTCCTCGAGCGCCCGACCGACCAGATCCTCGACGATACCGACCGATACGGTGTCGAGATGGGGCTCCAGGTGGCCGAGCAGACGGATGGATCCGTGACGTTGGTATCGATGGGCCCCGCAGGAAGTCTGCAAGGTATCCGCCAAGCGCTCGCGATGGGCGCCGCCAAAGCAATCGTGATCGAGGATCCGGCACTGCAAGGTGCGGACTCATGGACAACCGCCCAAGTGCTCGCGGCTGCAATCAAGCGCGAGGAGTTTGACGTCGTGATCGCCGGCACCGAGTCGACCGACGGCTCGGCCGGTGTACTTCCCCAGCAGCTCGCCGAGCTTCTCGGAGTACCGTCCCTCACGTTCGCCAAGCATCTCGAACAGGAAGACGGCACGATCCGCATCCAACGGCAGACCGGGTACGGCTACGACGTCGTCGAATCTCCCACACCGGTCCTCGTGACGGTCACATCGGGCGTCGTCGAACCCCGATACCCGACCTTCAAAGGCATCATGGGGGCCAAGAAGAAACCTATCGACGTGATCGGTCTCGGGGATCTCGGCGTTTCACCCACCACGACGCAGAAGATCGTCGAGGTACGGCCGGCTCCCGAGCGTGCCTCCGGCGAAGTCATCGAGGACGACGGTGAGGCGTATCAGCGGATCCTCCAAATCCTCGAACAAGCGAAGGTGATCTAGATGAAGGTCTGGGTTTTCATCGAGGAATCGCAGGGTGAACCGGCTCCGATCGGCTTGGAGCTACTGACAAAGGCGCGGGCGCTGACCGAGGCGCCGGCTGTCGCCTACCTCGGCAATGGTTCCGACGAGGCGTTTGCCCAACTCGGCAGCTATGGCGCCGCGACGATCTACCACATCCCGACGAACGATCACTTACCGAGCGCCGCAGGGGCGGCCGCGCTCGCGACGCTGGCCGAGACGTACGATCCCGATGTGATCATGTTCGGCTTGACACCGACCGACAGGGACGTGGCAGGTCGGCTGAGTGCCCGGATGGGCCTTCCGGTGATCTCCAACGGCATCGACGTGCTCATCGACGGCGAGTCGGTGACCGTCACCAGCGAGATCTTCGGCGGCAGCCAGATCGTCGAAACTGCATTCACAGGCAAGACGCCACACCTGGTCGTGCTCCGGCCGAAGTCGTTCCCGGCGGAGCCGGGCGGTCAAACGACACCCACGGTCGAGACCGTCGGTCTTCCTGACGTCGGCCATGCCGGCGCCGCCATCGTGACCGAGAGCCACGTCGAGGAACGGGAAGGACCCCAGCTCGAGGATGCCTCCGTGGTCGTGTCGGCAGGTCGAGGCATGGGTTCTGCTGAGAACCTCTCGCTGACGCAGCGCCTCGCAGAACTGCTGGAAGCCGCGCAGGGGGCGACTCGTGCCGTGGTCGATGCGGGTTGGGTCCCCTACTCCCTCCAGATCGGTCAGACCGGCAAGATTGTCAAGCCGGACGTCTACATCGCCTGCGGGATCTCCGGTGCTATGCAGCACGCCGTCGGAATGAAGGACTCCAAGGTCATCATCGCGATCAACAAGGACGAGGAAGCACCGATCTTCGCATTGTGCGACCTCGGCATCGTCGGTGATGTCAACAAGGTGCTCCCGAAGCTGATCGAGGCGCTCGAAGCCAGGAAATAGCCAGAAGCCGACAGCGGACAGACGTCAGCAGGAATACGCTGCTCACATGGCAGCACGGTGGCTCGCCCCGACGATACTCGTCGCTGTTCTCGTCGCGTGCTCCACTGACACGGGCGGGTCCTCGTTCCGACACGACCCCTACCCCTTCACGAAAGCAGTGGCCCCGACGGCGACACCAGTCGATGGGACCTATGCTCGAGTCATTCCCCGGGAGCTTCTCGGAGGAGATGCGCCGTGCGTGAGGTGTCCTCCCTACCGCTTGACACTCGGACCCGAGATCATAGGTTTCGACAGAGGTACGTACCGGGCCTACCACTGGGGCACCGGCTATGTCGCCGTCGGAAACTACACCCTCGACAACGGGACCCTGACGCTCTTCAACGACGCCTGGTGCCCGGTCAGCCGGGGCGTGTACGAGGTCGAGGCCGCCGACGGGTTCCTTGCGCTCCGGACGATCGAGGACACGTGTGCCTTCGACTCCGTTCGCGCGCGCTATCTGGAGGCGTTGCAATGGAGGACACTCCACACACCCGAAGGCGTCTATTTCTCCCCGAATGACGACCGCCTGCTGATCCTCGACGGCGAACTCATCGTCGAGTCCGCAGCGGGGAAGATCACCATGTCGGCCGGCTACACCGCGTCGAAGACAACCATCACTGTCACGGCCGGCGCCTGTGCCGAGCCGTTCCGTTGGACCACACACGACGGGGTGCTCCGTCTCGGACCCCGAGGCGGGTCATGCTCCGTTGATCTACCCGCCGTCGCCTGGTACCCGGCAACCTGAGCCGCCGACTACCGGCCGTCTCAGCTGTCGGCCTGGAGCCTGAAGCCGTGCGGAAGCAGCTCGGAGAGGGCATACGTACCTGCGCCTCCGTCGGGTTTGGCGACGATGACCTCGCGGACCCCGAATTCGTGGAGCCGCTGCCGGCACTGCCCACAGGGGAACGACTCATCATCTGCCGCTGCATCGATGCACGCGACGGCGACCGCGGCCAATTCGGTCCTCCCGGCGGTTACCGCTGCCGAGATGGCGCTGGCCTCCGCGCACGTTCCCGACGGATACGCGGCGTTCTCCCAGTTGACACCTGGATAGGTCGTCCCATCGTCGGCGACGATGATCGCACCCACCCGGAACCCCGAGTAGGGAACATAGGCATTTTCCGCAACGGTCCTCGCTGCGTCGAGGAGTTCCTCCGGCGTCACGCGTCCTCCAACATGGCGTCGACGAACACCGATGGTACAAACGGTATGAGATCCGCGACGCCTTCTCCAGTGCCGATCAGTTTCACGGGGATGTCCAACTCGCGCTCCACGGCGACGACGACCCCGCCGCGCGCGGTGCTATCGAGCTTCGTGAGGACGATGCCGGTGACGCCGACCTGATCGGTGAAAACCCTGGCTTGCGCCAGTGCGTTCTGCCCGTTGGTCGCGTCGATCACGAGCAGGATCTCCCCCACCTTTCCGGCCGTCCTCGCGAGTACCCGAACGACCTTGCCGAGCTCTTGCATCAGGTTGTGCTTTGAGTGAAGCCGGCCGGCGGTATCGATGATGGCGACGTCGTGCCCACGTGCCTTCGCCGCCTCGTAGGTGTCGAAGGCGACCGACGCGGGGTCCGAACCCTCCTGACCGGAAACAATGTCGGCACCGACACGCTCCGCCCAGGTCTTCAGCTGAGCATCGGCGCCGGCGCGAAACGTGTCGGCAGCCCCGAGGATCACCGTCTTGCCCCGACGTGCGAGGAGGGCTGCGAGTTTGGCGATCGTCGTGGTCTTGCCGGCCCCGTTGACTCCTACCACCACGATCGCCGAAGGCGTACCCGTCAGACGAAGGTCGCGGGGGCGGTCACCGAACTCCGAGAGCAACTCCTCTCGAAGCACACGACGGGCCTCCTCGGGCCCCTCCGGATGGCGTTCTTTGACACGTTGAACGATCTCGTTCGTCGCGACGACACCGACGTCGGCGGCGAGTAGAGCTTCCTCGAGGCCCTCCCAGAACTCGGACGTGGATGCAGCAACTCCAAACAGCTTCTGCAGACGACCACCAAACGCCGATCTGGTCTTGTCCAGATAGGCGGGCTCTTCCGGGTGTGCATCGCGTGCGCGGGTCGACGTCGTCGACCGGCGAGTGAGTACGACTGCTACCCCGGCCACGATGATGATCGCGATCACCGCGATCAGGATCAGCTGGGACGTCGTCATACCGTGAGCCGGTCACTGACCCGCTTGGACAACACCTGCGATGAACCTCCTGGTTCCAGGGTGACACCGTAGATGATGTCGGCGATCTCCATCGTCTGCTGCTGGTGGGTCACAATGAGGAGCTGGGCCCGTTCCTTGAAGCGGGACACCAGCCGTAGGAAGCGCCGAAGATTGGCGTCGTCCAGGGCCGCCTCCACCTCGTCGAGGATGTAGAAGGGCCCCGGCCGTGCCCGAAACACTGCAAACAGGAACGCGAGTGCCGCCAAAGACCGTTCTCCGCCCGAGAGAAGACTCAGTTTGCCAACCTTCTTGCCGAGTGGCATCGCCTCGACTTCAACACCGGTCGCCAAGGGGTCGTTCTCATCGACCAGCCGTAGCCGTCCGCGACCACCAGGAAACAACAAGCCGAAGTACTCCTCGTAGTGCACGGCGATCTCTTGAAACGCAGCCAGGAACTCCTGAGCGATCCTGTCGTCCAATGCGCTGATCACCTTCCGAAGATCTGATCGGGACGACTCGAGATCCTCGAGTTGGGCGGAAAGGAAGTCGTGCCGCTCCTTCAGTTCCTTGTACTCCTGTGCAGCAAGCGGGTTCACCGGACCGAGTCGTCGCAGCTCTGCTTCACGGCTCTCGAGCACGGCGTGGAGGTCCCCTTCCAGATCCGGCGACTCGACTGCAAGCGCCTCCTCTTCGGATGCGTCTGCGTCCCTGCGAAGACTCTCGGCGATGGACTCGCGTCGAACGTTCAGTTCCGCCAGCTCGATCGCGATACCCGACGCCTGTTCGCGGGCGACCTCGATGCCGTTCCTGAGTTCCTCGAGCCGGGTACGCGCCGCCGCGAGCCTTGCCCCGGTTTCGCCGGCCTCGGCCCGCAGCAACCGCTGGCGTTCCCTGAGCGCGCCGAGCTTCTCGCTGACCGCGTCAAGAGCCGCGATGCAATGCTCCTCGATACCCGACAGGGTCGTGATCGCCTCGGGGTCGACCGGACGGTCTGTGGCAGAGTCGAGTTCTCTAGTGACCGTACGCAGGCGATCCTGTAGCAGCCGGTGACGCTCGACGACGGTCGCCAGCGTTTCGGCTGCCTCTCTCCTTGCCCGCGCGGCAGACTCCCGTTTCGTCTCCACCTCACGGCGGCGGTCGGCCATCTCCTGCCATGCCCGCTGACGTTCGGCCTCCTCCCCTTCCAGATCTCGTAGGCGAGATCGAAGCCGCTCGATGCGAGCCTCGCGTTCGCCGGACTGTTCGATGAGATCTGAGCGTCGCTCCTCGAGGGTCTCCATCTCTCGTTCGGCATGGATCGAGCTCCGTTCACGCAAGGTGAGCGCTTCGGTCATGCCACCGAGGCGTGCCTCGAGCGCTTCCAATCCTTCGAGAGCACTCCGCTCGGCATCCCGCGCATCGTCGAATGAGCGCTTGGCCTGGGTGAGCAAGCTCTCGGCTCTCGCCGCTTCGATCTCCGCTCGTTCGAGTCCGACGAGCGCCGACTCCAGCATGGCGGGCGACGCACCGTCGGGATGCGCGATGTGCATGCCGTCGGCATCGACGAGATCTCCCTCCGGCGTGACCGCACGGATCTCGGAGTGCCTCGACACGATGTCGAACGCGGCACCCCAGCCCTCGACGACGACCACGTCGCCCAGCAGCCGTTCGGCGAGTGCTCGATCGGCCGTACTGCCAAGAAGGTCGACGAGCCGATCGGCACCGACGGCAGGAGCCGATGACACCACCGGCAGTTCTGACCCGGCGACGACTGCGATGCCGCCGAGCCCATCTCTCTTCAGCTCCTCGACGGAAGTACGCACGTCCCGACGGGACTTGGCGACGACGGCCCCGGCCCACAGACCGAGGGCTGCGTCTACCGCACGGGCGAGATCGGTGGGTACGGCGAGGACCGCCGCCACCGATCCGACCACGCCGTCACGTTCGAGAAGTCGATCCCGTGCCTCCGGGTCTGTGGCGCCCGACACCGCCTCCTCGATTGCTTCCGCGCGGGCTCTGCCGGCGGCGAGCGTCAAACGAGCTCTTGCGACCTGTTCGTCTGCTCGTTCCCACTGTTCCTGGAGACTCTCCCTGATTGCACGCGTCTGCTCGTAGCCATCCTGGGCGGTAGCCGTCTCCCTATCGGTGGCCCGGATGCCGCTTCGCAGTTCGTCGATCTCCGTCGACTCTTCCGAGATCCTCGCCGCGAGAACTCCGAGCCTCCGCTCGACGTCCCGCAGCTCACGCCCATCGCGCTCCATCGCCGCCTCGAGTGAGCTGAGATCGCCCCGCACGACGGCGAGCGCGCCCTCGACGGGGAGAGAGTCCTGATCCGCCAGGGATCGAGCCTCATCCTCGAAGGACCGAATCGTCTGCTCCGCGCGATCGGCCGCTCTCTGCGCCTCCGCCATGTCATGGGTTGTCGATGTCAACTCCGATTCGAGGTCGGCAGCCTCCGTTTCGAGATCTCGCCGACGCTCCCCGGTACCCTCCAGCAGCGCCTCGGCGGCCCGGCGACGCTCTCTCGCGACTTGACCGACACGGCGAAGCCGCTCGCCTGTCGTCTCCAAGCGGGCCGCAGCAGTCGAGTCCCTGTCGAGTGCCCTCCCCGCGCTCCCGGCCACCTCGACGAGACTCGGAAGTCGGTTCTCCAGTTCGCTCCGCTCGAACGTCGCGGCTTCGAGACGACTCGACCAGGACCTTTCGGACTCCTCGAGCTCCGCCAGTCTGCGTTCGGTGGCACGCAGGGCCTCTCCCCCGAGGAACAGCCGCAGGGTGCGGATCGTCTGCCGGAGTTCCTCGTGCCGCTCTGCCGACTCCGCCTGGCGCCTAAGTGGGCGGATCTGCCGCTTGAGCTCACCAAGGATGTCGTTCAGCCGAAGCACGTCGGCGTCGGTGCGCTCCAGCCGCCGCACCGATCGTTCCCTGCGAAGGCGATGCTTCAGCACCCCCGCGGCCTCTTCGATCACGGCGCGATGATCTTCCGGCTTCGCGTTGAGGAGATCATCGATACGTCCCTGCCCAACGATCAGGTGCTGTTGCCGGCCGATTCCACTGTCTGAGAGAAGCTCTTGGATGTCGAGCAGGCGGCAGTCGACAGCGTTGATCTGGTAGTCGCTCGTCCCATCGCGGTAGAGGCGCCTGGTGAGCGAGACCTCATCGAGATCCAACGCCAACGCGCGCGAGCTGTTGTCGAGTATGAGTGTGACCTCGGCCCTCCCGAATGCGGGCCGGAGCGAAGTACCGGCGAAGATGACATCCTCCATCTTCTGCGTGCGCAGCGAACGCGTCGACTGCGTGCCCATCACCCACGCGATGGCGTCGACCAGATTCGACTTGCCAGAGCCGTTGGGTCCGACGACAACGGTCACCCCCGGCTCGAACTCGAGCCTCGTTCTGTCGGCGAACGATTTGAACCCAACGAGCTTCAGTGATTTCAAGAACAACGAACTACACCTTTGTGATTCGTAAGAGGCTATCACAGGTGCTTCAGCGAACCGTGAAACCCTCGAGATCCGGATCGACGGGAACCACCTGTTGGTCGACCTGTGCCACGACGGCAGCTCGCGGACCTGTTCGGATCAGATCGAGCATTGCATCCACATCGGATCGTGCACCTTGCACATGCAGCTCGACCTCACCCGACGGGAGGTTGCGCACCCACCCAGCGACGCTCCTCGCCCTGTCGAGCGCAAAGTAGCGAAACCCGACGCCCTGCACCCGTCCTCGAACGACCGCTCGTATCGCGATAGTGCTGTCGGCGGGCGCCGCCACGTGCTCGAGCACAGCACGCGCCGCTTCCTGCTGGGCCTCTTTCTTGGATCGACCCGTACCCTCTCCACGAACTGTCCCTTCAACGGAGACCGTCGCCGTGAAGACACGATCGTGGTCAGGTCCCTCACCGCGCACCTGGTACACGGGCTCGAGGTGCGCCTGAGCGAGGACTTCCTGAAGCCTGGTCTTGTAATCCCTGCTACCGGGCGACACAGACCTGGCCTGCACCCGCGACTCCCATTGGCGGTGGATGATCGGACGGACGGCGTCAAGGCCACCATCGAGGTACACGGCTGCAATCATCGCCTCCATCGCGTCCGCGAGGATCGAGTCCTTCTCGCGGCCAAGCGAGGCCTCCTCGCCGCGACCGAGACGCAGTTCAGCTCCGATGTCGAGCGATCTCGCGATCGTCGAGAGCGTGTCGCCGCTCACGAGCGATGCCCTGAGCTTGGCCATCTCCCCTTCGCGCATCTGATCGAAGCGCTCGTACAGCAGCTCGGTCATCACGAGCTCGAGAACTGCGTCGCCGAGAAACTCCATTCGCTCGTTGTGCTCGGCCCCCACGTGCTCTGCGGTGTACGAGCGGTGGGTCAAGGAGACCTCGAGCAGGGTCCGGTCGTCGAACCGATAGCCGAGCCGTCGTTCGAGATCGGTCACAGGCGCCGCCCGATCTCCTCGACTATCCCCTCTGAGGTTGCCGCCACCGAGAGTGCGTTGCGAATGGCGATCCTCGACGATGACCCATGAGCGATGATCACGACACCTTTGACGCCCACCAGATGTGCCCCACCTGTGCTCTCGTAGTCGAGCGCGTGCCGAACGACCTCGGGAAGCGGCCTCCCTGCTCTTGCCGCCAAGGTTCCGATCCACGCGGTCGCACCTTCCAGCGACTTCAACGCGACGTTGCCGGTGAATCCATCGGTGACGACGACGTTGACAACACCTGATGGGATGTCCCTTCCTTCCACATTGCCGACGAAGCGAAACGGCCCGTCGGTGAGGAGCGCTGTTGCGAGTCGCTCGAGAGCGCGCCCTTTGCCGGGTTCGCGCCCTATGGAGAGAAGCCCGACCGTCGGATCCTCGACGCCGAACGCGAACTCGGACACGACCACTCCCATCGTGGCGAACTGGAGGAGGTGCTTCGGCCCGACGGCGGGGTTCGCACCGGCGTCGATCAGGACCGTCGGCGGAACGGACGGGATGACGGCGGCGATCGCCGGTCTCAGAACGCCTTCGATCCTACCGATGGTGATTGCAGATGCTGCGAGCGCGGCGCCGGTGGAACCGGCCGACACGAGCCCGGCAACTTCACCGTCTCGAACCATCCGCGCTGCAACCGAGATTGAGGAATCGGGCTTCTCGCGAATCGCCCGCGCCGGATCCTCGTCCATCTCAACGGCGTCGGGGGCATGAACGATCGGAAGCACTACACCGAACTCGTGGCAGAGAGGCTCGAGACGGTGCGCATCGCCGACGAGAACGACGTCGATGCCCGAGGCGGCAGCCTCGATGGCTCCCGCCACCGTCTCGGAGGGTGCGTGATCGCCCCCCATCGCGTCGAGGGCTACGCGCACGCTACTCGGTTCCGGCTGTGACCTCGTGCCCCCGGTAGGTGCCGCAGTTCGGGCACGCCCTGTGGGGGAGCTTCGGCGCGTGGCACTGGGGACACGTCGACATGCGAGGACGCGTCAGTTTCCAGTCGGCTTTGCGGCGCCGTGTCCGCGATCGCGACATCTTCTTCTTGGGCACAGCCATTGGGGGCTCCTCTCAAGGTTCCAGCAGGTGCCGAAGGGCGCCGAAGGGAGACGTGCTCTCGTCGGCGTGCCCGGAACAGGGATCAGTATTCAAGTCGCTTCCGCACGTTGGGCAAAGTCCTTTGCAGTCCGGCCTGCACAGCGGGACGAGTGGGATGGCGAGTGAGGCCTCGTCCCTCACGGTCTGTTCGAGGTCGATCGATCCGTCTCTCGCGATCGGCGACTCCTCTGACCCGAACACTTCGAGGAAGGAGGCCGACAGCTCCTCCTCCCACTCGACAAGACACCGATTGCATCGGAGTGTCGTCAGAAACGTCATGGTTCCTCGTGCGACGATCTCGTCCGACGCCGACTCGAGGGTCACGTTGGCTCGCACAGCCGAGACCGACGCGAGGTCGAGGGTGAGCGGAAGAGGGCCGTCGAGGTCGACGGACCGTCGGGAGCCTGAGTGTCCGATCAGGTCGGACACGTTCACAACGAAAGGACGCATAGCTACTGGGGAACGGGCGGCGGTGCGGGACGCGCCTCATGGTACTGCGACCGGACGGTTCTGATTTGGCCGAGGAGGTTGCGGAACAGCACTTCGAGCTGCTGCAGGCGGTCATCGGCCAGGTCCTCGGCTTCCAGCCGGATTCTGCGTGCATCGCCTTCGGCGTTTCGCACCAGTATGTTTGCCTCCTCGACCGCTTCGGCGAGGATCCGGGACTCACTCACCATCTCTGCAGCCTTGGCCTGGGCGTTGTCGACGATCGACTTGGCACGCTCGTTCGTCCGAGCAATGAAGGTTTCTCGCTCCCGGATCATCCATCTGGCCGCGCGCAGCTCCTCGGGCAGCACCGCTCGAATCGACCCGATCAGTTCCAACACTCCTTCGCGTTCGACCCTTACGCTGCTGGACAGTGGAATCGGCTTGGCGTCCCTGACCGAGGTCTCCAGCTCGTCGAGCAGTTCACTGAGCTCACCGACTTGCGGGATGCTCTCTTCACTCATGGCGGAACCTCTCCTTCAGGGCTTTGTTGACGAGCGGCGGAACCAGATCCGCAACGTTGCCACCGAAACGGGCGACCTCCTTGACCAGCGAGGACGACAGAAATCCGTACACGGGCGCAGTCGGAAGAAACAGCGTGGATATCCCCGAGAGACTCTCGTTCATCTGTGCCATCTGCAGCTCGTATTCGAAGTCGGTAACGGCCCGCAGCCCCTTCACGATGACGTCGACATGCCTCGACCTGACGAAATCGACGAGGAGTCCTTCGAAGCTGTCGACATCGACGCGACTGCCCTCGGAGAGCACCCGGAGCATCTCGACACGCTCCTGGGCATCGAACAGTGGCGTCTTCGAAGGATTGGCCACGACCGCGATCACGACCTCGTCGAACACGGCGAGGCAGCGCCTGACAACATCCAGATGACCGTTGGTCGGTGGATCGAAACTCCCGGGGATCAACGCAATCGTCACGCGCCCTCCTTCCTGAAGCGCCACAGTACCGTGTCCCCGTACCTGCGCAGGTCGATCAGTTCGAGGCCGTCCACCGCGGGGTTCTCGGTCCCCGCACGCCGGTGTACCACGACTTCGGCGCCGGTGTTCAGTCTGGGGATGAGTTTCCTCAACACGCTTTGGACTGACGCTAGCGACAGGGCATAGGGCGGGTCAACGAACGCAAGATCTATCGCCGCATCGGAGCCCTCGAGGTAGCGCTCTACATCCGTTGCGATGACCTCTCCGCCGAGGCCCACACGATCGATGTTGCGTCTGAGTGCTCGCAAGGCGGCCCTACCACGCTCAACGAACACCACTGATGCCGCACCACGGCTCAGCGCTTCGAGGCCGATCGAACCCGACCCTGCGAACAGATCGAGCACGCCGGCCCCAACGACGGTGTCTCCCAGAGACGAGAACAGGGCCTCCCGAGCCCTATCGGTCATTGGACGTGTGCCCACTCCTTCCGGTCCGACGAGTCGACGTCCTTTCGCGATGCCGGCGATGATCCTCATGATCGAAACAACCACTCCACCTCGTCGCCGAGCAGCGCCCGGACCTCCTCGCGGATCTCGCGATGATGCCGGAGATGCGGATCCTGGTCGACGAGAGCGAATGCCTCCCTCCTCGCGGCAATCAGTTCATCCGTGTCTCGAAGGATGTCGGAGAGCTGAAGGTCGGTGAGCCCCGACTGACGGGCACCGAACACCGTTCCCTGCCCCCTGATGGCGAGGTCGATCTCCGCGAGTTCGAACCCATCGTCGGTTCGGACCATCGCATCGATCCTCGCCTTGCCTTCATCCGTAGCCGGATCGGCAACCAGGTAGCACCAATTGGGGCCGGTGTGCCGTGCGAGCCTACCCCGCAACTGGTGGAGCTGACTCAACCCGAACCGGTCGGCATCCTCGATCATCATGACCGTCGAGTTGGGGATGTCGATGCCGACCTCGATCACCGTTGTGCACACGAGCACGTCCAGATCGGCGCTTCGGAGCCGTTCCATCACCTCTCGCTTGTCCACCGAGCGCATCTGTCCATGCAACAGGCCGATCCTCAACTCGGGGAAGAGCCCCTGGAAACGCTCGTACTCCGCGGTCGCGGACGCGGCCTCGATCTTCGGACTCTCTTCGACGAGCGGACACACGACGAATGTCTGGTGACCAGCGGTTGCCTCGTCGCGGATCTTTCCATACACCCCCTCCAGATCACCGGGGGCCACCGCGAATGTACGCACCTCGGGACGACCCGGTGGCATCTCGTCGAGCATGGACACGTCGAGATCGCCATACAAGGTCATCGACAAGGTTCTCGGGATGGGGGTCGCGGTCATGATGAGGAGATCGGGGTCGACCGTTTCGGCTTTCTCTTTGAGGCTGACGCGCTGGTGGACGCCGAAACGGTGCTGTTCATCGATCACCGCGATACCCAACGCTGCGAAGTGAACGCCTTCTTGGATCAACGCGTGGGTTCCCACCACGAGGTCGACCTCGCCGTTGGAAACAAGGCCGAGTACATCTTCTCTGCTCGTCTCGGGACGGAAGTTCACCTCTGCAGAGGCCGAGGTGAGCAGTGCGACTCTCACCCCATCGCCCCCAGACGAGAACAGGTTCGGGCGATCATCCGTGGGTGGAGCCAACCCCGAACGTTCCAACAGATCGGTGATTGAGAAATAGTGCTGGTTCGCGAGAACTTCCGTCGGTGCCATCACGGCCCCTTGGTATCCGCCCTCCACCCCGGCGAGAAGTGTCGCGATCGCGACGACCGTCTTTCCGGACCCCACCTCGCCGAGAAGGAGCCTGTGCATCGGATGGGGTGATCGGAGATCCCTGCCGATCTCATCGATGGCCCTCTCCTGAGCCCCTGTCAGCCCGAAAGGGAGCCCCTCGACGAACGGCGGCACGAGACTGTCGTCCGGAGCATGGGCGATGCCAACCGACTCCTCGATCATCTTCCGCTTCGACAGTGCGAGGGCGACTTCGAGACGGAACAGTTCGTCGAACACGAGCCGGCGCCGGGCAGGCACTGCTTGCTCGGGAGCGTCGGGAAAGTGGATATCCGCGTATGCCGTGTCTCGATCGACCAGATCGAGCCGCTCGATCATGTCTCTCGGAATCGGATCGGTCACCGGTCGTGATCGAAGCAGTGCATTGTGCATTCCCCTGCGGATATGACCGGATGAAACACCACCAACAGTCGGGTAGACAGGAACGACGCGGCCCGTTACGAGATGCTCACTCTTCGAGCGGAGGAGATCGACATCAGGGCTCTTCATCTGGAGCGATCCATGGAACGACTCCACCTTCCCCGACAAAGCAACCTCCGAACCTTCGGCGAGTTGCTGCTGTCTGAACCGCTGGTTGAACCACACCCCCTTGAGAGTGCCATTGCCGTCCGTTATGACGGCCTCGATGATCATCAGATTGCCCCGGGGCCGTCTGACACTCAACGAACGCACCTCTCCGATGATCGTCACCTCGACCCCGAGCGGAGTGTTCGACAGTGAGGCAATGTGGGATCGGTCGATGTAGCGCCGTGGAACGTGCTGCAACAGGTCGGTGACGGTCTCGATACCGGCTTTGCGTAGCTTGCCGGCGCGCGCGCCGGACAGGTGCTTCACACGATCGATCGGAATCGTCGAGAGGTGTGCGATGCTGCTCACGTGGGGATGTCCATGACCGGAGGCGAGTATACGATTCCTCCTCTGTCGGCCCAGGTGCTAATCTCGCTCCCCGGCCCTAGGAGGTCGCATGTCCTATCGCTGTGAAGTCTGTGGAAAAGAGCCCTGGTTCGGGAAGCAAGTGAGCTTCTCGCACAAGCGGTCCAGCCGACGCTGGGTTCCGAATATTCAGCGCGTGCGCGTCCGCCATGGGTCGAACACCCGGCGTGCAAGAGTGTGCACTTCCTGCTTGAAGGCCGGCAAGGTCGAGAAGGCGTAGCAGCCTCCAGCAGCCGGCTTTCAGCCTCCAGTCATCAGCCGTCGGTGAGAACGCGACCTCAGTCGCCACGACACGGCGACTCCTCTTGCCGAGACGACCGAAACCCGGGAACCGTCAATCTCCAGCCGTCAGCTGTCGGCTGTGAGCTGTGACCTTCTCTCCCGCTAGACTCACCGCCCATGCAAGGTGTCGTCAAGCTCTTCGATCCTTCGACAGGATTCGGCATCGTGGTGTCCGACGGCGATCGGCGGGAAGTACGGCTCGACACCGAATCGCTCGAGGGAAGCATCTTCAGGACGCTCCGTCAGGGACAACGCATCGTGTTCGACATAGAAGGAGGCACCGAACCGGTGGCCCGTCGATTGAGAGTGGGCTCCGAAGGTACGTGATTCTCCGGCGAGACCAAGGTCTCCTGAGGTATCATCCCTTCAACGACACCCCTCGAGGAGGTACCGGTGGTGCAGGCGTACGTGTTGATCCAGACCGAGGTGGGCAAGGCCGCTCAGGTGGCCGAAGAAGCCCGCCGCATCCAAGGCGTGGAACAGGCCGACGACGTCACCGGACCGTACGACGTCATCGTGAAGGCGTCTGCGGAGACGGTCGATCAACTCGGCAAGCTCGTTGTCGCACGCATCCAGTCGATCGAAGGCATCACGAGGACGCTCACCTGCCCGATCGTCAACCTGTAGTCAACCGAGCTTTGCGGCGATCGTGCCGGCGCTGCGTAGTGCCGTCCCATCCGATCCGGCGGTCGTGAACCGGCGGATTGGCCGATTTTCGGCCTCGGCGATGATGCCCGCGATGAGATCACGTCGGCTGATCGGGGGATCGATCCACAGGTAGGCGGCAAGGCTCCCTGGGATCGTGTTGATCTCGTTGACCCATATGTCCTCGCCACGAACCAGGAAGTCGACTCTGGCGATGGACCGAAGCCCAATCAGCTCAGCGACCGTTCTGGCCGCCTGACGGATCCGTGTCTCGACATCCGAAGGCAGGATCGCCGGCAACTCACGGGCCGACCCTTCGAGTCCGCCCCCGCTCAGGTATTTCTGTTCGTAGCTGTAGATCGAGCCGGCACTCGCCGCCCGGACTGGAGCTTCGATGGCGCTGAGTTGAAGCTCGGGGAACGTGCGTACGGCGATGTTGTAGTCCCTGCTCCCTTCGAGGAACGGCTCAATGACGGCTCCGTCTTGAAGGTGTACCGATGAGGTCGCGAGCGCCAGCGCGGTGTCCATACCATCGACGACCTCTATGCCAATCGACGAGCCACCGAAACGGGGCTTGACGATATATGGCGCAGGGACGTCCCACTGCATGTCGGGAGTGAGACGGCGACGAGGAACCGACGGGAGCCCGGCCTGCTCCACAACGGCTCCGAACGCGAGCTTGTCCATCCCGAGTGCCGAGCCGGCGGCCCCGGGGCCCGTGTACCGGATCCCTGCGAGATCGAGCGCTCCTTGCAGGGTCCCATCTTCACCTGGAGCACCGTGACAGCAGACGACCACCGGGGAGACATCGAGGGGCTTCCTCTTCTCCATGAACCCGGCGCCGGGTTCGGCGACCAATCGCAGCGGTGTCGCCTTGCGCGGGACTCCGTCTGCGAAGTCGGCCGCTTCGAGCGCCGGACTGACCGAGAACCACGATCCACTCTTCGCCCAGTAGATCGCCTCCACACTCCCACCCATGTCGAGCAAGGTTCGACAGACCTGAAGCCCGGTGAGAATGCTGATGTCGTGCTCGGGCGAAGGACCACCGAACACGACTCCCGGTTTGCTCATCGTCTCGCTCCTCATGGATAGTGATCAGGCAGGTCGTTCTCGTACACGACCACATCCCCGGATTCGAGGGTCGAACGCACCCACGCAACCGCCTCGTCCCGGGAGTCCACCACGTTAACGGAGACACGGCCTCCGGCAGCGCCTTCCAGGAGCGCCCGCCGGTTCGTCCTGCCCACGATCACCAGGTCGGTGGCGACCTCGGCGGCCTTCGCTGCGAATGCCGAGTTCTCCTCGTACTGGCGCGGGCCGAGTTCGATCATGCCAGGAGTGACAACGACCCGGCGGCCCGAACCACGGCGCGACAGTGCCGCGAGGGCGGCCCGTGCACCAGCGGGGTTCGCGTTGTACGTATCGTCGATCACCACCACCCCAGCATCGGTCGTGCCCATCTGGAGCCTGTGCGGAGGGCGCGCCAGGGAGGAGAGGTCGGCTTCGTCGGGAGTAGCGCCCAGCGCCAGGGCGACACCCACCGCACACGCAACGTTTCCGGCGAACATGTCGGGGTCGAGCACGGAACCGATTGCCTTGCCGTGGACGAACACGGTGCCGTCGGTGTCCACGTGCACGTCGACATCGGAGTCGGCTGTCGAGCAGCGGATCACCGTCCGCCGACTCCGCTCACGATCGGCGAGCTCCTGCAGGCTCGGGTAGTCGACGTTGAGAACGAGTGTCTCGGCATCGTCGACGATCTCAGATTTGGCTGCCGCCACCGCGTCGAGACTTCCGAACCGCTCGAGGTGGACCGGTCCGATCGCAGTGATGACCGACACCGTCGGAGGAATCCACGAACACATGTCGCGGATCTCACCCGGACCGTAGGTCCCCATCTCTGCGACGAACACCTGGGTTCCGCTCGTGACCTGTTCGTTGATCGATCTGGCGAGCCCGAGCCTGTTGTTGAAGCTCGCCGGACTGACCACGACATCGGCGGTGCGTCGCAGGAGGTGGCCCACGTACCCCTTCGTCGTCGTCTTGCCATAGGACCCGGTGATCGCGACGATCTTCGGCGAGGCCGCCCTGAGGCGGCGGGTCGCATCGTCCACGAACCTCTTGCTGAGTCTCCGCTCGAGTGGTCCCAACATCCAAAGCGCTACGTCGATGACCAACGGAAGTCCCAGCACCTCGATTGCCAGCGTGGGCACGGCCCTGTTTGTGATCAGGAGCGGAATCATCCCGAGCACGAGGACCGCGACGGCGACGCGCCGGACTCTTGGTGTCCACGCGAGTCGCGAGGACCGACCACGAAGACCGAGCCTGCCGGGCCCGACCGCGAATACCGCCGCGGGAAGCAGCGCCCACAGCGGTTCCACGAAAGCGGCGGCAGTACCGCCGAGTGCCACCACCCACCCGGCGACATTCAGGGATGACGACGTCCACCATCGGAGTGCGAATCGACTCACGGCTCCTCCTAGGTAGTGCTCGCGTTGCGCGACCCGCGCCCAGCGGACCATGGAGGCGGCCCATGCAGCGGCCAGTCCGGCCAAGACTACGAGTGTCACAACCGTCACAACATCTCCAGAAGCTCCGCCCGGACGGCGTCGGGGACTAGTGATGGAACATGGTGTCCGACATCGGGAAGGACACGGAGTCGAGCTCTCGGCATGAGATCGAGCGCCGCTTCTGCAATGGACACGGGGACTTCGGTGTCTCTCGCACCCCAGAGCAGACGAGTCGGACATTCGATCGTGGGCAGGACGTGTTCATAGCTCTCGTTGACGACCATCACCAGCACATCGCGCATGACGCCGCCCGCCGCACGGTAGTCCGCCGATCCGTAGTGTCTGCGTGCGCGTTCAAGCCGTTCTTCGCCGAGGAGGAACCGAAATCGCTTGGTCAATAGATAGCCCATCGGTAAGCGCCGCCGCGGCGCGATTCGCAGCAGTGGCGTGCCGATCAGTAGGACTCCGGACACCAGCCTTCTCGAGGCGAGCTGGGCGGCCACCCTCCCGCCGAATGAGTGCCCGACAACGATCGGCGGCTGAACGAAGCCTTCGATGACAGGGATGACAGCGTCGGCATACCCCTCCGATCCCATCGGAGTCGAAGGGGCGGGAGACGCGCCGAATCCCGGCAGGTCGATCGCGATCGAAGGGATACCGTCGAGCACGGCTGTGAAATCCGTGTGGTCACGTCCCCATCCGTGCAGCGCCAGCACGCCCGGGGCACCTTCTCCGTAACGTTCCCCGAACAGGCCGGCAATGGTTGTCAACGCCACATGTCCGTCCCGATCGCTCCAGGGAGATTACCGCCGCCCCTGCGATCACCGACCATACTTGAGTCTGTGAAGCGCCCGATCGACCAACAGACAGCGCTGCTCGGCGTGCGCATCATGATCCTGTTGACCATCGGCATCCTCATCACGGCCTACTTCGATGAGGTGGTCGGGGATCTCCGAGTATGGGGCACAGCTCTCGCGACCGGTGCCACGCTGCTACTGCTGTTGCTCGTGCGCTGGACCTCGCTGCTGGACCGGCCAATCGGACTGGTCATGCTGACGTTGCTGTTCGCAGTGTTCATCGCGATGTTGACCGCTGTCGGAACGATTCCCAGGCTCGAGCCGACGGTCCTCGCCGCAGATCTCGCCATCGTCGCGCTCTCTGCGGCCATGGCCGGATTGACCGTGCACGGATTCGTGACGGTGACCGTCGCCGCCTCCTATGTGACCATCGCGATCACCAACGGTGAGCCTGTGCACAACCTCATCGTTCCCGTGGTTGCCGTCGCCGGCGTGTCATTTGCGGTGGCTGCTCTCATACAGGGATTCAGACGGGAACACTCCCTCGCGACCGAGCGACTCGATACCCTCACGGCGAGAGAGACGGATCTAGAGCGTCTCTATGAGGTTTCGACGGCGACCTCGGTCGCGGAGACCGTCCAGGAAGCCCTTCCGATGCTTGTCGGACGTATCGGTCAGTATCTCCACGCCCAGGTCGGAGCGTTGCTCCTCAAAGATCCGAACAGACCGGTCCTGAACGTATTGAGCCCGATCTGGACGATCGGGCACCAGCTCGAGGTCGAGGGGTATCGCCTGCCGCTTCACGGCGGAGGCGACCTGGAGCGCGTCTACACCTCGGGCCGTCCGATGATCTTCAACGATCTCGACAAGAACCCCGAGCACCACGGGCTTCTCGGCGAACTCGGCGTCCGCAACGCGATCGCGACCCCCGTTCGGGTAGAGGATCGTGCGCTGGGTGTGATGGTCATCGCTGACAGGACCGAAGGCTCGTTCACCGCCCAGGACCTCGACCGCCTCGTGTCACTTTCGACGCCGACGGCGCTGGCAATCGCACAGCTTCGACGGATTCAGGAGGCGGCGGAAACGAGCCGCAAGATGGAGGAGCTCGCTGTGATGAAGTCTGACTTCGTGTCGGTCGTGAGCCACGAGCTGAGAACGCCGTTGACGTCGATCATCGGTTCGCTCGCGACCTTGGCACGTCCTGAGCTGCCGCGCGACAGCGACATGGCCAAGGACCTCCTCGAGTCTGCGAGATCACAAGCGAACCGGCTGAACTATCTCATCGAGGATCTGCTCATCGTCTCCCGGATCGAAGGCAAGGCGCTGCCTATGGCGACAGAGGCTATCGATCTCGTCCCGTTGCTCCAGGACACGGTACGGGAGGTACCCGACTCGAGTCGTGTCACGGTCACCGGCCCCACCATCGAACTCATCTCTGATCCCGAACACATCAGACGCATCATGATCAACCTCGTCCAGAATGCCATCCGCTACGCACCTGAATCGCCCGTCGAGGTGACAGCGCACGAGGCCCAGGACGCTGTCACAGTATCGGTCATCGACCATGGGCCCGGCATCCCTGCACAGGATCGAGAGCGCGTGTTCGAACGATTCACGCAGCTCGAGCCGTCCGCGACGCGACGGCAGGGAGGCACCGGACTGGGACTCGCCATCGTGCGCGGTCTCAGCTCGACCATCGGGGGAACGGTCAGGATCAAGGACACTCCCGGGGGAGGTGCAACGTTCGAGGTCTGGATCCCCAAGGCTCCGCCAACCAGCATGGGGCCCCGTCGCGCCTGGATCGATCAGTCCTCGGGTGGTACCGCCAACGCGATCGAGTGAAACCCGCCATCGACGTGGACCATCTCACCGGTCGTCATGGGCGTCCAGTCGGAGAGCAGGAGACACACCATCTTGGCGACTGGCACGGGATCAGTGACATCCCAGGAGAGTGGTGATCGCTCCAACCACGCGTCCTCAAAGCGACCGAATCCCGGGATCGACTTGGCGGCAACCGTTTGGAGTGGACCGGCTGCGACGGCGTTCACCCTGATCCCTCGGGGCCCGAGGTCGCGCGCGAGATATCGAGTTACCGATTCGAGTGCCGCCTTCGCCACGCCCATCCAGTCGTACGCCGGCCATGCCTGTCGGTTGTCGAAGTCGAGCGTGACCAGCGATCCTCCCTGCAACATAAGTGGCGCGAGCGCCACCGCAAGCGTCTTGAATGAGAACGCGGAAGTCATGAATGCAGTCTGCGCGCTCTCGGGTGGAGTCGTGAGAAACGCACCTCCGAGTGCGTCTGGCGGCGCATAGGCAATCGCGTGGAGAGCGCCATCGACGGTTCCCCAACGCCCCGCCAGGTCGTCCACGACCGCCTGCACCTGCTGAGGATCGTTGATGTCCATCTCGAGTACGTCAGGGGGCTCCGGGAGGCGTCTCGCGGAACGTTCGGTGATTCGGACGCCACGACCGAATCCGGTGAGGATCAGCTCAGCTCCTTGCTCCTGTGCGATTCGGGCGGCGTGCCAAGCGATCGAGTCGTCGGTCAAGACTCCCGTGATGAGCAATCGTTTCTCAGCCAACAACATCACATGCTCCTCTCAGCCTGCATAGGTCATCACCGCTCTCAGACCTAGTCCGGCGAGAAACAGGCAGAAGAGCCCCCAGCGGAGTGCTGTATGCCTCTCGTTCATCTCGCCCCGATACACGTAGATGATTGCGAGCGAGATTGCAGTCAAGACACCGTAGAACACGTGCATCCTGCCGGGTCGCTCGCCGAGGGCGTACAGGATGACCCCGACGGTGACCTGAACGAGTGATACCACGATTGCCGCACCAACTGCTGCTCTGAAAGCCCTGCCCGGCACGCGTTTCAGAATCGCTGACCCGATCCCGTAGAAGCCGGCGATCGCATCAACACCGATGGCGACCCATCCCCATACGGAGTGGAACGTTCCGAGCAACGGCTACCGCCGTCGGTTCGTCGGGCGCAGATCGACGACCTCTTCTTTCGTGACATCGACCACGAACTCTCGCCCGCTTCGGGAGTCGCCGATCCACAACGCTATTCGCCCACCCTGCTCTCGTGCGATCCACCAGGCGTACTCGTGACGGTCGCCGTACGCCGCTCTCGCTGCCCTCGCTCTCGCGACAGCCTCGTTTTCGCTCTCGAAGACTCCGAGCAGGGTCTCGACCGAGGTACCGGTCGGGATCCCGTCGACTTCCTCCTCGACGTACTCGATGGTCTCGTACTTGCTCACTCTCGCCCCCACGATACCGCTCATTGCTGTCCATATCCAGAAGTGGGCGCGAAGAAGCTCCGGTTTCCCGGAGCCTCATCGCGGCAAGGGCCTCGGTCGAACCAGGTGGGCTGGACTTCCTGCATCGACCTGCAAGACAAGTCACCCCTCGGGGCGAAGCGTTACAGGTGAACCACGAGGAAAACCCCGAGGGAGCTTCTGCCGAAACATCTGCCCTCTCGGGGTTCCTACCCCACGGGAACTCCGAGACCCCCGAAAGGGTCGGTCTCCCCGGTGGGGAACCCAGGATGGTCTCTCGACCGTCTCGGGTACGTTCCGAAGTTGCCTTCGAAGCGCACCCCCTTTCTACCCCACCCCACGACCACCCGCAACTCCACATCACACACAGATTTCGCGACCGGACACCCAGATTTCGCGAGCTCCCCGAATGAGGCCCGAACGAGAAAAACCCCCCCGAACGAGGAAAACC
>Ga0307420_1000229_pt1 | contig 27183 bp, 28 predicted proteins | sample SalMarWE160240MG_2_FD_202167 | JGI IMG/M metagenome (GOLD analysis project Ga0307420, IMG submission 202167) | Salt marsh sediment microbial communities from the Plum Island Ecosystem LTER, Massachusetts, United States - WE1602-40 | ecosystem: Environmental > Aquatic > Marine > Intertidal zone >... | reverse complement strand
ACTCAAGACCATTTTTGATCCTGAGATTCCTGTTAATATTTATGACCTTGGCCTGGTGTATAATATTGGAGTTGATGATGACCATATAGCACATATTCGAATGACTCTTACAGCACCCAACTGCCCTATGGCAGATCAGCTTATAGAGGAGGTAAAACATAAAGTGATGGGTATAAAAGGGGTGAAGAAGTGCGATATTAAACTTACTTTCAATCCTCTCTGGGATAAAAGTATGCTAAGCGATGAAGCAAAACTAGAGCTTGGGTTTCTTTAATAAAAACCTATGAAACCCGCATGTATTTGAATACACAACCGAGCTTGCGAGCTCAGCGAAGCTAAACACAATATTATAATAATCAGCTACATGTGGGTTCCATCATACCATTAAAATAAATTATTATATGATGAAAAGAGTAAAGAATAAAAGTATATCGGATTTTATTAAAGAGAAAGCTTTTGAACTTGGATTTGACATCTGCGGCATAGCAAGGATTCGTGCGCTTACGGATCATGAATCTATATTAAAGGCCTGGCTTGAAAAGGGCATGAATGATAAGATGAGCTATCTTGAAAGGGAGCCGCAAAAAAGATTTAATCCGGAAATCGTTTTCCCGGGTGCAAAATCACTGGTCGTAACGGGAATCAGCTATTACTCGGAAATTAAACAGAGAGAAAAGGGAGTTCCTGTCCTTTCAAGATATTCTTATGGCACTGACTATCATAATGTTATAATTCCAAAACTTGAAAAACTGCTGGCATTCGTAAAACAGACACGGCCGGATACTGTAGGGAAAGCTTTTTCCGATACAGGATTTCTTCATGAAAAATCCTGGATCAGTGAAGCAGGTCTGGGCTGGCAGGGCCGTCATTCAATAATGATTAACAAAGAGATCGGATCATATTTTTTCATAGGCATACTTATGCTTAATATTGAATTGGATTACCATGAGCCATTCAAAAGTGATTACTGTGGTGATTGCAGATTATGCATTGATGCTTGTCCAACTGACGCAATAAATGATAACAGGACCATTGATGCCCGTAAATGTATTTCGAACCGGACTATTGAGAACAGAGGGCCGATACCTGAAGAGATTGTCCCGAAACTTGGCGGGAGAGTATATGGTTGTGACAGATGCCAGGAGGTATGTCCGTGGAATAAAAACATAAAACCAAATTCTCATCCTGAATTCGTGATTGATGAAAAGATCGCAGGAATGAACCGTGAAGAATGGGGATCACTTACAGAAGATCAATTTAAGAAGCTTTTTAAAAAGACTGCTGTCAGCAGGATAAAATACGATGATTTTAAGAGAAACATTTCAGATGCACTGAAATCCATTGGTTATCAATAATAATTGATTTTCCCATCTGGGATTCTCTATTTGTAAGTTTCGGAACAAATTCATTAATTATCTTCAATAACAGTCACAACTACCTCCCTCTGGCTTCTTGGCCCGTCAAACTCACAGAAAAAAATATTCTGCCATGTCGACAACCCTGCTTTCCCGTTTACAACCGGTACTGTTTCCGATGCACCTACAAGTCCTGCCTTAAGATGTGAATCACCATTATTGTCCTGGTGATCATGTTCCCAGATACCCGACGGGATTAACCTGTTAAGCAGCGTAATAACATCATTCTGAACCGACTGATCCCAGTTTTCCTGGATCATGATTGCTGCTGTTGATCCCCTTGCATAAACAGAGGCAATCCCATTACTGACATTGCTCTCTTTAATTACCTCCTGTACATTTGAGGTAATATCGTACAAGCCGTATTTTTTGTCTGTCCTGAGTGTAATTATCTTTTGCATGGTTATTTTATTGATAAATTTACTACATGTTTTTTACCTTACTGTTAAAATTACGTCTTATTAATAGAAAACCTTAAGGATCTTGATAGATCAAAATATAATAGAAGAGTGCAGGAGGGGGAATCTGAGCTACTTCAGGGAACTGGTGGGAATAACCTCTCCCTTCGCATTCTCGGCAGCATTCAGAATGCTTGGTGATGAAGAGCTGGCAAAGGACATTGTACAGGAAACAATGATCACAGTATGGCAGAAGATAGGAAAAATTAAATCAGCAAGGTCTTATAAAATGTGGCTGTACAGGATAGTGATCAATAAGTGTTACGATCAGTTGCGTAGAAAAAAGCGAATAAATGAATACAAAGTTGATGAATCAGGATGGGCAATCATTTCAAACCACATATCAGAGGAGTCTGTCAGTGAAATGGAAAACAGTGAAACAGCACGGGTCATAAACCTTCTGACAGAGAACCTGAGCCCGAAACAGAAAGCTGTTTTTGTTCTGGTCGATCTGGAAGAGATGACACTGGATGAGACATCTTCCATAACCGGGATGAGTAAAGTAAATGTTAAGGCGAACCTGCATTATGCAAGGGAAAGAATAAATAAAATGATTAAAAAATACATCTGAGATGAAAAGGGAAGAGGCAAAATATGATAGGATACTGGATATCCTGAAAAGATCCAAACCTGTTTTATCAAATACCAGTGACCTGGAAGAGAATATCATGAACATGATCATGCAGAAACAAAAGAAGAATGACAAATCATTCAATGTTCTAGATTTCATTTTTGGATGGGTATATGTGGGCTGGGTAAGAAAAGCTCTTATTGCAGCATCAATGATCCTTATTGTTGCATTCACTTACCAGCAAACTATAATCCTCAAACGGATCAATAACCTGGATGACCGGGCAATATTCTTTGAAGATCAAGTAGTTACAGGATCGGCGGATGATGCCGGCAGGGCATTGTTTTACAGGTTATCAGGACAAAAATTGCCTTCTAATAACATTACTATATCTGAAAAACAACTAGACAAGATAATGAATTCATACAATGAACTTGAGAAAAAGTACAGGGACCTAATTAAACTGATTGAAGAGAATCCTGAACTGATGAATTATGTCGAAAAAAAACTGGATGAAAAAAGCAAAAAGAAATTTAATCTTTAGTAAAATGAAAAGAAAATCAATTAAAACGGTAGTCTCTATATTTCTCGTTATGGCTGCATCATGCGGTGAACCTGAGACTGTAGTGACAAATATCGTGCATCCTGACGGATCGGTAACACGGAGACTTGAGATGAGGAGCGGAGATGCCGACTTTGAACCATCTGATATCCAGGTGCCTTTCGATTCAACATGGATCGTCAGAGACTCTCTTGAGATAGATGAAGATGGAGATGGAGATACAACATGGGTAAAACGTGCTGAAAAATTCTTCGCAAGTATTGATGAGATAAACAAAGATTATATGGCTGACAGCAGCGCTAACAGAGTAACTAGACGAAGTGCCGAATTCACAAAAAAATTCAAATGGTTCAATACTGAATACAGATTTACCGAGATAATTGAAAATACATTGTCAAACGGTTATCCCGTTTCAGATTTTCTGAATGAGGAAGAGCTTGACTGGTTCTATTCACCTGAAAATGTAACTATCGACAAATTAACAGGTCCTGACAGTTCGAAATATAAGGCATTAAGCGATACCGTCGAAGCAAAGACTGATAAATGGATGTATAAAAGCCTTGTATCAGAATGGATTGCAAAATTCAAAGAACTTGCACAAGGTAAACCGGGACTGGACGAGACTATTGAAATATTAAAAGAAAATGAGGGAACGTTTACCAGTTTTATACTAGAAGACGAAGAAAAATTTGACAGCCTCTGGGCAAATGGTATAATTATGAAAGAGTTGATTGGAGAAGAAAGTGCCCTGAGATTTCAGGCAGATGCTGACTCGGCACAAGAAGCTGTCACGGATTGCTTTTTAATAGACTTTATACCGTATACTCTCAGGATCATAATGCCCGGAGAAATAATCGGGACAAACGGATTTATCGATTCAACTAAAGTTTTGTTATGGCCGACAAATTCCGGCTTTTTTCTTACTGAACCATATGTAATGTATGCAGAATCGAAAACTCCAAACAAATGGGCATGGATCTTTTCCGGGATTTTCCTGCTGTTTGTACTGGCAGGGATAATTTTCAGAGTAATAAAAAAATAAGTATTATACGGAATAATCTTTAAGCATTTGCATAAGCTTCTGACGTGTAAAGAAAATACGGCTTTTAACTGTTCCGATCTTTAATCCAAGCTCATCAGCGATCTCCCTGTACTTATAACCATCAATATGCATCCTGAAAGGGATTCTGAATTCATCTTCGAGTGAATTAATAGCTCTTTCAATCTCACCTTCGGAATAATTCGATTCAGGTGAAATGATCCCTTTATCCCATGGCTGATTAATATAGTAGAGATCCTGAGTCCCGTCAATAATTGTATTTTCCTTTATGTTTCTCCTGTAATTGTTTATAAAGGTGTTCTTCATAATCGTAAAGACCCAGGCCTTCAGATTTGTATAATCAACAAATTTATCCTTATTGGTTATTGCTTTCAGATATGTGTCCTGAACCAGATCAAGTGCAGTGTCATGATCATAAGTAAGGCTCATGGCAAACCTTTGAAGATTAGGCTTCATTCCGATTAAATTGCTGTTGAATTCAAATGTTGTCATAGCTCTTAAATTTTAGTTGGAACAAATTTATGCAAACAAATAGAGATAAACAAATCTTAATATCTAAATATCTTAATAGTTCGGCCTGATTCTAAATAATGTCATTTTGCAATAATCTTTATAAGAAGTTGTTATATGTGCTTTAAAGGCCTGATTATAAATTATGTCTAAATAAGAATTCATAATATGAAACTTCCTGAAAACGATTTCCGGCAGATAATCCCGTTAATTGAGGAGATAAATCAGATCAACTTTACTATTTTTAAGGAAAAAAGTATGGAATACAGTATAAAGCTTAAAAACAACAAGGTATTGAGGGGATTTATTTCAACTCCTTCAGCTGCTATTCGTGCCAATATTATATTAATACACGGGTTGGGTGAGCATATTCGTCGTTACGAAAAATGGGCTGAGATGTTTAACAGTGAGGGAATAGGATTCACGGGCGTGGATCTGCCCGGTCACGGACAATCAAACGGGTCACGCGGTAATATTAAGAGCTACAGGCTTACCGATGAGATGATAGAGATACTCATAGTACATGTACAAAATACCTTTGCTGGCGTTCCGGTTTTCCTTTATGGGCACAGTCTTGGCGGTGGTATTGTTCTTGACTACCTGCTACGGAAAAAACCGGAAATAAAGGGTGCCATAGTTACATCGCCCTGGATTAAGCTTTCATTTGAACCAGCCAAATCAAAAATAGTGCTGGCATCTATAATGAAGAATATTCTGCCCGGACTTGTTCAACCGTCAGGCCTTGTTGCGGATCATCTCTCACATGACAGGGAGGTGGTGGAAAAATACATTGCAGATCCTCTTGTTCATGACAAAATCTCGATAAGTCTCTTCCATTGCGCCATGAGGGCAGGCGCTTATTCACTGGCAAATGCACGGGAATTAAAGATCCCTCTTCTTTTAATGCATGGTTCGGATGATAAGATCTGTTCTGCTGAAGGAAGCCGCCAGTTTGCATCCGGTATTTTTTTAGCCGATCTTAAAATATGGGAAGGAGGATACCATGAGCTTCACAATGAGACTTTTAAGAATGATGTTTTTGCTTACCTTATAAACTGGATCTATGGGAAGCTTGCCTGATTAATATTTGGACAATGGAATTGAGGACAACATTCAGTATAACACCTTCGGAGGTGAAGATCACTTATGACGACAGGGTGGTTTTTATCGGTTCCTGCTTTGCCACCGCAATAGGCAGGAAATTTGAGATTGGGCATCTGCCTGTATTGCTAAATCCGGCAGGTACTGTATATAATCCGGTATCTGTATGTAATACTATTGATAAAGTTACATGTGGAATCCCGTCTACACAGGCGGATATTTATAATAATAAAGGTACCTGGCTGAGTTTCGACCACTATACCGATTTTACCTCTGAAGATCCGGAGGAATTATTGAAAACCATTAATGAAAGATCAAAAAATGCGCTGGAATTCATATCCGGGGCAAGCTTTCTTTTCATCACTTTTGGTACTGCCAGGATATTCAGGTGGAAGGCGACAGGTAAAGTTGTATCCAATTGTCATAAGCTGCCGGCTGCACTTTTCACACAGGAACTTCTGACCGTGAATGAAATAGTAAACCTTTGGGATGTTCAGCTTAAAAGGCTCAATACGCTCTTTCCTGAATTAAAGATAATATTCACAATTAGTCCAGTACGGCACTGGAAAGAGAGTGCCCATGGTAACCAGGTGAGCAAATCGGTACTCTTTCTGGCCGTTGAAGAGTTTCTGAAGCATCCTTCCGGACCCGGCTATTTCCCCGCATATGAACTTGTTATGGATGATCTCCGTGATTACCGCTTCTATGATGATGACATGCTCCATCTCTCATCAGCAGCCGTGGAGTATATCTGGAACGCATTTTCAGATTGTTATTTTGACACTGAAACCAGGGATCTTTACAGAGAGATAGCTAAAATAGCCAGAGCAATGTCGCACCGCATTCATTCAGGTTCAAGTCAAAATCTAAAAACATTTGCAGCAACTATCCTTGACAGAATTGAATCTGTTTGCTCCAGAAAACCTTCACTGAATTTCGATTCTGAAAAGAAATATTTTACGGATCTCCTTAATCTTTAGAATAAGAATTTCTATAATCACCACGTTTACTACGGCCCTGCATATTGCCGACTCAGTTCCGGTCAGGGTAAAATAGGCAGGTTACCGTAATCCATTAATACAACTTATAAAGCTTGCCGGATCTTTGGTGATGGTAAATTTATCAGAATATATTTTTTCAGCTTCTCCGGGTGAATCGGCTATAATTATTTTCTTGATCATCAGTGATTTACTCAGACTTCTGAAGTAAGAGATCTTTTTTCCGGTGAAGCCAAAAGCACTTGAATTGACAACAAGATAATCAAACGGTTTGATCTTGTATATTTCTATGACTTCTGATGCGGGAAGGATACCCCCGGTAAAAATTATATCAAAACCGCGCTTCTTAAGGATATATTTGTAAAATAAGAAATTATTATCTGTTGTGAGGCTTTCTGAAGTATTTATCATTGCCACGGTTGGAGTATCTCTGCCTGTAGGTGAAGGCAGTTTATTATCTTCAATAATTATCATCTGTCTGATAGTATTTCTGATAAACTGCTCCTGTGCTCTTGACAGACTGCCTGTCTGCCAGAGGATTCTTGCCTTTTCAAGCAACGGGCGGAAATACCTGGTATAGGCTTGTTCAATACCAGGCTCCTTTAAATATGGAGCAAGAGCCTCTTTGAAATGGTCCTCGTTAAATTTTATTGCAGACATAAGAATCTTACCTGTTTGAAAATTCTGGTCTGAATCATTTTTGCTGCTGCTTACCTTCATCACCTGATGCGTAAGTTCATCATCATTCAGGCGGGCAATCCTTGATATTTTAAAACCATTCCTGTTAAGATATGAAACATTTAATATCTTCTTCAGATCCGATTCATTATAAGTTCTTATGTTTGAATCAGTTCTGTCTGGTTCAAGAATATTGTACCTCTTTTCCCAAATCCTTATGGTATGAGCTTTGATCCCCGAAAAATTCTCGAGATCCCTGATTGAAAAAACACCGTTTCCTTCTTCCATGGCCGAAAAATGATATATATCACAATTCAGGATAATCCCCTCATAATAATAAACAACCGGATGATAGTATTGTTTACTAAAATGCCGGAGATAACCTGTATAACTATATTTGGTTGCGGAAAATTCCCCCGAATATCCGCTCTTATACCACTTTATGATTTTATTTATTCAGATTGTTCAATCATTATCTTCTTTACGGCCCTGGTATTATCATCGAAAATGATCGTCACAAGGTACATTCCCCTTTGAGGATTATCAAGAACAATCTTTATTAAAGCCTGAGGATTATTATATTGGGCTCTGAATATATCCTGTCCAATGATGTTTGTGATCTTCACAAAGGACATCTCCTTGTCGCTTTTGATAGTGAACCGGTTTTCCCTGACAGGTACGGGATAAATGTTAATATTGACATTTGAAGCCTCTGCTAATGCATGTCTCCTTATTTCCAATGATGTAAAATCAGCGGTATCCTTCTGTGCCTGAAGACTTATTGTAAAAATGAACAGAAAACTAAAGAGGAGACTCTTTTTCATGTGTAAATAATTTTGATCTTAAAGGTCACATGGAACCCACATGTTGAGAAATATTTTCATTCTTGTTTGTCCCGCCATGGCGGGATGTGGGTTTCATAGATACCGTTTTTATTTCTACATCAAAAATTGTGCTAAAGTTAATTATTTTTCAGTGAAATTGTTCAGGATGTGCCAAAACCCTCTGTAAATCGTCTTTTGTGTCAATGCTTATACTTTCCCAATTTGTTATTGCAGTCCGGATCCCGAACCCGTTTTCAATCCACCTGTTCTGTTCAAGCGATTCAGCTTTTTCAAGGGAGCTCTCCTGTAGCGCCGTTATTTTTCTCAGGGTACCGGTTCGGTATGCGTAGAGACCGATATGCTTTAAGAAAACATGGTTTTTTGACCATTCAGATGGATCACAATCCCTTATAAACGGAATTGCAGTCCGGCTGAAATAAATAGCATTTCCTTCTGAGTCAAGTATAACCTTTGGATTGTTTGGATTAAAGATATCCTCACCCGGTGTTGTTTTTCTTGCAAGAGTAGCAATTTCAACCCTTTGATCGTCGAAGCATGATTTCAGAAGGTCTATCTGTTCCGTTTTGATAAAAGGTTCATCGCCCTGTATATTTACCACAACATCAATTGTTTTACCTGTTTGCTCAATGATAATGTCAACTGCCTCCGTGCAGCGGTCGGTACCGCTGTGATGCTCGGTGGAGGTCATAACAGCATTACCGCCAAATTTAAGCACCGTATCATGAATCCTCAAGTCGTCGGTTGCAACAAAGACTATATCAATAGATCCGGATGCCTGTTCATAGACTCGCTGGACCATTGTTTTGTCACCAATCATTGCAAGAGGCTTACCCGGGAATCGAGTTGAGGCGTAACGTGCCGGGATGATGCCGGCAAACTGATAGTGTTTCATACAGCAAATTTACGAAAAATGCATTTCCCAATGTTTTAAAAAAATCTTAAATTCGCACATTCGTTTAAGAGTATATGAAAGATCTTCAAAATATTAAACAAAGATTTGGCATTATTGGCAATTATGAGGGTCTTAACCGGGCAATTGACATAGCTGTCCAGGTTGCACCAACAGATCTTTCCGTCCTGATCACAGGGGAGAGTGGAACCGGAAAGGAGGTATTTCCTCAGGTGATCCATAACCATAGCGTCAGGAAACACGGACCCTATATTGCTGTAAACTGTGGCGCCATTCCTGAAGGGACAATTGATTCGGAATTGTTCGGACACGAAAAAGGTTCATTTACAGGGGCAACTGACAGCAGGAAAGGTTATTTTGAGGTCGCCGACAAAGGAACAATATTCCTGGATGAAGTGGCTGAACTGCCATTATCAACGCAGGTCAGACTGCTGAGAGTGCTCGAAATGGGAGAATTTATTAGGGTAGGCTCTTCAAAAGTACTGAAGACAAATGTACGGGTGATAGCCGCAAGCAATGTAGATGTTGAAAAAGCTATTGAAAACGGCCGCTTCAGAGAGGATCTCTTCTACAGGCTTAATACTGTTCCGATAAGAATACCCTCGCTAAAAGAGAGAAGGGATGATATTTTCCTTCTGTTCAGGAAATTTGCAGTCGATTTTGCTGAAAAATACAGAATGCCGGCCATCCGGCTTGATCAGGAAGCAAAAAATATGCTTTTGAATTATTCCTGGCCCGGTAATGTCAGACAGCTGAAAAATATCACTGAGCAAATCTCGATAATTGAAAGGGAACGTGAGATAAAGGCGATTGTTATGAAAACCTATCTTCCTGATTATGACGGCATAAAGCTTCCTGCCGTAATAAAAAAGAATGATGAAAAGTCATTCTCTACCGAGCGGGAGATATTGTATAAGATCCTTTTCGACATGAAGAGTGACATGAACGACCTCAAAAAGCTGGTTTTTAATCTCTTACAACATGGAGAGATGAATGTTGCATTTGATGAATCAAATACACGGGTAATTAATAATCTCTTCAGAGAAGCAGGTGAAAACATAGTTTCGAATATAAAGGATGAAACAGAGACGGATATTACACTCAGAAAGGAACGGGAGGATATACAGGATACTGAAGAAATAGTTGAAGAATCTCTGTCGCTCGCCGATAAAGAGGTTGAAATGATAAAAAAAGCCCTCGAAAAATTTAACGGGAAAAGAAAACTGGCAGCTAATGAACTGGGTATTTCTGAAAGGACTCTCTACCGCAAGATCAAAGAATATGGTATTGAAAAGTAATAAAAAAATTACCCGGACCAACAAGATGGTTTTGGTATTTATGCTTGCAGCGGGCATCATGCTTATAAATGGATGTAAGATAAGTTATTCATTTACGGGTGCCAGCATATCGCCCGAAGTGAAAACGATAAGCATACAGTACTTTCAGAACAGAGCTGACCTGGTACAGCCCGGTCTCAGCCAGCATATTACCGATGCTTTGATAGATAAATGCAAGGCACAAACAAACCTCAGCATGGTTAATGGTATAGGGGATGTAAATTTTGAGGGAGAGATTACCGGATATAATACTCGGCCTTCTACAGTAGCTGCTGATGCTCAGGCAGCTACGAACAGGTTTACCATAACAGTAAAAGTGAAATTTACAAACGCTGTGGATCCGGAGTATAACTATGATCAATCCTTCTCACGTTATGAGGATTATGAAAGTAATTTCGACCTGAGCGACGTTGAGAATGAACTTTCTGATAAAATTGTGGAATTTCTGGTGGAAGATATATTCAATAAGGCATTTGTGAACTGGTAATCACTATGAACAGAAGCGATTTCCTGAAAATGATAGAGAATTCCGGTCCGTCAGATCGTCAAACAACGGGCGAAGTCAATGAGATTATTGAGATTTTCCCATATTGTCAGAGTGCTTACATATTATTGCTGAAGGGACTGCAAAATACTGCTGATGTAAGGTTCGAAAACCAGCTCAGGAGATCTGCCATGCATGTTGCCGACCGTGAGGTATTATATTATTTTCTTAAGGAAGAAAAAGAGGTCCGGAATGAACCGGAACCTGAAATTCAGGCTCACGAATTTTCAGGTAATGTTATGCCTGACAGCCAGCAGGTTGTGATAGAAACAGCAAAGAACAGTGAGGATCTGATAAATGAAATAGAAAAGAACGAGAGGGAAGAAACACCGGAAGAAACCGGTGACGAAGTACTTCACTCCGGACAAAGACCTGTATTCATTCCAGCCGAATCGGACAACGGAGATTCATCAGCCTCCTTTTTTTTCCTCGATGATGAATCAGAAACTGAAGAGGAGAGGGTAGTATTCATGGATCCCGGATTTTCGGTTCCTGAAGAGGAGGCGAAGCTGCTGGAACTGGATACTGATATCCAAATCACTTCATCGGATGAAGAGAGTATGAGGGAGGAGCAGCTTCATGTCGAAGATCAGGACAGCATGAAACAAAAACAGTCGGAGCTGATCGATAAATTCATTCTTACAAATCCAAGAATTGAACCTGCCAGAGAAAAATCTGACACACCACAAGCGGATATTTCAAAACCCTTCACAGAAGAGAGGGGAGAATTTGTTACAGAAACACTTGCGAAAATATATACCAGTCAGGGTTATTACTCAAGAGCTATAGATATTTATGAGAAATTAAGTTTGAAATTTCCGGAAAAAAGCAGTTACTTTGCATCGCAAATTGAAAAGGTAAAAGAGTTTATAAAAAAATAGAAAGATGGGGATTTATATTTTTGTTTCGGTTTTAGTTATCATAGCCTGCGTTCTTCAGGTACTTATTGTCCTCGTTCAGAATTCTAAGGGAGGCGGTCTTGCTGCCAATTTTACATCGACAGGACAATCGATGGGGATACGTAAAACAGCCGATTTTCTTGAGAAATCGACCTGGACCCTTGCTGCAGCGATACTTGTGCTCTGCGTTGTTGCCACGGCGTCTATACCACGCGGCGATACTTCTGAACGTTCAAGAATCCAGAACCAGATTGATAACGCTGTAGATCCTAACGCAATACCTACACTTCCTACTGCAGTACCACCGGCCACATCCACTCCTTCAACTGATCAGGAACAAACGGAAGAATAGAAATATATGACGGGAAAAGATATTAACAGTGTCAGTTTGTCATATACTGACACTTTTTATTTGGTTAATGTCATATTTCCAGGTTTGGCATAAAATATGCTAAAAGCAATCGACTATAGAGGTCTAACTTTAAAACTAAATAGAAATGGCACAATTAAAAGGTAAAATTCTGGCAGGAAAGGTTCTCGTTAAACCCGATGAAGCTGAAGCTAAAACTGCCAGCGGGATTATTATTCCTGATTCCGCGAAAGAGAAGCCCCGTCAGGGCAAAGTAGTGCTCGCAGGAGCATCAAAAAAAGATGAGGAGATGGAAGTCAAGAAAGGGGACATTGTCCTTTATGGTAAATATTCAGGACAAGAACTTACTATTGATGGAGAAGACTATCTGCTTGTTTCACAATCAGATATTCTTTTTATAGCTTAATTTAAAACCAAAAAATCTATTCATTATGGGAAAAGAGATTAAATATAATATTGATGCAAGAGCCCTTCTTAAGGAGGGTGTTGATAAGCTGGCTAATGCAGTAAAGATAACACTTGGACCGAAAGGTCGTAATGTTGTTCTGGAGAGAAAATTCGGAGCCCCGCTGGTTTCAAAAGACGGTGTAACAGTAGCAAAAGAAATAGACCTGTCAGATCCCTTTGAAAACATGGGTGCTCAAATGGTCAAGGAGGTTGCTTCAAAAACCGGAGATATTGCAGGTGACGGAACTACAACAGCAACAGTGCTTGCCCAGTCAATAATCAATGTAGGTTTAAAGAATGTCACGGCAGGAGCAAATCCCATGGATATTAAAAGAGGTATTGACAAAGCCGTGGAAAAAGTTATAAAACACCTTGCTTCACAGGCGCAGGTAATAGGTGACGACCTCGATAAGATTGAACAGGTTGCCAGGGTATCTGCAAATGATGATAAGGAGATAGGTAAGCTTATTGCCGAGGCAATGAGCAAGGTACATAAGGAGGGGGTTATAACTGTTGAGGAATCAAAAGGTACAACAACATCTGTTGAAGTTGTGGAGGGTATGCAGTTCGACCGCGGATACATTTCTGCCTATTTCGTAACAAATGCAGATAAAATGGAGACAGAACTGGAAAATCCCCAGATCCTTATTTATGACAAGAAGGTCTCTACAATGAAGGATATGCTGCCAATACTTGAATCATCAGCCCAGACAGGACATCCTTTGCTTATCATTGCTGAGGATATTGAAGGTGAGGCTCTTGCAACACTGGTTGTGAACAGGCTTCGCGGTTCACTGAAAGTGTGTGCAGTTAAAGCTCCTGGTTTCGGTGACAGAAGAAAAGAGATGCTTGAAGATATCGCTATCCTGACAGGAGGAACCGTTATCTCAGAAGAAAAAGGCCTGAAACTGGAACATGCTACACTCGATATGCTTGGCACAGCTGAGAAAGTAACCGTAAATAAAGAAAATACCACAATAGTCAATGGTGCCGGTGATAAAGAAATGATTAAAGCCCGTATAGGACAGATCAAACAGCAGATAAGCACCACTACATCAGATTATGATAAGGAGAAACTCCAGGAGCGCCTAGCCAAGCTTTCCGGCGGAGTTGCTGTTCTTTATATCGGTGCTGCCTCGGAAGTTGAGATGAAAGAGAAGAAGGACCGCGTCGACGATTCATTACATGCAACACGTGCTGCAATTGAGGAAGGTATCGTACCCGGTGGAGGAGTGGCATATATCCGTGCTATTTCTGCTCTCAACAATCTTAAAGGAGATAATGAGGACCAGAATACAGGTATTGAAATTATCAAGCGTGCTATTGAGGAGCCTCTGCGTCAGATTGCAGTTAATTCAGGAAAAGAGGGTGCTGTTGTTGCACAGACTGTGAAATCCGGGAAAGGGGATTATGGATATAACGCACAAACCGGTAATTTCGAAAAGCTCTATGCATCAGGGGTTATTGATCCTGTCAAAGTAGTCCGTGTTGCTCTTGAAAATGCAGCATCAGTTGCAGGAATGTTCCTGACCACCGAAGCTGTCGTTGTGGAGGAAAAAGAGGAGAATCCTCCGATGCCACCTCAGGGTATGGGAGGCGGAATGCCGGGGATGATGTAGAATTTCAGTATAAATAATTAATAACAAGTAGGGGCGTTGCATACAACGCCCCTACTTATTTTTATATATTTGCACCTGATTTGGAATTAGCTCTCCTGATGAACAATATCCGTAATTTCTGTATCATCGCTCATATCGACCATGGAAAAAGTACCCTGGCCGACAGGCTTCTTGAAAAGACAAATACCATTACAGAACGTGAATTTCATGACCAGGTTCTTGATGATATGGAACTGGAGAGAGAAAGAGGCATTACAATCAAGAGCCATGCAATCCAGATGGAATACAAAAATGAAAGGGGGGAATATTTCCTTAATCTCATTGATACACCCGGCCATGTAGATTTTTCATATGAAGTATCGCGATCAATAGCTTCATGCGAAGGCGCCCTGCTTGTAATTGATGCAACACAGGGAATACAAGCCCAGACAATTTCAAATCTTTACATGGCTCTCGATCATAACCTGGAAATAATTCCGGTGATAAATAAGATGGATATGGCCAACGCGATGCCGGAAGAGGTTAAGGATCAGATAGTTGACCTTGTCGGATGTAACCGGGACGATATCATTGAAGCCAGTGCGAAAACTGGAATGGGTGTTGACAGAATAATGGAGGATATTGTAAATAAGATACCTCCCCCTGGCGGCAATCCTGATGCTCCTCTTCAGGCCCTTATATTTGATTCTGTCTTTAATTCGTTCAGAGGCATAATAGCCTATTTCAAAATTGTCAACGGAACGATACGTAAATGGGACAGGGTCAAATTCGTAAGTACAGGTCATGAATATAATGCAGAAGAGATAGGAGTGCTGAAGTTTAAACAAAATCCAAGGGATTTTTTGAGCACAGGTGATGTGGGATATATTATTACCGGTGTAAAAATCTCCTCTGAAGTAAGAGTGGGAGATACTATTACACATGTAAAGAATCCGTGCGAAAAGGCAATTTCCGGTTTTGAAGAGGTAAAACCGATGGTTTTTGCAGGGATATACCCCGTGGATGCGGATGAATATGAGGATCTGAGAAACTCAATTGAAAAACTTCAGCTTAACGACGCATCACTGTCATTCATTCCTGAATCTTCCGCGGCCCTTGGTTTCGGTTTCAGGTGCGGTTTTCTGGGACTGCTCCATATGGAGATAATCCAGGAGCGTCTCGACAGGGAATTCGATATGGATGTTATTACCACAGTGCCGAATGTTTCATTCAGGGTATATACTACAAAAGGTGAAATAATTGATGTACATAATCCTTCAGGTCTTCCCCCTCTTAATCATATAGAGCGTATTGAGGAACCCTATATTATTGCCAAGGTAATAACATTATCAGATTATGTGGGGTCGATCATGAAACTCTGTATTGATAAGAGAGGCACCCTGAAAAACCAGGTTTATCTGACAAGGGACAGGGTAGAACTAACTTTTGAAATGCCGCTGTCAGAGATAGTTTTTGATTTCTACGACAAGCTGAAAAGTATCTCCAAAGGATATGCCTCATTCGATTACTATTACACATCATACAAGGAAGCTGATCTTGTAAGGCTCGATCTGCTTCTGAACGGAGAAATGGTTGATGCTCTTTCAACCCTTATTTACAGAGGACATGCATATGATTTCGGACGTAAGATGTGTGTTAAGCTTAAGGAGCTGATTCCGCGTCAGCAGTTTGATATAGCAATACAAGCTGCTATCGGTGCGAAAATCATAGCCCGCGAAACAGTAAAGGCAGTCAGAAAAGATGTTACAGCAAAATGTTATGGCGGAGATATAACAAGGAAAAGGAAACTACTTGAAAAACAGAAGAAAGGGAAGAAAAGAATGAGGCAAATAGGAAATGTTGAAGTACCGCAACAGGCATTCCTGGCTGTCTTGAAACTCGATTAACCTTTAACGATTTATTCGGAAAATTTTTCGGCAAATGGTATAGATTATAAAAAAAATGTTAAATTAGCTTTCGGATAACAGAAGACAGATATAAAAATATCAACCCTGATTATCTAAACTGACAATTTGCCCCGGTTTTTAAATCAGAACCGGGGTATTGATTTTCAGGTAATCAGTTTATATCCTCTGCCATGAACATTAAGGATCTTAACCGACGGATCCTTCTTGAGATATTTCCGTAACCTGGTTATGTAAACATCCATACTTCTGGCATTGAAATAGTTATCATCAATCCAGATTGATTTCAGCGCATAATTCCTTTCCAGAATTTCATTGCTGTGGCGACATAATAATTCAAGAAGCTCAGATTCCTTTGTTGTAAGGTTAATTGATTTATCGTCTGTTATCAGTAATTGTTTAAGAGGTTCAAAAGTATATTTTCCAATTGTATACCTGTCTTCCTTCTTCTTGTGAGCGGTGCCTGTTGTTCTCTTGAGTATTGCCTGTATACGGTATAACAACTCCTCCATTAAGAATGGTTTTGTTATATAATCATCAGCACCCGTTTTGAAGCCTTCAAGAATATCATCCTTCTGGTTTTTGGCAGTCAGGAAGATAACCGGTATTAAAGGGTTTATCTTTCGGATCTCTTTTGAAAGGGTAAGTCCATCCATTTCCGGCATCATGATATCGAGGATACAGAGATCATAGTGTGTTACCGAAAATGACTTAAGGGCTTTTACACCATTCTCAAAAAGGGATGTTTCTATATGCTTTGCCCCAAGATAGCTTTTAAGCAGGGCCCCAAGGTTGCTGTCATCCTCAGCAAGGAGAATTTTTATACTTTTCATTTTTATCAGGTTTGAGGAATGGAGAGTGTGAATTTTGTTCCTTTATTAATCTGGCTTTCAACCTTAATTGTTCCGTAATGTTCTTCTATTATCTTCTTAACATAACTTAATCCAAGGCCGAATCCTTTTACATTATGCAGATTTCCTGAGTGGACACGATAAAATTTATCATAGATTCTTTTTAAATCTTCTTTACTGATACCTATACCGTTATCCTCAATAACAATTACTATTCCCTTTTTTGAATTTCGTGTTGAAATATGTATTTCCAGTTTATCTCGCGAATATATTATAGCATTATCAATCAGGTTTGAAATTGCGTTCAGGAAGTGTACTTCGTCAATCCTTGCAAATCCCGATTCTGCTTTATAATTTTTAATGATCTTCCCGTTTCTGCTGTTTATCTGGAGCGTAAAATTATCAATTGCATTGTCCAGTATATTGTGAATATCCATACTGACAAGGCTAAGCTTCAATTTAGTATTCTCAAAAATAGCCATCTGCAGGACCTTTTCAACATGGAATTTAAGGCGCATGCTTTCATCAGAGATAACTTTGGAAAGATTTTCAATATTTTTGTTTTTAGCCGGAATAGTTTTGTCCGCCATCATCTGTGAAGCTAATGAGATTGTGGAAATGGGAGTTTTCAGCTCATGGGTCATGTTGTTTATGAAATCATTCCTTATCTCAGAGATCTTTTTCTGGCGGAAGATCACGATAAAAGTCCCGGTAGCGAGTATCAGTAATAACAGTGTGAAAAGAAGCGAGAGAAAACCCAGACTTCCAATTTTTTCGAATTTAAAGTGTTTTTCCTGAAGGCAGTACATTACCAGCTGATGCTGTCCGGGGACAGGGTCGTTAGGGAAAAGCTGCCGGATAAATTTATTGGTTCCGGGTTTATCAGTAAAGCCGGGAGTCTTCCAAATAATACCTGACTGTCCTGAACGGATTGAAAATTCAAAGTCGAGATGAATACCTGCATTATTAAGTTCTTGACGGAGCAATGACTGCAGGCTGCCCGGATCGATCCTTTCCCTTATATCCGGTGTTTCATGGAGGATTTTCTCCATGATGGTCTCAAGGAATACTATTTTATTGGATACCCGTCCTGTAAGTTCTGCACTTAAAGACTCTGCAGAGGTTTCACCGGCATCGGCAGCGGGGAAGGAAGAGATATCTTCAGATGTTATATAAATTTTTTGGCCTGAGGTTGTAATGGTAATTGTATCATAAGGATTATCAAGTCCGTACATATCAAGTAGCTCGGAGTATGGCTGGTAAATACGGAGTCTTTTAGCAAGTGGAGAGTTTGCCGGGACTACGGCTGTCAACGGATCGGAAACAACAGTATCTATTTCTTCAATAATTCTCTCGATTAATTCTTTCTGTTCAAGATCAAGGATTACTGTTTCCAGGGCTTTATTTGCATTCAGACGAAATTGCTGATCAGTTATTTTAATGGCATTCCGTATCCATGATAATTGAATTAGGATAAGTCCTGAAATCGCCAGGAAAAAGAAAACCGCCAGCAGTACTATGGTCAACCGTTTCATACAGATACAAAAGTACTTGTATATCAATTATGAAATTGCCCTTTAACTTTCTTTAACAATATGTATAATGAAAGTTCTATAGAGGGCACAAGACCTAAAATAAAGTTAACCTTTGTTAAAATATTGTTAATATTCAGCGGTTTACATTAAAATATTTGTTTAGCAAAAATATGGAGCATATCTTTGTAACACATTTGGCATGAAATTTGAATTAAAATAGACAGAGGTTTTTTCATAGGTTAGGTTAATTTTAGGGTTATTAAAAGAAAGTGCCGTCCCGCCCGGGACGGCACTTTCTTTTATATTTTATAAAAAAGCCTCTTTGAAGAATATATTGTATTTAATTATTTCTTTGTTTCCTGTGATAAAGTGAGTACCTTTCTGACATTCATGTCTTTATACCTGGCAGTACTGAACAGATGCTTTCTGATAAAATGTGATTTTTTTCTTTGGAGCCAGGTAAGATTAATTACAAAAGATTTTCCGTCCTTGAGATTGAGCTTCACTTTTCTTTCTTTATGGGGCATAACAAGCTCTTTAATGTTTTCCCACAGGAAGGTATGTTTCTTAGGTCTTATCAATCCGTACCGGAATTCTATTTTGTCGTCATCGATCTTGAAGAAGAGATTCTTCCTTTTGATCGTAGCAAAAGCTGAAACAACACCCACAAAAAAGCTGATTCCGAACGGTGCAACTGAGAATGAAGGTTTAATCTGATGTAAACCAAAAACAGGACTTGCCAAAAGTATAACCAATCCTCCTAAAAAAAATAGAAAAACAAATATCCATAAGAGGATTTTCCTGCTTTTCGAAAACTCTTCTTCCGACAAATTGTAAAACAAGGGTTCCATATTCTAATGGATTATTAAGTGAAATAAATTCTTGTCCTTTATCAGATCAGGCTCAAGGTTAAATACAGCTGTAATAAATTCAGCATCTCTCAGGATTGATACAATATTACTGATATCAATTTCATTCTGGGGATCGTGGATCTGGAAAATATAATCAATATTTTTTAATTTTTTAAGAAGAAAATTTTTCTCCGACCGGTTTGATATCAGATCATATATAAGATGCGGAGAGGCTGATATGTCAGAAAATCTACTGAAGATCAGCTCTTTACCGGATTCATCATTAATTATAACGGAAGGAACATTCCTGAGTGAGATATTAAGGTGCCTGTTGAGAGTAAGAGACAGCTTATAATCAGGTTCTGCTGATACTACACCCAGAAAAGATGATTCATGGTCCTCATTTATCCTAAGGTGTACTCTCTTGATTTTTGATCTGGTTCCCATAGATTCACCCTAACTTATAAAGATAGGGAAAAATTGGCAGATACTATTCACATTCACCTGAAATATCTTTGATTCTTTCCCATGCAAGTCTGGATGCTTCCTGTTCTGCCTCCTTTTTTGATGCTCCCCGGCCATTGCCGAATTCCTCCCTGTCAATGAACAGGATAGCCGAAAATACTGATTGTTTCATTTCGAAATAATATTCCTCATTGTAGGTGAAGACAAGATTTGCCTTAGTCTTCTGCACCCATTCAAAAACAAGGCTTTTGTAATCGGTGTCAGTATTAATAATATTATCCAGGTAAAGATATTTGCTCAGGACATTCTTTATGAAGAACTTTTTAGTTTTTTTGAATCCCTTGTCTAAAAATGCTGCTCCTATAAGAGCTTCCAGGGCATCGCCGTAAAGATTTATAGTGGGATAAACGGAATTTATTTTACTGACAAGGATCTTATCGATCCCCATAGATAATGATAGCTCGTTAAGCACATCCCTGTTCACTATCCTGGCCCTTATTTTTGTCATGAATCCCTCATTGGCATCAGGAAATTTTTCAAACAGAAAATCGGAAAGAATAGCGTCGAGAATGGCATCTCCCAGATACTCAAGTCTTTCGTTGTTGACTTTATTACCGTCAGGAAATGTTAAAGATGCTGAGCGGTGGATAAAAGCTATTTCATAGAGTCGAAGGTTTCCTGGCCGGAAGCCAAGTAACTTCCTCAGGTTTGAACCAAAGACCCTTTTGTTTAAGATATATGTACCGTTGAGTTTTCCTTTAAGTACCGACACTAAATCCCGACTTTTTTAATAACGACAGAAGCATTATGGCCGCCAAATCCGAAAGTATTGCTGATAGCCACATTGACTTTTCTTTCCTGGGCCTTGTTGTAAGTCAGATTCAGATTCTGATCAATTTCGGGATCGGGCACTTTGAAGTTTATTGTAGGAGGAATGATATCATGAACGATAGTCATAATTGAGGCAATAGCTTCTATTGCACCTGCTGCTCCGAGAAGGTGCCCGGTCATCGATTTTGTTGAACTTATATTAAGCTTATATGAATTATCCCCGAATACATCTACAATAGCTTTGGCTTCAGAAATATCTCCAAGGGGTGTTGCGGTTCCGTGGACATTAATATAGTCAACATCTTCAGGTTTAAGGCAGGCATCATCTAAAGCCAGACGCATCACATTACGTGCTCCATGTCCCTCGGGGTGAGGTGCTGTTACATGGTATGCATCGGCAGTCATACCTGTGCCGGCGAATTCCGCATATATCCTTGCTCCTCTTGCTTTTGCATGTTCTAATTCTTCAATAAGAAGTGCCCCGGCACCTTCGCCGAGAACAAATCCGTCACGGGTCTTATCAAATGGCCTTGAGGCAGTTTTATATTCAGCATTGTTTGTTGAAATGGCTTGCATGGAGTTGAAGCCCCCGATACCGGGTTCATTTATTGCTGCTTCGGAACCGCCGGTAAGAAAAATATCCGCTTTACCCCAGCGGATATAGTTCACGGCATCAATTATAGCATTTGTGGAAGATGCACATGCTGATACGGTGGCAAAATTCGGACCTTTGAAACCATACCTGATGGAAATTACACCGGCAGCAATGTCACTTATCATTTTGGGAATGAAAAAGGGACTGAACCGGGGCGTTCCGTCTCCCAGCACATGTTGTTTTATTGCCCGATAATAGGTGTCAAGCCCTCCGATGCCAGATGCCCAGATTACGCCTATCCTGTCTTTATCCTCTTTTTCCAGGTCCAGGCTGGAGTCTTTGACTGCTTCATCAGTTGCAATCAGGGCAAACTGTGTATACAGGTCAATCTTATTTGCCTCTTTTCTGTCAAAATAATCAGACGAGTCGTAATCCTTTACTTCACATGCAAATCTGGTCTTGAACTTTTCAGTATCAAAGCGGGTTATCATGCACGATCCGCTAATACCGTTCTTAAGTCCTTCCCAGTATTCAAGCAAATTTTTGCCTAATGGAGTCATTGCTCCAAGGCCGGTTACTACAACTCGTCTCATAAATGGGGTATACGCTATGCAATACTATTTTGCATTTTCCTCAATGTACTTGATTGCATCACCAACGGTGCTTATCGTCTCTGCCTGATCGTCAGGAATTCCTATATTGAATTCTTTTTCAAATTCCATGATCAGTTCAACAGTGTCAAGAGAGTCTGCACCCAGATCATTAGTAAAACTGGCTTCAGCAGTGACTTCTGATTCGTCAACTCCAAGCTTGTCAACAATAATCTCTTTTACTCTTGCGGCAATGTCTGACATAATGTTAAATTTTAATTAATAATTCTTTTGAACCATGCAAAGAAATATATTTGTACTTTATTTTTCAAATGATTTCACATATATTATTTATTTGGCAGGCTAATATATTGACAAACAAAACGTTATATTTGCTTGTAATACATTTGCCAAAGTTTATTCAAAAAGTGATAAATATCACAGAATGAGGAATATAGCAATAATGGCATCCGGTTCCGGGACTAATGCTGAAAATATAATAAAATATTTTTCGAATAAAAAGATCGCAAAAGTTACTCTCGTTTTGTCGAACCATCGTGAAGCCCTTGTTTTAAAGAGGGCTGAGGCTCTTGATGTAAAAAACTGCTTTTTCGAATATAATGACTTTTATAGTTCAGGGAGAGTATTGGAGATATTGCTGAAGAGCAGGATAGATTTTGTGGTACTGGCCGGATTTCTCTGGCTGATTCCGGAAAATATTCTTGAGATATATGAAAATCGCATTATCAATATTCACCCGGCTTTGCTTCCCCGTTACGGAGGAAAGGGGATGTATGGCGATAGAGTTCATAAAGCAGTAATAACCAATAGTGACAGAGAATCCGGCATCACTATTCATTATGTAAACAAAAATTATGATGAGGGAGATATCATTTTTCAAACCAGGTGCAAAGTGGCCCCTTCAGAAACTCCCGAATCACTGGCCTTAAAAGTACATGCTCTCGAATATGAGCATTACCCGAGGATAATAGAAAAACTATTAAGGAAGCTTGCTGCTGATACTAGAAAGTTGTGAGCAGACTTAAAACCACAGCTTTATTCTTTTCAAATCTCTCTCTGTTCTCATCTGAAACTGGTTCCACAGGCGGAGCATCAACCTTCAGCGGATCCACGGGTGATCCGTTCTGATAAATTCTAAAGTCAAGATGCGGCCCTGTTGAAAGTCCTGAGCTTCCTACATACCCTAGAATATCACCCTGTTTTACGAAAGCACCCTTGTGTATTCCGGGTCCAAACCGGCTGAGATGCAGGTAGGCAGTTGAATAGACACTGTTATGAACGATCCTGACCATTTTCCCGGCTCCGTTTTCTGTTCCGGCAGCAGTCACTCTGCCGTCACCAATAGCATAAACAGGTGTTCCTACAGGTGCCGCATAATCAACTCCATAGTGCGGCCGGCGTATCCTCAGGATCGGATGCAGCCTGCTGGACGAAAAACGTGAGGAGATCCTTGAAAACCTCAAAGGAGCTTTGAGAAAGGCTTTTCTGAGGCTGTTTCCCTCAATATCGAAAAAAGTCTCCTTTCCATCCTGGATAAAAGGGATAGCAGTTATAGTCTTTCCGGCCCAGGTAAACCTGGCTCCGTATATCCTTCCTGCCCCGAGCGACTCATTATCAATGAACATTTCCTCATAGATGACTTTGAAACTGTCTCCCTTCTGTAACCCGAAAAAATCAACGGTCCAAGCAAATATATCAGAGAGTTTAGTGACGAGTGTGGGATGTAATCCTCCTTCGATCATTGATTCCCACAGAGATGTTTCAATAGTTCCGGTGGAGTACCTTATTATTTTCCTTATCTCCTTTTTGAAGGGGGTTATGTTAAGGGAATCATTAAAACTGAAGACATAGCAGGTTGTTGGGTCATGTTCGTATACCAGATACCTTAATCTGGCTGTTGAGTCGGTATCGCAGAAAAGAGTATAATTATTTTCTGCTCTTATTGTTTTCACATCAAAGACAGATCCGGAATTTCTGACCAGATGATCAATCTCCTTCATGGTGATACCATGCTCAAGAAGAATATTCGACAGGAAACCATTTGGTCTGATATGTCCGGAAATGAGATTGAATGAGTCGGCAGGAATTCCGAAAAGGTAATTTGGTGCTTCTCGTTCCTGAGCGGGTATTGTATCTGATACCATATCCTGTAATATTGGATCCTCCCTATGTACAAATTTACAGGATGAGAGCAAAACAACTGAAAATAAGAGGAATATGGTTTTTATCCTTGTTATCATCAACTCTTTATAACTATGTTTACAATGCGGTTAAGGACAACAATAATGTTGGTCATGTTTCCTGTTTCCAGCCATTTTTTTGCCCTTTTATCAGCGAGGACATTTTTAATTATCTCCTCTTTACCCATGTTTACAGGCAGGGAGATTTTAAACCGCAGCTTACCGTTGAATGAAACCGGATATTCGAATACATCCTCCTTCAGGTATTCCTCATTTACCTCCGGCCATAGTTCGAAGGCAAGAGTTTTATCTTTTCCCTGGAGGCTCCACAACTCTTCAGCCAGGTGCGGTGCAAAAGGCGAGAGGATTTTTGCAAATGTGCATACAGTATCTTTTGTCACATGCCCCTTCCTGATCGCAATATTCAGGAATATCATCATTGCCGAAATTGCAGTATTGAAATGCAGGTTTTCGATATCACCCTCAACTTTCCTGATAGCCTGATGGAGTCCTTTTAATACCTCTTCATCCTCCTTTCCTGAAGTGATATTCTCCGGGTTTGAAAAGAATCTGAAAGTTCTTCCCAGGAAATTGAAAACCCCTTTAACGCCTTTGTCATCCCATGGTTTTATTATGTCGAGAGGTCCCATGAACATCTCGTACATTCTTAGAGAATCAGCTCCATATTTCGCAATTACGTCATCAGGATTAATAACATTTTTAAGTGATTTTGACATTTTTGCCACTATCTGCTTCAGTTCGACCCCTGTTTCAGTATGGTAGAATTTTCCTTCCCTCTCTTCAACCATGTCAACAGAGATTTTTGCCCCCGCCTTATTTTCATAGGCAAATGCCAGTATCATTCCCTGGTTGAATAAACGGGTATATGGTTCATCCGTTGAGACAATACCGAGGTCGTACAACACTTTATGCCAGAAACGGCTGTAGAGAAGGTGAAGAACAGCATGCTCAGCGCCACCGATATACAGGTCAACAGGCATCCAGTATTTTTCCATTGCAGGATCAAATATCCTCTCTTTGTTTGATGGATCAATAAAGCGGAGATAGTACCAGCATGATCCTGCCCATTGAGGCATCGTATTTGTTTCCCTTCTTCCTTTTCGTCCCGAATTATCTGTTACATTGAGCCATTCTGTGGCATTGGCAAGAGGTGATTCACCACTTTCACCGGGCAGGTACTTCTCAAGTTGCGGAAGTTCAAGCGGCAGCTCTTTTTCATCAAGAACGGCTATTTCACCATCCTCCCAGTGTATAACCGGAAAGGGCTCACCCCAGTACCTCTGTCTGCTGAAAAGCCAGTCACGCAGCTTGTAATTGACTTTTGCCTTTCCGAGATTCTTTGATTCAAGCCATTTTGTGATCTTTGCTATGCCTGCTTCCTTGTTAAGGCCGTTTATATCTATTCCTGTTATATTATCGCGTGAATTGATATATTTTCCGTCTTCTGTCCAGCACTCCTTCCCTTCAATTATCCTCTTTTTCTGGTCAGTGTCTGCTACATCCGGATCCTGAATACAAACTATCGGGAGGTCGAATTTTTCAGCAAATTCGAAGTCGCGTGTATCATGAGCCGGGACTGCCATTATTGCCCCGGTACCATATCCTGTGAGGACATAATCTGCCACCCATATAGGTATCTTCTTATGGTTTACCGGGTTAACAGCATATCTGCCGGTGAAGACACCGGTTTTCCCCTTTGCCAGATCGGTACGATCGAGATCTGATTTGAGTGATGCCGCTTTTATGTATTTGTTTACCTCTTTCCTGTTTTCATCCGTTGTTATAGAGTCGATAAGAGAGTATTCAGGAGCAATTACCATATATGTGGCACCAAATAATGTGTCGGGCCGGGTGGTGAACACCCTGAGTTTTTCATCCAGACCCTCAATAGCGAAATCGACTTCGGCGCCTGTTGATCTTCCGATCCAGTTACGCTGCATATCCTTAATGCCTTCAGGCCAGTCGAGTTTGTCAATACCCGACAGCAGTCTTTCGGCGTAAAGAGGGATACGTAACAACCATTGTTTCAGGTTTTTCTTTTCAACAATGTTGCCGCATTTCTCGTGTGAACCATCATGGAGGACCTCCTCATTTGCACATACTATCCTGCAGTCAGGGCACCACCATACCTGGGCATCTTCGTAATAGGCAATTCTTTTTGATGCGATATATTTCAGAACCTCTTTTTCACCGAGCTTTTTAATCTCTTCAGGTATTGTCAGTTCAGAAATCGGCCTTCCTTTCTGAAGTTTCTCATCGAACCAGGTATTGAAAAGTTGTATAAAGATCCATTGAGTCCACTTGAAATACTGAGGATCAGTAGTATTTATTTCTCTTTCCCAATCGTAACTCAGGCCCAGCTCTTTTATCTGTCGTCTGAAAGTATCACAGTTGTTTTTTGTGGTGACTGAGGGATGTGTTCCTGTCTGGATGGCATATTGTTCCGCAGGAAGTCCGAAGGCATCCCATCCCATAGGATGAAGTACATTGAACCCTTTCATCCTTTTATATCTGCAGTAGATATCTGTAGCTGTATATCCCTCAGGATGACCCACATGGAGGCCTGCTCCCGACGGATAAGGGAACATATCCAGTACATAGCATTTTTTGGGATTTGTCAGATCATCAGGGGTTTTAAAGGTTTTGTTCTCCTCCCAGTATTTCTGCCATTTTTTCTCTATCGCTGTGAAATCATAATCCATATTAACAGTTTGTATTAAATCTTTCTTCCCCGGGATAAATTTCGGATTTCGGATTTTCGATTTCGGATTAATTCTTGACAATCCGTAATCCGTTATCCAAAATCCGTAATCCGTTATCCAAAATCCGCAATCCGATAACCGGTTATTTGGTTTGCGAAAATAGGAAATCTTTGGCAAATTGTTGTGAAACCAGCATATTGATGTTAATTTTGCTGCCATAAGGTCCCGTAGTTCAATGGATAGAATGACAGATTCCGGTTCTGTTGGTTGGGCGTTCGAGTCGCCCCGGGATCACGAAAAGCAGCCAAAGAAG